>OLSD01000233.1_pt1 | contig 61501 bp, 47 predicted proteins | sample 1672211 | NCBI WGS metagenome assembly OLSD01 (sample SAMEA3136659, study PRJEB25190) | human gut metagenome | reverse complement strand
AACGTGGATTGCCACAACACCTGCGTGAAGTTACCCATGAGGCTACCGTAGTTGTGGAGGAAGACGGCGTCCATCGCAGTAAAAAACCAGATTATTCTTTCAAGGTAGGTACAGAAGTCCTGTATTTCCTTGAGACAAAGAAACCTGCGGTAAACCTTACTATCGATGCAGCTCCGGCGTTCCAGTTGCGCAGATATGGATGGAGCGGAAACTTAAAAGTCTCAGTGTTGACCAATTTCACCGATCTATATATCTATGATTGTTCTGTTCGTCCGAGAGAAGGCGATGACATTGGTGTCGCAATGATTGCTCACTACCACTTCGACGAGTATGTGGAACGTTTTGAGGAAATTTACAACATGCTGTCCAAAGAAGCAGCCTTGACCGGACAGTTTGAACGCCATTTTGGTAACATTCAGGGGGCTCTTCGTCGTGAACCGTTCGATCAGTATTTTCTGGATCAGATTAGAGCATGGCGAATGCTGCTTGGTGAGGATATTCTGCGCAATAATCCAAACGTTGATGGAGAAACACTCAATATTTTTGTTCAACGTGTGCTTAATAGAACCATTTTCCTTCGTATTTGTGAGGATAGATGTTTCGAGAACTATGAGTCGCTGAAGGCTATTACGACATACCAAGATCTAAGGTCAATGTTCGCTGCGGCAGATCAGAAGTATGATTCTGGATTATTCGAACTCTTAGAAGAAGATCGCCTTACTGTGTCTGACTCAGTTATTATCGAGATTTTTCAAAGCCTGTATTACCCCAATAACTCCTATGAGTTCGGTGTAATTGACCCGTATATTATTGGGCAGATTTATGAACTGTTCTTGGATGAGGCACTTGCAATCCGAGAAGATGGACATATTGAGTCGCAAGAAAAGCCCGAAGTAGTTGACTCCCAGGGTACAGTCAATACCCCCAAAAACATCACTGATATTATTATCGAAGAAACGTTCCGTCCTCTGTATGAAAATAAAACTCCTGAGGAAGTGGCTCAGTATCGCATTGCAGATATCTGCTGTGGGTCTGGCAACTTCTTGCTGTCGGCATTTGAATACATTGTAAACTATCATATTGAGTATTATCGAAATCATGATAGAGAAAATGCTGAGCGAAGAGGCGATATTTATCAGCTGGCTGGCAGTACAAACTATATACTTTCTTACGAGAAAAAACGCTCCATTTTGAAAAACAACATCTTCGGTGTTGATATTGACCCTCTCGCTGTAGAAGTATCAAAGTTCAGCTTGCTGCTAAAGGCATTGGAAAATTCGTCCTTGGAGGAGGCAGAAGCTTTCCATCAGCGTACTAATCAACGCATCCTTCCTAATTTGGACGAGAACATCAAAAATGGTAACAGCCTTGTGAATATGGCTTATGCACGTTTTGATCGATCTGTTTATCAGAATGTTTCCTTGATGAACAAGTTAAAGATGTTCGATTGGAATGCTGAGTTTTGCAACCGAAAGTTTGATGCGATTATCGGTAATCCGCCCTATATTCGTGTGCAGAATATGGTACACTATTCCAGAGAAGAGTATGATTTTTATAAGAGCAGCCATTCTCCCTATGTAACCGCACAAACTGATACACTCGATAAGTATTATCTGTTTATTGAAAAAGGACTTGCACTGTTAAACGATGACGGAATGCTGGGTTATATCGTCCCGCACAAGTTTATGAATATCAAGTCAGGCGCTAAATTGAGAGAATTGCTTTCTTCCAATTCCAGTGTTAAGAAAATTCTGCATTTCGGAAGTCATCAAGTTTTTGAAAACAGAAGCACTTATACCTGCATTTTGGTATTATCTAAGCAAGGCTATGAAGAATTCCAAATTGGCTTTGTTCAGGATTGGAATCGGTTCTTGTTCAATCATGATACAGAATGCTCGACCTATCCGGCTGCTTATATCAGTGGTCAGCCGTGGTCGTTCTTACCTCAAAATATTGTTGCACATTTGGAAGGGATTTCGCAATCTTGCGTTTCCCTTTCTACTTTGGTTGACATTTTTGTTGGTGTTCAAACAAGTGCTGACCAAATCTATATCATTCACGCTGATCGTGAAGACGAGAACTTCATTTACTCGTACGATAGACAGGGGCGTGAGTTCCAGATAGAGAAAGGAATTCTGCGTAAAAGTATATATGACACACAACTTGTCAGTTACGAGAAAATTGAAGCAAATAGCTACATCATATTCCCGTACAAGGCGGTAAACGGAAGACCGGTTCTATATAGTTTGGCAGAAATGACAGAGAATTTCCCTCATGCGTTAGCATATTTGAATCGCTTCAAAGATAAGCTGGATGAACGCAATATGTCTGGACGCACGACTGAAAATTGGTTTGCGTTCGGACGCAGTCAATCTTTAAGACGTTTCCTTGCAGGAGAACATCTCGTTTGGCCTGTGCTGTCAACAAGCTCAAATTATGTCTATGATAATGATATGGTTGTCTTCACTGGTGGAGGAAATGGTCCTTTCTATGGTATAGAAAAGAAAGCTACTTCTCAGGAATCTATTTTCTATATCCAGGCGACTTTGAACCATTGGCTAATGGAACTCCTTGTGAAAAGTAGAGCAAGCACCTTTAGAGGGGATTACTATTCTCACGGAAAGCAGTTTATTGCGACTCTGCCTATTTACAAGATTGATTTTGAAAACCCAGCCGAAGTTGCCAAGCATCAGCAGATTGTTGAGATGGTGCAAAATATTATGCGGTTAAAGGAACAATTAGCTTCTGCTCCTAATGCAGCTCGTCGTACAGTTTTGGAACACTCCATCACGGCAATCAATGCTGAATTAAATAGCGCAATCGATGAGCTTTATCAGGTAGAATCTCAAGAAGTTGAGGAACAGGTATGAAACCAATTGAAGGATATAACAAATTAAGAGGCGGCTACTATACCCCCGACAAAATTTCTGAATTTATCGCAGAATGGGCTATCCGTAAAACATCAGATTCTGTTTTAGAGCCAAGCTGCGGCGATGGTAGTTTTTTGAGTGCCATAACTACTCGTTATAGAGAGTTGGGCGCTACAGATGAACAAATTCGGAACAATGTGCTTGGGATTGAGTTGGATGATATTGAGGCTGAAAAATCCGCACAGTATGGTACAACAGTGATATGCAAGGATTTCTTCACATATTACCAAGAAGAAATTGAAGGTCAGACTCAGTTTGATGTGATAGTTGGCAATCCACCTTTTATTCGTTATCAGCATTTTACAGAGGAGTATCGTAAAGTTGCGTTCGCTTTGATGAATAATCATGGATTTCATCCCAATCGCCTAACGAATATTTGGCTACCATTCTTACTGCTTTCTTGTAAAGCATTAAAGCCAAATGGTCGCGTAGGGATGGTCATTCCTGCCGAATTGTTCCAAGTTGATTACGCTGCTGAAGCGAGGCAATTTCTCAGCACATTTTTTGACAAGCTAACGCTTGTTACATTTAAGCGGTTGGTTTTTGATGATATACAGCAGGAAGTTGTTCTTCTGCTGGGTGAAAGAGGCTGCGATAAACATGGTATTCGTGTTGTAGAACTGGATGACATGGCAGATTTGATTGCACAGGGCCAAACATGTTTAGAGAATGCCGAGCTAAAGGAACTAGATCATAGCCGTGACAAGTGGGTAAAATACTATTTATCCAACGAAGAACTGGATTTGCTGAAACGGCTTAATAGTGATCCGAGGATTTCCAATTCAACAGATTTGTTTGAAGTAAATGTTGGCCTTGTTAGTGGCGAGAATGACTTTTTTGTCATGAACCAGGCAACGGTAGAGGAATTCAATCTTCAGCAGAGTGTTATCCCTATTATTAGCCGTTCCGAGCAGTTAAAAGGCGTGCAATTAACGAATAAGGATTATAATACTCTGATTGCATTAGGAAAAAAAGTGTTTTTCTTTGCTCCCGGGAACGAGGAGTTTGATACGTTAACCGATGAGCAGAAAGCATACATCCAATGGGGTGAAAAACGAGGATTTAATAAGAATTACAAATGTCGTATTAGGCCAAAGTGGTATCATGTACCGCAGACTTGGTATGCCGATGCGTTCTTAATTCGGCAGGCACATTTGTATCCGAGAATGATTTTAAACAACAAGAAAGCTCTTGTCACGGATACACTCCATAAAGTAAGGTTTTTAGAGGGCGTCGACGGAGAGCAGGTTGCAGCGGCTTTTTTGAACACATATACATTCGCGCTAAGCGAAACGCTTGGAAGAAGTTATGGTGGAGGCGTTCTCACTTTTGAACCAGGAGAAATCCGTAGAATTCGTATCCCTATGCTAATGGCGAGTCAGTTAGACTTGCATGCGATTGACTGCTGGCAGCGAAATGGAGAAATTGATAAAATATTGGAGTATACAGATGCCATTTTGCTTCAGAAAGGGCTTGGATTATCCGCACAAGAAATTAGTTTGCTTCATAGTGTCTGGGAAAAATTGCACAGCCGTAGGATGACTCGAAAGAATCCTCGCAAGCCTATATAAATTACGGCTGCAGAATTTAGAACGGAGGTGCTCACTGTGATTAAATCAATTAAACTTAAGGATTGCGCCACTTATCCATCAGTGGGCGTTTCAATCGAAAACTGCCAAAAGGTCAATTTCTTTTATGGTCCTAATGGCAGTGGAAAATCCACTATTAGTAATTTCTTGCACAATCCGGCTGATTCTCAATATAGTGAGTGTGAAATTCAGTGGGAAAATGACATCGCAGCAGATGTTGTTGTATATAATCGTGAATTTCGTGTAAAAAATTTGAAAGAAAACATTGCTGGTGTTTTTACACTTGGTCAAGCAACAATTGAAGATATACAAGCCCTGGAAAAAATGAAAGAGCAACGCACAAAGCAGAACGAAGACTATACAACACGGGGTAACACCCTCAAAAAGAAGCGGCAAGAAGAATCCGAATTCAAAGCCTCATTTAGAGATACTGTATGGGAACGGATATTAAAACCCAATGAAGCAGATTTTCAAGAGGCTTTCAGCGGTTTCAGGAACAATAAAGAACGCTTCCGAGACGAAGTGCTCAGACGGTATGCAATCTCGCATACTTCTTGCGAAACAAGAGATAGCCTGCTTTTACGGGCTAAGACTTTGTTTGCACAAAAGCCGGAAAAATGTGCAATTATCTCGTTTTCCATTGACGATGCCGTTGAACGACTTGCTGAAATTGAATCTTCAACGATTTGGAGAAAAGTAATTGTTGGCAATAAAGATCTTCCTATCGGACGGCTTATAGATGTTTTGGACAATGCAGACTGGGTAAACCAAGGAAGAAAGCATTTGAGAGAGGGCGGGATTTGCCCGTTCTGTCAGCAACCCACAATTACAGGGGAACTGAAACAGCAACTTGATGCTTTCTTTAGCGGAGAATACGAGCAGGATGTCAACCAAATAAAACAGTTTATTAGTCAGTATAGCGTATATGCTGATGAATTGTTGAGACGCATAAACACACTTCGGACAAGCCTTGGGACTTACCCTGTTGCCGGGATTGACACAAATAAACTTAATGGATTGCTAGACCTGCTTAATGGATATTTTTCTAAGAATAAAGCTGAAATGCTTATTAAAGAAAAAGAGCCTGGCAGAATCATTACGCTAACAGAAACCGCAGTAATGACAAGTTCAATAACACAATTAGTAATCGACGGAAATGCAGCTATTACCAAACATAATGAAATGGTTGATAACTATACGGCTGAGAAGAACGCTCTTGTAGCTGATATTTGGGCTTTTTTAATGGATGAAAACGAGGCGCTAATTGCTGGATATTTGAATGATATTGAAACTTTCACCAAAGCTAAAAAAGGCATTCAAAAAGGAATCGATATTTGCAAGCAGCAATTGGATGAGCTGGATGAAAAAATAGTTGATGCTGGCAAGAACATAACGAGCATTCAGCCGACTGTTGATGAGATCAATCGTTCTCTGAAAAGCTACGGTTTTACCAACTTCCAGATAGCACCTTCTCCAGTTCAGCCAAATGCCTATCAAATACAGCGAATGGACGGCTCTCTTGCTACCAACACATTGAGCGAAGGAGAAGAAACATTTATATCATTCCTGTATTTCTTGCAATTTGCCAAAGGCTCCGTTGACGTGTCCAAAGTTTCTAATCGTAAGGTTTTGGTATTGGATGATCCAATCTGTAGTCTTGACAGTACGGTTTTATACATAGTAAGCTCTATGGTTAAGGGTTTAATAAAAGATGTCCGTGATGGCAATTCTGACGTAGAACAGATTTTTGTTCTCACTCACAATGTGTTTTTTCACAAGGAAACCGCTTTTATTGACCGCAGAACTGAAGTTTGCAATGATATTCATTTCTGGATTATTAGCAAGGACAACAATATATCCTCTATCAGAGCATATGAAAGAACCAATCCAATTAAAACATCATATGAGCTGTTGTGGGAAGAACTAAAAAGTAACACGAATGCTTCGCTTATTACGACGCAAAATATCATGCGAAGGATTTTGGAAAACTACTTCAGTATTCTCGGAAAAACAAAGGATGACACAATTGTGGACTCTTTCTCTACAATAGAAGAAAAGATGATCTGCCGTTCTTTGCTGAGCTGGATAAATGACGGATCGCATACAATCCCTGATGATTTGTATATTGATAGTTATACAGATTCGATAGACCGTTATAAGGAAATATTCAAAGCAGTATTTATCAAAATGGGACACGAATCTCATTATAAAATGATGATGGGAGTGACATGAAATCTCTCATAGTCCTTGCGTTTCGTGGCAACACCATGGCAACAAAAAATCGGATAGCCGATATGCATCCGATAATTCAAATAATGTAGATAGTCCCTGCTAAATCACCCAATCAAACTTGTTTAAGATGATTTTGCAGAGGGCGAGTGGGAATGATCCCCGAAAGGCCAAAAAGCCTTGAAAATGCTGGACTTTTGCGCCCGGGAATTGCCCCGTGACAATATTTTAAGATTATCCAAGAATAAAGAGCTATCTGATTTCTGTTAGAGAAGTCAGATAGCTCTTTTTTGTTATACGCCAATGACAATGAATTCTTCGTTCTCACCGATTTCTTCTGTGACCCAACGGTCTATAGCAGATATCGTTTCCTTAGCATCGCTTACAAATCCGGGGAGAACGGTTTCTGGAATGTTCAGCTGCATCATTTTTCGCCATTCTCCTCTTGTAACACTAGTATCTTCAAACATATCGAATGACACAAAGACTTTTTGAAATGCACTTTCCAGGAAAAAGTAAAACGCGTTGTCCAGTACATACAGTGAATCTTGTCGAAGAAACTTCCTGCCAGCACCAGAATTTCCCTTTCTGAATTCGAGGTAATCACTGCCGCTGAATTCTCCGAGCTTATAAACATATTTATTCATGTATCATTTCCTCAAGCAGCAGATTGTTCAGTCCCTGTGGCGGCGTGATTTTACGTCACTGACTGAAAGCGCCGTGGTATTGCATGCACAGATTCAGGCTGCGGTCGTGTGCTGCAAGTCACAGAGCATCCCGCTGTTCGACGGGCATGCGGTATTCCGGTTTGACGTGGTAGGCAACCTCGGCATACTGCCGCGCACGTGCGCGCAGCGAGAAGTTACCCTTCTGACTGCACCAGACATAGAGTTCGTGGCAGACCAGATCCGTTGCGATGCGCGAGAGCAGATCCGGCGGCTCTTCCGTGTCGATAATGCCCGCCTTGGCGCAGTTATTGGCCAGCGTTGCAAACAGATCGTCCAGCGCATGGATGGCCGTGCGGATGCCTTCGGGCGACTCGAACTGCATGATGAAGAGTGTGCTCGTCAGTTCGGGGCCGAAGTCATAAGCGATCGTGATGAATCGGTCGAACAGCTGCCAGATGCGCTCAAAGTCATTATCTGCGTGCGCAAACTTCATGAAGCTCGCATCGTCATTGTGCTGCGGTTTTTCCACCATGTATTCGAGGATGCTGCGTTTGCCGTTGAAAGAGGAGTAGAACACGGAGCGGGAGATGCCGCACGCTTTGCAGATATCATTGACGGTCACGTTGTTATATCCGCCGCGCTTAAAGAGGGAAATGGCTGTTTTCGCGACTTCCTCTTTGAATTTCCAGGAAGAATCTTGCACTTCAAACACCCCTGACGAAAAATGTTTGCCGTTTTCAAACATTATACGACTTTTGTTTCTGTGATTCAACACACATAAGATTTTATTCGCAATTCTTTTACAACTTTTTTGTGACTTGTTTCAAAAATGCCCTGGAGGCCTTGACATTGCAGGGTTAATAAATTAACATGGCGACGCTGGGAGCCGTTCAAGTGTCCGAACGGCCAGTCGTTATTTGGATGTAAACTATCAGAGAAGGAAGCGAGAACATGACAAAAGACGAGAAAATTGCAAAGCTCGGCAAAGAAATCACGGATCGCGCAACGGTCCTGCTCGGCAAGGACAAGATCACGCCGGATGCCCCGGAGTATCTGGGCATCAACTCCGCCCTGAAGTTCACGGCGGTGAAGTATGATGAGAAGATGGCGGACGATATCCTCGATATCGCCCTGACGATGAAAAAGCGCGTGCCGCTCACGATCGAGCAGCTCGCAAAGAAAAACCCGCAGTTTGACAGAGCCTATCTGGAAAAAGCGATGCAGGCCATCAGCGAGAGCGGTCTGGTCGAGTTCCACTGGGAGAACCTCGACGGCAAGAATCCGAACCATGAAAAGCGCTGGGTACTGGACATGTTCGTCCCCGGCAGTGCCGAGATCATGATGATCAATCCCGAGCAGGCGGACATGTTCCCGGAGACGGCAGACTTCTTCGAGCGCATGGCGTATCTGCCGCTGGCGGGCATCACCGAGATGGTGCCTCCTGGAGGCGCCGGCATCGGCATGCACGTCATCCCGGTCGAAAAGGCCATCCCGGCCGAGAGCAAGTCTCTGCCGATCGAGCACCTGTCCCACTGGCTGAAGAAGTACGAGGGCCACATCGGCGTGTCTGTGTGCTCCTGCCGCAAGCAGCAGCGCATCCGCGGCGAGGGCTCTGGCGACGTGGAAGGCGAGTGGTGCATCGGCGTCGGTGATTTTGCCGACTACTGCCGCGAGACGAACCACGGCCGCGACATCACCTATGAAGAGGCCATGGAGATCCTCCAGAAGGCCGAGGACCGCGGCTATGTCCACCAGATCACGAACATCGACGGTGAGAACAAGATCTTTGGTATCTGCAACTGCGCCGTCGGTGTCTGCAACGCGCTGCGCACCAGCCAGCTGTTTAACACGCCGAACCTGTCCGCCTCCGCCTACGTGGCCGAGAGCGACCCCGAGAAGTGCGTGGCCTGCGGCAAGTGCGTCGAGACCTGCCCGGCCGGCGCTGTCCGCCTCGGCCAGAAGCTCTGCACGAAGGAAGGCCCCATCCAGTATCCGCACCATGAGCTGCCGGACGACACCAAGTGGGGCGAGGATCACTGGAACAAGAATTACCGCAACGAGAACGGATGCATCCAGACCTGGCCGACCGGCACGGCGCCCTGCAAGGCTGCCTGCCCGGCGCACATCGCCATCCAGGGCTACATCAAGATGGCGGGCGACGGCCGCTATGCCGACGCGCTCAAGCTCATCAAGAAGGATAACCCGTTCCCGGCTGTCTGCGGTAGCATCTGCAGAAAGTACTGCGAGGATGCCTGCACCCGCGGCACCGTCGACGAGCCGCTGGCCATCGACGAGATCAAGAAGTTCATTGCCGAGCAGGACATGAAGGCCGAGCACCGCTACGTGCCGCCCATGAACTCCTGCACGCATGAGAAGTTTGACCAGAAGGTCGCCATCATCGGCGGCGGCCCGGCCGGTATGTCCTGCGCCTACTTCCTGGCTATCGAGGGCTACAGCCCGGTCGTGTTCGAGAAGGAAGCCGTGCCCGGCGGCATGCTCGTCAACGGCATTCCGAGCTTCCGCATCGGCAAGGATGTCGTCAAGTCCGAGATCGATGTGCTGCGCGAGATGGGCGTGGAGTTTAAGTGCGGCGTCGAAGTCGGCAAGGACATCACCATCCAGCAGCTGCGCGAAGAGGGCTACCAGGCGTTCTACGTCGCGGTCGGCCTGCAGCAGGCGTCGAAGCTCAACATCGCCGGCGAGGATCTCAAGGGCGTCAAGAGCGGTCTCGACTTCCTGCGTGAAGTCAACGCCGGCAAGCTCAAGAAGCTCACGGGCGACGTGGTCGTCATCGGTGGCGGCAACGCGGCCATCGACGTGGCGCGCGCGGCCCTGCGTCTGACCAAGGGCAGCGTGAACATGTACTGCCTCGAGAAGGACGAAGAGATGCCCACCGTTCCGGACGAGAAGAACGCCGGCATCGCCGATGGCGTCGTCATCAACAACTCCTGGGCGCCGAAGGCCATCCTCGGCGAGGGCGGCAAGGTCACCGGCATCGAGCTGATGCGCTGCGTGTCCGTCCGCGACGCGAGCGGCAAGTTTGCTCCGGTCTATGACGAGAATGAGACCATCACCGTCCCGTGCTCCAACGTTCTGGTCGCCATCGGCCAGCGCTCGGTCTACGGCGACGTTCTGGCCGGCACCGCGGCGGAGACGGCTGACGGCCGCCTGATTGCCCACGACGCCGTGACGTTCCAGTCCAACGAGCCCGATATCTTCGTCGGCGGCGACTGCGCCACCGGCCCGAAGTACACGATCGACGCGATTGCGACCGGCCGCGAGGGCGCGGTGTCCATCCACCGCTTTGTCAACAAGGGCCAGACCCTGACGATCCACCGCAACACCCGCGAGTTCAAGGAGCTCAACAAGGACGATATCGTTCTGCCGACCGAGAAGATCAAAAAGCCCGCGCGTGCCGCCGTTGCCATCGACAGCAAGAAGGTGCGCACCATGCAGGACGACCGCGTGACGTTCACCGAAGAGCAGATCCGCTCCGAGGCGTCCCGCTGCCTGAGCTGCGGCCGCAGCGTTGTCGATCCGAACAAGTGCATCGGCTGCGGCATCTGCACGACCAAGTGCGAGTTTGACGCCATCCACCTTAAGCGCGTGCGTCCGCAAAACAGCAAGATGATCCCGGCCGAGGACAAGTTCAAGGCCATCGGCCCCTACGCTGCCAAGCGTCAGGTGAAGATCATCAAGAAGTCCCTGGTGGAAAAGAAAAAGTAATCCATCCATTATGAGGCGGGCACAGAACCCTTCCCGCTGTGCCCGCCCGCTTGAAAGGAGCCCCCATGCACGAGCTGAGTATCGTTACTTATGTCGTCAAGCAGGTGCAGGAGATCGCCAAGGAAAACAACCTCACCGAGATCGAGTCGGTCACGCTCGAATTCGGTGAGGTCTCCGGTATTGTGCCGGAATATCTTGAAGATTGCTGGAACTGGTATACCAAGAAGGAGCCGATCATTCAGGGCACGAAATTCCTGTATGAGATCATTCCGGCCGTCACCTGGTGCGACGACTGTAAGACCACTTACCCGACCGTACAATACGGCAAGACCTGCCCGCACTGCGGCAGCGGCAACACCTGGCTGCAGCAGGGCAATGAGATCAATATCAAACAGATCGAGGCGCGCTGATTCCGGCACGCCTCCCTGCCTATGGGCAGCAAAAGAGACAGAAGCGGTCGCGCAGCCGCTTTTGATAGAAACACGAACGAAGAGGGAGTGAACCATGAAAGACCTGAAACATCTTTTGTACTTCGAAAACCTTTTGCAGGAAGCGCACAATGACCTGATTGCTCAGGCGCAGAACGAGGGGAAGATCTGCGTTGCCTATGCCTGCGAAAACACGCCAGAGCCGCTGCTGAACCTGCCCGGCGCGTTCTCAACGCGCCTGCGCGCGCCGCGCACCGGCTCTATGGAAATGGCCACATATTATATGACCAGCTTCCTGTGCGAGTACAGCCGCGCGCTGCTCGAGCGCGCCATTGAAGGCGGCTACAACTTTGCCGACTGCATGATTACGCCGGACGGCTGCTCGATGATGAACCGCGCCGTGGAGAACATGGAGCTGCTCAAGACCATGGGCAAGGACAAGCCGAAGTTCTTCTTCGAGTACATGGAGATCCCGATGAAGGCGGACGACAACGGCCTGAACCTGTACGTCCTGCAGTGCCGCAACCATATCCTCACGCCGCTGCACGATGTCTATGGTATCGACGTCTCGGATGAAGCCATCCGCAAGTCTGTCGCCGAGCACAACCGCGTGTGCGAGCTCATCCGCGCCATCGGCGAGTACCGCAAGGGCCCCGACCCGCGCATCACGGGCTACGAATTCCACGTCATCACGCTTGCGACCTATGTCGCGCCGAAGTATCTGCTCATCGACAAACTCGAGGAGACGCTCAAGGAGCTCAAGACCCGCCGCCCGGACAAGAAGAATCCGTACCGCGCGCGTGTGGTCGTCGTCGGCTCTGAGGTCGATGACATTGACTTCATCAAGCTCGTCGAGGAGACCGGTGCGTATGTCTGCGCCGACCGCTTCTGCTACGGCTCGTTCCCGGGCCGCGACCCGATCGTGCTGACGGACGATGAGGACGCGCTGACCCAGATCTGCCGCCAGTACATGAACCGCGCCCAGTGTCCGCGCTACATGAACATGCCCAAGATGATCGGCCGCCGCGAATACGTCAATCAGCTCGCCAAGGAGTACGAGGCCGACGGCATCATTTACGAGCAGATCAAGTTCTGCGATCCGTGGGCGTATGAGCGCATGCTCGGCTCGCACGTCCTCAACGATGACTACGGCTATCCCGTCCTGTCCGTTGACCGCCCGTATAACATCGCTTCCTCCGGCCAGATGCGCACCCGTGTGCAGGCATTTGTGGAAAGCATGGAGATCAAGAAGATTCAAGGGGGGAAACAGTGATGTCCAACAAGAGAATCGGCTGTGAAAACTTCGGTAAGTTCTACACCGAGGGCAAGGTCCGCAACCGCCGCGAGTGGCGCGGCGTGACCGACACGCTCTATGATTATTCCCGCTGGCTGCACAACTGGATCACCATGGCGAAGATGGTCTCCAAGCCGCGCAACATCAAGGCCATGTTCCGCTATCGCTGGATGGCCAACTATCTGGCCGTGCCCATGATGGTCGACCGCCACACCCAGGGCCTGCGCGACGAATATCTGCGCATCTGCCACCTGGAGCAGGATCTTATCATCGAGGACGTGGCAAAGCTGCTCGACGGTCTCTTCCGCGGCGACCGCCGCATCGGCAAGGACAAGAAATTCTCCGACAAGGTCGTGCTCGTGGACGAAAACGAGATGACCGCCGTCATGATGGGCTTCCCGACGCTCAAGGGCCTGAGCCGTGAGACGCCGTCGACCTATGTCTCCGTGCTGCTCAACCAGCACGCCGCCGAGCATTATATCGACGTCGCGCAGGAGTACGGCCTCGCGGGCGATGTCTGCCCGATGCCGGAGGCGGAGGCCGGTGTGTCCATCGACGACGACGCGCCGGTGCTCGGCGCGTGCGCCGTGCAGTGCAACACGACGTGCGACGGCTCCCTGCTCGGAAACGGCGTCATTTCCAAGCGCCTCGAGCTTGAAGACGGCATTCCGGTGTTCCAGCTGGCAGCGCCACTGCGCCACCGCGAGGACGACGTGCAGGATTACGCCGCGCAGGAGATCAAAAATGCCATCGCCTTCATCGAGGAGCACACCGGCGAGAAGTGGGACTGGAAGGCGTACTTCGAGTGCGCCGAGCGCGTGAACTACGCCACCAAGTGCCGCCTCGAGTGGCTGGAGATGAACAAGACAGACTATCCGCAGGTCTTTGGCTCCAACCTCGCGCTGTACACGGAGACGAACTACATGGCCATCTGCGGCAAAGTGCCCGCATTCCGCGAGGTCGACCGCAAGATCACCCAGCTCGCCGAGCGTGCCTACCGCAAGCAGAAGAAGGCCGCCAACGAGTACCGCCACCGCGCCATCGTCTGGGGCGTGCAATCGCACTTCTACATGGACTTCCTCGTCTGGCTGCTCAACTGCTGGGGCATCGTGCCGCTGACGGATATGCTCTCCATGGTCTCCACACGCGAGCTCGTCACGACTGACACGCCCGAAAACCGTGAGCAGGCGTATTACGATATGGCATGGCTGACCGAAAACATGATCATGCGCAACCGCACGCACGGCGGCTACAAGGTGCTGCTTGATGAGCTGTGGGAGTTCTGCGAGCAGTTCAATGCCGACATGGTCATTCTCTGGGAGCACATGAGCTGCAAGGCACTCGACGGCATGCACGGTCTGTTTGAAGAGCGCGCCCGCGAGCACGGCATCCACCTCGTCTGGGTCACGCACGATCTGTTCGACCCGCGTGTCATCTCGCGGCAGGGCGTGCGTCAGCAGGTCAATGACTATATGCGCACCGTCATGCAGGAAGAGCCTGTGGATCCGAGCCTGGAGATCCTGAAGGACGAGAAGTCCTGGTAATCAGAGAGGAGATCGAACATGAACAATTTGAAATGCAAGCTGCTCAAGGCCCTTGCGGGTGTGTCGTTCGGCGCACTCGGCGCGTTCGTGGTCACGTTTGTCATCTATTTCTGGAACCTGGACATGAAGCTCACCTCCGTCATGGAGGGTATCCTGCTCAAGCACTACGACAAGATCGACCGCGACCAGCACCTGTAATCTTTTCCTGTACAGCCCGTCTGCTTCGGCAGGCGGGCTTTTTTCGCATGTAAACAATTTGTGACGCCTCTTGACGATAAAAAATATTATCGCTATAATGCGTAGCGTGCTACACATTGGAGGTGTATCATGGAGCAATTTCAAATCGGATGTCTATTAAAAATGATTACGGATAAGATCAAAATGCGGGCAGATGCCGATCTCGCGCAGCAGGGGCTGACGCTGACGCAAAGCCGCGTGCTGGGCTATCTGGACCGCAGCGGCGGTCAGGCGACGCAAAAGGAGATCGAGGGCTTTCTGCAGGTGTCGCACCCGACGGTGGCGGGCATCATCAACCGCATGGAGCAAAATGGCTTCGTGCGCTGCCGCCTCGATCCGGCGGACAAACGCAGCAAGATCGTCAGCCAGACGGAGCGCGCTGCCGCGGTCGCGCAGGATATGCACGCCACGATCCAGACAACGGAGCAGCAGATGCTCCGCTCGCTGACGCCGGAACAGATCGCGGCGCTGGAATCGGCGCTGCGCACGATCTATGCCGATCTCGGCTGACTGGCCCGTGATCCAGGAAGGAGGAAATCCATGCTTCATACATTATCCCGCAGCCTGCGGGAAAACAAAGGCCCCGCGCTCGTGACGGTGCTGCTCTCGGCGCTGGAGGTCGTGTTTGAGATCGTGATCCCGCTGTTCATGTCCAACCTCATTGACTTCGGCATTGAGGGCGGCAGCATGGCGGCGGTCTGGAAGTTCGGCGCGTTTTTGCTGCTGCTGGCGGCGTTCCAGCTGGCGACCGGCGTGCTCGCGGCGCGCATCGCGGCGCGTGCATCCGTCGGCTTTGGCGCAAACCTGCGTGAGGATATGTACAACAACGTGCAGACCTTTGCGTTTTCCAACATCGACAAGTTTTCCACTGCGTCCATCGTCACGCGCCTGACGACGGATGTCACGAACGTGCAGAACGCCTTTCAGATGCTCATGCGTATGGCGATCCGCTCACCGGTCATGCTGGTCTTTTCCATGATCGTGTCGTTCCGCATCAGCCGTGACATCTCCATGACGTTTCTCATCATTCTGCCGATCCTTGCCGTGGCGCTCTTTTTCATCATCCGCAGCGTGTTCCCAATCTTCACGCGCGTTTTCCGCACATATGACGAGCTCAATAACGTCGTGCAGGAAAATGTCCGCGGTATCCGTGTCGTGAAGTCCTTTAATCAGGAACAGCACGAGATCCGCAAATTCGGCGCCATTTCCGAGCGCATTTACAAGGACTTTTCCAAGGGCGAGCGGCTCATCACGCTCAACGCGCCGCTGATGCAGTCATGCATCTACGCGTGCATGATCATCATCTCCTGGCTCGGTGCCAAGGCCATCATCGCCAGCGGCAATGACCCGGCACTCGGCCTGACGACTGGTAACCTCACTGCGCTCATCACCTATGCCATGCAGATCCTCGCGAGCCTGATGATGCTGTCCATGGTCTTTGCCATGCTGACGATCTCGCTCTCGTCCGCGCGCCGCATCGCCGAGGTGATCGAGGAAAAGACGGACATTCAAAATCCGGAGCACCCGGTCATGGCCGTGCGCGACGGCGCCATTGATTTTGACCATGTGAGTTTTGTCTATGCCTCCAAGGCGGACAAAAAGGTGCTCGATGACATTGATCTGCACATCCGTTCCGGCGAGACGATCGGCGTCATCGGCGGCACGGGCGCGTCCAAGTCCTCGCTCGTGCAGCTCATCCCGCGTCTGTACGATGTCACCGGCGGCAGGCTGACGCTCGGCGGCGTGGACGTGCGCGATTATGATCTGGAGACGCTGCGCGGTGCCGTCGCCATGGTGCTGCAGAAAAACGAGCTGTTTTCCGGCACGATCAAGGAAAACCTCCGCTGGGGCAACGAAAACGCCACGGACGAGGAGCTCCGTCATGCCTGCGAGCTTGCGTGTGCGGATGAGTTCATCTCCGCCATGCCGGACGGCTATGACACCTATATCGAGCAGGGCGGCACGAACGTCTCCGGCGGCCAGAAGCAGCGCCTGTGCATCGCCCGCGCGCTGCTGAAAAAGCCGAAGGTGCTCATTCTCGATGACTCGACGAGCGCCGTCGACACGCGCACGGACGCACAGATCCAGCAGGCGCTCTCGACCTACATTCCCGACACGACGAAGATCATCATCGCGCAGCGCATCAGCTCGGTGCAGAATGCAGACCGTATCATCGTGCTCGATGACGGGCGTATCGACGCCGTCGGCTGCCACGATGAGCTGCTGCGCACGTGCGAAATTTACCGCGAGGTCTATGAGTCCCAGCAGAAGGGAGGCGAGGACGATGCGTGAACGCCCGAAATTTGACAGCCGGACGCTCAAGCGCCTGCTGTCGTATATGCGCGCCTATAAGGGCACGCTCGTGCTCGTGACGGTCTGCATCCTGCTGAGCGCGGTCGCAGGCGCGGCCTCGTCCATGTTCCTGCAAAAGCTGATCGACGGCTATATCGTGCCCATGCTCGGCACGGCGTCGCCGGACTATTCCGGCCTGATCCGTGCGCTGATCACCATCGGCTGCGTATATCTTGTCGGTACGCTGGCCACATGGCTGTATAACCGCCGTATGGTCACGATCGCGCAGGGCACGCTCAAGCGCATCCGTGACGAGATGTTTGAGAAGATGCAGAGCCTGCCCATCCGCTATTTTGACACGCATACGCACGGCGACATCATGAGCCTGTACACGAACGATACCGACACGCTGCGCCAGATGATCGCGCAGTCCATGGCCCAGCTCGTGTCGTCCGTGTTTACGCTGACGGTCGTGTTCTTCTGCATGCTGTATATCAGCGTCTGGCTGACGCTGATCGTGTGCGCCGTCATGGCGCTCATTCTCGTGTTCGTGCGCAAGCTCACCGGCCGCATCGGCGGCTACTTCATGGCGCAGCAGACGGCATTGGCCGATCTCAACGGCTATGTCGAAGAGATGATCAACGGCCAGAAGGTCGTCAAGGTATTCTGCTACGAAGAGCAGAGCAAGGCGGAGCTGCACCGCCGCAACCGCGTCTGGGCGGAAAACGCCGCGCGCGCCAGCGGCATGGCCAACAGCATGATGCCGATGATGAACGCCGTAGGTTATCTGCAGTATGTCATCATCGCCGTCATCGGCGGCACGATGGCGATTGCCGGCACGCCGAACCTCGGCCTGACGGGCATGAACACGCTCACGCTCGGTATGATCGCGTCGTTCCTGACGCTCTCGCGCGGATTCACCAACCCCATCTCGCAGATCTCCAACCAGTTCAACTCCATCGTCACAGCACTGGCCGGCGCATCACGCATTTTCGCGTTCATGGATGCCGAGCCGGAGACGGACGACGGCTATGTGACGCTTGTCAACGCCAAGGAGGAAAACGGCACGCTCGCCGAGGCCGACCACCACACGGGCCTCTGGGCGTGGAAGCACCCGCACAGCGACGGCACGGTCACATACACGAAGCTTGCCGGGCGCGTCGTGTTCGACCACGTGGACTTCGGCTATACGCCGGACAAAGAGGTCCTGCATGACATCACGCTCTACGCCGAGCCCGGCCAGAAGGTGGCCTTCGTCGGTGCGACCGGCGCCGGAAAGACGACGATCACGAACCTTATCAACCGCTTCTACGACATTGCCGACGGCAAGATCCGCTATGACGGCATCAACATCAACAAGATCCGCAAGACCGACCTGCGCCGCAGCCTCGGCATCGTGCTGCAGGATGTGAATCTCTTTACCGGCACCGTCATGGAGAACATCCGCTACGGCAATCCGGACGCGACGGATGACGAATGCATCGCGGCGGCGAAGCTTGCCAATGCCGACCATTTCATCCGCATGCTGCCCGACGGCTACAACACCGTGCTCAAAGGCGACGGCAGCGGCCTGAGCCAGGGCCAGCGGCAGCTGCTGAGCATTGCACGCGCGGCTGTGTCCGATCCGCCGGTCATGATCCTCGACGAGGCGACCAGCTCCATCGACACCCGCACGGAGGCGCTCGTGCAGAGCGGTATGGATAAGCTCATGGAGGGGCGCACGGTGTTCGTCATCGCGCACCGGCTTTCGACGGTCAAGAATGCGGACGTCATCATGGTGCTTGACCATGGCCGCATCATCGAGCGCGGCAACCATGCAAAGCTCATCGCGGAAAAGGGCGTGTACTACCAGCTCTATACCGGCGCGTTCGAGCTCGAATAATTTCCTGTGCCCCCCTTGCGGCCGGCAGGGGGGCGCGGTATAATTGCGGTAACGAAGCAAAGGAGGAGAACCATGGAGTATCGAAGATTTGGAAACACCATCGTCGCCCGCATCGACCGTGGGGAAGAAGTGCTTGAGCAGGTTGCGGCCATTGCGCAGGCTGAGCAGATCAAGCTTGCAAGCGTGCAGGCGCTCGGTGCAGTCGGGGAGTTTACGGTCGGCGTGTTCCACACGGCCGAAAAGCAGTACCACGCGAACTCCTTCGCGGGCGATTTCGAGATCGTCTCGCTGACCGGCACCATCAACACGATGGACGGCGCGTTTTACACGCACCTGCATATGAGCGCCGGCAATGAGAAGGGCGAAGTGTTCGGCGGACATCTGAACCGCGCCGTTATCAGCGCCACCTGTGAGATGGTCATCACGGTTATCGACGGAAGAGTGGATCGTTTTCACAGTGAGGAGATCGGCCTGAACCTGTTCCAATTCTGAGCATCTGTGTCAAAAGCACGCACGGCTATTGAGTCGTGCGTGCTTTTTTGCTGCCTTGATCCCATATTCCTATTGACAACATAGGAATATGGGCATATAATTCACATCGATGAGGTAGGAATTTTGCACCGGACCATCCTGAGCCTCTCTGAATTCGTGTATACGTATGCAGCCGTGCCGTCAGGCACGGTTTGCCATTGGGAACGGAGGATACATATATGAACAGCAACCTGCTTGAAGTCAGCGGCCTGCACGTGCGTGCGGGCGAGAAAGAGATCCTGCACGGCGTGGACCTGACCGTCGGCAAGGATGAGACGCATGTGCTCATGGGGCCGAACGGCACCGGCAAGTCCACGCTCGGCTATACGATCACCGGCAATCCGGAGTACACGGTCACGGCCGGAAAGATCGTCTTTGACGGCGAGGATATCACACGGCTGCCGGTCAACGAGCGCGCGAAGAAGGGCATTTTTCTGTCGTTTCAGAATCCGCTCGAGGTGCCCGGCGTGACGCTCAGTGCGTTTATCCGCAGTGCGCTCGAGCAGAAGACCGGCAAGCGCATCCGCCTCTGGGACTTCAAGAAGAAGCTTGCCGAGACGATGCAGCTGCTGGCAATGGACGCTTCCTATGCTGAGCGCGACCTGAATGTGGGCTTTTCCGGCGGTGAGAAAAAGAAAGCGGAGATCCTGCAGATGCTCATGCTCGAGCCGAAGCTCGCCATTCTCGACGAGACCGACTCCGGTCTGGACGTCGACGCGGTGCGCACGGTCTCCAAGGGCGTGCAGCTCTATCGTGAGCGCGTGCACGGCTCGTTGCTCATCATCACGCACAGCACCCGCATTCTCGAGGCGCTGACGGTGGACGCCGCGCACATCATGGAGCAGGGCGTCATTGTGAAAAACGGCGATGCATTGCTTGTAGATACCATCAATGAAAACGGCTTTGGCGGCATCCGGGCAGACTGAAAGCGAGGCGATCCGAATGAAGGAAAAGAGTCAGGTCGCGGACATTGACCGCAGCGTCTATGACATCCGCGACAAAGAGGACGATGCCTATCGTATGCAGGAGGGCCTGACGCCGGAGATCATCGACCGGCTCTCGAAGGAAAAGGGCGATCCGGTCTGGATGCAGCAGTTCCGGCTGCAGTCGCTGCAGATCTATAACGAGATGCCGGTTCCGGACTGGGGGCCGTCCATCGAGGGACTGGATATGGACCACATTGCGACCTATGTTCGCCCCAAGACCGACATGAAAAGCGACTGGAAGGACGTCCCGCAGGATATTAAAGACACCTTTGAGCGTCTCGGCATCCCGCAGGCGGAGCGCAAATCGCTTGCCGGCGTCGGCGCACAGTACGATTCCGAGCTCGTGTATCACAACGTCCGGGACGAAGTGGCTGCACAGGGCGTCGTCTACACCGACATGGAGAGCGCGCTCAAGGGCGAATACGCCGACATGGTGCACAAGTATTTCATGAAGCTCGTCACGCCGCGCGACCATAAGTTTGCGGCCTTGCACGGCGCGGTCTGGTCCGGCGGCTCGTTCGTGTATGTGCCGAAGGGCGTGCAGGTGTCCATCCCGCTGCAGTCATACTTCCGTCTGAACGCCAAGGGTGCGGGCCAGTTTGAGCACACACTCATCATTGTCGATGAGGGCGCGAGTCTGCATTTTATCGAGGGCTGCTCGGCGCCGAAATATAACGTTGCGAACCTCCACGCCGGCTGCGTGGAGCTGTACGTGAAGAAAAACGCCAAGCTGCGCTACTCGACCATCGAGAACTGGTCGAAAAATATGTATAACCTCAATACAAAACGCGCGCTCGTGGAAGAGGGCGGCGTGATCGAGTGGGTTTCCGGCTCGTTTGGGTCTCATGTCGGCTGCCTGTACCCGATGAGCGTGCTCAAAGGCGATAACTCCAAGATGGAATTCACCGGCGTCACGTTTGCCGGCGCGGGGCAGAACCTCGACACCGGTGCGAAGGTTGTGCACATTGGCAGAAACACGAGCTCGTATATGAACACGCGCTCCATCAGCAAGAGCGGCGGCATCAGCACATTCCGCAGCAGCGTCGTGGTGCAGAAGGGCGCCAAGCACGCAAAATCTTCCGTGTCCTGCCAGTCACTGATGCTCGATTCCGAGTCCCGCTCCGATACCGTCCCGGCCATGGACATCCGCACGAAGGACGCTGCCGTCGGCCATGAGGCAAAGATCGGCAGCATCAGCAACGAGGCGGTGTTTTATCTCATGAGCCGCGGCATGAGCGAGGAGGACGCCCGCGCGCTGATCGTCAGCGGCTTTGCGGACAACGTCTCCAAGGAGCTGCCGCTGGAGTACGCGGTGGAAATGAACAATCTCATTCGTCTCGAGATGAAGGGCAGCATTGGCTGACCCACATTCCGAAAGGAGGGAATATCGTGAATACGAGTGAACAGCTGGTCGTCAACAAACTGCCGACCAGAACGTGGAATCATCTCCAGGTCAACGAAGCGACCATCCCGTGGAATGTGGCCGACACGGCCGATCTCGGGACGGATTCATATGCAATTACAGCGGAAAATCAGGCGCAGCCGCTGCACATCGACCTGACCGGTGCGGCCGGCTTCAGCCGCAAGCACATCGCGGTCGATGTGGCCGCCGGCGTGCAGGCAACGGCGTATATGGTGCTGGATACGCAGGGCAGCTTCGCCGTGGAAACAGCGCTGACGCTGCACGGCAACGCATCTCTGCGCCTGGTGCAGGTGCTCGGTGCGCAGGACAGCGCACTGCTCTATGCCAAAACGGACGCGGACTGTGCGCCCGGCGCCGGCGTGGACATGACGCAGATCCTCATGGGCAGGGGCGACCTGTATTCGGACAATGACACGGAGCTTGTCGGCGACGGCAGCCATTATTCGGCGCAGATCGGCTATCTCGGCCGCGGCAGCCAGATGATCGACGTCAACGTCGTCGTCAATCACTACGGCAAAAACACCGAGTGCGAGATCGACACGTCCGGCGCGCTCAAGGACGCGGCGAAAAAAGTTTTCCGCGGCACGATCGACTTCAAGACCGGCTCGTCCAACTCCGTCGGCAACGAGAAGGAGACGGTGCTCATGCTCGGCGACGATGTTGTCAACAAGACGGTGCCGCTCATCCTCTGCGCCGAGGAAAACGTCGTCGGCAACCACGGCGCGACCATCGGCGAGCTCGATGACGAGACGCTGTTTTATTTCGAGAGCCGCGGCATCTCCCGCGCTCAGGCCGAAAACATCCTGGCCCGCGCATCTATCGAGCGCTTTGCGCGCACGGTGGATGATGAAGTGCTGCGCGCGCAGATTCTTCAGACGCTGGAGGAGGAACTCAACGATGACGTATGATTATAAGCAGGATTTTCCGATCTTTCAGCACACGGACGTCGCCTATATCGATAACGCGGCTACGGCGCAGCGCCCGCAGTGCGTGCTGGACGCGGTGGCGGATTTCTACCGCTGCCATAATGCCAACCCCCTGCGCGGGCTGTATCCGCTGAGCGTGGAGGCGACCGATATCTATGAGCAGGCGCGCGAGACCGTGCGCGATTTCATTGGGGCACGCTCGGCGCGTGAGATCGTCTTTACCCGCAACACGACCGAGAGCCTGAACCTCGTCGCCTACAGCTACGGCCTGACGCACGTCAAGGCGGGCGATGAGGTGCTCGTGTCTATCATGGAGCACCACAGCGATCTGCTGCCGTGGCAGATGGTCTGCCGCCAGACGGGCGCGGAGCTGAAGTTCATCGAGTGCGCGCCCGACGGCAGTGTGGATCTTCAGCAAATCGAATCGCTCATTACCGAGCGCACGAAGATCGTCGCCATGACGCAGGTGTCGAACGTTCTCGGCCGGAAGTACCCGGTCAAGGAAGTCGCCGCCATGGCGCACAAGAAGGGCGCGGTCATGGTCGTGGACGGCGCGCAGAGCACGCCGCACATGCCGGTGAACGTGCAGGAGCTGGGCGCGGATTTCTTCGCCTTCTCCGGGCACAAGGTCTTTGGCCCGATGGGCATCGGCGGGCTGTACGGCAGGGAGGACCTGCTCGAGGAAATGCCGCCGTTTCTCTCCGGCGGCGAGATGATCGAATCCGTCACGCGCACGGGCGCTGTCTATGCCGAGCTGCCACATAAGTTCGAGGCCGGCACGGTCAATGCCGCCGGCGCGGCCGGTCTGGCTGCCGCCATCCGGTACGTGCAGAGCGTCGGCTTTGACACCATCCAGCAGCGCGAGCACGACCTGACGGCCAACGCCCTCGCGCGCGTGCTGGCCGTGCCGCACGTGCACGTGCTCGGTACGGACCGTCCGGAGGACCACAACGGCATCATCACCTTCACGGTCGACGGCGTGCACCCGCACGACATCAGTGAGATCATGGCGTCCGACGGTGTGAACATCCGCGCCGGCCACCACTGCGCGCAGCCGCTGCTCACGCACCTTGGCCTGAACGCGACGGCCCGCGCCAGCTTTGCCTTTTATAACACCGATGAGGATGTCGACCGGTTCCTTGAGAGCCTCTCGACCCTGAGGGAGCGTATGGGATATGGAAAATAGAAGCTTCTATAATGAGATCCTGACCGAGCACAACATCCATCCGGAGTTCAAGCACGACATTCCGGACGCGGACATTGCGCTCGCGGGTGTGAACCCGAGCTGCGGCGACAACATCGTCCTCAAGCTCAAGACCGACGGCGATGTCATCACCGATGGTGGCTTTGTCGGCGACGGCTGCGCCATCTCGCAGGCGTCGGCCGATATCATGCTCGGCATGATCGTGGGGCAGAAGAAGGAAAAGGCGCTGGAAATGGGCCGTACCTTCCTGCGCATGATCCACGGCGAGGCGACCGAGGAAGAGATCGAGAGTCTCGAAGAGGCCTCGGCCCTCAAGGACATCGCGCATATGCCCGCGCGTGTGAAATGCGCCATGCTCGGCTGGCGCACGCTCTCGGAGGCGCTGACCGGCAAGGTCGAAGAATAAGCCGTTCCCGCCGCCGGCGGATGCCGATGCGGTGTCTGCCGGCGGCTTTCTGCGCGCTGGAAATCCCCGGTTTGACAGCACGCGCCTGTGGGATTATGATAAGACATCCTCTTGACGGCAGGTGCTGTGTATGACTGATTTTGAACCCGCTCTTCTGCGGCGCATCCGTGCGCTCGCGGCCGCGCAGCCGCGCGTGCTTGTCGCCATCGACGGCCGCTGCGCCGCCGGAAAGACCACGCTGGCCGCGTCCCTGCAGGCACAGTTGGCGTGCAATGTGTTTCATATGGACGACTTTTTCCTCCGCCCGGAGCAGCGCACGCCTGAGCGCCTGCGTCAGCCGGGCGGCAATGTGGACTTCGAGCGTTTCCTGACTGAGGTGCTCCGTCCGCTGCGCGATGATGCGCCGGTGACGTACCGCCCTTATGACTGCCGAACGCAGCAGCTGCGCGCGCCGGTGCATGCAGAGGCACGGGCAGTCAATCTCATCGAGGGTTCTTACTCCTGCCATCCGGCACTGTGGGATCTTTATGACCTGCATGTGTTTCTCTCGGTCGGCCCGGAGGAGCAGCGCCGCCGCATTGCTGCGCGCAATGGTGAAAAAATGCTGCCGATGTTTACAAACGTCTGGATCCCGATGGAGGAGACGTACTTTGCGCGGTTTCAAGTCGCGGAGCGCGCCGACCTTTTCCGGGAAAATTGAATCAGCCTGCGGATGACCGCGCGGGGCTTGTGTCCCGCGCGGTTTTGTGCTACATTAAAAGAACATATACGAAGTGAATTTTCACAGAAAGGCGGGAGCCCCATGGATGTTCTGCGTTTCAAACAGGCCAACTGCAAAAACTGCTACAAATGCGTCCGGTTCTGCCCGGTCAAGTCCATCCGCGTCTATCAGGGTCACGCACAGATCATTTCCAGCGACTGCATTCTCTGCGGCAACTGCGTGTCCGTCTGTCCGCAGCACGCCAAGGAGGACATCAGCGACGTCGCGCAGATCCAGGAACTGATCGCGTCCGGCCAGCAGGTCGTTGTGAGCGTCGATTCCTCCTACATCGCCTATTTTGATACGCCTGGTTTTGCGGGCATCGCCGAGCCGCTCAAAAAGCTCGGTTTTGCAGCGGCGCACGAGACGGCGGAGGGCGCCTACCTGGTCAAGAAGGAGCTGGAAAAGCTCGCCGCCCAGCCGGGTGATGCGCCAATCATTACGTCCGGCTGTTCGACGATCGTGCTCTATGTGGAAAAGCACCTGCCGGAGGCACTGCCGTATCTGGCCCCGGTGCTCTCACCGATGCAGGCGCACGCCGTGCTGCTGCGCGAGCGCTATCCCGGCGCGACCATTGTCTATGTCAGCCCCTGCATTTCCAAGAAAGAGGAGACGACGCGCTTTGAGAGCGTCGGCGCCGACTATGATATTACGTTCACGGAACTCGAGGACTGGATGCACGAGGCCGGCGTTGCCGTCAACCCCAATGTGCCGGCGGATGAGCCGCTGCTCTCGCGCGGCTACACGATCACGAACGGCGTTCTGCATTCCATGTCGCTCGATTCCGGGCGCGATTATCTGTTCCTCGACGGTCTGGATGACAGCATTCAGACGCTCAAGAGCGTCGTCAACGGTGAACTGCGCAACTGTTTCATTGAAATCGCCGCCTGCCACGGCAACTGTGTCGGCGGCCTTGCTTTCCGGCAGAAGCACACAAACCTGCTCGAGTCGCGCCGCCGCGTGATCAAGAGCGCCGGCGGCGGAAAAAACTTTGACATTCAGGAGCCGGTGGATATGCGCCGTGTGCTCGTGGACAAGAAGCACCCGGCCGACCTGCCACCCGAGTCCGTCATCAACGGCATCCTGCGCAAGATGGGCAAATTCAGCCCGGCGGATGAACTCAACTGCGGCCTGTGCGGCTATCGCACCTGCCGCGACAAGGCCATCGCCGTCTATGAGGGCCGCGCCGAGATCAGCATGTGCATGCCGTACATGAAAGAACGCGCCGAGACCTATTCCGAGAAGATCATCAACGTCTCGCCGGAAGGCATCGTCACCGTCGGCAAGAAGCTGAAGGTCAAGCAGATCAACAAGGCTGCCTGCAAGATCTTCGGCATCAAGGATCCGGCGGACATCATCGGATATCCGGTGTCGCGCATCATGGATGAGTATGACTTCGTGAAGATGATCAGTCAGGACGAGACACAGGTCACGGACGAGGTCTTTCTCGCTGACTATAACGTCTATCTCGAGCGCATCTTCATCTGCGACCCGGAGCGGACGCTCTTTACCTGCATCATGCGTGACGTGACGAAAGCGCGCCAGCGCCGCAACAAGATCCAGAAGACGAAGATCCATGCGGCCGATCTGGCGGACGATATCATTGCCAACCAGCTGCGCATCGTGCACGAGATCGCAAGTCTGCTCGGTGAAACGGCAGCGGAGACCAAGGTGGCGGTCCACGATCTGAAGGAAGCCATCATGCTTGATGAGGACGGCGATGATGATGCGTAAACGAACGAATCGCTGCAGGAACACGGTCTGGGACATCAGCGTCATCAGCCGCAACAAAAACGGGGAGACACTCTGCGGCGATCAGTGTGCGCTCGAATGGGACGACAATGACGCGACAGTCATCCTCTCCGACGGTCTCGGCAGCGGCGTCAAGGCCAACATCCTCTCCACGCTGACAACGACCATGCTTACGACCATGCTCAAGGGCAACGTGCCGATCGACGAGTGCGTTACGACCGTGGCGGAAACGCTGCCCATGTGCAGGGAGCGCAAGCTCGCCTATGCGACCTTTACGATCCTGCAGACGGCCGGCACCCGCGCGCGCCTGATCCAGTATGACAACCCGAACGCTGTGTTCGTGCACAATGGCGCGATCGGGAAATACAACTACTCCGTCAATTTCATTCAGGAAAAGGAGCTGCACGAGAGCTACCTGCATTTTGACGTAGGCGATATGCTTGTGCTCTTCAGCGACGGCGTGTCGGAGGCCGGACGCGGCGTGACGACGGACGCCGGTTGGGCGCGTCAGGACATTGAGGATTTTATCCTGCGCAATTATTCACCCACCGTCTCCTCACAGCGCATGGCGGCCAGTATCCTCTCGACCGTCAAGACGCTGGACATGGACGCCATGCATGATGATACGACTGTTGTTGTCGCGCGCCTGCGTGAGCGTTGTCCGGTCAACGTCATGATTGGTCCGCCCGAGAGCAAGGATGACGATTTGAGCACCATGCGCCTGTTTTTCGGCAAGGATGGCAAGCATGTTGTCTGCGGCGGCACCACGGCCAACGCTGTCGCGTCATATCTGGGCGTAAAGGTGCATACGCTGCCCGGCAGCGGCACGGAGGAGGTGCCGCCGATGAGCGAGATCCACGGTGTGGACCTGACGACCGAGGGCGTCGTTACGGTCAATGTGACGATGAAACGCATCAAGGACTACCTCGCGGATGGCATGTACACGCTCGAGCTCGCCCGCATGAAGGACGGCGCGTCCAAGCTCGCGCTCGTACTGCTCGAGGAGGCGACGGAGGTCAATGTCCTCTTCGGCAACGCGAGCAACCTCGCCCAGCAGGATACGGAGTTCAGCTTTGAGCGCAAGCTGCAATTGGTGCAGGAGCTGCGCAATATGCTGACTCTGGCCGGAAAAACAGTCAAAATGAGCATCTGCTGACAGATGCCGATATTCACGGAGTGACCCTAACGAATGAAAATCCGAACTTTTTTTGCAGTATTGCTGTGTAAGCTCGCGCGCGGGCTGCTACGGCTGCTGCGCCGCGGCGGCACGGCGTTTCCCGGCCGCGTGGCGCTGAAAGTATACCCGCAGGTACTCGGCGTGCTCTCGCGGGGGGTGCGCGTCATCCTCGTCACCGGCACGAACGGCAAGACGACCAGCTCCCGCATGATCGAGCAGGCATTTGCCGATGCGGGCCTTAACTACTTTGCCAACCGCTCGGGCGCGAACCTCATCTCCGGCATCACGGCGGAGTTTGCCATGCACAGCACCCTGACCGGGCGGCCGAAGTGCCAGTTTGCCGTCATTGAGTGCGACGAGGCTGCATCCAAGACCGTGCTCAAATACCTCAAGCCGGAGGTCATCGTGGCCACGAACGTGTTCCGCGACCAGCTCGACCGCTACGGTGAGATCACGCACACGCTCAATAACATCATCGAGGGCATCCGCCACACGCCGGAGAGCGTTTTGTGCATCAATGCCGACTGTTCGCTCATCGCGTCCATTCCGGCGCAGGTGCCGAACCCGGTTGTGCGCTTTGGCGTGAACGTTCCACTCGGCGGTGACGACCTGACGGAGATCTCCGACGCGCCGCACTGCATCCACTGCAAGACGGAATATGTCTATGACTACCGCACGTACGGCCATCTCGGCGCGTTCCGCTGCCCGAAGTGCGGCTACCACCGCGAGGCCCCGCAGGTCGCCGTCACGGCGGTGCTGAATCTCGGCGTGGACACGAGCGATGTCACCATGGCCATCGGCGGACAGGAGTACGCCGTGCACATCAACCTGCCGGCAGCTTATAACATCTACAATGCCGTCGGGTCGGCGGCTGCGCTGTACGCATTCGGCTTCACGCCGGAAGCGATCGTGCACGCGCTCGGCGCGTTCGGCTGCGGCTTTGGCCGTATGGAGAAATTCGACCTGCGCGGCACGCCCGGGCGGATGATGCTCGTGAAAAACCCCGCGGGCTGCAACCAGACCATGCGCTATCTCGCCGGGCTGAACGAGGACGCGACGTTTGTCGTCTGCCTCAACGACCGGGACGCCGACGGTACGGACATCTCGTGGATCTGGGACGCGGACTTTGAGCGGCTCGCCGCCATGGGCGAGCATCTTCGCCACGTGTTCGTGTCCGGCACGCGCGCCGACGAGCTGCGCCTGCGCCTGAAATATGCGGGCGTGGATGAGGCGCGCATCGAGGTGTTTTACGATTATGACCCGCTGATCGACGCCATGTGCGCATCGGAATACCCGGTGTTCATCATGCCGACGTATACGTCCATGCTGGATCTGCGCGGCCGGCTGCAAAAGCGGCTCGGCGGAAAGGAGTTCTGGGAATGAGCGAGAAGACCCTGCGCATCTGCCACCTGTACCCGGATCTTCTGAACCTCTATGGCGACCGGGGCAACATTCTCTGTATGCGCCGCCGTCTGGAGTGGCGCGGCATCGGCGCCGAGGTGACGGAGGTCACGGTCGGCGAGCAGGCGGATTTTACGCAGTTTGACCTGTTTTTCATCGGTGGCGGTCAGGATTTCGAGCAGGAGGTGCTCCTGTCTGACCTGAGAGCCGGAAAGGGCAGCGAAATCAAGGCCGCCATCGCCGACGGCAAGACGTTTCTGACCATCTGCGGCGGCTACCAGATGCTCGGCAGCTACTACCGCACGTGGGACGGCAAGCAGTGCGACTTTATCGGCGCAATCGACTACTACACCGTCGGCTCGAAAGAGCGTATGATCGGCAACTTCCTCTTTGAGTGCCTGCCGGAGTCCGGCGGCTGCACGGTCGTCGGCTTTGAAAACCACAGCGGCAAGACCTATCTTGGCAGCGGTGTGTCGCCGCTCGGCAAGGTGCTCGTCGGCGGCGGCAACAACGGGGAGGACGGCTATGAGGGCGTACGCTATCACAACGTGTTCGGCACGTACAGCCACGGCCCGGTGCTTCCGAAAAATCCGGCATTTTGCGACCATTTGCTCACGACAGCGCTGCAGCAGCGCTATCCGAATCTGGAACTCCAGCCGCTGGACGATGCGGCCGAGCTCGCCGCGCACAATACCATGCGCGACCGGCTGCTGAAAAAATAACTGCATGGAAAATGGGCGCATCCGTCTGGATGCGCCCACCGTGCGTCTCATATTAAAAATCCGGCGGGATCGGAATGTCCGCGCGCGGGACCTTGTCCCAGGAAAAGTCCGCTGCCAGCTCGATTGCCGTCACCGGTGCGTCCGTTGGCCGCAGACCCGCGAGCTTGGCGAGCTTTCCGGTCAACTGCTCGGGTGTGTATTTTTGCCGCAGGGCCTCCATGTTCAGGTCGCCCTCGCGCTTGGAGAGCTTGCGCCCGTCCGGCGCGACGAGCAGCGGCGCGTGTGCGTATTCCGGGGCCTTGCCGCCGAGCGTTCCCATCAGCCAGATCTGCCGCGGTGTGGAGTCGAGTAGGTCGCGTGCGCGCACAACGCGCGTGATGCCCATGTCGAGATCGTCCACGCTTACGGCGAGCTGGTAGGCGAATACGCCGTCCGAGCGCCGGATGAGAAAATCGTCGCGCCCGTGCCGCAGTTCGGCTGCCTGCAGACCGTAGTGCGCGTCAACGAAGGCAATGTCCGCGTCCGTGACCGCAAGCTTTTTCGCCGCGCGGCGACCCATGCGCAGGCGCTTTTGCACCTCCTGCTCTGACAGCGTCCGGCAGGGGCAGCCGGCCTCGCGCGGCTCGCCGGGGTGCGGTGCGCTCGCGGCCAGACGCTCTGCGCGGCTGCAATAGCAGTCATACACCATGCCGCGCTCGGTCAATGCATCCAGCGCGGCGGTGTAGCGCTGTGCGCGCGCGCCTTGACGGCAGTCCTGCGAGCCGGGGCGCCAGCCCTCGTCCCAGTCGAGCCCAAGCCAGAGGAGGTCGTCGGCCATCAGGTCAGCATAGTGCTCCCAGCTGCGCTCCGGGTCGAGATCCTCAAGGCGGAACACCATCGTCCCGCCGCGTGCGCGCACGTCCAGCCATGCAAGCAGAAATGTCAGCATATTGCCCAGATGCAGCCGCCCGCTCGGGCTGGGTGCGAAGCGGCCGCGGATCGTGTTATCCGGCATCGGTCATCCCTCCGGTTTCATTCTGAGTGCATTATAGCATAACCGTGCCGGTTGGCAACGCTTTTGCGCCAAATCCCTTGAAACTATGCGGGAAATCGGATATAATAAAGTGTTATTATCAGCGGAGGAATGTCTCATGGCGAAATCATCCATCGAAAAAACAAATGTCATGCGCCTGCTCGACCAGAAGAAGGTGCCCTACACGCCGCACACATATCCGCACGGCGAGGATGCGGTGGACGGCGTGACCGTCGCACAGATGACGGGCATGGACCCGGCGAAGGTGTTCAAGACGCTGGTCGCCCGCGGCGCGAGCAAGACGCCGTATGTCTTCGTCATCCCGGTCGCGTGCGAGCTCGACCTCAAGAAAGCGGCGAAGGCCGTGGGGGAGAAGTCCATTGCCATGCTGCACGTGTCCGAGCTCACGCCCCTGACGGGCTATGTGCGCGGCGGCTGCTCGCCGGTCGGCATGAAAAAGCAGCTGCGCACGGTCTTTGCTTCTCAGGCGCTCGCGCAGGAGACCATCCTTGTCAGTGCCGGCAAGATCGGCTATCAGGTCGAGGTCGCGCCGCAGGCGCTCATCGCGCTCGTGCGTGCGGGCACGGCGGAGCTGACTATAGAATCCTAAGCAACCACGGAGGCATCCATGCGGGATCATATTGTAATCAAAGGCGCGCGGGAGAACAATCTCAAGAACATTGATGTGGAAATTCCGCGCGATGCACTGGTCGTCATGACCGGCCTTTCCGGCTCGGGAAAGTCGAGCCTTGCGTTTGACACCATCTTTGCCGAGGGACAGCGGCGCTATATGGAGAGCCTCTCGTCGTATGCGCGCCAGTTTCTCGGCCAGATGGACAAGCCGGACGTCGATTCCATCGAGGGCATGAGCCCGGCCATTTCCATCGACCAGAAGACCACCAGCAAAAATCCGCGCTCGACCGTCGGCACGGTCACGGAGATCTACGACTATCTGCGTCTGCTGTGGGCGCGCGTCGGCGTGCCGCACTGCCCGAAGTGCGGCAAGGAGATCCGCCGCCAGACGGTCGACCAGATCGTCGATCAGATCGCGGCGCTGCCGCAGGCGACGCGCGTGCAGATCTTGGCGCCGGTCGTTCGCGCCAGAAAGGGCGAACACCAGAAGGTGTTCGACGATGCCCGCCGCGGCGGGTATGTGCGCGTGCGCGTGGACGGCAGCATCTACGACCTTACGGAGACGATCCCGCTCGATAAAAACCGCAAGCACAATATCGAGATCGTGGTCGACCGCGTTGTCATCCGCCCCGACCAGAACCGCCGCCTGACCGACGCCGTGGAGATCGCGTCCGCGCTCTCCGGTGGTCTCGTGCTGGCAGACATCCCGGAGGAAAAGCGCGAGATCCTCTTCTCGCAGAACTACGCCTGCGACGACTGCGGCATCTCGATCGAGGAGCTCACGCCGCGGATGTTCTCGTTCAACAGCCCCTACGGCGCGTGCCCGACCTGCGGCGGCCTCGGCACGCGGCTGCGCATCGACCCGGCGCTCATCATTCCGGACCCGTCGAAGTCCATCCTCGACGGCGGCATCACCGCGAGCGGCTGGAACGGCGTCAAGGATGAGAGCATCAGCCGGATGTATTACGACGCACTGGCGGAAAAATATCACTTTGATCTTGCAACGCCCATCGGCGACCTGCCGGAGCACGTGCGCGAGATCCTGCTCTACGGCACGGGGGATGAAGAGCTCACCCTGCATTATGATACCAACCGCGGTGCCGGCGTGCTGCGCCGCCCGTTTGAGGGCATCGTCTGTAACCTTGAGCGCCGCTATCAGGAGACGCAGAGCGATGCCATGCGTGCATCGCTCGAGGACTGCATGGCAGAGACGGCCTGCCCGGACTGTCACGGCGCGCGGCTGCGGCCGGAGGTGCTGGCCGTCACGGTCGGCGGACGGAATATCTCGGAGTTCACTGCACTGCCGATCACGGAGGAACTGGCGTTTCTCGATCGGCTCACGCTCAGCGAGAAGGATGCGCAGATCGCCGAGAGCATTTTGCGCGAGGTGCGCTCGCGGCTGCATTTTCTGCAGAGCGTCGGCTTGCAGTATCTGACGCTCGCGCGCTCGGCAGCCACGCTCTCCGGCGGCGAGAGCCAGCGCATCCGGCTCGCAACGCAGATCGGCTCGTCGCTCATGGGCGTGCTGTATATTCTGGATGAGCCGTCCATCGGTCTGCACCAGCGCGACAATGAAAAGCTGCTAGCCACGCTGCGCGAGCTGCGTGATCTCGGCAACACGCTCATCGTCGTCGAGCACGACGAGGACACCATGCGTGCGGCAGATTATCTCATCGATATCGGCCCGGGTGCGGGTGTGCACGGCGGGGAAGTGGTCTGTGCCGGTACGCCGGAGGAGGTCGCGCGCTGCGAGCGCTCCATCACCGGGCAGTATCTGTCCGGCAAAAAGAAGATCCCCGTGCCCGCGCAGCGCCGCACCGGAAACGGTCACGCGCTCGTGATCCGCGGCGCGACCGAGCACAACCTCAAGCACGTGGACGTGCAGATCCCGCTCGGCGTCATGACGTGCGTGACCGGCGTGTCCGGCAGCGGCAAGTCCTCGCTCGTCAACGAGGTGCTGTATAAAACGCTTGCGGGCAAGCTCAACCATGCGAAGCTCCGTCCCGGGAAATGCGACGGCATTGACGGCGTGGAGTATCTGGACAAGATCATCAATATCGACCAGAGTCCCATCGGCCGCACGCCGCGCTCCAATCCGGCGACGTATACCGGCCTGTTTGACGATATCCGCAGCCTTTTCGCCTCCACGCAGGACGCGAAGCTGCGCGGCTACAGCGCCGGGCGCTTCTCGTTCAACATTCGCGGCGGCCGCTGCGAGGCCTGCTCCGGCGACGGCCTGCTGAAGATCGAGATGAACTTCCTGCCGGATGTTTACGTCCCGTGCGAGGTCTGCAAGGGCAAGCGCTACAACCGCGAGACGCTCGAGGTGCACTATAAGGGCAAGAATATTGCCGAGGTGCTGGACATGACCGTCGAAGAGGCGCTCGCATTTTTTCAGAACCAGCCGAAGATCCGCGACCGGCTGCAAACGCTCATGGATGTCGGCCTCGGCTATGTCAGGCTCGGTCAGCCGTCTACAACGCTCTCCGGCGGCGAGGCGCAGCGCATCAAGCTCGCGACGGAGCTCTCCAAGCGCAGTACCGGCCGGACGATCTACGTGCTCGATGAGCCGACGACCGGTCTGCACGTGGCGGACGTCGCGCGCCTGATCGATATTCTCAATCGTCTGACCGACGCGGGCAACACGGTGCTCGTCATTGAGCACAACCTGCACGTCATCAAGGTGGCCGATCATATCATCGATCTCGGTCCGGAGGGCGGCGACGCGGGCGGCAGCATCGTCTTTACCGGCACACCGGAAGATTGCGCGCGCTGCGCCGAGAGCTACACCGGCCAGTTTTTGAAAAAAGAACTCGAAAGTTAACGGCCAAGCCCCTTTCCTCATAGGCTGAAAGGAGAGGGGGCGGTGAAGATGTTCATTCAGATCACCTTATGCGTTCTGCTGATCCTGGGCTTTGCCTGGCTGCTGTGGATGCTGGGCTGCGCGCTGCTCACGCCGGTGCGCTCCGGCAGGGACACGCGCATCACGCTCGTCGTGCAGGCGCGCGGGGACGCGCCGGAGCTCGAGCAGCTTCTGCGCGGCATTCGGTGGCTGTGCGAGAGCGGAACGCTCATGGCGGATGTTCTGCTCGTCGACTGCGGCCTGACCGACGATGCGCGCGCGCTCTGCGAGCGCGCGGCGCGGCAGCGCGAAGATCTGAAACTGTGCAATACAGAGGAAATTTGCCAATGGATGCAAACACCAATCCAATAGAATTATGCGGCACCGTCGCGGCGGTCATCTATCAGAACGAGGAAAACGGCTACACCGTGCTCAAGCTTGACGTGGACGACGGCAGCCAGACGATGGTCGTCGGCTGCATTCCGTATGCCGTGCCGGGTGAGTCCATGATCGTTACCGGCAGCTGGATGACGCACCCGGCGCACGGCCAGCAGTTCAAGGCCGACTTTGCCGAGCGCACCATGCCGGAGACGGCGGACGCGATCTATGCCTACCTTGCCGGACGCGCCGTGCGCGGCATCGGCCCGGCGACGGCGTCACTGATGGTGTCGCGCTTCGGTGCCGACACGCTCAACGTGCTCGAATACGAGCCGGAAAAGCTCTGCACGATCAAGGGCATCAGTCTCTCCAAGGCCAAGGCCATGTCGGCAAATTTCCGCCGTCAGGCCGGTATGCGCCGCCTGATCGAGTTTCTGGCCTCGGCGAACATCCGCCCGGTCATTGCCCTGCGGATGTACCAGTATTACGGGGATGATGCGCTCCAGCTCGTGCAGGACAACCCTTACATACTCGTTTCGGACGCCATCGGCGCAACATTTCAGGAGGCGGACGCGCTGGCGCTCGGCCACGGGTTTGACGACCAGAGCGCAGAGCGTGTCGCCGCGGCGACGCTGTATGAGCTCGCCTATAACGCCGTGCGCGGCCATTGCTTCATCTCGTACCGCAACCTGCTGGCGGCGACGTCGCAGCTCAGCGGCGTGCCGGATGAGCTGGTCGCCGAGAGCGTGGACACGCTCGTGCAGAGCGGCGAACTGGTGCGCGAGCGCGTCGCCGGGTGCGACGGATGCTATCTCGCGCGTCTGCACGAGGCGGAGGCCTACACGGCCGAGCGCCTGCTTGCCATGACGCAGACGGAGTACCGCCGTATGCCGGATACGGACAAGATCGCCGCGCGCATTGAAGCGCAGCTCGGTCTGACCTTTGCCGACCAGCAAAAGGAGACGCTGCGCCTCGCCTGCCAGCATCAGGTCATCGCCATCACCGGCGGCCCCGGCACAGGCAAGACGACGTCCATCCGCGCGATCCTCGCGCTGTTTGATGTGCTCAAGCTCGACACGCAGCTCGCCGCCCCGACCGGGCGCGCCGCCAAGCGCATGAGCGAGCTGACCGGCCGGAGCGCGCAGACGATCCACCGCCTGCTCGAGGCCGGCATGAGCGACGACCATCAGGACATCACTTTCCGGCGCGACGAGGACGACCCGCTCGAGTGCGACGCCGTCATCCTCGACGAGTGCTCCATGGTTGACATTTCGCTCATGTGCGCGCTGCTGCGCGCCATGCGACCGGAGTGCCGGCTCATCCTCGTGGGCGACGCTGACCAGCTTCCGTCCGTCGGCCCGGGCAACGTCTTTTCGGACATCATCCGCAGCGGCGTCGTGCCGACCGTGCGCCTGACGGAGATCTTCCGTCAGGCCGCCGGCAGCAGCATCGTCTCCTACGCGCACGCGATCAACCGCGGCGAACACCCGCCGCTTTCGCAAAACAGCGGGGACTTCTTCTTCCTCCGGCGTGCGGATGCGCAGAAGGCCGCCGACACGGTCGTCGAGCTGTGCCGGACGCGGCTGCCGAACAATATGAAGATCCCGCCGTCCGACATTCAGGTGCTCACGCCGACGCGCAAGTATGACACCGGCACGGCGGCACTGAATGTGCGCCTGCAGGCGGCGCTCAACCCGCCGTCGCCCGAGAAGAAGGAGCGGCGCTTCGGCGAGACCGTCTTTCGCGAGGGCGACCGCGTCATGCAGATCCGCAATGACTATGACATCGTGCTCAAAAACCCGGACGGTACGACCGCCGGAACGGGCGTCTATAACGGCGACGTCGGTCAGATCACGGCCATCGACCCGCAGACGGAGACGCTCGCCGTGTGCTACGACGGAAAGACCGCGACCTATGGCTTTGAGATGCTCAACGAGCTCGAGCACGCCTGGGTCATGACGGTGCACAAATCGCAGGGCAGCGAGTACCGCGCCGTTGTGCTCTGCATCGGCAAGGCCGGGCCCATGTTGCTCACGCGCAGCGTACTCTACACGGCCATCACGCGCGCCAAGTCCCTGCTCATCATCGTCGGCGACGAGGGCGCGGCCTATCACATGATCGACAACCAGACGCAGACCCGCCGCTACAGCGGTCTGCGCGCCCGGCTCTGCGGGGAGTGCGGTGCGATATGAAGGTGGTCACATTCCTGCTCGACCTGCTCTATCCGCCGCGGTGCGCATTCTGCCATGATTTTCTCGAGACGAGCGGCGACGGCCTCTGCGCGCACTGCAGGACCGGCCTGCCGTTTGCGCAAAACGGCGGACGGCAGCGCTTTTCGTTCGTCCGCGCGTGTGTCTCGCCGCTCACTTATGAGGGCGATGTGCGCGCGTCGCTCCTGCGCTACAAATTTGGCGGCGCGACCGGGTACGCCAAGGTCTACGGCCGCCTCGTTGCCGGCACGGTGCGCGTGGAGCTGGCGGGGGAGTACGACCTCGTCACCTGGGTGCCGCTGAGCCGCAGGAGACTGCGCGAGCGCGGGTACGATCAGGCACGTCTGCTGGCGAAAGCGACGGCGAAGGAGCTCGGCCTTCCGCTCACGCCGACGCTGCATAAGCAGCGCAACACGCAGCCGCAGTCCGGCACAGGCGACGCTGCCAAACGCCGCGCGAACATCACCGGCGCCTACCGCATGAAGCGGGGCGCGGATGTGACGGGAAAGCGCGTCCTGCTCATTGACGACATCGTCACGACCGGCGCCACGCTCTCGGAGTGTGCGCGTGTGCTCGGCAAGGCGGGCGCGGAGCAGGTGGTGTGCGCCACGGTCGCGCGCTCCGCTGACTAAAACAGCCGCGAGACGGCTACGATTGACTATAACATCCGCTGTGCGGATGATACAGGAGTTTTGCTTTATGATGATTTTTGAACGAGACATTGCCATCGACCTCGGCACGACCAACATCCGCGTGTTCGTGCGCGGCAAGGGCATCATGCTGCGCGAGCCGTCCATCGTGGCGGTCGACAAGTACACCGGCCGCATGCTCAAGGTCGGTCAGGACGCGCAGAAGATGCTTGGCCGCACACCGGCGAACATCGTGGCCATACATCCGATCAGTGCGGGCGTCATCTCGGACTATGACATGACGGCGCTCATGCTCAAGGAACTGCTCTCGCGCGTGACGTCGTTCAGCCTCTTCAAGCCGCGCGTACTCGTCACCGTGCCGAGCAGCGTGACCGGCGTGGAGGAGCGCAACGTCATCGACGCCGTCATCGAGGCCGGCGCGCGCAAGGTGTATCTGGTCGAGTCGGCCGTGGCGACGGCGGCCGGTGCGGGCGCGGATATTTCCAAGCCGGACGGCCATCTGGTCATCGACATCGGCGGCGGTACGACGGAGGTCGCGGTCGTGTCTCTCGGCGGCGTAGTCGAGAGCGAGTCGATCAAGACCGCCGGCGATGCCTTTGACGAGGCAATCGTGCGCTACGTGCGCCGCAAGCACAACATTCTCATCGGCAAGCGCACGGCCGAGGAGCTCAAGATCGGCATCGCGTGCCTCGTCCCGCGCGCCGAGGTCGGCATTCAGGAGGTCAAGGGCCGCTGCCTGACGACCGGTCTGCCGAAATCCGTGAAGATCAGCTCCGTCGAGCTCGTCGAGGCCATAGCCGAGCCCGCGCGCGACATTCTCGAGACCATCCACATGGTGCTTGAGCGTACGCCGCCGGAGCTCGTGGCCGATGTGGCGCAAAACGGCATCATCATGGCCGGCGGCGGCAGCCTGATCTACGGTTTCGACCAGCTCGTGGAAAAGGACACCGGCATCCGCACGACCGTCGTGGACGACGCGCTCTCGTGCGCGGCGTTCGGCAGCGGCAAGATGCTCATGAATCTGAATGATATGCAAGACGGTATGGTCAACCTCGCACGCAAGCGCCAGATGAAGGCGTAAGCGCCCCCGCCGGACACGGATATGTTCCGGGCGCAGGTGAGCCGGCCGCGTGCCGCGCCTGTCTTGTCACCGCGTGGCACAGAAATCCGCAGGCTTTTTTGTGCATTCGGCGCAGGGATCATCACAGATTCGCCAAAAAATCGTACGAAAATATAGGAAAAAAAGCAGAAATGGCTATTGCGACCAATCGGCTTTTTGTGGTAATATAAGCACAGAGTAATATCATGCTGCTTCTGGGCGCTTGCCAGCACCCGGAAAATGGGAAAAATAGAAAATGAAAGGAATGGCAAGAAGATGAACCAAGCACGGAAAAGACCAATGCATCAAAAAGTGCTTTCCATGATTCTTGTACTCGTCATGCTGCTGGGCCTGCTGTCCGTGTCGGCATTCACGACGGCGAATACGACGAGTTCTGACAGTGCGGCGAGCAATGATGATTTTAAACGAATTGTCCATATTGACTGCGGTCGCAAGTACTTTAGTGCCGCTGATTTGAAAAGAATCATTGATTATGCGGCAGAGAATTATTATACCGACGTGGAACTGGCCTTCGGCAACGATGGCCTGCGTTTCTTGCTGGACGATATGCCCCTAACGGTGAACGGGACGTCGTATGACAGCAATAAGGTGACTTCCGCTATTCAGAAGGGGAATAAGGCCTTCTATGATGCAGGCACAAATGAGCTGACAGAGTCTGAGATGACTGACATCATCTCTTATGCCAGAGAAAAGGGCATCGGTATCATTCCCATGTTCGATGCACCGGGTCATCTGCAGGCTGTGGTCAAAGCAATGGAGACTTTGGGTATGTCCCCTAGTTATACTACCCCTACGAAAAGTGGCACCAGCTGGAATTATGCGATCGATACCACGGATAATGCAAGCACTAGCTTTGTGAAAGCGCTGATGCAGAAGTATATTACTTATTTCCAAGGACAGGGCTGCACCATGTTTAACTTTGCGGCGGATGAGTGCGGCTTCACAAATATGACTACTGCTGCATATACTTCCTATGCTAAGTTTGTTAACGAGTTGGCGGCTATGGTCAAAAAAGCCAACATGACGCCTATGGCGTTTAACGATGGCATTTACCACAATGGTTTGAAATCCAACACGGCATTCGACACGGGTATTTTGGTGTGCTATTGGGATGCGTCGACCGCAAAGTATGCATCTGCTGCAGCCTTAGCAGAAAAGGGCTTCAAGATCCTCAACACAAATAACAAATGGTATTACGTGATTGGCAAGGAAAGTGTAACCAATTGGAACGACTGGAACGGTTATGCCTATACCTGTGAGTATGCCAAAAATCAAATGGCAGAGAATGACTGCCTCACCATTGATGGTGATAGCAAACAGACGACGCCGGTTGGCTGCATGGCGGCCATTTGGTGTGACTACCCAAATAATAATGTGAATTGGACTAATGTACAGAGCTACATTAGCACCTTCCGTACATCTAATCCCAACTACTTTAAGGCATCAGCCACTACGCCTGAGAAGCCGGGTGTGCAGCAGCCGACCGAAAATAAGACGGTAAGTGTGACGGTTGGCGGCCAGACAACGGTAACGATCGACGGTAAAAATCTTTCTGCGGATGGCCAGACCTATTACACAGAAAATTCTGGCATTGCCACGGTGACCGTTTCGGGACAGGATGAGCAGCCGGGTAACGTAACATATACGAAAGAACGCGTAAACTATCGCACACTTGCAGGTAGTAACACTTCTTGGACGCGGACGAAGTATTATTACCCAGTAGGCGAAAACTATTATCCTGTGTATGCATGTAGAGTGAATTATTATGGTTCTTACTACTACTACTACGGTTACTCTACTACAGACAGCACCAGTGATGTAGAGGAAATTGACTATAGCCGGTACGGCAGTAATTCAGTAACTGTCTATAGCAAGTCAGGTCAAGAAACGACTCCTGCGTCTACCACGCTCACCTTCGAGGGCGTTGCCGTGGGTACGACCTATGTAACGATTGATAACGTTAAGTACACCATTCAAGTTACGCAGGAAAATCTGGAAGGTAAGACGCTTCCCATGCAGTTGTGGTTCACCACTTGTGATATTGAAGTTGATACAAGCACATATGAAGGTGGCCAGACTTCCGGCGATTTTGTAAATGGTTCGTGGCAAGATAACAAAAAACCATACTATGTTTCTGTAGCTGCGACGGATGCTTATGGCGAGAACGGTGTGCCGCTGACGTCCGTCTTGCCTGAAACTATGTATCGCTACGAGAACAGCAATACTTATTGGATTAACGAGTACACTGGTAAGGTCAAAAACGAGCTTGTGCTTTGGTCAGGGCGTGTTCATGACAGTTCGAATCTTCAGTTGATTTCTGGCAAGGATTATTCCAACAGCGGCACGGAATTTCAATATGTTAGATACTATAATGGAGAGTGGGCTGTTTCGGTAGACCGTGCTAACTGGACTAATGTCACGGGCGAAGGTTCGACAGTAAGCGATTCCAGCTGCAAGGAGCAGTTGGCGGTGTACTACATGATGCGCTCTCAGATTACCAAAGAGGTCAGCACCGATGTCGCCGACTGGGGCTATGTAAATACTGATACACAATACGCAACGCAGATTAATGCGAATCAGTATGTAATGCTTGATTTTTCCGTGAAGTATCAGGACAATACCCGCAATCCGAGTACCTTCCCGCAGGACGGCAAGACGTTTGTGTTCCATTGTACGCCGAATGATGGTAGCGGCGCGGTTAAGCGGGATTCCAGCGGAAACTACTATCGTCAGCTGAACAATTTCCGCGGTATGAACACCGGCGATTATGAGATTTACATGATCACCGTTACCATGACTGATGGCAGCGCAAGTAATACAATTGCGGATACTACCAGTTATGCCTATGATTACACGAATACGGAGCAAATCGTCTGGGCAATCGATGAGGCGACTAAGGATAAAAGCGGCCTGGATCCCTATACCTCGATCTCCGGCAGCAGCAGCGATTACAGCGGCTGCAAGATCGGCGGCGATCCGTATGTGCGCGGGGTTGAGGTGTATAACCAGCACGGCGCGCTGATTACGTATTACGTCCGCGCAAAAATCACTACAGATGCCCTTCAGGTTCATTACGTGAACCAGACGACGGGCTATGAATTCTATAATTACCCCATTGTCGTCAATAGCGGCACGTATTTCGATACTGGTTTTGCGTATGTCAGCGGTCCTGATCAGGAGAGCGGCTCGTTGAGGGGGAATACGGTTACTAATAGTCTCGGTGTTGAGCAGACTATTGAGTCGGATCTCGCATCTATCCCCGAGATTGGCGCGCAGTACCGGTATGGCAACTATAAATTCGTAGATGCAACGCGTACTGATGACAAGAATGTCACGTTGTACTATACGTTCAATACGACGAAAAAGTTTGTGGTTGACTTTGGTCTGCCGCTGAAAATTCGACCGCAAGATATCGCGCCGCAGCTTGCAGCTGCAAAGTTGACAAAGGTAGTTGTAGGCGACAGTCAGTATGCAGATATTACACATGACGATCAGCTAAATATCATTTATAAATTAAATACAGCAATCAACGGTCAGGATGATATTACAGTTACATACTATGGAATAAATGAGCAAGGAAAGGAAAATAACGCAACATATACTGTCAGTGTCATCCCCGCGACGAGCGTCTACTATGAGGACAGCTTCGCGAAGTTCACGAACGCGGACGGTACGACCGATGTCAGCAACATGACAGACACAGACAAGGGCTTCTGGACAACGGATAATGACGGCACGGATCAGTCGGAGAACGTCAAGCAGGCACTTGAGGCGCTGGGCAGCAAGGAGAACGTCTACGGCTACGACGGAGCTTATACCAAGTGCAACACGTTCTCCATGGGCAGCGCCACCAAGGTCACTGTCGATGCGAATACTGCTAATAACGGCCAGTGGCCCACTGCTGCCTTTACCTTCAAGGGCACGGGCTTTGATGTCATTTCCCTGACAAACAGTGATGCCGGTACGGTCGTTTACACAGTAACCAATAAGACCACAGGAAAAAGTGAGAGTCACTTCATTAACAACTACTATGGCTATGCATATGTAAATGGCCAGTGGGTAGTGACAAACAAAGATGAGACGGCGCCTTATCAGGTTCCTGTGATTAAGGTTTCTGGCTTGGCCTATGATACTTATGAAGTGAAAATCAGCGTTATTTATGGCGCTGCTTTCGACGAGAACAAAGATAATCAGTATAGTTTCTGGCTGGATGCAATTCGCGTCTACGACCCTGCAGGGGACACCTTGAATGATGAGTATACTAGAGATGGCGAAAACGCTCCCAACTATGTTGAGGTAAAGAAAGTGATTCTCGACACTGGGGCCTTGAAAAATGAAGGGGCAGTTGGCGCAGTGTTCATCGATGGCAAGGGAGCAAATGGCGTTACGGCGGCTGATTACCAAAGTCAGGGGCCGAACCACGAAGCGTACCTGGCGCAAAATCAGGCGATTGCTTTCCAGCTGATCGCTAATGGTCAACCGAGCAGCGTTCAGATCGGCGCTAAGCTGGCACATGGAACGTCGGCAAAGTTGAGCATCACGGGTGCAAACTGCAATAAGGCAACCAATGGTTCACTGACGCTGAATACAGCGACAGATATGTACTATGAACTCACGGATTTGGGCTGGACGCAGCAGGAGGACGGGACCTACAAATCCAATGTCATTACGCTGACAAACACGAGCAAAGACATTGTCTCCTTGACGAATGTGAAGTTTATCGGCGCAATATATTCCAACGCGCTGCCGAGTGTAGAAGCTACTGAAGACGAGGCAACGGTCGTGACCTTTGCGGCATCCGCTGCAATGGTCGATGAGGCAGTTTCGGCAGTCGACGGTGTTCTTAATCCCGCGCCACAGGTGTTTGCTCCGAGCCGCTTCGAGGCGAGCTGGGGACACGCTGTCCGCAAGGGTGATACCGCCACGCTGACGGTCAAGGCGTCCGAGGATGTCGGCTCTATCACGGTGGACGGTCAGACGATTACCGCTTATGCCACCAAGACCGAGCGTACCGGCTGGGGCTGGTGGGCAAAGACGGTGACCTACCGCGAGTTCACCTATCAGGTGCCGGCTGAGGAAACCACGGATTACACGATTTACGCAGTCAACAGCGCAGGTGTCAGCAGTGATCCGATCACCGCGACGCTGAAGGTTCGCCCGTCCGTCCGTGACTGGTGGCACGGCATTTTCGATAAGTGGTTCTGAGAGAGGAGTGATCGAAATCATGAGAAAAACCTATGTCAAACCCGAAGTGTATTTCGAAAGCTTCGAGCTGAGCGCCAATATTGCAACTGGATGCGAGATTAGTATTAATCACGCTGTAGGGGCATGCTGGCAGGGTGTTGAGGGATTTAAAGGTTTTAACATCTTTGTTGAGTCAAATTCTTGCAAGACCACACCAGATGAAAATGGCCTTTGCTATCATTCGCCGACGGATGCGAATAATATTTTCACCTCCTGACGCAATTTCACACGCAACGAAGTGCCCTGCCCGGTTGGGCAGGGCACTTTTCAAGAAATCAGCCCATGCACAGGCGCGCACGGGCTGTGACAAAGGAGCGACAACTATGAAGCAAACGATCAGGCGCGGCGCGCGCGCGCTGCTGCTCACACTGGCGGCAGCGCTGCTGTTCGCGTGCGCGGGCTGCGGCAAAAAAGCCGCCCAGCCCGACGAATACGGCCTCGCGGCGGAAAAATCCAAGCTCGACGGCACCGATATCGGCAACGATCTCCAGATCGTCAGTACCGGGCGCTATGCTGGCCAGTTTGTCGAGGATGGCTCTGACAAGACCGTCTCCGACGTCTTCTGCATTCGCGTGAAAAACACCGGCAGCAGCGACGTGCAGTATGCGCACATCACCCTCGCGCGCGGCGATGAGCGTTACGAGTTCGATATCAGCACGCTCCCGGCCGGACAGACGCTGCAGGCGCTCGAACTCAGCGCTCAGGCGATGCCCGAAAAGCCGCAGGAGCTGACCGCGGCCGTGACGACCTACGCGCCGTTCACCGAGCCGCTGTCCATGCATGACGACCTCTTTACGGTCACGACGAGCGACAGCACCATCACCGTGACTAACAACTCCGGCAGCGACGCCGCACAGGTCTATGTCTACTACAAAAATGCCAGCGGCGACATGCTGCTCGGCGGCATCACGTACCGTGCGGGGGTCAAAAATCTCGCGGCGGGCGAGAGCCAGAGCTGCTACACCAGTCACTTTGTGCAGGGCACGAGCAAGCTGCTCTTCGTGACGTATGCAGCGTGATCTTTACCGCTTCGGCGGCATGACATTTGCGATCGCGTCCGACGAGCCGATCGAGCGCTCGAAGATGTGCGAGCCGTTTCGCGTTTCCGGCGGTGCGGCTGATCATACGATACGGCTGACTTTCAGCGACGATTTGCCGCAGCCGCCGGCGGAGGCCGCACGGAGCGGCTCTGTCTATCGGTGGCAGGCTGGCACGGAGCGCCATCTGCTGGAGCTGTACAGTGCGCCGGGCGCGCCGCCGCGGTTCACCTATGCCGTGACACAGGGTGCGCACACGGAGGTGACCTTCGCCGAGCGCTATCGCACAGGGGCGTCGGTGCGCGCCGTGCTGGAGGCGGCCGGTTTGTTCGATATCTTCGCGGACGCCGGAATGCTGGTGCTGCACAGTGCGTATATCGTGACGCCGGCGGGGGAAGCGATCCTGTTTTCCGGCCCGAGCGGCATCGGCAAGAGCACGCAGGCCGCGCTCTGGGAACGATCCGCAGGGGCGCAGATCATCAACGGGGATCGCGCACTTCTGGACATTGGCAGGAAAACCGCAAATGGCATTTTCTATTCGGGCACATCGGGCATCTGCAGGAACGTCACAGCGCCCATTCGGGCGATCGTGCTGCTCGGCCAGAACGACGAGAACCGCGTTTCCACCCCGAGCCCGCAGGCGGCATTTGCGGGTGTGCTCAGCCAGTGCGCGTACTATGATTGGGACGCGCTTTCGGCGACGAAAATGACGGAGTGCGTGGCGCGGCTCGTCTCCGACGTGCCGGTGCTGCATTTTGATTGCCGGGCGGATGCATCAGCGGTTCGCGTACTGCAGGAACGATTGGGAGGGAAATGACATGGAATACAGGAGCACAGAGCCGCGGCTGTCGACGTATCTGCATGCGCGAGCCTGCGCAAAGGGCATACCGCTTGCCGGGAATTTTGAACTGACCCCGCGCTGTAATTTCAACTGCCGGATGTGCTATGTCCATCTCACTCCCGAGGAGGAGCAGCGACGCGGCGCGGAGCTTACTGCCGACGAGTGGCTCGCCATTGCGGAGCAGGCACGCAGTCAGGGAATGCTGTTTTTGCTGCTGACGGGCGGGGAACCGCTCGTGCGCGCGGATTTCCGCTATCTGCTCACCGAGCTCAAGAAGATGGGCCTCATGGTGTCGATCAACAGCAATGCATCGCTCATGGACGCGGATTGGCTGGACTTTTTCCGCCATGATCCGCCGGCGCGGTTTAATATTACGCTCTACGGCAGCAGCAACGAGACTTATGAGCGCCTGTGCGGCCGCCCGATGTTTGAGCGTGTCATGGCGAATATCCGTGCGCTGAAGGCGCTCGGCATGGACGTGAAACTAAACGTCTCCATGACGCCGTATAACGTCGATGATCTGGACGGTATTTATGCTGCGGCGACCGAGCTCGGCACGCCGGTGCAGATGGCGTCGTATATGTTCCCACCGGTGCGGCGGGATGAAGCGCTGACCGGCCGTAATGACCGCTTCACCTGCCGGGAAGCCGCCGCCTGCAGTGTCCATTGGGACAGGCTGCGCTTTACGGACGAGGAGTTCCGGCAGCGGGCGGAGGCCATGAAGGCCGGTATCTGCGCGCCGGACAGCGATGTGTGCGAGGGCACGCCGGGTGAAAAGATGGCCTGCCGCGCGGGCCGCAGCTCATTCTGGATCAACTGGCGCGGAGACATGACGCCGTGCGGCATGATGCTGCAGCCGGTGGTCTCGGTCAGAGAGCTTGGCTTTGCGCGCGCCTGGGAAGAGACCAAAGCGGCGACGGCACAGATACGCCTGCCGTCTGCGTGCGCGCAGTGCGGGTATCAGCACATGTGCCATGCGTGCGCCGCAATGTGCGTCACCGAGACGGGGGCGTTTGACGGGAAGCCGGAGTATGTGTGCGGCATGACAAAGGCGACTGCCGAGCTGACGCAGGCCGAGTATGAAAGGATGAATACCCATGAAGCTTAAATTGCAGCTTGTAAAAAGAGAGATCGCCGGTGATGTGATCCTGGTTCCGGTCGGGGAGGCAACGACCAAACTCAAGGGCCTGCTGACCGTAAACGAGACCGGCGCTGCCATCTGGGACGCACTTCCGGACGCCGAAAACGAGGAAGCGATCGTGGATCGGCTCTATGAGACGTTTGACGCCGAGCGCGATGTGCTCCGGAAGGATGTGGACGCATTCCTCGCCCAGCTCCGGGAACTGGACATTCTGTGAAACAAAAGGCGAAGTGGGCAACACTTCGCCTTTTTGTTGTTTGCTCGCTGGACACAATATAAAAATGAAACGCGCGCAGAAGCAATTCTGCGCGCGTTTTATCCATGAGAGAATCAGATCTTGCTGTTGAGCCAGTCGAGGATATCGGCATAGACCTCGTCCTTGTTGAGCTCATTGAGCATCTCGTGGCGGCCGTCCTTATAGAGCTTGAGCTTTACGTCCTTGCAGCCGACCTTCAGGAAGCGGTTATAGACCTTCTTGACGCCCTCACCGTAGTTGCCGACCGGGTCGCCGTCGCCGGCCATGAAATAGACCGGGGTGGCCTTGTTCATCTTGTTGAGATTTTCCGTCTTCCAGATATACTGCAGGCCGCCCATCATATCATGGAACATGCCGGCGGTCGCCATCGCACCGCAGAGCGGGTCGGCAATGTAGGCGTCCACGACCGCCTCATCACGGGTGAGCCAGTCGAGCTTTGTGCGCACGTGGTCATATTTCTTGTTATAGCTGCCGAAGGCAAGCTTGTCGAGCGTGGGGCTGTGATACATGGGGCCGTTGTCGATCATCTCGAGCTTGGCCATGAGCTTGCCGGCGGCGACGACGGCGGCCGGGTTCTGGCCGGTGCCGCTGATGATGACGCCCTTGAGCCCCTCGGGGTGGTCAATGATATAGGTGCGGGTCAGGAAGCTGCCCATGCTGTGGCCGAACAGGAAGTAGGGGACGTCGGGATACTTGGCGGCGGTCAGCTTGTGGAGCTGATCCATGTCGCTCACGACATCGTTCCAGCCGTCCTTTTCCGCGAAGAAGCACAGCTCCTGCTCGTTTTCAGCGGTCTTGCCGTGGCCGAGGTGATCGTTTGCGACGACGACAAAGCCGTGATTGGCCAGAAACTCCATGAATGGGGCGTAACGATAGATATGCTCGGCGACGCCGTGCGCGATCTGCAAAACGGCGCGGACTTCGCCGTCGGGGGTGCATTCTCTTGCAAATACCTTGTGTTTCCCGTCAGTGGATAAAAACCTGAAATCATGAAAAGATGGCATAGCAATACTCCTCCAGTTGTGATATACTAAATGCTACCTGAATTGTATTCCAATTGACGGATTCCGTCAAGTCTATGGAGGTTAATGTTAATTATGAACGGCTACATCATTGCACTTGACCAGGGTACAACCAGTTCCCGCTCCATTATCTTCGACAGTAAGGGCAACATTGTGTCTCTGGCGCAGTATCCTTTTACGCAGATCTACCCGAAGCCGGGCTGGGTAGAGCATGACCCGATGGTCATCCTTGAGAGCCAGATGCTTGCCATGAGCGAGGCGTTTGAAAAGAGCGGCCTGTCGCCGACGGACATTGCCGGCATCGGCATCACGAACCAGCGCGAGACGACGATCGTCTGGGACAAGAACACGGGCAAGCCCGTCTATAACGCGATCGTCTGGCAGTGCCGCCGCACGGCGCCCATCTGCGATCAGCTCACGGCCGACGGTCTTGGCCCGTATGTGAAGGAGAAGACCGGCCTGCTCATCGACGCCTATTTTTCCGGCACGAAGATCAAGTGGATCCTCGATAACGTTCCGGGTGCGCGCGAGCGCGCCGAGCGCGGCGAGCTGCTGTTCGGCAATGTGGACTCGTGGCTCATCTGGAATCTGACCGGCGGCCGCGCCCATGTGTCGGATTACTCCAACTGCTCGCGCACGATGCTGTTTGATATTGACAACCTCTGCTGGGACGAGGAGCTCTGCGCGCGTCTCGGCGTTCCGATGAGCATGCTGCCGACGCCGGTGCCGTCGTCCATGGTGTACGGACAGGTGACGGCAGGTCTGCCAGGACTGGAGACGCTCGAGGGCATTCCGGTCTGCGGCAGCGCCGGTGATCAGGCGGCCGCCCTGCTTGGGCAGGCGTGCATCGTGCCGGGCCAGGCGAAAAATACATACGGCACCGGCTGCTTCACGCTCATGAACACCGGCAGCAAATCCGTGCGCAGCGTCAGCGGTCTGGTCACGAGCGTTGCGTGGTCGGTCAACGGTAAGACGACCTATGCGCTCGAGGGCAGCGTGTTCAATGCCGGCAGCTCCATCCAGTGGCTGCGCGACGAGCTCGGCCTGATCGGCACGGCGCATGAGTGCGATATCCTGGCCGAGAGCGTGCCGGACAACGGCGGCGTGTATCTTGTGTCCGCGTTCACCGGTCTCGGCGCGCCGCGCTGGGATATGTACGCCCGCGGCGCGATCGTCGGCCTCACGCGCGGCAGCAACAAGGCACACATCGCCCGCGCCACGCTTGAGGGCATCGCGTACCAGGTCAAGGACCTGCTCGATGCCATGCAGGTCGATGCCGAGAGCCCGATCTCCGTCCTGCGTGTGGACGGCGGCGCGTCCGTCAGTTCGTTTTTAATGCAGTTTCAGGCGGATATGCTGCGCGTGCCGATCGACCGGCCGAAGCTGGTCGAGACGACGGCGTTCGGCGCGGCGTTCCTCGCCGGTATTGCCAGCGGCGTCTGGGAGAGCGTGGACGATATTGCGCTCCTGCGCCAGTCTGACCGTATTTTCAAGCCCGAAATGGATGCCGAGCAGGCAAAGCAGTATCACGATAACTGGCTGCGCGCCGTCGGCAGAGCGGAAAAGTGGAGCCAGGAATGAACCCGAACCTGTTTTTTACCCCAACGGATGTTCTATTGCCGGCGCATGCGGATATGCGGCGCTGGAGCATCATTGCCTGTGACCAGTTCACGGCGGATGCCGGCTATTGGCAGGCAGTGCAGGACACCGTCTGCGACGCGCCGTCCACGCTGCGACTGATGCTGCCGGAGTTTTACCTCGGCAAGTGCGATGAGGCTGCGGCGACGCGCGAGATCCAGCAGACCATGCGCCGCTACCTCGATGACGGCGTGTTCTGCACCGTGCCGCACAGCCTTGTGCTCGTGCAGCGCACGCTGCCGGGCGGCGCCGTGCGCTGCGGCATTGTCGGCGCGCTCGATCTGGAGGCGTATGATTACGCGCCGGACTCCGTCACGCCGATCCGCGCGACGGAGGGCACGGTCGCCTCGCGCCTTCCGGCGCGTGTGCGCATCCGTGCGGCGGCGGCGCTGGAAATGCCGCACATCATGGTGTTTTACAGCGATCCGGAGGATACGATCCGCCGGGAAGCGCAGGCGGCGGCCGGCGAAACGCTGTATGATTTTGACCTCATGTCCGGCGGCGGCCACGTTCGTGGTCTGCGCATTGCGGGCGCGAAGGCGGATGCGCTTGCCGCGCGCCTGTGCGCGACCGGCGTCGGCACGGACGGCGCGCACCCCATGCGCTTTGCCATCGCGGACGGCAACCACAGTCTGGCGGCAGCCCGTCTGTGCTGGCTGGAGAAGAAGCAAACGCTCACGCCCGAGCAGGCGGCGGCCGATCCCGCGCGCTACGCGCTCGTTGAGCTTGTGAACCTGCACAGCCCGGCCGTGACGTTTGAACCCATCCACCGCGTGCTCTTCGGTACCGATGCGTCCAAATGGATGCAGGCGGCGGAGACGGCGCTGGCATCCACTGACGGCAGCGGCTATGCGATCTCCCTGATCGCCGGGCGTGCGCGCCGCGACATTCTCGCCAAGGGCGCGTCGCTCGGTGAAGCGATCGCCGCGATGGATGTGTTCTGCACGGCCTATCTCGCGGAAAACGGCGGCTCGGTCGATTATATCCACGGCGACGATGAGGCGATCGCCCTTGCGGCCGGTGATGGCTGCTGCGGTATCCTCATGCCGCGCATGGACAAGGCGGAGCTCTTCACGTCGGTGCTGCGCTCCGGCCCGTTCCCGAAAAAGAGCTTTTCCATCGGTCTCGGCGCGGACAAGCGCTATTACCTCGAGTGCCGCAAACTCTAATTTGATCTATCCTTTGCTTGAGAGAGGCAGCTTATTGGAGGCACTCACTTAACGACAGTTCAAATTAACTGGTTTTAGTGGCGTCTTCAAGCGGTGCCAACAGAAAGACCACATCTTTGGAGTAAAGTCCTTGGATGTGGTCTTTCTTCATTTTATGATAGCTACTATCAGAGCTGCAATAGAGATTAGCACAGGAACAAGGAATTTGCCCTATTCAAAAGCAAGATGTCGGCGGTATTTTGCGATCTCTTGTTTTTTATTCTGAAAATAAACCTTCCCAGCGTATGTTGGCCTAATAATGTATTCCCATCCAGTCAAAGAACTAGCATCGATTCGCTCGATAAGTTTATCGTTGACAAGTGCATCAATCTGCTCTTTTTGATACTCTGGTGCAGAAATTGAGTATTCCGGCTCCGTGTTAAACCTTGCATATAGTTCTCTCAGTAGACTTTCCGATGACTTATCCATCCAGTAGTGCTGACCCTCCTTACTTCTTTTTCCGCTTTCTCAACGGACTGCCCGTCCCGCTTAGCTTTTCCTCACGCAACTTTATCATATAATTAAATGCCAAATCGCGGCTGCTCGTAACTAACAGTAACCGATATTTTCTGTTCTCGGCTTACATTCCCTATACCGCTGCAACGCTGGGCATGATTCTGTGCGGCAAATATCCCCTTGAGTATTACGGCGGCGGTGACCCGTCTGAGTATAATTTCATGGATCAGTCGGCCTTTGTCGGCTTTATTGCAGTTGCCGTTGTTTTGGCAATCCTGTATGTCCTGCTGTTCATCTTCTCCAAGAAGCTGAGGCCGGGCTGGCTGTTATTTACTCTGGTCATTTTCATCCTTGACACGCTGTTCATGCTCATCGATGTCGGTGTCCAGTCCGACATGCTCGTCGACTACCTGTTCCATATATGGGTCATTGTGAGCCTCTTCATCGGCGTAAGCGCAGGCTACAAGCTCAAGAAGTTGCCGTCCGAAGAGGAAGAGCAGCCGCAGTGGGAGCAGCCCGTCAGCTGCACGAACACATTCGAGGACTGAGCTTAAAATTAAAATCGACAAGTCGAAAAACGACTTGTCGATTTTTTACTGCTTATTTGAATGAGAGGGGAACGCCCGTATCGTGCAGCACAGCCACAAGCGCTCGTAGGTCTCGCGGTCAGACAGGTCTGCCTGCATGATCTCCTCGCACTTTTTGATGCGGTACATGAGTGAGTTGCGGTGGACATAGAGCTTGGCCGCGGCCTTTGTCATGTCGCAGCGCTCAAAGATATAACAGCACAGCGACTGGTAGTAGTCCGAGGAGTTTTCCTTGTCAAAATCGATGAGCCGCTTAAGCTCCGGCACGACAAGACTCTCGGGGTAAATATTGTCGTAGCCGTGACGGAGAATTATCTCGGCGAAGTAATCAAAAAACGAATGGATGCAGTTGCGGCCACCCTGCTCGATGCCGTGTTCCAACGCCAACCGCGCCTGCTCGATGTAAGCGTCACGTTTCTCGAGATCGGCAAAGGTGCCCGAAGCGCCGCAGATAAACGCGGCCTTGGCCGAGGCCTCGGCTTTGATTTCCGACAGTATCTTTTCACGCATCGCATCGTCATTAATGTTTTGAAACAGCATGTACATGTCGTCGGACTTGTTGACATACAGCATGTTCGGGTGGAGTATCTTGATGCTGCTGACGATGTTTTGCAGCCTGCCGACACTTATCTCGTCGGTATGCATTGCAACGACCATGTAGCCCGGGTTAAGGCCGACATTTTTGTAAAACGCCGTACTCGTCAGAAGCTGGATGGGCGCGTCGGTGTTTTCAAGAAGCACACGGGCAGCGATCAGCCTGTCGGGCGCAGAGCCCATGGGCTGGCGACGCATCTTGCCGCCGAGGTATATCTCAACCGCGGTCTTGACTGCACCGTTGAGCTTGAGTGCAAAATCCAGCTTTTCCCGCTCATGATACATGACCGAGCAGCAGCCTTCAATGCTGTTGCCCAGATACACCGAGCATGTCGTCTGCGGATACTCAATATTTACGCCCCAGGTGACATCGATAGGCTCGCCTGCGGCAGACATTTTGTCGGTAAAGCCCTCGCCAAAGTAATAGTCGATAACGGTTTCGGGAGCGGCAGCACCTGTGGTGATGAGCGCTTGCCAGAGCGGGTCGGGGCAGGGGTAGGGGCCGCCGTATGCAATCAGATGAAAAGCAATGTCGGTCACAATGACCGGCATGTTGTAGCGCATATAGATCTTCTGAAGAAAAATATTCAAGTCATCTGTCTGCGGTACGAGCTCCATTATATATTTGTAGACATCGTCGCCGGCATTCTTGTCGATGTACCTGTTTGCCATATAAAAAACGCCTCCGTTTAACGGTTTATCAAGGGAGCTTTGCTGCATCGGCTGATAAAAGATTAGCAAATGATTATCGATTTTTCAAGTAAGCTGCACACAATTTGTGTGATTGCAAAACACAGCGTTAAAAGTTTTACAAAATGAACAGTGCATTTAGACAAACTATGTGATATAATCAAAATTTAGCGAGTTCTGAATGCCAAAACCGCAACAAGATGTTGTCACCAATTTAACAGATTATAACCAAATATAAGAATTTCCTGTCAAAGCAGCACCAAAGCTTGTAAAAAAGCGACGGTGCTGCTTTTATTTCCCTCAGATATTTCCTGATTTTTCTTTGTGCAAATGATAAATCACAATTGACACTTTTTTGGCGAAATGCAGTTGAGCAGAGGCAAAAAAGCATGCTAAAGTCTTAACAAAGGCAGCACAGTGGAGCTGTTTCGACGGGAACGGCAGAGGGACCTTAACGCTGCGGCACTTGCAAGCGTCAATTTCAACCGGATAAAAAATGTATAAAGGAGATTGAAACAATGCAAAAAAGCGGACTCGTAAAAAGCAGCAAATACGCATGGGTCGTATTGATACTGCTTGTACTCATGCAGTTTGTATATGCCGGCATCACGCTGAGCACCGTTACCCTGTACATGGAGCCCATCCTCAATGCGCATCCCGAGGTGTCCCGCACAGCATATGCTCTGACCATCACACTTAACGGCGGCGCAAACGCCATCGTAAGTATCTTCTTCGGCAAGCTCGTTGATAAGTTCGGCCTCAAGAAGATGATCTCGTTCTGCTCGATCCTGATGATCGCCGGCGTTATTCTGTACGCAAAGGGCACCGCCATCTGGATGTTCTACCTCGCAGCTATCCTTCAGGGCATCTCCCTTTGCTTCTGCTCGGGCGCATCCTGCTCGATCATCTTCAGCAAGTGGTTTGCCCACTCCACCGGCACCCTGCTTTCCGCGACCGCTATCGGCTCCGGCCTTGCAGGCGTTATCTTCAGCCCGATCGTCTCCAACTGGATCAACACCATCGGCTGGACCACCTCCCTCTACATCAACTGCGCTATCGTTGTTTTCACCGCTATCATCCTCATTGTGTTCCTCAAGGACAGCCCTGAGCAGTACGGCGTAAAGCCCATGTGGAACGACAAGGTCAAGATCGCTGACGAAAGCGGCGCGATCATCCCCTACGGCGTAACCGCCAAGGAAGCATACAAGACCGTGCAGTTCTGGTGCGGAACTATAGGCATCGGCCTGTTCGGCCTCATCATCTACGGCGCAATATGCAACATCGCAATTTTCTCCTCCGACCTCGGCTATGACGGCGGCGTGATGCTGTCTGTCATGTACGCAGCAAACATTGTGCTGCAGCTGCCGTTCGGCATCCTCGCCGACAAGCTTGGCATCCGTACCTGCATGGTCGCGTACTCGATCATGGCTATCGCATCGGTGTTCATCTATGCTACCGCACCTGCCATCGGCATGATGTATTTCGGCACCGTCCTTCTCGGCGGCTCGTTCTGCATCCTCAAAGCAACCCTCCCCGTTTACACCCTGCAGATCTTCGGCAACCGCGCACAGGGTCAGCTCATGGGCATCATGATCGCCGTTATGAACTGCGGTGTTGCCTTCGGTATGCCCGTACTGAACGCGGCATATGACATCACCGGCTCTTACAGCGGCATGTTCAAGCTCTTCGGCTTCCTCGGCATCGTCCTCGCTATCATGATCTTCGTCGGCTGCAAGCCCATCAAGAAGGTCGTTGACGAGAAGAAGGCCATCGAATCAGGCGAGAAAGCAAGCGCAAACGCATAAACACACGCCACCGGCTGTCGGCTCATTCGAGCCGACGGACGGGACGACGATATTTAGCAACCAAGCAAAAACAAGCAAAGGAGCGAATCAAAATGGAAAAGAAAGATTACAGCCCTCTTTTTACCCCGTTTAAGATAGGCAAAATGGAGATCAAGAACCGCCTTGTGCTTTCTCCTATGGGCCACAACGCATCCCTCCCTTACGGAGCAAAGTCCGACTGGGAGATCGATTACTTTGAAGAGCGCGCAAGAGGCGGCGTCGGCATGATCATCACCGGCTGCACTCCGCTCACCGAGAAGATCGCACAGGGCTCCCACGAGGGCACCCTTGATAGCGACATCCCCATCCCCGCATACACCGACCTTGTCGAGAGAGTCCACCGCTGGGGCGCAAAGATCTGCCTCCAGATGACCCCGGGCACCGGCCGCAACGGCTACCCCAACGAGTTTGGCGACAAGCTCATCTCCTCCTGCGAGCAGCCCACCTTCTTCAAGCCCGATGTCTTCACCCGTGGGATGACAAAGCAGGAGATCAAGGATCTTCAGGAGACGTTTAAGTACGCAGCAGGCGTTGCCCGCGACGCAGGCTTTGACGCTATCGAGATCCACGCCCACGCAGGCTACCTCATCGACCAGTTCATGTCCAAGGTGTTCAACCACCGCACCGATGAGTACGGCGGCTCTGCCGAGAACCGCACCCGCTTTGCCCGTGAGATGGTCGAGGCCGTCCGCTCCGTAGTCGGTCCGGACATGCCTATCCTGTTCCGCATCGCTCTTGACCACGGCTGGGAAGGCGGCCGTACCTTCGAAGAGTCCAAGGAGCTCGTCGAGTGGCTTCAGAAGTGCAGCATCGACGCATTTGACGTTGATGCAGGCTCCTACGAGCGCCTTGACTACATCTTCCCGCCCTCTTACCAGGGTCCTGCCTGCATGAGCTATGTCTGTGACTTTGCAAGAGAGAACATCTCCAAGCCCATCCTTAATGGCGGCACTCATGACCCCGACACCGCACTTGATCTTATAACCTCCGGCAAGGCAGACTTCGCCATCCTCGGCCGTGCGCTCATCGCCGACCCCGATATCCCCAACAAGCTGCTTGCAGGCCACCGCGAGGATGTACGTCCCTGCCTGCGCTGCAACGAGGACTGCATCGGCCGTATCTGGAACCGCCGTACCAAGATCTCCTGCTCTGTCAACACCCAGGTAGGCGAGGAGAGAGCGTTCAAGATCGAAAAGACCAACGACCCCAAGAACATCGTTATCATCGGTGCAGGCCCCTCCGGACTTGAAGCTGCCCGTGTTGCTGCACTCAAGGGTCACAAGGTCACCATGTACGAAAAGGACGGCCACCTTGGCGGCACCGCCCGTGTCATTGCGACATCTTCGTTTAAAAACTACATCCGCGCCCTGTTCGAGTACTATGCAGTACAGATGGATAAGCTCGGCGTCGAGATCCACCTGAACACCGAGATCAAGGCCGACGACCCCGTCCTCGAGGCTGCCGACTGGATCTTTGTCAGCACCGGCACCGTTCCCGTGTGCCCGCCGATCCCCGGCCTTGACGGCAAGAACGTTTTCAATATGTACGAGGTACATAAGGATCACGGCCTTGTCAAGGGCGACAACATCGTCATCTGCGGCGGCGGCGAGTCCGGCTGCGACGGCGGCTATGAGCTGGCGCTCGACTACGGCAAGAACGTCACCATCGTTGAGATGGCAGACATCATGGCAAAGGATGCAATGTTCATCAACCGCGACTGCATCTGCGCAAAGATGACCAAGCTCGGCGTTCGCCTGATGACCAAGACCAAGGTGCTCAGCGTCGATGAAAACGGCGTCACCGTCGAGAAGGAAGACGGCAGCACCGAGTATCTCCCCGCAGACACCGTCATCAACGCTCTCGGCATGAAGCCCAGAACAGAGCTTGTTGACGCACTCAAGGCAAAGTACTACACCAAGACCATCGCCATGGGCGACAGCGTGAAGATGGGCAAGATAGGCACTGCGGTACGCAGCGGCTTCTTTGCGGCAATGAGCATCGATCGCTGAATATGAAACTGTTGTCCATGCCGGTTTCCGGCATGGACAAATCAAAAGAAAGGAGCAGAAATCGTTATGAGAGATCTCATCCCTTATGAATTGGAGTACCTTTTCTCCTACGCAGCAGACTGCGACCCCAATTTTGAAGTCTACGACCCCTCGATTTTCGGCGGCTTCCGCCTTACAGGCTACATCGTAGGCGGCTGGGTAAAAGGCGACAAGATCAACGGCAAACTCAAGCCCTTCGGCGGCGACTGGTGTCACGGCACACCCAACGGCACGCAGAATGTCAATGTCCGCGCAACCATCGAGACCGATGACGGTGCAAAGATCTACATGCCCTATCAGGGCAGAAACGACATCGGCGGCTACGAGGATGTTCTTAAATATAAGAAGTTTATCTTCCCCGAGCAGGTGCGCAATGCGATACATTATCAGCTCGAGACCGACGATCCCCGCTACGAGTGGCTCAATCACACCTTCTGCATCGGCTTCGGCGTTGCAAAATTCACCGACCCCGTTGTCGTGCGCTACGATGTTTACGCCGTTCGCACCAAGAAGTGAGAAAGGAGATAAAACATGGCTAACGATTTGAACAAGACCCGTATCGCCCATCTTTTTTCCGCTGATATCGACCTTGAGTGCTGGGGCTTTTACCCCTCTGTCGGCGGCGGTGTTCGTGTAAACTCCGTTCCCAAGTCCGGCGAAGTGTTCACCCAAACCGAGATCATCGGCGAGGTTGTCCCCGGCGGCGAGGTCACGCAGCTTCTGCGCTACAACGGCGTTTTTGAGCTCGACGGCCGCATAACATTAAAGCTCAATGACGGCACTCTGGTCTATGTGCCCTACACCGGCAAGGCCGATTTCTGCACTGTCGACGAGATAAAGGAGTTTGCAGCAGGCAATATCGAAAAGGGTGTTGATGTCTATTTTGCAAGCCCCATCGAGTCAACAGACCCCAAGCTTGACAAGATGTTCGTTTTTGCAGTCGGCAAGCTCGATAACGCAAAGAAGCCCGGCAAGCTCATGCTCGACCTTTACGAGTATGAGTGTCTGCCCCTGTAAGGCAAAGGAGGTACGATATGTTTGATCTTCATGGCAGAGTAGCAGTCATCACCGGCGCATCTAGCGGCCTTGGCCGTCAGTTTGCGCTCGCACTGGCAGGTCAGGGCGCAGATATCGTCCTGCTTGCACGCCGCATGGAAAAGCTCGATGCGGTCGCACAGGAGGTAAGGACAAAGGGCGTTAAGTGCCTGCCCGTCAAGTGCGACATCTGCGAGCTTGACGATATAAAGGCAGCCGTCAAGGCCACTATCGACGAGTTCGGCAAGGTCGATATCCTCGTCAACAATGCAGGCGGCGGCCCGTTCTATCCCATCACCGAGACTCCCGATGATTTCTGGCAGCACGGTCTTGACCTTGAGCTCACCGGCGTGTTCCGCTGCATCCGCGAGTTCGGCAAGGAAATGATCAAAGCCGGCTACGGCCGCATCATCAATAACGCATCTCTGTTCGGCCGCATCGGCACGGGCGAGATCGCCATCTCCAACTACTGTGCAGTCAAGGGCGGCGTTGTAAACCTCACTCGCGAGGTCGCCTGCGAGCTTTGCAAGCACGGCATCACCTGCAACTGCGTGTGCCCGGGCTTCTTCCCCTCGGAATCCAACAGCCCCGAGGCAATGGAAATGCTCGGACCGTGGATCAATTCTCGCGTGCCCATGGGCAGAGCCGGCGTTGACGGCGAGCTAGACAGCACGATCATTTATCTGGCAGCGGACGAGTCGTCGTATGTAAACGGCGCGATCGTGTCCTGCGACGGCGGCTGGACCTGCTGCTGATAACAAGTTAAATTCAGAAAGGATATAATCATGGATCTTAAGCTTAAAGATAAAGTCGTTCTCATTAACGGCGCAACCGGCGGCATCGGCAGAGCAGTGTGCTTTGCACTCAAGGCAGAGGGCGCAAAGATTGCCCTCTCCGGCCGTGACGCAGATAAGGTCGCAAAGCTCGCAGCTGAGCTCGAGCTCGGCCCCGACAGACTGTGGACAAATGTTGCCGATGTAACTTGCGAGGAGCAGGTCAAGGCATTCGTTGACGGCGCACTCGCTCACTTCGGCCACATTGACTCCGTCGTTCCCAACGCCGGCTACGAAGGCAAGTGGGAGTTTAATAATCAGATGAGCAAGGAAAACTTTGAAAAGGTCTTCAGCATCAATGTCCTTGGTGTGATGTACATGCTCAAGTACGGCGGTGATGTTCTTGCAAAGCAGGGTCACGGCTCCATCGTCATCACCTCGTCCATTGGCGGCGTTGTCGGCAGCCCCGGCATGGCCATCTACTGCGCATCCAAGCACGCAGTCCAGGGACTTATGAAGTCCGCTGCCCGTGAGCTCGGCCCCCAGGGCGTCAATGTCAACAGCGTTAACCCCGACGGTGTCGACACCGGCATGCTCGCTCGCATCGGCACAAACGCACTTGGCGACGCGATGAGCCCCGAGGAGCGCTACGCAGCTCTCGTTTCCGGCACCTACGATAAGCGCGCCGCGACTCCCGAAGAGGTTGCATACCTCATCCTGTACTACATCTCCCCGTGGGCATCCCACATCTTCGGCACCAAGACTGTTATCGACGGTGCAAACGGCGACGGCGAGACCGTAAGACCGTAATTATCTGTATACATTTCTCCTTTCAGATCAGATGTAATTTTCTCAGATCCACCCTCCCCAAACCGAGGGGCACTTCCGCCCCTCAAACGCCGTCGGGTGCATACGTCGGCAGTGATCCCCTAAAAGCGTACCGGCATCGATTTTCGATGTCGGTATGTTTTTGTTTCTTTTTGGCGATAGCTGTTGTATAACGGCGGCATAGACAAAAAAGGAGAGAGCAAAATGACATACAAGGAAGTGCTGGAGCAGGCGTGAAAGAACATTGCCCCTAATTGCAAGGCATGCTCCGAATGCAACGGCCTCGGCTGCGGGAACACGATACCCGGCCCTGGCTCAAAGGCTCCGGGCAACGGTGCGAACGACAACTGGAAGGCATGGCGGCCGTATAAGCTTAACATGAATACTATGGTGCCCAATACGCCGGTCGACACCGGCATCGAGCTTTTCGGCAGGCGCATACAGCTGCCGCTGCTGACCGGCCCCATCGGCTCGCTTCGTGCGCAGTTCCACCCTGAGGACGATATCCGTGACTACAACCGAAAGTGTATCGAGGCATGCAGGGAAGAGGGCGTGTACCAGTGCTTCGGCGACGGCCTGTTTGACGGTGTGACCGAGGATGCAGCCGAGGCGAGCAAGAACTCCGGCGGTATCGGCATCCCTATATTAAACCCCTTCTCGCAGGGGGAGATACTCAAAAAGATAGAGCTGTGCAAGACCGGTGACCCCGTCGCGATGGGTATCGTCATTGACAGCGCAGGGCTTCCGCACCTTAAAAGCAGACCCGACGCGGGCACGAAAACGCCCGAGCAGATACGCAAGCTCAAAGCCGCCGTTGACTGCTCATTTATCGTGAAGGGCGTGCTGAACACCAAGTGCGCAGAGCTTGCGGTCGATGCCGGAGCTGATGCGATCATCGTATCAAACCACGGCGGCAGGGTGCTCCCGGGTGCGCCCGCAACGGCGGAGGTGCTGCCAGAGATAGTCGAGGCTGTCGGCGTCAAGGCCAAGATCATTGTCGACGGCGGAATACGCTCCGGCTACGATATCTTCAAAGCCATTGCCCTCGGCGCAGACGCGGTCATGATTTGCCGCCCCGTGCTCGTGAGCTACTACGGCGGCGGCACGGAAGGCATAAGAGTTTACATCCAAAAGCTCAAGGACGAGTTCTCCGACGCAATGTATCCGACGCAATGTATATGTGCGGTGCCCGCAAGGTGTCTGACATAGACGGCAACATGATAAGACTCACAAAATAAAAAAAGAAGCAGCCAATCGGCCGCCTCTTTTTTGTTCTGCCGCGCGCGGCGCGTGCATAGGATGTGGCA
>OLSD01000230.1_pt1 | contig 62131 bp, 48 predicted proteins | sample 1672211 | NCBI WGS metagenome assembly OLSD01 (sample SAMEA3136659, study PRJEB25190) | human gut metagenome | reverse complement strand
TCCCGAATCCCACGAATATATACCATGTCACGACCTACAAGATTCGTCCGATTCGTGCGATTAGTGTTCGAAAAAAAATATATTCGCGTATGAATAATATTAACTTGACCACTAATCCCCCGAATCAAACGAATCATTTAATATGCAGACTGAATCAAAAGAAAAATCTGTCTATAATTCCATTTGTCCTGTCAAGGCACAATCAAAATGAAACGAAAATCAAAAAGAAAAAAATCAAAAAGCGAATCCGTGTAAAGACTCCGAAAAAAATCTGTGATGTTCCGTGAGCGTTTTTTGATTTAAGCTCTGTAGCCGCAGGCTTACAGAGCGCAAGGCAGCTATATTATCTGTCTACAATATATATATTATTGGAATATGAATATATATAAGCCTTGCTATAATTCGTTCTGTGAGCCTGCGGCTACAGAACGAAGGTCAAAAAAAACTCACGGATTGCACCGATGCACACGGAGTCTTTTACACGGATTTTTTTTGACCTTATCTTTTGATGCATAGGGATTATAAACGAATTTGCAAGCGTGACCGCTTGCGGCTGCTGAGAAAATGAAGAATGAAGAATGAAGAATGTAGAATGTAGAAACAACGTTCGGCGGTCGGAGGGAAAGCCAATTATACAATTTAGAGTTTATTGTCCTAAGGAAAGCAAGTGCCACGCACTTGCAAGATTCGTGTTATTCGTGCGATTAGTGTTCGAAAAAAACATTCGCGTATATTAAGTTGAACACTAATCTCCCTCAAACGAATCTCGTCTATTTCCCGGAAAATGAATAAGTCAGGAACTTGAAAATATTACCTGTAAACAAATTGAAAAAACGGTACCAAAAAAGTGCAGCACCTTGGTACCAAGAGTGCAGCACCCTGGTACCAAGAGTGCAGCTATGGTATACTCGCAGTATACCATAGCTACTGACGTCATCGTCTACTTGTCTACTCGTCTACTTAGGATAATATTCATCAGAAGATGAACAGGAAGAAGGTCACTTGTCCAGTCGGAAAATACGCAGCGCGTTCGCCGTGGTGCGGCGGTCAGCCTCATCCTCGCTTATGCCGTAGATTTCGGCAATACGATTAAGCACGAAAGCCACGTAGGCACTCTCGTTGCGCTTGCCGCGCATGGGCACTGGCGCCATATACGGGGAGTCGGTCTCGATGACGATGCGGTCTATCGGGATGCCGGCAAGCACTTCGGGCAGGTGCGACTTCTTGAACGTGAGCACACCGCCGATGCCCAACACGAAGTTGTCGAACTGCAGGAGCTGCTCCGCCTCCTTCCCGTTGCCCGTGAAGCAATGGAACACACCGCCGCGGGCAAGCTCCTTCTCGTGGCGCTTCAGTATATGCACCATTTCGTTCTGCGCCTTGCGGCAGTGTATCATCAGCGGAAGGTCGTATTCTGCCGCCCACTCCACCTGTTCCTCGAACGCCTGCAGCTGCTCCGCCTCGAACTCACGGCTCCAGTAGTAGTCGAGTCCCACCTCGCCGATGGCGATGAACGGATGGTTGGGTTCGTCGAGCATGGGCTTCATTTGGGCAAGCTGATTGCGCCAGTCGGCCTTCACCTCCTCGGGATGAAGCCCAATCATGGGATAGGCGTAGCCAGGAAACTGGCGGCAGGTCTGGAGCACGGAGGAAACGGACTTCAGGTCGATTGCCGGCACGAAGACTTTCTCCACTCCGGCTTCCTTGGCGCGCTGCACTGCGAGGGCGCGGTCTTCGGCAAATTCCTCACCGTCGATATGTGTATGGGTATCTATCATTGTTCGGTTCCTCCTTCCTTCTCACCTTTTCTATAATAGTATTTCACGCCGAACTTGGCACATTCCTCCATGCGGTCTATAACGCGTCCGCCCCTGAAGTGGTCCTCAATCTGGTTCCACAGGCGCATTATCACCTCGTCTACCGAGGGGCGCATATTCTTCAGCTGCTGCTCCAGATCGCGGGTGCGCACCAATATGGCCTGATGGCGCTCGTATGCCTCGATGAAGATGTCGAGATGGGTGCTCACCATGCCCACGGAGGGGTTGTAAATCGGTCTGCCGCCACGCTTGATGCGCTCCTTCTCGCCTGCCACCAACTTGGGGCCCCACTCCAGAATCTGGCCCGCCTGCTGCACAACGGGCAGCACGGTGAGGTCGCAGGGCAGGGAATACAGGCTGATAAGCTGCTTCTTTATCTCGCCGCGCTCCACACACATCTTGAAGACCTGCATGAAATGGCTGAGATACATGGTGGCGTTGCGCTGCAGGGGGTTCAGGCGCAGACGGCCGCGGCTTTGGGCCTGCTTGTCCATGTCATACTGATTGACGAGCGTCAGGAGGCGGTCGTAACACGTGCGGGCATTATTGATGTCTTTCCAGTCAATGAAGCGGTCGCGGGCGGTATAGATATTATTGTTGTCGAGCAGGGTCTTCAACGCTGCAAGACGGGATTTATCAGTTTTCGGTAGTCTTCTGTATGGCATATTTTGAATTAAGAATGAAGAATGAAGAATTGTCGGCTTCGCCGATTTGGAATGAAGAATTAAGAATCGGGAATTCTATGGGGTCACTTTTTCCTGTTCATCATCCGCTCGGTGTATTCTCGCAATACCTGCTTGCGCTCGGGACTGACGCTGATGCGGTCGAGATACCCGCGGCTCTCGTCGAAATACTGGCGTATCTTCTCTTCGGCGAGGCGGTCGATGCCGAGCTTGTTGTATATGGCGGTGACGGCACGGAACTTCTCCTCGCGGTCGAAGTCCTTGGCACTGATCCAGCGCTCGAGTTCGCGACGGGTCTCGCCCTCGCTCCTGTTGAAGGCGTTGATGAGCATATAGGTTTTCTTGTTCGACGTGATGTCGCCGCCCGTAGCCTTGCCGAAGACGGCAGGGTCGCCGTATACGTCGAGGTAGTCGTCCTGCAGCTGGAAGGCAAGTCCCACTTTCTCGCCGAACTTATATATAAGTTCCATGTCCTCCTCCGACGCTCCGGCGAGCAGGGCTCCCATCTTCAGGGCGCAGGCCAGGAGCACGCTCGTCTTCAGGCGTATCATCTCGATGTATTCTGCCTCGGCAACATCGTTGCGGTTCTCGAATTCCATGTCATACTGCTGTCCTTCGCTCACCTCAAGGGCTGTCTCGGTGAAGAGGTCGAGGGCAGGCTTCAGACGGGCGGCTTCCACCTTGGCGAGATGGAGATAAGCCAGGGAGAGCATAGTGTCGCCGGAGAGGATTGCCGTGTTGGCGTCCCACTTCTTGTGGACCGTAGGGCGGCCGCGGCGCACGTCGGCATTGTCCATCAGGTCGTCATGCAGGAGCGTGTAGTTATGGTATGTCTCGAGGGCGGCGGCGGCCGGCAGAGCGGTCTCCACGTCATCACGGAACATATCGTATGCCATCAGCACGAACGAGGGGCGTATGCGTTTGCCTCCGGCCGAGAGCACATATTTTATCGGTTCATAGAGCGACAGCGGCTGGCGGTCGTAAGGGAGCGAGTCGATGTAGCGGCTCACGATGTCAAGAATCTCTTTTGATGTTTTCATCTCTTTATCTGATTTAGAATCCAAGGTTTTCGCCTACAAGCACCACGGTGTGGCGGCCGGCAGGACGGGAATTTCTCATTATCTCTATATAGTTGCAGAGGCAGTCGGGCGACTTGCAGTCGTGGCATACGCCGTCAGTCCGGCACGGGGTATTGAGGTCGGCAAAGCGCTGCGCGTTTATCGGAGCTGCCGTGCCGCGTGCACGTGCCATGGCGGCATCGAGGTCCTTGGCCACCTTGTTGAGTCCTACGACCAATATCACATGCTTCGGACCGAAGGTTATCGCCGCCACACGGTTGCCGTTGCCGTCGATGTTCACTATCTCTCCGCTCTCGCTGATGGCGTTGACGCTCGAAAGATAATAATCCGCAGAGAATGTCTTGCGGTAGATTGCCTGGGCCGCATCGCGGTCGGGGGCGAGGTCGCGGTCCCATATCTCGAGCGATGCCCTATCGTGCAGGGCCTTGGTCAGCCCCATGTCGCGGATTGTCATCGAACCGCCCCATGCCACGGAACTTCCGTCGGGGATAAGGGCCACGATTGTCTTCACGGCTTCCTGTGCCGTCTTGCAGTACATCGCATTATAATGGCGCTGCTCCAGCTGCTGTATCAGACGGCCGGCGAGCAAATCGTTTCTCTGTTCTTCGGGTTTCATATATCTCTGTCTTTTTTGTTTTGTCGCTTATCGGTAATAATACAGCTCGTAGCGTCCGTCCGTCCACACCTTGCGGTACGGGCGTATCATACTGAGCCGGCTGATGATATGGCCGTATCCGGGGATATCCTTCTGGTTGTCGAGCAATACGTATGGCAGTCGGTGGGTATGCTGCCAGGCTGTCCGGATATAGCGTTCGTTCATGCGGTCGGAGGAATAATAGGTGGAGAACACCGCCCAGGGCTTGCAGTCGAGTACCGGAACCATCGGCAGGGAGAAGGAGCATATCATATAGCTGCCCTTAGGCACTACATGACCAAGCCGGCTGATAAGATGATTATACATGGCGGCATTGTCTGCCGTGGTGTGTATGCCGCGTGTCAGGGCGCTGTCTATCGTATATCTGCTATGTATACGGTTGCCGTCTTCCATCTGCTTGCGCCCGAGATTGAGCACAAGGAAGACCACGCAGACGAGAGAGAGCATCCATCCGGCTGACTTCTTCCATCCGGCAGGAGCGGCGCCCGTTACTGCCCATACGAGATAAAGGGAAAGCGGAATGGTGAGGAAGGTCAGTTCCTTTCCGTAGAAAACTGCCTCGGCATTGCTTCCCACGGGCAGGATGAAAGGCAGATAAAGGCTCATTATGAAGAGATGGGCGAAGCTGGGAGTGGCCACGCCGCTCCCGGCAAAGAACAGCAACACCGCTCCTATAAGGCACAGCGCCATCGTTATATTGGATGAATAATTGGAAAAGTTCATCATCAGGAATGTCAGCACTGCCGCCACGGAAAGCGTGAGAAGACGGACGGAAGGATTCTTCTGGCGGTTGGCCAAACGGACAAGGACGCACAGAAGGACAAGGAACAGGGCGTTCGCCCCGACACTCTCGTAAAGGTTATACATGCTGCGTACTATAGTCAGCATACTATGGCAGTCGCCCCTGTCGGCAAAGATGCCGAGGGCATCACCCATGGAGAGCAGGAACACATCAAGCAGTCCCTGGCAATGAAGCATAAGGAGTATCAAAACGACTCCTGCCGCCATGCCCGAATAGAAGAACAGGAAGCGGCGCCCTACCGTCATCCCCGTATTCCAGCGGAGCGACACGAGCCACGAGAGCATGGGGATACCTATGAACGTGAGGTTGACGATGCGGAAGAATACCGCCACTCCGGCTATCAGTCCGGACAGACAGACGAGCCAAGGACGGTTGTCCACCGTTCCCTTATGGAAGGAGAGCAATGAGAAGGTGAGCAGCAGGGCTGAATAGTCATTATACGTTATCTCCGTATAGCTGCCGTAGTGGCCAAGCGTAGCCACGAGCAATCCGCCGATTATAAATTTCCGGGGGATATATCTCCGCAGACTGAAATAAATGACAGTCTGCATGACAAGCATATATATAAGATGAAGGACGCGGAGTCCCATGAAACTGTCGATAGAGAACAGGCGGCAAAGCATACCCGTGAAGTCATAGGTGAGAATCCATTGGGCAAGGAAACAGGAGGCATACGGATCGGAATTGAAATGCTTGTATCCCGACATATACATGCCTATATCGAGCCAAGAAAAGCCCTGGAACATCTGCACTCCGAGGAACAAGGCGACGAAGAGCAGATAAAGGAGAAACATCCTGACACCTGATGATGCTCCAGAACGGTTTGCCGTGTTATCTTTAGACATGGGATTCATAAGCGTATGTCATTTAAAGCATCGGTTATTTCTTCTATATCGCCATCGGTCATGGTCTGGTTGCAAGGCAGACTGAGCTCTTCCCTGTGAAGACGCTCCGTAATCCCGAGTCCGCTTCCAGGCAGGATTATCCTGCCTCCGGCTATGTCTCCGGCATAACAGCGCTGCATGTGGGGAGGCACGGGATAATGTATCATCGTAAGGATTCCCCTTTCCTTCAATGCCGTCTGCAGTTCATCGCGCCTGTCACTGAACACGGGGAAGATATGGAACACACATTCATCAAAGAACCGGGATGAAGGTGTCTTGATATGCGGATTGCCTACGGCGCGTATGCCTTCAGCAAGCTTTTCTGCCACAAGCTTCCTCCTTGCATTGTCTTCATCAAGGTATTTCAGCTTGACATCAAGCACGGCTGCCTGCAACTCGTCAATACGGCTGTTTCGGCCCTTATGGTCGAAGATGTATTTCCTTGACGAACCGTAGTTGCCAAGCGAACGGATGGTCTGGGCGAGCTGGCCGTCATCGGTGGTTACGGCTCCGGCATCGCCGAGGGCTCCGAGATTCTTGCCGGGATAGAAGCTGTGGCCGGCGGCATCGCCAAGACTGCCCGTACGACGGACTTCTGCCTTTCCATCCCGCGAAACAACGTGGACGCATCCATGGGCCTGGGCGTTGTCTTCAATGAGTTTCAGATTATGTCGGCGGCATATTTCGCCTATCCTTCCGTTATAGGCGCATCTGCCATAGAGATGGACAATCATTACCGCCCTTGTGCGGGGCGTTATCGCCTGCTCTATCAGCGAATCATCTATCTGGAAAGTGAGAGGCGAGGGTTCTACCAACACTGGCTTGAGATTATTCTCCGTTATCGCAAGGATGGACGCAATGTAGGTATTGGCGGGCACTATCACCTCATCGCCCTCCGCCATGACACCCATCTCGATATATGCACGGAGGATAAGGGTCAGGGCATCAAGGCCGTTGCCGCAGCCGATGCAGTGTCCGGTACCGATATACCGGGCATAATGCTGCTCGAAATCCGCCGTGGCTTCACTCTGAAGATACCATCCCCCCTCTACGACACGCCTTACGGCCTGCTGTATCTCCTCGCCATGCAGGGCGGTAACCTTCTTCAGTTCCAAATATCTTATCATATCTCAAATCTGTATTTCAGCGATATCCCGCATCCTATATTCTCCTTGAACTCACACAAGCCGTAGTTCGGCACACCGTCTTCCGTCGACGGACCGATGTCAAGGATACGGAGTCCGGCATCGGAGTAATGGCGGAAGACATTATACGTAAGGCAATTCATCGGACGAAGTTCTGAATATTTCCTCTTGTCTCCCCAATAGATTACCTGGGCAATGCCGGGAGCCACATGGAAAACCTGTGCGGCGGCAACGTCTTCCCCCTCATGCCCAAGCAAGAAGAAATCTGCAGTAACCACGTTCTGCACGGTGTCCCACACTTGGCTGAAGCTCATCCGCAGAGGATAGCCATGCTCCTCCCTGTTGCAGCGTATCACTTCATATGCCCGGCGCACAGCTTCCTTGTCTTCCGAATCAATCTTCCGGAACACGAAAGGTTCCTTCAGCGAACGGTTAAGGTTCTTTCTTGCACTACGGTCTATATGCTCCGTATAGTCGGGGAAATGCGAGAGAGGGAAATAATAGTTCAGGTCCACTGTCGGACGGAAACCGTTCCTAAGGAAAGCACTGACCCATTTGGATATTTGCGACTCACCGTATATCAGCGGCGGAAGTGTGACGGAAAGCTTTTTCCCTGACCGGCGGGCATAATCCGCCAGCTGTCTTACAGCCTCATCCATATTGTTGAGCGCCTGCACTCCGCGCATATCAAAGCCGCCGAAGGGAGCGGAAAACGGCGACATCAGTCTGCCGCCACGCTCACCGAGGATGATACCGAAGCGATGCTTATGGTCACCGATGGCAAGACAGCGCACTGCCTCTGCCTTTGCCGCATTGAGCATGGTGAAGGATACGCTATTATACACATGGCCGGAACTGAAAAGGGTTTCGTATTCCGTTGCTGTCATTTCGGTTATCGTCATATTTCTTTTACCTTATTATTAGGCTGTTTATTTCTCCCTGTCAGCCAGATAATCCATGAATTCCTCATATTTGCCGAGATAGTCCTCCTCCCTGAACACGTCAGAGGCAAGGACCAGGCATACTGCGCCACGGGAAAACTCCGTAAGGTCTGCCCAAACGCCCGTGTCGATGAGCAAGCCCTTGTCCGGACTGTCAAGAAGGAAGGTCTTCTTCTCTTTCCCGTCATCAAGCGTTATCTTGAAGCTGCCGCTCATCGCTATGACAAACTGCTTGAGGGTCTTGTGGGCATGGCCGCCCCTACCCTTTCCTTCCGGCACGTCATACATCCAGAAGCAACGCTTTATCTCAAAAGGCACCTCCTTCAGCTGCTCAGCAACGGAAAGATTGCCTCGCTGGTCGCCATGTTTCGGCAATATTGTTATTTCTGTTTCAGATAAATTCATCGTTTAATTCTTTTATAATATCTTTGTTCCAACTGTCTGGCTACGGATGCCATGACGACTGTCACAAAGAGCGAGAACACGACAAGTGCAGGCATGAAGATATCATCATAGCCTATCACATGTCCATATATGAAAGCTGCTATGGTCAATGCTATTATATGCAGCATGTATATCTCGAAACTTATGTTTCCGAGGTACTGCACAGGGCGCAGACTGAAGATTCTACCAAAAAGTCCCTTTCCTCCATCCGTCAACGCGAAATAACATATAATGACGGGGAACGGCACCCAATAGAGCATCGAGAACCGGAACCATGAGGGAAGATGGAGATAGGCGAAATACGTGGCTACGACAACGGCAACACACAACAGGTCGTAAAGCGTAAGGCGCACTGCGCTCATTGCCAACAGTCTCTGCCTCAGATTCTGTGCCTTGTCGCTGCGCCATACTGAATAAGCAAGCATACCCACGGCGAAATCGGCTATACGCAATGGAGGGAAGCCGTTCAGACAGTCATCTATGACCTGGTCGGATATCAACGACACTGAACTATAGCACATCAGATAGACTATCACTATAGCTATAAAGCCGGCACGGGGCCGTCTCTCCACGATATTGCGGTAAAGCCAGGGGAACAGGGCATAACAGAGGAACAACGGACCGAGGAACCATGACACGCCGTTGCCGTAGAGAAGGATACTGCGCGACAGGAACCATGACTGCACAAGAAACAGCTGTGCGACGAAGGCTCCCGGACGGAACCCCTCGCCAAGATATACATTGAAAGACACAGCTATGAGCATTGCTGCAAAATGGAGAGGATACAGCTTCTGCAGACGGGAACGAAGGAACGGAAGCAATTTCAGACTTCCGTCCTCTACCCTTTTTCCGCTGCCCAGACACAGCACAAAGCCACTAAGAATGAAGAAGAACGACACTCCCGCATCACCTCCATAGGTAAATACGTCCGTCTTTATCATCATCCCACGGAAATGGAATGAGAATATCAACATGCAGAACACAAAGCGCAGGGCTTGTATGCTTTCTATCTTATGGCTTGGCATATTTATCGTTTTTCCCTGGTCAGAATCTTGAATCACTTTATCACTGTTCCGGCAAGACGCTTAGCCTTGTCGCGCAACGGCGTGGTGTCAGCATCCTTATCGCCATAACACAGCACAACACCCATACGTCGGCCGATATGCTGTTCCTGCTTTCCGAAGATACGCAGACGGGTATAATCCTCGCCCAACACATCTGTCATGTTATACTTGGGTTCTCCCTCTTTCTCTTCCTTGGCAAGGACTACCGCACTGGCTCCGGCATGCTCGAGATGTATTGCCGGTATAGGCAATCCCATGACAGCACGGAAATGCAATTCAAATTCATTCAGATTAAGTGTGTGTGCAAGCGTCACCATTCCTGTGTCGTGCGGACGTGGGGAGAGTTCCGAGAAGATTACTTCTCCCTCTTTCGTAAGGAAGAACTCCACTCCCCATATTCCGGCACCGGTCAGGGCTGCCGTCACTTTCCCCGCCATCTCCTCTGCCTTCTTCAGTTCGTCGGCTGGAATACAGAACGGCTGCCAACTCTCGCGGTAGTCGCCTCCCTTCTGCACATGGCCGATCGGCGGACAGAACAGCGTGGGACCGTTTTTCTGTGTTACGGTGAGCAATGTGAACTCACTGTCGAAATGTATGAATTCCTCGATTATTATCTCCTTCACATCACCACGACTGCCTTCCATTGCCGCATTGAAGGCTGCCTCGAGTTCATCGGCACCTTTGACAACGCTCTGGCCATGACCTGACGAAGACATGAGCGGTTTGATGACACACGGGAAACCTATCTCCCTGGAATGTTCCTTCAATTCTTCGAGGGTCTTGGCATAGAAATATCTGGCAGTGCGCAGTCCGAGTTCCTTTGCAGCAAGGTCACGGATAGCCTTGCGGTTCATCGTGAAGTTCACTGCCCGTGCACTCGGCGTTATCTGTATACCTTCCTTCTCATAGTCGAAGAGACGCTCGGTGCGGATTGCCTCGATTTCCGGCACGATGATGTCCGGGAAATGCTTCTCGACCACATGGTCAAGGGCGTCACCGTCGAGCATGTTGAACACTTCATATTCATCTGCCACCTGCATTGCCGGAGCATTCGCATAGCGGTCACACGCTATGACATACTGTCCGGCACGCTTTGCGGCAATGACAAATTCTTTGCCCAGTTCGCCTGAGCCTAACAATAGTATTTTTTTCATTGTCTTATTTATTTATTTCCAAGTGATGCAATAGAACTGGTATTGAACCCTGACCAATCCGATTATAGCCGTCACCCCGCAGAAAAGGGTTTGACCTATCTGTTTCCGTACATCTGGTCGTAGTATTTCTGATAGTCGCCGCTGGTAACTTCTGCTATCCAGTCCTGATGTTCAAGGTTCCATTTGATTGTCTTCACGATACCGTCGGCGAACATTGTCTCCGGGTACCATCCAAGTTCATCCTTTATCTTTGTAGGGTCAATGGCATAGCGCTGGTCATGTCCAAGGCGGTCGGTAACAAACGTTATCAGGTCTTCATTGATCCAGCTGATGTCTATGTCTCCATTGGCATCCTTCACCTGCTTCCTCAGGATATTGCGCAAGCTCTTGTCCTCTGCCATCATGTCGTGTATGGTCTTGATTGTGAGCTTCACGATGTTGATGTTGGTCATCTCGTTATGTCCGCCGACATTATATACTTCGCCCTCGCGTCCATTGCGCACCACAAGGTCGATGGCCTTGCAGTGGTCCTCCACATAAAGCCAGTCACGCACGTTGTCGCCCTTGCCGTATACAGGCAGTTTCTTTCCTTCGAGGATATTGTTTATGATTAATGGGATAAGCTTTTCGGGGAAATGGTACGGACCGTAGTTGTTGGAACAGCGCGTGATGGTAGTCGGCATGTGATACGTGTCATGGTAAGCCATGACAATCATGTCGGCACTTGTCTTCGAAGCACTGTACGGACTGTGTGGGCAGAGCGGGGTCTTTTCCGTGAAGAAGCCTTCTGCACCAAGCGATCCGTATACTTCATCTGTACTTACCTGATGATAGCGTTTGCCTGGCTTCCATACAGGATAGCCAGTCTCGTCCTTTCCCGTAACCCATGCACGGCGTGCTGCATCAAGCAGATTCTGCGTTCCGAGGATATTGGTCTCAAGGAAGAGCTGCGGATTCTCGATAGAGCGGTCCACATGACTTTCTGCTGCAAAATTCACTACGTAGTCAATGTCGTGCTCGGCAAAGAGCTTGTCTGCAAGTTCACGGTCGCGGATGTCACCACGCACGAAGAAGCAACGCTTGTTGTCGATATCGTCCTTGATGGTTCCGAGATTGCCGGCATACGTCAGCAAGTCGAGAACAATTACCTTTATATCCTCATCCTTATACTTTCTGTAAAGGAGATACTTGATAAAATTTGCGCCGATGAATCCGGCAGCACCTGTCACAAGATAAGTTTTCATATTATTTAAGGGTTTATCGTTATTGTTTTTTGGAGAGTCTGAATGGCTTGGAGTGTTATGAGAACGATGCAGCGGCAATCAGGAAGACCGGGGAATGAACGGTCAATCCGCCAGAGTAATCACTTCACAATCCGTAAACTTGCTTCCGTCTATTGTCAGTCTTACAAGCGTGCGCTCTTTGTGCCATCCCTGCATACCGGCTGCTCCGGGGTTGATATGAAGCAGATTGAGCGTCTTGTCATATTTCACCTTTAATATATGACTGTGTCCGCTGATGAACAGCTGCGGAGGCATGGCGTATATCTGCGAGCGGATGCTCTGGTCATAGTTGCCCGGATATCCGCCGATATGTTTCATGAGTACGTCCACGTCCTCACATTTGAAACGGAGCTTCTCCGGATACATCAACCTGAGGTCGCCGCCGTCACAGTTGCCGCATACGGCACGCAACGTGCGGAAGGCCGCAAGCTTCTCGGCAACCTCCATCGAACCGATGTCGCCGGCATGCCATATTTCGTCACACGGCTCGAAATATTTCAGATACTTGTCGTCCCACCACGAGTGGGTATCGCTGATTATTCCTATTCTTTTCACTGCGCGCTATCCTATATTCAGTACTTTCTCTATGAATTCCTTTATATAGGCTTCAGTAGCCTCAAGGCCGAGCTTGGAGGTATTCACGCAGAGGTCATACGACGAACTGTCGCCCCATTTCTTTCCTGTATAGTAATTATAATAGTTGGAACGGGATTTCTCTCCGTTCTCTATCACCTTGCGTGCTTCCTCATCGCTACATTCCTTACGCTTCTTTATTTCCGCCATACGGTCTTCGATATCAGCCGTGATGAACACGTTCACCACGTTGTCGAAATCTCTCAGCACATAGTCGGCACATCTTCCCACGAACACGCATGAGCCTTCTGTAGCCAACTTGCGGATGGTATCACTCTGTATTTTGAAGAGCCCCTCCTGCGAGAAGTCGTTCTTGTAGAAGTTCCCGTCTCCCACGAAAGGCGCATGCATGTGGAAGAGCGAGTTGAAGAATCCCTTCTGCTCATCGTGCTGTTCGAAAAACTTCTCGCAGAATCCGCTTTCCTTTGCGGCGAGCGTTAGCAGTTCACTGTCGTAGAATCCGCATTTCAGGTCATCTGCAAGCATTTTTGCAATGATGCGTCCGCCACTACCAATCTGGCGTCCCACGTTTATTATTATTTTCTTTTTATTGCTCTCCATGTTCAATCAATAATTTATGTTGTTCTTTGAATTTCCTCATGTATGTCATCATCATTACCACCGCCACTATCTCGGCAATGGTGTCAGATATCGGCATTGCCCACCAGATACCGTCCACGCCAAGGAAGAGAGGCAGAAGGAGAAGCATCGGCAGCAGGAATATCATCTGTCTTGACAGAGACAGGAACATGCTTATCTTTGCCGTTCCTATACTCTGGAAGAAGTTGGTTATCACCATCTGCGACCCTACAAGCACGAAGGCAGCCATCATTATCCGCATTCCGTTCACCGACAGCCGGATGAGTTCCGGATCGGTAGTGAACAGTCGGGCACATGGCCCCGGGATGAACTCCGCCACGAGGAATCCGCACGTAGTGATACATGTGCCGGCTATCACGGCCAGCTTCAGCACCTGCATCAGCCTGTCAAACTTCATCGCTCCGTAGTTGTATCCTGCGATAGGCTGCATTCCCTGGTTGAGTCCCATATTCACCATCACGAAGATGAAGCACACCTTATTGGCTATGCCATAGGCACCCACAGCCAGGTCGCCGCTATATTGCAGCAGTCCTTTGTTTATGAATATCACCACGATACATGCACACACATTCATAGAGAACGGTGAGAGACCGATGGCGAGGATATTCTCCACGATAGACTTCTTCAGTCTGTATATCCCCCTCCTCAGATGCAGCAGTTCATTCTTGTTGCTGAAAATCCTCATCTGCCATACGAGGGCAAGCACCTGCGAAAGTATCGTGGCATAGGCGGCTCCCTGTATTCCGAGATTCAGCGGATAGATGAAGATCGGGTCGAGTATGGTGTTGAGCACCACTGTGAATATCGTGGCATTCATAGCCTGCCGCGGTTTTCCGGCAGCCCTTAGCACGGCATTCATACCGAAGTACATGTGTGAGAACACATTGCCGAGCAGGATTATCACCATATAGTCACGTGCATACGGCAGTGTCTGCTCACTTGCCCCGAAGAAACAGAGTATCGGGTCGAGGAACAGCAGCGATACGATACTGAATGCGATACCGATGATGAGGTTCAGCGTCACTGTGTTTCCCAACACCTGCTGTGCCGTCTTGTAGTCTTTCTGTCCGAGTTTCACGGATATACATGATGATGCCCCCACGCCCACACCTGCGCCGAATGCAGCTGCAAGGTTCATAAAGGGGAATGTCAGCGCCAATCCGCTGATTGCCATCGGTCCTACTCCCTGGCCGATGAATATGCTGTCCACCATATTATATAATGATGAGGCAGTCATGGCTATGATAGCCGGCAGGGAATACTGCATGAGGAGTTTCCCTATGGGTTTTGTTCCTAATTCTAATGTTGCCTTGTTATTCATTCTTTTTTCTTTTTGGGGAGGGGCGGACGCGTTGTGGCTGTACCGGCTCTTCCCTACTCTACCATGAAGATGTTGTCGCTGTCTTCTTCAGCGTTTTCCTTTTCGGCCTTCGGCTTAGGCGGATTCTTCAGGTTGCCCTTCTCGTCAAACATACCGTATGTCGTGCGGAGCACGATGAATTCGGTGCGGCGGTTAAGCTGGTTGCATATTTCCTGCTTCTCCTTGTCGAGCTTCTTGATGTAATCCTCCGTCAACACGTCACCTTCCTTCAGCCAAGTGTATTTCTCGGTGAGTTTCTTCCTTATCGTCTTTGGCTTCATCTTGCCGTAGCCCACCGGCGTCAGTCGGTCTGCCTTTATTCCCTTGCTGATGAGATATTTCACCACGGTCTCCGCACGCCTCTGCGACAGGGTCTTGTTATATGCCTCACTACCCTTGTAGTCGCAATGCGAACTCAGCTCGATCGTCACATTGGGGTTTTCTTCAAGCAGCTTCACGAGTTCGTCGAGGGCTGCCGTTGACTCCGCGCGCAATGTGTATTTGTCGAAGTCATAGAAGATATTGTCGATGAGCACAGGCACACGGATTGAAGCCAGCGGGAACTGCAGCACATGGTCTTGTGACTCTGCCGAAGGCTTGATGCTTATTTCTTCCTTATGGTTCAGGAATCCCTTGCATGTGGCGAGCAGCACATAGTCCACTCCCGGTGTCACAACCTCGGTGAACGAACCGTCTCCCTTCACGCTCAGCGTCTTGTTCGTACCGTCATTGCCTACGATATACACCTGTGCCGAGGGCAGTTCATAGCCTTCCATCTCATACACCCATCCCGTGACGGTCTGTATAATCTCCGGCTTCTCGAAGCTGTATATATGGTCCCATCCCCTGCCGTCACCTCGGTTTGAGGAGAAGAAGCCTTTGTTATGTGCTCCCTCAAAGGTCATTCCGAAATCGTCTGCCTGTGAGTTCAGCGGATATCCGGGATGCTCAAGCACCACTTTCCTGCTGTTTTTGTCATATTTTGCAATGAAGATGTCGAGTCCGCCAAGTCCCGGATGCCCGTTGCTTGAGAAATACAGGTCGCCGTTGGGACGGAACGTTGGGAACATCTCGTCGCCCGGTGTATTGATCGGTTCTCCGAGATTCTCCACTCCGCCGAGTCCGGCTGCCGTGAGCCGCACCCGCCATATATCGAATCCTCCTTTTCCTCCCGGCATGTCCGAGGCGAAATAGAGCCATTCGCCATCCGGCGATACTGCCGGATGGGCATAGCTTGAGAGCGTATCGCGCGTCACTTCCAGCTTCGACACCTTGCTCCATGCCGCATCCGAGCGGTTTGAGGTAACTATCGTGGCGTATCTTGGATATGACGGGTCGGAAACACACTGCGTGAGATACATCACCCTCTGGTCCGGCGAGAAACAGCATGCCCCTTCGTCGAATTCGGTGTTGAGCCCCGACGTTATCTGCTGCGGTTTTCCCCATTTTCCTTTCTCGTCTTTCTGCGAATAGAAGATATCACCGTTTTTTGTTCCCGTGATTCCGCTCAGTTCGTCACCCTCCGCCTCGTTGCGTGTGGAGGTGAAGAAGAGCTGTTCATACTGGTCGCCGCAGAACATCGGAGAGTAATCCGCCCTGCGCGAATTGAAGAGGTCCATCTTCTTGACGATATACTGCGAACCTTCCTCCTTTAGCTTGCGCGCGGTGAGCGCTGACTGCAGTCCGTTCCTCGCCAAAACGTTGCCCGGCATGGAGTCGAGCAACATTCTGAACTCCTGTTCCGCCTCCTTGTAGTTGCCGTCCTTGAGCAATGCCTTTGCGAAAGCGAGGTGCATGTCGATGCTGTCGGCATGATACCTTATGGCATTGCGGTATGCCGCTACTGCCTTTTGGTTGAAGTTGATGCGGTCGTAACACAGGGCCATCTTTGCCGCATACTTTCCACGCAGTGCCTTGTCCTTCGGCTTCGTGTTGCTGTAGGCTTTCTTATATTGGGCCGCGGCATCGAAGTATTCGCCGAGGGCGAGGAATTTCTCGCCTTTCTTGAAACTGCGTTCTGCACCGCACGAGACAAGCATGAGGATAAGGACCGACACCAATGCTGTCCCCATCAGTGGTATGTATCGGCTGAGACCTTTGCTGTATGTTTTCTTTATTATATTCTTCATATATGATGCAATAGACTTCATAGTCTAAGAACCGCGGATTGTCAATTTTATTGTGTGAGCGGTGCTCTAAATGTGCATCCTTCACGCCATCTGCTGCATCCGTATGCGGTATTTCCCTTTATGATGGTGCCTTTGCCACATAGTGGACATGGTGCTCCGGGGACGATAGTTCCTGAAGGACTGGCGGGACTGGCGGGTTTGGAAGGAGCGGAAGGAGCGGAAGACTTCGCCGGCTTCGACTGTTTGGCGGTCTCTTCCGGTTTTGCTGCTGCCGGTGCCTTTGCTTTCTTCTTTTTCTTCTTCAGGTCTTCATCGGTGAGGATTGTCACCCTACGGTTGCTGTTGTCGGTCAGCACATCATGCACGATGGTGTTTATCTGCTGTTTCAGTTCGTCGATGAACTGTGCTGGGTCGTAGGTCTTGTGCTCTATGTCGCGCAGTTTCTTCTCCCAGATACCGGTCAGCTCACAACTCTTCAGCAATTCTTCCTTTATCAGGTCGATGAGTTCTATTCCCGTGGCGGTGGCCACAAGATTCTTCCTCTCTCTCTTGATGTAGTGGCGTTTGAAGAGGGTCTCTATGATGCCCGCCCTTGACGACGGACGGCCGATTCCGTTCTCCTTCAGTGCCGCGCGCAGTTCCTCGTCGTCCACGAACTTTCCCGCCGTCTCCATTGCACGGAGCAGTGTCGCCTCGGTATAGTATTTCGGCGGCGTGGTCCATTTCTCCGAAAGGGTCGGCGTGTGTTCGCCGCTTTCGCCCTTCACGAAGTCGGGCAGCGTGCGCTCCTCGTCCTGCTGTTTCTGTTCCTCTTCAGCCAACTGGTGCGCTGCATTGTCCTTGGCATATACTGCCCTCCATCCAGGGTCGAGGATAAGTTTTCCGGTCACCTTGAACTCTATCCCGTCCACGTCTCCAAGCACTGTTGTCGTGGCGAACTTGCAGTCGGGGTAGAACACGCTGATAAACCGTTTCGTTATCAGGTCATACACGTGGCGCTCCATATCGCTCAGGTTCTGTGCCGGCACTCCCGTCGGAATGATGGCATGGTGGTCGGTCACCTTGGATGAATCGAACACCTTCTTTGATTTCTTCAGCGGCTTTCCTCTCAGCGCCTGCGTCAGATTTTCATATCCCTTTATGCCATTTAGTATTCCGCCGCATTTCGGATATATGTCGTCGCTCAGATACTGCGTGTCCACACGTGGATAGGTGGTCAATTTGCGCTCATACAGCGTCTGGATTATCTTCAGCGTCATGTCGGCGCTCATGGAGAATTTCCTGTTGCAGTCCACCTGCAGCGAGGTGAGGTCGTATAGCTTCGGGGGTGCCTCCGTTCCTTTCTTCTTCTGCACATCGGTCACGGTGAACGGTTTGCCGGCAATCGTCTCGAATGCCTTTTCGCCCTCTTCCTTGGTGGTGAACTTTCCCTTTGTCGCTGTGAACGTCGTGTCGCGGTATACCGTGGCGAGCACCCAATAAGGCTCCGGCTCGAAACTGTCTATTTCCTTCTGCCTGTTCACGATGAGTGCCAGCGTCGGCGTCTGCACCCTGCCGATGGAGAGCACCTGCTTGTTCTGCCCGTATTTCAGCGTATACAGGCGCGTGGCATTCATTCCCAGAATCCAGTCGCCGATGGCACGGCTCAGTCCGGCGAGATACAGCGGCTGGTAATTTTCCTGCGGCTTGAGGTTGGAGAATCCTTCGCGTATTGCCTCATCGGTCATGGATGAGATCCAGAGGCGCTTCACGGGGCATGCAGCCTTTGCCTTCTGCATCACCCATCGCTGTATCAGTTCTCCTTCCTGTCCGGCATCACCGCAGTTTATTATCCCGTCGGCATTCTGCATCAGCCGTTCTATCACGGAGAACTGCTTCTTTATCCCCTGGTCATCAATGAGTTTTATACCGAAGCGTGGCGGTATCATCGGCAAGGACCCGAGGCTCCACCGCTTCCAGAGCGGCGTGTAGTCATCCGGCTCCTTCAGCGTACAGAGGTGTCCGAAGGTCCACGTCACCTGATAGCCGTTGCCTTCCATATAGCCGTCACGGGAACTGTTCGCCCCTATTATCTTGGCTATATCCTTTGCCACACTTGGTTTCTCTGCTATGCAAACAATCATATAATGAATGTAGAGTTTAGAATGTAGAATTGAGAGTTTGGAGTTTTTCGGTTTAGAATTATTTATTATTAAAATCAAGAGCCATTCCCGTAGCGAAGCGAGAACAATGCTTAATTCCGCACTCTTAATTCTACTTTCTTAATTCCGCACTCTCTATCTCCAGCACATAAACATCATGGTAACCGCCCTTTTCGCCATACCACTGCACAAGGCTTTTGTCAAGGAACGCGTTCTCCTTGATCGTGTCCTTGTAGAGCTTGCGGCATACGAGCGTCAGACGCGCCTCCTCGAATGTCATCGTGCCATTGGCTGCCTCCACGGGGTGCAGTCCGGTGGCTGCCACCTTGTCGCAGTCTCTGCCCGACTTCGCCCCGCACAGGGCGTAAGCCTCCCTCATCTCCTCGCTCTCGCCGAGGAAACAGAGCGTCAGCCTGTCCTCCTTCTCTATGAATTCATGGGTGAAACGCTCCGGACGGATGAACGCCACGGCTACGGGCTTGTTCCACAGCCATCCTATGCATCCCCACGATGCTGTCATCATATTGAACTTCTCCTTGTTGCCTGCCGTCACGAGCATCCACTCCTTGCCGATGGCTTCAAAGAAATTGTCTGTCAATTCTCTTGGGTCGATATTTTTCTTTTCCATTGTTTTCTGTTATTATCGTGTTATCTTCTGCAAAAGTAATGATTATTGGCGAGAACATATCATGTTGAGGACGAAAACATAAGCTTTCGCACAAAAATAGTTGACGAGTTACGAGTTGACAAGCAGACGAGTTGACAAGTAAACGAGTTGCCCGGTTGAATAGTTGGCGAGCGCTACTTGTCCTTTGTCCCGATGAATGTCACGCGCAATGTGTTCGCCCTGCGAAGGGCTTCCTTCACCTGCATTACGGTCTGCATATCAACATCCTTGTCGGCACTTATCGCCACGGTCAGCTGCTCGGCGTCTTCGGGCGACATGGCACTGCGCTGGCGCGAAAGGCGGTCTACCAACTGGTCTACCGTAACTATCTTGTCGCCCAACTGTATGCGGTAGGCGCCTCCTGCCGACGTCTTACCTATATATATATGTACTACGGATGATTTGTGGGCAAGCTTCACAAGTTCCTTGCCCTGCGGCACCTGATATTTTACTCTCACATCATCCTGCCTCATGTGCGTCACGATGATGAAGAAGAACAACACCGAGAATATCAGGTCGGGCAATGAAGCGGTGTTCAATGCCGGCACCTCATGTTTCTTCTTTCTGAAATCAATCATCTTCCGGTTCCTCCTTTCCTTCTTTTCCGCCGGTTCCAGCTACTCCTGCACTTCCTTCCACACTCTCCATCACGCGCTGCGGACAAGCTTTCTCCACCGTTTTCCTCTCATCGTCACCCAACGCCTCATACGTCTTATGGTAGCGCTTCATGGCGTATTTGCGGCGCACCGTGGCGTATGCCGTGGAAATGGCATCCTGCACGTGGAAATAATCGTCGTACCTGGAGTCGGCAAGCATCGTAACGTTTATCACATGGGTCTTACGGTCGGGACAGTTCTCCACAAACTGCAGGATTCTCTCTGCCATCTTTGCCTTGTCCATCGCTTTTCCGTCCACGCACACCACTCCCTGCGCACCGATGGATACATCCAGCACGTTGCGCGAGTCCAGCTCGGTTATCTTTTCCTGTTTGTCCTTGTCGGATGGCGCGAGCTGCTTTGATATTCCCTTGTTGGAATCCATCGACGAGATTACGAGGAAGAACACCAAGAGTATGAACGATATGTCTGCCGTTGAGGTGGTGTTCAGGCCAGGGACGGCGAGTTTTCTTCGTCTGCGAAACATAATTCGAGTTTAGAATTTAGAGTTTAGAGTTAAGAGTTGTTCTCGCTGCGCTCGATTAAGAATTATTGAATTTAGAATTTAGAGTTGAGAATTTAGAGTTGTCGGCTTGAAGCTGATTAAGAATTATTCAATTAATAATTATGCCACAAATCATTGATTCTAAACTCTTAATTCAAAAAACTCCAAATCGCAGCGAAGCGAGAACAACTCTACATTCTTAACTCTTAATTCTTAATTCTCATAGCCGAATCCCCCACAGCCCCCGCCGCCACAACGAGCAGCAGGAGGATGGTATAGATGAACATGTCGGTGGCCTTGAGCCAGAAGACGTCGGCAAAGGTCTTGCCGTTTACCGTCACTGGCGAGGACGAACCGATGAGGAACGTCAACACGAGCGAAGCCACCAGCAAAGCCAGCGTGCCCCAGGCTATCCGTGCCACGGGTATACCATTCACCACACTCTCCCTCGACCTGCGCCTGTAGCCCCTCACAACAGCGCATACAGCCACACTGACGGAAAGAAACGTCATGATGTAGAGCAGCCACAACACTACGTCGGTGAAGAGCGGAGCATTATACGTGGGGTCGAACATATACGGCATGTTGTAGCCTATGAGATAGAACAGTGCGAACACTACCACCGTGATGCCTACGAGGACATACAGGATGCGCGTGGATATCTGTCCCGTCTTTATATTCTTGATATTCATCTGCTTGATGTTTTTACGGCACACCTTGTGCCATTCTTACCTCTGATTATTTACCGTTGACCCTGATCTTGTATTTCAGGATTGAGTCGAGCAGCGTGATTGCCGACTCCTCCATCTGACCTGTGATGTTCTCTATCTTGGAGATGATATAGTTGTAGAACACCTGCAGGATGAGGGCAGCAATGATACCGAAGATGGTGGTGATGAGCGCCACCTTCATGCCCGAGGCTACGATGGTAGGACTGATGTCGCCCGCCACCTGTATCTGTTCGAATGCCATCACCATACCGATTACCGTACCCAGGAATCCGAGCGACGGGGCGATGGCGATGAAGAGCGTAATCCAGGAGCAGCCCTTCTCAAGGTTTGCCGCCTGCACGGAACCATAGCTTGATATGCCGCGCTCGATGTTGTCGATGCTGTCGTCGATGCGCGAGAGACCCTGACGGCATATAGCCGCCACCGGACCGCGAACACCATGGCATACCGCCTTTGCGCCGTCTATATCACCTTGTTCCAGTCTTGCGTCGATATCCGCCATCATCTTCTTGGCGTTTATCTCGCTCAGCGCAAGATAAATGATGCGCTCGATACAGAAAGCAAGTCCCAGTACGAGGGCAAGAGCCACGAGCGACATGAAGCCTGCCGAGCCCTCGATAAACTTCGTCTTTATTACCAGATGGAAGCTCTGAGGCTCCTCTTCATCGAGGTTTGCAAGGTCTGCCGTGATGTCGGCTGTATCTGCCGTCGCCACATTTGCCGCCGCTGTAGAGTCAGCCACGGCAGCAGTGGAATCCTTTCCCTGAGCTGCAGCCACGGCAGAGAACGCCATGAGTGCGACAAAGGCGAACATTAGTCTTTTCAATAGTCTTCGCATATACTTATTACTTGTTATTTATTACTTACAACACGAAATTCACCGGAATGCAGAAATACGTAAGGCACGGCTTCCCTTTATCCTCACCGGGTTTCCATTTCGGCATCATCTTCATCACTCTCAGCGCCTCGGCGTCGAGCAGCGGGTGCACCTTCTTGGTCACCTTGATTTCCGACACCGTCCCGTCCTTTCCGATGATGAATGCCACCATCACCTTTCCCTGTATCTTCTGCTGCTGCGCCGCCTTCGGGTAGCGCAGGTTCTTGGTTATCCATTTCATGAACTCCACCATTCCGCCGGGGAACTCGGGTAGCTTTTCCACCACACGGAAGTTCAGCGGGTTATCGTTCATATCCGTTGCCACAGGCACCTGTGCTGTGGTCTGCGCATCGTCGTCCGTCGCCGTTCCGCTCTCGCCCACTCCTTTGCCGTCCTCGGCATCGCCGGCAGGCTGGTCCACCTTGGGCACCTCCGTCACGGTCTCTTCCACTTTCTTTATCTTCTCCGTCACGGCCTTAGGCGTCTCCCCTGGCTTGATATATGCTATCATGTCCTTGCGCTGCTGTTGCGGCAGCAGTTCCATATCGGGCACGGAGGTGTCGTCGTCTGAGTCGAAATCGTCATAGTCTCCCCCTCCGGTCCTGTATTCCAGCGCCACGTAGAGCAGCGTGAGCGAGAAAATCAGTCCGAGGAGCAGTCCCGTAGTGCGGTTCGCCTCATAATCTATATGGAAAAACTTGTTTGCCACTATCTTTTTTACCGTTTGATTCTTTCAATCGGCAAAGTTAATGTATTTTTTTCTTTTCTGCCCTTACATTCTGTCAAGAATCTCAATAAAATGTTTTTTATTTCAAACATTCAGCTTTAATCGGCCATCAGGACTTGCCTGGATTTTGTTTTTTATGTTTGCCGTCTGCTTTCATAGGCAATGAACGGCACATTCAATTGCCCGGCTTCTTCTGAAGGATAAGTACTCGACCAGTACTTGTATTGGATTACTCCAGTACTCCTTATTGGATTACTCCAGTACTCCTATTGGATTACTCCAGTACTTCTATTGAATTACTCCAGTACTTGTATCCTTATCGCTAAAAGTACTGCATGAAAGTCATAAATATTCAAGTGTCTGATTACCTTCGTATAGTATATATTGTAGGAAGATGAATATAGATAAGTCTTGCTATAATTCGTTCTGTGAGCCTGCGGCTACAGAACGAAGGTCAAAAAAAACTCACGGATATCACACACGGAGTCTTTGACGGATTTTTTTTGACCTTTTCTTTTTTTCGATGCAAAGGAATTTTAAACGGATTTGCAAGCGTGACCGCTTGCGGCTGCTGAGAGAATGAAGAAACAACGTTCGGCGACCGAAGGGAAAGCCAATTAAGAATATGCAGACATAATCAAAAGAAAAATCCGTCTTAAATCTCATTTGTCCTGCCAAGGCACAATCAAGATCAAAACGAAAATCAAAATTTAAATCAAAACGAAAATCAAAAAACGAATCCGTGAAAAGATTCCGTGTGCATCGGTGGAATCCGTGAGCGTTTTTTGATTTAAGCTCTGTAGCCGCAGGCTTACAGAGCGCAATGCAGCAATATTATCTTCCTACAATATATATTATAGGAAACAGACGAGCAGACAAAGAGATTTGTCTTTTCCCTTTGTCCTTATAATATTTATTTGCCAGACATGCCGCCCTACATGACGCTCACGAGGACACACGCCACAATGACCAGCACGGCGAGGATGCTCAGCACAATCATCAGCACCTTCGACATGATTTTCCTGCGACGCTGGGATGTCAGCGAATGTCTCTTGAAAATTTCCGATTCGTCCGTTCTTTTATTTCTGTGGTGGCTGCCCGAGTGATGATGGGATGCATAAGAACTGCGTCCCGACCTATTGCCATTGTCCATTTTACGGTTGTTTTAGTTTCAAGCCCTTCCTATATATATAATAAGGTAAAGCCGAATGTTTTCTTATGTTTCTGTATAATGTTGAAAGCGATGTTGCAAAGGTATTAATTTACACCAAACTATAGCAATATTTGCAATATTTCGTTGATTTTAACCAAATTTATCCTTTCTCCGCACCCTCGTTTTTTATTGTCAACTTTCTACCGCTTTCCTTCCGTATCTCCATAAAAGTGATTATCTTTGCATCCGTTCTTCAAAACCAGAAACGATTCTACGAAGACCATAGAGGCTAATCTATCTCTATAATATGAAAATTAAATTGGCAATGGAACAAGACAAGATATACACCTTCGACGAGGCATATCATGCCTCAAAGGAATATTTCGGCGGCGATGAGCTCGCTGCCAGAGTGTGGGCAAACAAATACGCACTCAAAGACAGCTTCGGCCACATCTACGAGAAGACGCCGGCAGACATGCACTGGCGCATCGCACGGGAGGTGGAGCGCATAGAGAACAAGTATGCCAATCCGATGAAGAAGGAGCAGATATACGAACTGCTCGACCACTTCAGATACATCGTGCCGGCAGGCAGTCCGATGACCGGAATCGGCAACCACCACCAGGTGGCGTCACTCTCCAACTGCTTCGTGATCGGCCTCGACGGAGATGCCGACTCCTACGGTGCCGTGATGCTCATGGACGAGGAGCAGGTGCAGCTGATGAAGCGCCGCGGAGGAGTGGGACACGACCTCTCGCAACTCCGTCCGAAAGGTTCGCCGGTAAACAACTCCGCCCTGACATCCACAGGAGTGGTGCCGTTCATGGAGCGCTACAGCAACTCCACACGTGAGGTGGCACAGGACGGAAGGCGCGGAGCCCTGATGCTCTCCATCAGTATCAAGCATCCCGACAGCGAGGCGTTCATCGACGCCAAGATGCAGGAAGGCAAGATCACCGGCGCGAACGTGTCGGTGAAGCTCGACGACGAATTCATGCAGGACGCAATAGACGGTACGGAATACACTCAGAAATTCCCCATCGACAGCAAGAACCCTCTGATACAGAAGAAGGTGGACGCAAAACTGCTGTGGGAGAAAATCGTGCACAACGCTTGGAAGAGCGCCGAACCGGGAGTGCTCTTCTGGGACACCATCCTGCGCGAGAGCATACCCGACTGCTATGCTGACCTCGGCTTCCGCACGGTGTCGACAAACCCTTGCGGAGAAATTCCGCTCTGTCCGTATGATTCATGCCGACTGCTATCCATCAACCTGTATTCATACGTGGTGAATCCGTTCACGCCGGAGGCATACTTTGACTTCGACCTCTTCAAGAAACACGTGGGATATGCCCAGCGCATCATGGACGACATCGTGGACATGGAGATGGAGAAGATTGACCTTATTATAGAAAAGGTGAAGAGCGACCCGCAGACAGACGACGTGAAGAACACGGAGCTGAACCTCTGGAAGAAAATCAAGCGCAAGAGCGGAATGGGACGACGCACCGGAGTGGGCATCACCGCAGAGGGCGACATGATAGCCGCAATGAATCTGAGATACGGCACGCAGGAGGCCACTGACTTCTCAGTGCTCGTGCATAAGACGCTCGCACTGGCTGCCTACCGCTCGTCGGTGGAGATGGCAAAGGAGCGCGGCGCATTCCAGATTTACGACGCGGAAAGGGAGAAGAACAACCCGTTCGTCAACCGCCTCAAGGAGGCTGACCCGCAGCTATACGAGGACATGGTGAAGTATGGCAGAAGGAACATCGCCTGTCTGACCATCGCCCCTACCGGCACGACCAGTCTTATGACGCAGACCACAAGCGGCATCGAGCCTGTGTTCATGCCCGTATACAAGCGCCGCCGCAAGGTGAACCCGAACGATACCGACGTACACGTGGACTTCGTGGACGAGTCGGGCGACTCTTTCGAGGAGTTCATCGTGTTCCACCACAAATTCCTTACATGGATGAAGGTCAACGGCTACGACACGGAGAAGAAATACTCACAGGAGGAACTCGACGAACTCGTGGCAAAGTCACCTTATTATAAAGCCACGGCAAACGACGTGGACTGGCTGATGAAGGTGCGCATGCAGGGAGCCATACAGAAATGGGTGGACCACAGCATCAGCGTGACGATAAACCTGCCGAACAACGTGGACGAGCAACTCGTGAACCGCCTCTACGTGGAGGCATGGAAGTCGGGATGCAAGGGATGCACCGTATACCGCGACGGATCGCGCTCGGGAGTGATGATCGCCGTGGAGAAGAAGGACAAGAAGAAAGACGAACAGGAGAAGAAGCACACCTGCGAACCGCCACAGGTGACGGAGGTAAGACCGAAGGAACTGGTGTGCGACGTGGTGAGATTCCAGAACAACAAGGAGAAGTGGGTGGCCTTCGTAGGGCTGCTCGACGGTTATCCATACGAGATATTCACCGGTCTGCAAGACGACGACGAGGGTATCTCGCTGCCCAAGACCATCACCAAGGGCAAGATAATAAAGAAGGTGGACGAGAACGGCAAGAAGCGCTACGACTTCCAGTTTGAGAACAAGCGCGGATACAAGACCACAGTGGAGGGACTGAGCGAGAAGTTCAACCCTGAATACTGGAACTACGCCAAGCTCATCTCCGGAGTGCTGCGCTACCGCATGCCGCTGACCAACGTGATAAAGCTCGTGGGGTCGCTGCAGATGGACAGCGAGAGCATCAACACATGGAAAATCGGAGTGGAACGCGCTCTGAAGAAATACATCGCCGACGGAACGGAAGCAAAGGGACAGAAATGTCCGGTATGCGGACAGGAGACTCTTGTATACCAGGAGGGATGCCTTATCTGCAAGAACTGCGGAGCTTCACGCTGCGGATAACAGGCGGAAAGCAAACGAATTTGTTTTTTTAATAATTTAGTTACGGCGCAAGCCGGAGGTTAGCGAATGTAAGTCCTTGTTGTGAAACAAAGCTTATATCCGCTAACTCTCTTTAAAGACACAACGGATGCAAAGGGGCGGCGCCGTCTTTTTTTCAAACTGTCAGAACATACGCAAATGGAAATTTCAAAGGGAAACATCTTCATAAGGAACATGCGCTTCCACGCCCGTCACGGCGTGCTGCCGCAGGAACAGGCCACGGGAGGAACATTCAGCGTGAGCATAGACGCCATGTATCCGCTGCAGCAGGCGGTGGAGACCGACGAGGTAAACGATACGCTCAACTACGCCGAGGTATATGACATAGTGAAGAGGGAGATGGCCGAGCCGTCGAAACTCATAGAACACGCAGCCGGAAGGATAGGCAAAAGCCTCATCAAGGCAATGCCGCGGATAGAGGAACTCACCGTGGAAGTGGTGAAGGAAAACCCGCCGATGGGGGCCGACTGCGATGGTGCCGGCGTGCGGCTGCACTGGACAAACAGTCAAAATGGCCTGTAAATTGGCATAAATTTCGTAAATAGTTATGAAGGAACGAAACTTATAATTAAATTTGCAGCTGTGATAAAGGTAAACAACACGATAATGGGCCGCGCAGCAGTCACGGCGCTATTGATAATGATGACGGTGGCAGCAGTCGCCGCCAAGACTTTTACGCTTGTCATCGATGCCGGACATGGAGGACATGACGCCGGCGCAAGAGGAAGTTTCTCTAACGAAAAGGACATAAACCTGAGGATGGCGCTCGCCTTCGGACGGTACGTGGAAAAGAACTGTCCGGACGTGAAAGTGATATACACGCGCAAGACCGACGTATTCGTGCCGCTCCACAAGCGTGCGGACATAGCCAACAAGAACAAGGCCGACGTTTTCATATCCATCCACACCAACGCTCTGCCTGCCGGAAGGATTGCCAGAGGACTGGAGACATACACGATGGGAATGAGGCGCTCGAACGAGAAACTCAGTGCCGCACAGCGCGAAAACGCCGTAATCACATTCGAGAGCGACTACAAACAGCGGTATGAGGGCTACGACCCCAACTCGCCCGAAAGCGCAATCATGTTTGAATTCATACACGACAAGAACATGGCGAAGAGCGTGGAACTGGCAAGACTGGTGCAGAAGAACGTCTGCTCCATAGCATCACGGCCGGACAAGGGAGTGAAGCAGGACGTGTTCCTCGTGCTCCGCGAGACATCAATGCCGGCATGCCTCATTGAACTCGGATTCATCACGACACCCGACGAGGAGCGGATGCTCAACGACCAGGCGAGCGTGGACAACATTGCGAGGGGAATATACAACGCCTTCGCCAAATACAAGAACGACAACTCCACAGGATTCACCGTGCCGTATGAGGCGACAAGCAGCACACAGCCCAAGATTCCGACGATAGTGCCGAAGGACTACAAGGACGACAAGGCTCCGAAGGAGCAGATACGCACAAGGGCCACTGCCCGGCCCGCAGCAAAGAAGCAGCAGGACGCTGACGATGAAACGAAAAAGCCGGCAAGTGCGGACAAGCAGGAAGCCCAGGCAGCAAGCACCAGACAGGAAAGCGGCAACACGGCGGCAAAGAACACGCCGGCACAGAACGGCGGAATCATTTTCAAGGTGCAGGTATTGGCAAGCACGGCGACGCTGCCGGCAAACAGTCCGAGATTCAAGGGACACTCCGACGTGTCATCATACAAGGAGAACGGAATGGTGAAATACACCATCGGCGCATCTGCCGACTACAACGAGATAAACCGGTTGCGCCAGTCTCTCGCCGACGACTTCCAGGGATGCTTCGTAGTGGCATTCAAGGACGGGGAGAAGATGAACATCGCCGAAGCCATCAGAGAATTCAAAAAGAAAAAATAAACAAAAGAAAACAAGATGAAGTATTTTACAAAAGAAGTCAAGATAGCCATCGTGGCAATAGCAGGACTCGTGGTATTGTTCCTCGGAATGAATTTCCTCAAGGGACTCAACCTTTTCTCCTCTGACACACGCTACTATATCTCATTCAAGGATATCAGCGGACTCTCATCCTCATGTCCCATCTACGCCGACGGATACAAGGTGGGCGTGGTGAGAAACATCAGATACGACTACGAACAGGGTAAGGACATCCTCGTGGAAGCCAACATCAACAAGGATCTGCGCATACCGAAGGGAAGCAGCGCGGAAATCGTGAGCGACCTGATGGGCAACGTGAAAGTGAACCTGCTGCTCGCCAACAACATGCGCGAGAGGGTGAACCCCGGCGAAACCATCGTGGGCGGAATAAACGACGGAGCGATGGGACAGGTGAAAGACCTCATCCCCGTGGTGGAGAAAATGCTGCCTAAGCTCGACTCCATACTCGCCAACGTGAACGCCCTGCTTGCCGACCCGGCTCTCTCGAACTCTCTGCACAACGTGGAGACGATAACAGGCAACCTCACCGTATCGACAAAGGAACTCAACACCCTGCTCGGATCGCTCAACAGAAACGTGCCCGGACTCATGGGCAAGGCTGGACGAGTGATGGACAACGCCGAGACGCTTACCGGAAAACTGAGCAAGGTTGACGTGGAAGGAACAATGAACAAGGTGAACGCCACACTCGACAACGTGCAGGCTTTCACAGACCAGCTCAACAACAACCAGGGCAGCCTGGGTCTGCTCATGCGCGACCCGAACCTCTATTACAACCTGAATTCAACGATGAAGCACGCCGACTCGCTCATGATTGACCTCAAGGCACATCCTAAGCGCTACGTGCATTTCTCGATATTCGGCAAGAAAGACAAGTAAGCCGAAAGGCTCCGCAAGGCGGCAAAGCCCGAAGGCAGCAATGCAAAAGAACAAAGCGATTTTGTAAAGTGCAATATTAAAGCACTTTACAAAATTGTTTCAAAAATACACCAACACTCATTTGCCTATTCCAATTATTTTTGCGAAATTTGCAACACTTTTCGGCAAAAGTATTGAAAGTACAGACGAGAAAAGTGGAAAAACCAAAAAGTTCCGATAGAGTCGAAAGACACAAATCAGACCAAGTCGAAAGACTGCAAACCAAAACGAAGTCAATAAGGCATCGCTAAAAGAAACGTCGAAAGACCGAAACTACTTTATTCCGACAAATATGATCGAAAATCCCAACGCACTCTGGGACAAGACTCTTTTATTCATAAAGCGAAACGTATCAGAGCAGCAATTCAGCACATGGTTCAAGCCAATCGGCTTCGAGTCCTTCAACGAAGACTCGAAGGTGTTGGTGCTACGAGTGCCCAGCCCGTTCTACGCTGAGTACTTGGAGGAGAACTATATCGATTTGCTGGCAAATGTATTGGTAAAGAATTTCGGACAGGGAATAAAGCTGAACTACAGGGTTCTGACCGACAAGCAGAACAATATCTCACAGGTGGTGACATCCGACCCGCCGGCAAACATCGCTGACGGAAAGCCGAAGACTACAGGCAACAACCAGTCACCGACCTTGCTCGACGCCGCACGCCCACAGCAGATCAGCTCGCAGCTGAACCCCCACCACACTTTCGCCAACTACATCGAGGGAATAAGCAACAAGCTCCCGCGCTCTGTAGGACAGTCGATTGCCGAACATCCGAACACCACACAGTTCAACCCGATGTTCATCTACGGCCCGTCCGGTTGCGGCAAGACCCACCTCATCAACGCCATCGGAGTGCGTACCAAGCAGCTGTACCCGATGAAGAGAGTGCTGTACATCAGCGCACGCCTCTTCCAGGTGCAATACACCAACGCCGTGCGCAACAACAACGTGAACGACTTCATCAGCTTCTATCAGACCATAGATATGCTGATAGTTGACGATATACAGGAGTGGGCTTCGGCAACGAAGACCCAGGAGACTTTCTTCCATATCTTCAACCACCTCTTCATGAACGGCAAGAGGATTATCCTCGCTTCCGACCGTCCGCCCGTTGACCTGCAGGGAATGAGCGACCGACTGCTCACCCGATTCAGCTGCGGACTCATCGCGGAACTGGAAAAGCCGAACGTGGAGCTATGCATGGACATACTGCACTGCAAGATAAAGCGCGACGGACTGTCCATTCCGGAGAACGTGGTGCGCTTCATAGCCGAGACTGCCAACGGCAGCGTGAGGGACCTTGAGGGCGTTATCAATTCGCTGCTCGCATATTCGGTGGTATACAACAGCAACATCGACATGCGCCTTGCGGAGAGAGTCATCAAGCGTGCGGTGAAGATCGACGACAATCCGCTCACGCTCGACGATATCCTCGACACCGTATGCAACCACTTCAGCGTTACTACAGCCTCCGTTTCCGGCAGAAGCCGCAAGCGTGAATATGTGGAAGCGCGACAGCTGGCGATGTATCTCGCAGACAAATACACCAAGATGCCTGCATCGAGAATCGGCAAGCTGATGGGCGGAAGGGACCACTCGACGGTTATCCACAGCTGTTCGAAAGTGGCAAAGCGACTGACGGTAGACAAGCTCTTCCTTGATGAAGTGACAAGTATAGAGAATTCTTTCAAACTGAAACGATAGTCAAGCGTTTCGGTTTGGCTCCGGAACAAGATATACGGAGCGAAATCATAAATAAGATGGAGAAAGGGAGTTTGCGCATGCAGACTCCCTTTTGCTTTTCCCCCAAACCGGTCATCAGGACGTTTTGGGATTTTTATACTGCCAATTTACACGTTCATCTGTTCCTTCAGCGGTTCCACATGGATATTGATGTGGGTATGGTCGCCGAAGGTCTGGCGCAACTTGTGTTCGATATTCGTGGCGCGACGGTGCGATTCGTCAAGCGATATGCCGCCTGGCATACGCAGATGCATCTCTATGGCGATATTGCTGCCTATACGACGGGTGCAGAGATGATGTATGCTGCTCACCTCCGGTTCACTCTCGGCAATCTCTACAATCCTCTTCTCCACATCCGCCGGCAGACTCTTCTCGAGCAGTTCGCCGGAGGCGGAATCAATCAGCCCCAGTGCCGTACGCACGATGAAGATACTCACCACAACGGCGGCAACAGGGTCAAGCACTGCCCACTTGCTGCCCAGCAGTATCGCTCCGCCGATGCCTATCGCCGTACCTATCGACGAGAGAGCGTCACTGCGATGATGCCACGCATTCGCCACAACAGCCTGGGAGTTTACCTCATCCCCCACCCTCTTGGTAAAGCGATAGGTCCACTCCTTCAGAGCAATGCTCACCAATGCCGCAACGAGAGCCATCATGCCCGGCTGCTCCAGAGGTTCGCCCTTGATGAAGCCCCATATCTCCTGACAACCGTTATAGAAGATATAGAAGCCCACACAGAGCAGCGCAAGACCGATAATCGACGTAGCGAGGGTCTCGTATTTCCCGTGTCCGTAGTCATGGTCTTCGTCCTCCGGCTTTGAACTTATCTTCACGAATGCCACCACGACGATATCCGTGAGGAAATCCGACAGCGAATGTACGGCATCTGCTATCATGGCAGCCGAACCGCCGAGTATTCCGGCAATGAACTTAAACACGAGCAGCACCACGTTTACCACGCTTCCCATCAGCGTGACGCGGTATATCTTCCGTTCCCTTTCTTTTGTTTCCATACTTAATAGTGATTATTAAAACGGCGGCAAAGATATTCATTAATACCTATATGTAGGTAGGAAATAGGATAAAAACAATTAAATTATCGGAAAAGTTAAGAATATTTTACGGATATGGAAAACACAGGAGACACCGTCCTATTGTTATTCAGAGTTAAAGAACAGTCGAATGGCAGTGCTGCTTTATGGCTATATAAATATAAATAGCTACTTTTGCAGTGAATTACAGAACACGCTATTTTAAGTCATGAGCATTATAACATTCATAAAGAAATGGACGCTGATCTGTGCCATCATCTTCGGCACATTGGTATACCTCCTGTTTTCCGAAATCCCCATGCTGCAGCCTATCGGCGATGTGGCAGGGCCTTGGTGCACGAATCTCGTACCATACCTTATCTTCCTTCTGCTCTATGTCACTTTCTGCAAGATTGACATGGAGAACCTACGGCCGAGGGCATGGCATTTCTGGCTGCAACTGATACGCACGGCGATTTCAGGATTCTTCGTGATGATAATCCTGCTGTTTGGCGGCGTAAGCCAGGAACTGAAGATCGTGCTCGAAGGCTGCTTCATCTGCTTCATCTGTCCCACGGCAGCTTCGGCGGCGGTGGTCACCGAGAAGCTCGGCGGCAGCATTGCCTCGCTCACGGTATATACGCTGATAGCCAACATCGTCACTTCCATCATCATCCCCCTCTTCTTCCCTATGGTTGAGAAAGGGAGCGACATTACGTTCCTCTTCGCCTTCATGATGATACTCCGCAGGGTGGTCACTGTGCTGCTCGTGCCGCTGTGCCTTGCATTGCTCACACGGAGGTATCTGCCCAAAGTGGCTGACAGGATAAAAAGCTACAAGAACCTGGGATTCTATTTCTGGTCGGTGAACCTTTCCATTGTCACCGGCATGACAATCCATAACATCATCGACGCCTGCGTGGGGGGATGGACTCTCTCCCTGCTGCTCATCCTGCCGCTGTTCATCACCATCATCCAGTTTGCCATCGGCAAATGGGTGGGCGGTTTCTACGGCGACCGCGTTAGCGCCGGACAGGCCCTCGGACAGAAGAACACCATCGTGGGAATATGGCTCACCGTGGCTTTCCTCAATCCCGTGGCGGCGGTTGCCCCAGGTGCCTACGTGCTCTGGCAGAATCTGGTGAACTCCTGGCAGCTGTGGTGCAAGGAGAAATACGGGTATCTCAAATGGTAAGTTTGTATTTTTCTATTCTGTCGCGACATTCCTCCATAAGCCATTTCGGAGTGCTGGTGGCTCCGCAGATACCTATGGTGTCCACGCCGTGCAGCCATTCGCCCCTTATCTCGTCGGGCGACTCCACCTGGTAGCTGTTCGGATTCACGCTGTGACATTCATCAAACAATACCTGTCCGTTGCTGCTTTTCCTTCCACACACAAAGAGCACAAGGTCGTGGCGCGCTGCAAAACTGCTTATGTTGGGCATACGGTTTGCCACGTTCCTGCAGATGGTGTCGAAGCTCTCGAACTTCGCTTCCTGCGAGATATGCTGCTGGATGTATTCTATGATGCGGTGGAATTCGTCGAGCGACTTGGTTGTCTGCGAATAGAGATACGTGTCGCGGTTCATGTCGAGCGACTTCACATCATCGAAGTGGGCAATGACCTTGGCTGTGCCGTTGGTCTGGCCCACAAGCCCTAACACCTCCGCATGCCCCGGCTTGCCGAAGATGACTATCTGGGCTTCCGGATTGGCATCATACTGCCGCTTTATCCTGCGCTGCAGCTGCAGCACCACAGGACAGGTGGCGTCAATTATCTCTATGTTGTTTTCCTCCGCCAGGGCATAGGTCTCGGGCGGTTCGCCGTGGGCACGCAACAGCACCTTCACGTCATGCAGGCGCTTCATCTCATCATGGTTGATGGTGATAAGTCCCATACGCTTCAGTCGCTTGCATTCCATCCCGTTATGCACTATATCTCCCAGGCAATACAGGATATTGCCGTCAGAAAGTTCCGTCTCTGCCTTCGTTATCGCCGTGGTCACCCCGAAGCAGAATCCGCTGCCGCTGTCGATTTCAATTTTCATTTGTAATAGATGTCCAACAGGTCGTGGGCAGCGGCGAAGCTTGTCTTCTCGCCTCTGAGCACCCGCTGTTCATATTCCTGCAGACTTTTCTGGATAAGTTCGTTGTTATAGAAATTGTTGCGCAGACTCTCGTTTATGGTTTCATACATCCAGTATTTGTTCTGTTCGTTCCGGCGGTAGTCAAAATATCCGTTGTCCTTCACAAAGTCGATATACTCATATATCATGTCCCATACCTCCTTTACGCCCGTGCCGTAGAATCCGCTGTAGCAGAGCACCTTCGGCATCCATCCGCTATCCGGTGCAGGGAAGAAATGGAGGGCATTGCGGAAGTTTGTTGCCGCAAGATGGCATTTGTCCACATTGTTGCCGTCGCATTTGTTTATCACGATGCCGTCGGCTATCTCCATGATGCCTCGCTTGATGCCCTGCAGTTCGTCGCCCGTTCCGGCGAGCTGGATGAGCAGGAAGAAGTCCACCATCGAGTGGCATGCCGTCTCGCTCTGCCCCACTCCCACGGTCTCCACGAATATCTTGTCGTAGCCGGCTGCCTCACACAGAATGATGGTCTCACGCGTCTTGCGTGCCACGCCTCCGAGGGAGCCTGCCGACGGACTGGGACGGATGAACGACTCTTTCCTTACCGAAAGCTTCTCCATACGCGTCTTGTCGCCGAGGATACTGCCCTTTGAGCGCTCCGAACTCGGGTCGATGGCGAGCACGGCGAGCTTGCCGCCGAAGCGGTCGAGCACGTGGATGCCGAATTCGTCGATAGAGGTACTCTTTCCGGCTCCCGGTACTCCGCTGATTCCGATGCGCACGGAGTTTCCGCTGTATGGCAGACATTTGTCTATCACTTCCTGGGCTTTCTTCTGATGGTTGGGGTTGACGCTCTCCACGAGGGTTACGGCCTGGCTGAGTATCGTCACGTCGCCCTTGACTATTCCTTCCACCATCTCGCCTACGCTCATCTCATGGCGGCGGAAGCGGGCGCGCTTCAGGTATGGGTTTATGTTTGAAGGCTGCACTACGCCTTGGTTCACTTGCAGCCCTGCGAATTCCTTACTGTTCTCTGGGTGTTCCATTATGAATTTAGAATTTAGAGTTAAGATTTTGGAGTTTTTCTCATTTTACCGTTACCTTCACTACCACCTTCGGTTGTGTAGGGTCGTTTGTAATCATCAGCACACGAGGTTTGCTTCTTGCCGAGCGCAACAGCTTCTTGTTTACCGTTATCTTCAGCTTTGCCTGTTCGCCTGGCTTGAGCTTCGACTTGTTCAACTTCACGCTCATGCCCGAGGTGAACATCTGCATGGAACGGATGTCGAGCTCCGAGCGTCCTGTGTTCTCTATGAATATTATGCCGCTCTTTGATGACTTGTCGCCGAACGAACCGAGATCGAGTGTTGTTTCCGAGAGATTTATCTTCGGTGCATTGGCAAGCTGGGTCTCCGACATATTGTCGAAGTCTGGCAGCAATACCGCCGATACCGAGATTTCCTTGTCGAGACTGACCTTCTCGCCTGGCTTCTTGCCCAGGAACACTGATGTCTGCGTCAGTCCTAAGTCGCGCAGCTTGCGCGAGTCGAGCTTCAGCGAAGCCACTCCCGTCTTGCCCGGCGCTATGTGCGTCGGCGAAACGGTTGCCGTGATATACGACGGGAGGTGCATGATTACCGGACTCACCGTTTCCGGCGTGTTGTTGCGGATATGGATAAGCTGCACGGGATAGTCTCCGCGGTTCACGTCGTCGAACTCCACATCGTTCTTGTCCACCATCAGTCCTCCCACCTTATAGGAGAAGTTGCCGGTGAAGTCGTTTGCCTCCTCCACCACTACGCCGCGCATCTTGAGATAGAACGGTTTGGTCGATGAATTGCAGAACAGCGCCACCTCCTTTTCGAAGTGTCCCAGCTGCCGTGCGTCGTATGTTGCAGTGACGGTGAACGGATCGCCGCGGTGTATCGTCTGGCGCGGATAGTCCACGGTGGTGCATCCGCAGCTCACTCTCACCTGGTCGATGTTCAGTTCGTTGCCCTTGTTTGTCAGTTCAAATTTCACCGTGACCGGTGATTCATAGAGCACGTTGCCGCAGTCTATGATTTCATTCTTGGCGGATATTCTCTGTGCCATGGCATCCAGCGATGCCATGGCAAGGAGTGATAGTATTATTGATTTGTTGTTCATATTCTTGATTGATTCATTTCCTCTTCTTTACTCCACATTTATCGTCTTTGCCCCTGTCCTGCCGGTAAACTCCGGTGAGTAGGCGCACTGTACGGTGCAGCTGCCTGTGGTGTAGCTGCCGCTACGGTCCACATAGTATTCTGTCTCCACCACGTGTGTGCCCTTTGACAGGCTGTCGAAGTAATAGTTTGTGGCGTTGTCCTTCGGCGAACAGTAGTAGCCCCAGTGGTAACCGCTCAACTGCTTCACCGGCTCCATACATGCCGCACGCTTGTCCGCTACCTGAACGAAGTCGTAGTCGCGGTCTGCCGTTATCGTGATGCGCACTGTCATGCGGTCGCCCGTTGAGAACGCCGTGCCGTTGGCATTGCGTATTATCTCCCTCTTCACCTTTATTCCTGAGGCGTTGTCGGCTACGTTCTCCGCCTTCTGTGAGAACTGCGCATAGACTGCGCCCCACGACGTGCCGTCGGTCTGCTTGGTGACGGTGAGGTTCTTCTGCTTGTTGATGTCGTATACGGTCTTTGAATAACCGAGTCCTGCCGAAACCTTTGGCAGTGTCTGGTTCTTTCCGTCCACGGCGATGGTCATGCCGCCGGCATTTCTTGAATCAAGCTCTCTGTAGTTGCCGTCCATAAAGGCATAAACGGCATTCACGCTGTTCACCGGTGTGTCCCAAGCCTGCGTACGCTTGCTCTGCAGGAGCCACAGGCGCATCTCGTCCACCGTGGTCTTGTCTTCCGGAGTCACAGCCTTGATTGCCTCGATGGCTGCTGTCTGCGTCGGGATGCGGTAGTCAAACCATGAGTAGACGGCATGCGGCGTGTCGAAATACCTGCCCATGTCTGCCTTGGCTACGGTGTATTGCCTGATGCTCTCCACATATTCCTTAGCCTCCTGCTGCCTGCCGTCCTTGTTGAGGACGACTGCCATACGTGCCTTTGCGAAGATATTGCGCTGACGGTCTTTCCTCAGAACAGTCATCAGATATTCCTTCATCGGCTTCTCTGCCTGGGGCAGCTGTCTGCCGAGCAGGGCGTTGATATAGAGGTATTGTATGGCGTGGCTGTCGTTGATGTTTATCGTCCTGCCTTCTTTCCCGGCTTTCCTGAACATCTCGTATTCCTTCACCACTACGTTTCCGAGATACTTCATCGCCTTGTCTATCATGCCTGCCGCCTTGTTGTCATTGGTCATCACCTTCAGGCGTGCGAGCGTTTCAACCACCTGGCCCGTCATGCTTGCCGATCCGCTCATGCCCTGCCACCAGCTCCATGAGCCGTCTTCGTTCTGCAGCTTCTTAAGTCCGTCATAGAAGGTGTTGATGCGGTAGTCCATCGCCGACTCATTGAAGTATGCCGAGAGCATCCTCTTCTGGTCTGCCTCCTTGTCGGCATCCATCACCCATGGTGTCTCGTCGAGCACGATGGCTTTGAGTTCCAGATTCTTCTCCAGGGCGCTCATCAGCGTACCGTTGCCGTCGTTCTTCCATAGGTCTACAACCTTCTTGATTACCGGCGACTGCTTCATGATATGCCGGCCCAGGACGTTGGCATAATATCCTGCCACCTGACTCATGGCGTTCTTCTCGTCCGTCTCTGCCATGTATGGCAGTGCCTGTATCATCAGCCATGTCGGGTTGGCGGTGTATTCCACGGTGAGCTTCTTCTCAGCAGCGTCCTTCGGGAAGAGACTGTCCATCGATATCTCCTTCTTCCCCTTCTCAAGGAAGGTGAACGGCACGGTGTTCATCACTCTCTCCGTATTCGGCAATACCGGCAGATAGTGCTGCTCGCCGTCGCTGTAGTCCTTGCCCTCGGCAGAGATGCGGCAGATGAGCAATGATGTTTCCTGACCTGGTTCGAAACCGAACGCCACGCTTTCCGTGGAGTTGGCCTTCACCGTCAGCTTCTGGCTCTTGGTGTATACCGCCTTGTCCGTCTCCGGATCTATCATCTTCAGCGTTACGGTTGTCGTGATATCCTTGTCCGTCGTGTTGGCAACGCGTGTGGCGATGCTTGCCTTGTCGCCGAGGCGCACGAAGCGCGGCATGTTCGGCATCACCATCACCTTCTTGCTTGCCACACACTGGCTCTCTATCATTCCGTAGTTCATGTTCCTGTCGTGGGCGAATCCCATGAATTTCCATGTGGTGACGCTCTCCGGCAGGGTGAATGAGATATTCACGTTTCCGTCCTTGTCGGCATATAGTGCCGGATAGAAGAATGCGGTCTCGTTGAGGTTCTCGCGCAACTGTATCGCCGTCTCGTCTTTCTCTTCCTTCTGCAAAGGCTCTCCGGCAGCAGGGTCTTCCTCAATTTCGGAGTGCTTCTCTATCACCACCTTATCCATTGCCCTGTTGGATGTCGCCAACTCTTCCTTGGCCTTCAGCACCATACTGTTGCCTCGTATATAGAGCGGCTTCGAACCGGTGACGTATACGTTGGACGAGAACAGCCTTTCGGATTCTTCCAGACTGTAGTCGAGGATGCTCAGCGCCAACGGCTTCGTATTGAACCATTTTATGTCCTTGCCTGAATTGTATGTCAGCCTTGTCTGCGACATCGTGGTCCATCTTGCCGAAGGCAGATTCTGCCAGAGGTCGAGACTGAACGTGAACCTGTTCTTCACTATCTGGTCGAGCGACTTGTCATACATCAGGGCGAGCAGCTGACTTCCCTTTTCCTCTTTCTTCAGATATTCCTTGTTTATCTCGTCCTTCGTGTCGGGTCGTGAGATGTTCAGGGTCCATGTCTCCTTCTGTCCCGGTGTCAGCTTGTCGCGGAATGTCACCCACTTCAGGTCCAGCGTCTTGTCCTGCATCGGACGGGCGATGGTGTATCTGTGTGTGTAGGTCTGTCCGTCCTTCACCCAGAGGTAGTTCAGCAATATGCCTTCGCCGTATTCTTCCTTATATATATAAGGTGTGGTCACGATGCCGTCGCTCACTTCGTATGCTCCGCTTTCCAGCACCTTGTTTCCGGCTATTACATTATATATAATATGTGTGTCCCTGCATGACGAACCCACCTGCACGTACACCGGCCTGCCGTTTCTCGGGAAGGTGGCTGACGATACATACGCCCAGTCCGGCGTGTCGGCTGCCGGACGCTTGTCACCGATGCCGAAGAGCACGAAGTCGCTCTTCACCGTGTCCGTGCCGCATACAGCCCACAGCGTATGTCTGCCCGACTTGATGTCCTGCAGTCTGCTCCAGTCTATCGCCACGTTGCGGTTTGCCTTTGCCGTGTATCTTGCCGACTGCTTGTCGAACCAATACTCCACCTCGCCTTCTATCTCCTTTGCCGAAGCATTGTAGCGCTTGAAGCTTACGGTCAGCACACTGTCCTTCAGTGCCTTTTCCGGCATGTCGAAGGTAAGTGCCGTGGGGTTTGTGCCGAGCGTCAGACTCGTCTCTGCGTCGTGGCTCTCGCCTGCATTGTCGGTTATCTGGGCTGATGCCGTGAAGGTATAGAATGCTCTCCACGGGCGGCCGGCGTTCTTCTTGTCCTCGGCGTATCCATCGGGCATGATTACCGGTACGAGCATCTCGAATCTGCCCTCGTCATCCGTTGCCACTGTGTCGCGCAACATCTCCTTGTCATCGTTCGCACCGCTGAAATATCTCCAGAAGAAACGCGACTCACTGCGCTTCACGCTGTATGCCACCTTTGCTCCCTGCACCGGCACTCCCGAATAGGTCATTGCCTTTCCGGTCACCTTCACGGTGTCGCCGTTGTGGTATTCCGTTGCCACCTCGTCGATATTCACCTCAAACGTCGGGCGCTTGTATTCCTCCACTCTGAATGGGGCGAATCCTGTGCCGTTGCCGCTGCATCTGATGCTGAAGCGGCCGTTCAGCTTGCCGCCCTCGGGCAGTGTGAACTCCACGGCTGCCGTTCCGTATTCGTCGGTCGTCGCCGTCTTTTCCTCTATCTCCTTGTTGTTGGCGTCCCTCAGCGAGAAGGTCATCTGCTTGCCGCCCACGGTCTTCGTGGAATGTAGTCCGTCGATGTCGAATGCCACGGCTGATGCATGCACCGTCTGTCCCGGACGGTAGATTGCCCTGTCGGTGAACACCTTGGTGTTGCTGTATTTGTTCTTGTTGCCATAGCTGCTGAAGTGGCTGTAGGCATTAGTCTTCTGCATATAGTTGTCCGTATCGGTATAGGCGCGCATCATGCTCACGTCGTAGCTGCGGCCGCCCAGGATTGCCTCGCCCTTTGCGTCGGCTGTGAGCACGGTGCTCTTCCTGTTGCTGAACCACACCTCTATCTTGGCTCCTGCCACCGGCTGTCCCGTCGTGGCGCTCAATACGGCGATGCGCATCTTGTTTTCCGGCAGCTTCATACATGCCGTATATATATCGCTCACCACGAGGATGCTCCTCCTCGGCTTCACGGCGGCATTGTCTCCCGAAATCTCCACTGCATAGAGTCCCGGCTTCAGCTTGGGCAGCGCTATGCCCAGGGAGGTCTGGTCATATTCGTTGGCAAACAGCACCGGCTTCTTCATCTCTATCTTCGTCGATGGTATGAGCAGCTTCCTGATTACTGCCCAGTCCTTGTCGGAGTTTGCCACGAGGTCGGTGTTTCCGCTGAGCTTCAGTCGTGTCACGCTCACCTTTATCTCCCTCATGTTGCGGACGGTAAGCCACACGCTGTCCGTGCGTTCCGGCAGTATCATATCCTTCACCTCGGCTCTGAAGCTCGGCTGTATCAGTTCTTCGTATCTGTTATTCAGCTGCGGGATATTCCTCCATGCCGCCCATCTGCCGAGGGCTGTCTTGATATATTCCGCCTTCTCCGCTGCACTCACGTCATTACATTCCCTCATTGCGTTGTATCGCTCTATAGCCACCTCGCCACATTCCGGCAGGTCGCCATATACATTGATGAGCGAGTCCAGGCGCATGATATAGCGGTTTCCCTTTGCCTTGGCGTTGCCGTAGACGTATGGATTTCCTGCCGCCCTCTCGTCCTGTTCCACCATCTCGAGACCCGTCATCAGGGCTGCCGTGCGGTTTCCGGCATTGGTATAATACTGGTTCAGTTTCTTGAATGCCCTGAGTTTATAGCCTATCACGCTCAGCAGGTCGTGGTTGAATATCCGGCTGTCCACGCCTTTCTTCACGAACGGTGCGTAGCCTTCGGCTCTCTCTCCTGCGAGCAGCGCCGCATCCTGCAGGGCTTTTCCGGCATAGTCGGCCGACTGCCGTGCGGCGTCGGGGAATTCCGTGGTGTTCCAGCTCACAGTCCGGTATACATCCGACAGCACGCAGTAATACACCGCCGCCAGCGCCTTGTCCGTTTTCTCCGCTGCCGCAGCACGACTTTCAAACCTCCTTACGGCATTTGCCACGGAGTCGTTGCTGATGCTTGCCAGCACGTTGAAGCGGTTGGTCTCTGCCTTGAGCAGATTACCATAGCTTTTCTGCTTTTCTGCCTGCGTGGCTATCTTGTCGAGAATCTCTATCTGTGATTTCGGCATGTCTTTCTTCTGCGCCTGTCCGAACTGTTTCCACAGGGCAGTATATCCGTCGGCAAACGATGCCATCGGCATCATCAGCGCCGCCATTATAGTCAGGAATGTCTTCTTCATAATTGATTCTGTTAATGAATTAGCGTTTCAGTCTGTAAAGTTACTACTTGTTTTTGATAGTAACAAGAAAAACGTGGAAATATGGCACCCACAGCCCTAAAATATAATTAAAATCGTCAAGACAATGAGGAAACGAAGTTCGGCGGCCGAAGGGAAAGCCAATGAAGAATGAGGGTAAAAAAGAAAAAAAAAGTTTTTTTTATTTTTTTACCCTCACACCCTCACTTTCCGTCTGAAACGCCCTGTTTATCGGGGTTTCAGTGGTGAGGGCAAGTGTGAGGGCAAACTTTCTCCCCTCACACCATGATCCGTCTAAAATCTCTCTTGTCCTATCAAGGTACAATCTAAATCAAAATATAAATCAAAAAGAAAAATCAAAAAACGAATCCGTGTAAAGACTCCGTGATAAATCTGATACTCCGTGAGCGTTTTTTGATTTAAGCTCTGTAGCCGCAGGCTTACAGAGCGCCATGCAGCAATATTATCTTCCTATATTATAAGAAGAAGTACTGGGAGAAGCCATGCTATAATTCGTCCTGTGAGCCTGCGGCTACAGGACGAAGGTCAAAAAAACTCACGGATTGCACGATGCACACGGAGTCTTTGACGGATTTTTTTGACCTTTTCTTTTTTTGATGCAAAGGGATTCTAAACGGATTTGCAAGCGTTACCGCTTGCGGTCCTCAGACCTCCATCAACCATTTCCACACTGGCACTATGGGAATTCCCTCTTCCATGCCCTCCTCATCATACGTAATCAACAGACAGTTCCAGTTCTGGTGCGCCTTGGCATACTTCACCAGTGGCGGCACCTCTCTGTTGTAGGTGTTCACATTCTTGATGCTGTAGGAAACCTGTATGGCCAGCTTCCCGTCTGGCACTATGAAGTCTATCTCCTTCTCTGCATTAAGGAAAAACACATTCTTTTTACCAAACCGTCTACACAGCTCCACCGCTACCATGTTCTCCAACAGTGAAGTTTCTGAATTCATCAAGAACAGGTTCAGCAATCCGTTGTCTACGAAGTAGTATTTCTTCTGCATCTCCTTCTCCGTCAACTTCCCCACCTCGTTCTCCATGGGCAGTATCAGCCAACTGTCAGAAGCGTAATCCACATAGTCTATCGTAGTAGGTACACTGATGGACGACCCCGTTGTCACAATCACGTTCTTTAACCTGTTATACGACAGCGGTTGTTTCACGCTCTCAGCCATCTTTTTGACCAGAATATTCAACACCCTGTCGTTCTTGATGTTGTTTCGGGCACAGATGTCACCAAGGTAAATCTTCTGGTACAAGCTCGAAAGCATAGCACGTTTGTTCTTGAACAGCAGAATCTCCGGAAGACCGCCATAATAGAAATACTCATTCAGATGCCGTTTCACTTGGCTTCTCTGAATCGTGTCAAACTCCCAATGCTCCCGCAGTTCCATCTGCTGCGCTGCCAGATACTCTTTGAATGAATATGGATAGGTGTCATAGATGAAGAAACGTCCGCCCAGCGTAGTTGCCACCTCCTTGCTCAGCATCTTCGCATTGCTGCCTGTCACATAAACCTGATATTTAGCATCAGCCAACCTCCTTACGAACTTATCCCAGTGTGGGATATTTTGTACCTCATCCAGAAATACCACGGGCTTCTTGCCATACAGCTCCAGATGAGCCTCCAGCAGACTGTTGAAGTCTTCTGTCTGAAATTCCGCCAGACGCTCATCTTCAAAGTTCACAAACAGAATCTCGTCCCATCCCTTTCCTGCTGCCTGAAGTTGACGGACACGCTGATACAACAGGTAGGATTTACCCGCATGTCTGACACCAACTATCACATAATTGCCATTTTCTTCAAAGTCTATGGGGCGGTTTATAATCATCGCCTCATCCACCTCGTGCTGCATACTGATAAGACACTGTTTGATGACGTCTTTACTGACACTCATATAAATTACATTTAATAATAACTACATGGTTTTATTAAGTTTGGTTTGTAAAATTAGGCATTTTCTATAAAACAAGATTAACAAACTCCTAATTATTGCAGAATTTTCACTTTTTTTATCACAATATGGATAAGCCTTGCCATAATTCTTCTTATCACTTCGCCCTTTCCTCGAACTTCTCCCTCAACCATTGCTTCTGCTCGGCGATGGTCATGTGGCTGTTGTCCAGTTCGACGGCATCATCGGCCTTGCGCAGCGGCGACACCTCACGGTGGGAGTCGATATAGTCGCGCTCCTCCACATTCTTCAGTATGCTGGCGTAGTCGGCCTCCATACCCTTCGCCTTCAGCTCATCGTAGCGGCGCTGGGCACGCACCTCGGCGGACGCCGTGACGAACACCTTCAGTTCGGCATCGGGGAAAACCGCCGTACCGATGTCCCTGCCGTCCATCACGATACCCTTCTCCCTGCCCATCATCTGCTGCTGCTCCACGAGAGCCTTGCGTACAAACGGGAGGGCGGCTATCGGACTAACCTTCGACGACACCTCCATCGTGCGGATGTCCTTCTCCACCAGTTCACCGTTCAGATAGGTGTCCGGCCGTCCGGTCTCCTTGTTCAACTTGAACGTGATTCTTATCTCCGGCATAGCTGCCTCCAGCGCCCCTGTATCTATGCTGCCGTCAGCACGGAACATGCCGTGGCGCAGTGCATAAAGGGTCACGGAGCGGTACATCGCGCCCGTATCAACATATATATATCCAATCTCTCTGGCAAGGTCCTTTGCCATAGTACTCTTACCGCACGACGAGAACCCGTCGATTGCGATTATTATCCTCTTGTAATCCATAATTCGTAATTAAATAAAACTCCAAACATCACTCCTCACTCCACACTCCACACTCCACACTCAACACTCAACTAAATTTCCAACGAAACATTCACCACAATCGAGCTCGACGACACATGATATTTGGCGTAGCCCACCTGCAGCTTGAAGCGTTCCATCTGAATGCCGGCACCGAATGAGAGACCGGCCCCGTGACTGCTCTCGTCCGCCTCCTCGCCCGAGCCTTCGGCAATCTTCATCTCCTTGGCACGGCGGAAATTGTAGCCGCCCGACACATAAAACTGGTCGCCCAGCATGAGGTCCACTCCCGCCACAAGGTGGTTTATGGCGTTGTAGTTCCAGTGGGTCAGGTCCACCGCCGTGAGCGACAGGCGGAAGGGCATGTTCTCAAACCTCTTCGTCACACCCAACTGCACGTCGAGCGGCATCCGCCCGAACTCGTCGTCATACGCCTTTATCTGACCTCCCAGGTTCTTCGCCACCGCCGACACCGACCATTCCCTTTCCGGATCATAATAGTTCAGTCCCAGGTCGATGCCCGCCGCCATGGAGTTGTAGCCGCCGATGTATGAGGTGATGAGGCGCGCCGTGATACCGCCCACGAGATTCTTGGCCAACGTATAGCTGAAGGCGCCCGCCAGGGCAATCTCCTGTGCGGAGAACTCACCCGTCTCCACGTTGTTCTCGTCCGTCTCCTTCATCTTGCCGTAGTTCATGTATTGCGCCATCACGCCCCACGAAGCCTTCTCACTTGCCACGCGGCTGAACGACGCACTTCCCGTCACTGCCCCCGCCATATAGGTCATGAAGTTCAGGTTCAGCGTCCGGTCTGATACCGATGCCAGCAGCGCCGGATTACCGAACATGAGCGAGGCGTCGTCCTCGATAATCGTGATGTTGTCGCCGCCGAGAGCCGCGGCATGGGCGCTCACGGGCAGCCGGAGGAAATTGTATTCCGTCTGGCTCTCCTGTGCCACGGCCGTAGTCAGGGCCAGTACCACCATCAGGAGTGATAATATGCTTTTTTTCATTCTTCTCGTTTAGGATTGCAAAGTTAATGCTTCTTTAAGGGAAAAACGAAAAAATCCCCGCTTTATTGTGTAAATGCTTCCCAAAGGCTGTGAAGAATGAAGAATGAAGAATGAAGAATGAAGAAACAACGTTCGGCGGCCGAAGGGAAAGCCAATGAAGAATTGTCGGCTTCGCCGTGATTAAGACTGTCAAATATCTTACCCTTGATAAAGCAAGTGCCACGCACTTGCAAGATTCGTGTTATTCGTTTGATTCGTGTTCGAAAAATAATATTCGCGTATGTTAAGTTGACCACAGATCTCCCGAATCCCACTCTAATACATACCGGGTCGCAATCTAAAAGATTCGTTAGATTCGTGCGATTCGTGTTCGAAAAATAATATTCGCGTATGTTAAGTTGAACACTAATCTCCTTCTAAAATAAAAAAAACTTTTTTTTCTTTTTTTACCCTCACACCCTCACTTTCCTTCTGTAACGCCCTGTTTATCGTGGTTTCAGTGGTGAGGGTAAGTGTGAGGGTAAATCTTCTTCCCTCACACTTACCCTCATACTTACTCTCACACAATATCCTCACACCTACCCTCACACAAAATCCGTCTTAAATCCCCCTTGTCCCGTCAAGGTACAATCAAAATCAAAACGAAAATCAAAATCAAAATAAAAATCAAAAAGAAAATCTAAACAAAAATCAAAAAACAAATCCGTGAAAAGACTCCGTTGCATCTGTGATAATCCGTGAGTGTTTTTTGATTTAAGCTCTGTAGCCGCAGGCTCACAGAGCGCAATGCAGCAATATTATCTTCCTATATTATAAGAAGAAGGACTGGGAGAAGCCTTGCTATAATTCGTCCTGTAAGCCTGCGGCTACAGAACGAAGGTCAAAAAAAGCTCACGGATCGCACCGATGCACACGGAGTCTTTGACCACGGATTTTTTGACCTTTGTTTTTTTGATGCAAAGGGATTCCAAACGGATTTGCAAGCGTTACCGCTTGCGGCTGCTGAGATAGAGATTATCCAACATCTTATCCTTGATAAAGCAAGTGTCGCACACTTGCAAGATTCGTGTTATTCGTGTGATTAGTGTTCGAAAAAAACATTCGCGTATATATTAAGTTGAACACAAATCTCCCGAATCAAACGAATCATTTAATATGCAGACATAATCAAAAAACGAATCCGTTTCAAATCCCCTTTGTCCCGTCAGGGCACAATCCAAATCAAAAGAAAATCAAAATATAAATCAAAAGAAAAAATCAGAAAACGGATCCGTGTAAAGACTCCGTGATAAATCAGTGATACTCCGTGAGTGTTTTTTGATTTGCGCTCTGTAGCCGCAGGCTTACAGAGCGCCACACAGCAAATCGAATGAAGAAACAACGTTCGGCGGCCGAAGGGAAAGCCAATGAAGAAACGAAGTTCGGCGGCCGGAGCTTTCTATCCGTGTGCAAAAAAGATTCATGAAATAGACTATTTATCTCACACGGACCTCACTAATCTCACAGATTTTACAATTTCTCTATCTCGCTTCTTGACAGGTCAGTCATCTTCATAATGGTGTCAACATCCATACCAGACTCCAGCAATTTCTTTGCTACTTGGATAACACCTTCCATTCGTCCCTTCTCCAAAGCCGTATCTATAAAGTTCTTGACATCACGGTATGCCTTCAAGCTGTCCTCATATTCTTTCAGCTCCGTAGGGGTGAACTTCGCAATCTCCGCCTCTTCAAAGAGCTTGGAGAAGATCTTCTCTTTCAGAGCTGCAGGCCGCTCATCCAGTCGAGACAGGTTCTTCAATACATACAGCCACTTGTCATAAAGCGTGACAAGCTCATCCTCCGTCTTGTCGAACTTCGCTATCTCGACATACTTGAAAGAAAGCTTGTCGTTGAACACCTTGTGCGTCTTCTTGTCGAGCAAGCCCACATCATGGTTGATGTCATCCTTGTCGAAAGCCTCATCTTCCAAATCGAAGTTCAGAAGGGCTACGGTATATACATGGTCAAGCTTGAAGTTCCAGTCTGAACTCTTTGGAGCCTGTTCACGGATAGGAAAGGTGGAATAGAACAAAGAGCGGTCCTTGAAATACTTCTGGTAAGCGTTCTGCATCTCAACGATGAACTTCTCGCCCTTCTCATTCTCGCAATACACATCGAAGATGGCCTTGCGTTCAGCAAAGACATCCCCAACATGCTCACTGTTAAGATATTTCACATCCTTTATTACCTGAAAACCTTCAAACAGCGAGTTCAGGAAGTTGATGAGCAAATCCTTGTTGGGCTTTGTTCCAAAGATGCGCTTGAAACCGAAATCGGTCAGCAAGCTTATATATCGTTCTTCTATCCTTCTCATAATTTTCGCCTTTTAAACGTTTAAAAAAAAAAATTCAAACACAAAAATACATTTTTCCCCTCACATCGCCAAAATTCCTGCATTATTTTAACGCAAAGAGGACATAAACATCACGCAGCCAATACCTTTTCCATTCTTTTTTACCTACTTTGTCGCCAAATCAAACATCACATACATGACGTATATACTCACAATAAAAGCCTCACAAAGTAGCAGCAACGAGAGATTAACAAAAACAGGAACACAGAACCAGACACCCTAAATCAGTAAGCAAAACGTAAAATCCGCAATCAGATATGTCTTCCATATCCTGATTGCGGATTTTTTAATGCCACGGAAACTAACGGCTATAGACTTGAAAAGAGGAGATTCCGTATATCCATTATTCCTTGTTCTTCATCCTCCATAAGAAATGCCATGCCCTGAAGATAGGCTCACTCAGAGCCTCGGCAGGATAAAACCTCACAAAACGTATATCCCGACACAGTCTCTGCATGTTATGTCCGAAAGGACTACGCCCGAAACCATACCGCTCATCATATTGTCCGAAGTTGCCGCCACTCAATATTTCCGCCAACAACAACTTTCCCCTCCTCTCATCAATCGGAGCAATCATCCTCTCCTCCGGCAGTCCCAAAGCCTCATGCAGTACATACATCACGGCTCCTGCAAACTTCCACAATCCAAGACGCTTCAGTTCTCCCTGCAAAGTATCCCTGATCATTAAAGCCTCATCATTAATCACTACATAGTAGTAATCTACAATCTGTCTCAATCCGACTCCTTCATAGAAATAATGATGATACAAATGGAGCAATTGGTAAACGACATTGAAAGCACATGTCGGCACGGCGATTTCCCCTGCATCATCAGGAAGCTCTACAACATTACCACACTGCAAGTCAACATTCCGCTTGAGCCATTTCTGCAACCGATGATTATATAGAGGATTATTCAGAATGGCAGGAGTCGGGTGAAGTTCCACGGCAATGCCATTTATCATAAGTTCAATATGGTTAAGACTTTCTTTCCCGACGTCTCCCTTGCCGTTCGCAAGCTGCTGCGCAAGTCTGCGGATGTCATCCCGTTCCGCATTCACCCATATATCTATATCCCCGGGAGTCCTTGAGAAATGATTAGGATACAACAGCGCATTGCCCTGACCTTTCAATATGCAACACCGGAATCCCTTTGCTCCTATATCCTTATAAATATGTGCAGCAGCTTCATTCAAGAGAAGATTCCTTTGATAAATCCTTTGGCTCTGCCCGAACCAAGCCATCAGCAAGTCCTGACCCGGAGCATATTTCTTCGGCAACCGCCGGACCCCCTCGAAAACGACACCTGTCAAGGTCTGTTTCTTTGCAAAACGATAAAAGTCGTTCCAGTCAAAATCCACCGGAGTCTCCCCCGACAAGAATTCCCTGCCGTCATAAAGTCCCAAGGAGAACTGTAAAAAACGGAAATAGATTTCAGCCATCACTCCCTCGTCATGTTCCAGAGGAACAGTGCGTTTCCAATGATATATCTTCTCCACATACGCTTCGGCTCCTTCAGCAAGCGATAGAGCCATTCCAGTCCATGCTCCTGCCACCACATCGGCGCACGCTCCACAGTACCGGCGAAGAAATCAAACACCGCTCCGATAGTACCCACATGACAATGGATATCCAGCTCCTTCCAATGCGAGTAAGTCCACTTCTCCTGCTTCGGTGCAGTCATGCCAATCCATAGCAAATCGGGATTGGCGGCATTGATGGCATCGATGATCGCCTTGTTATCCTCATCCGAGAATTCCGGCTTATAAGGAGGCGAATACGTCACCACCTTCAAGTGAGGATAATCCACAGCAGCACGCTTCACAATCAAATCAAGCACCCTCTGCGAACTGCCCATAAACATCACCGTAAGCTGCCGCCCACAGAGCTTCGAGCCGTCAACTCCACACTCCTCATTCCTCACTCCACACTCACTCCTCACTCCACACTCACTTCCAACTCCCAACTCCTCACTCCTAACTCCACACTGTTCGAGTTTGTTCATTTCAAACTCGAACAAATTCCACCCCGCGACTCGTTCCTTTGGTTGCGACTTAGCCTTAATCCACTTGCATGCCTTCACGATGCTCACACCGTCAGGAATCAGTACATCACCATTCGACAGAGCCTCCGCAAACAGCTTGTCTTTCTTGGCAGTATTAAAAGAATGAGCATTGATTGTATTGATGAGCAATTTGCCATCAGGCAGCGAGGCGAGTTCCGCCTTACTACCCAAAATTGTTAATGTTCTTAATCTAAACATAACTACAAATCAAATTATTTTATTATTTTCGCAGTCATAAAAGCATATTCCGTCATTCCCAACAAATAAGAATACACGTCATGACCCGCGACATAAATACTATATATACAAAGTATAAACAGCTTACAAAAAAGCAACGCCAACAGCTCCTTGCCACCCTTCAGTCGCAAGGTATCAACATTGTGAAAATTGAAGCCTATGAATATTCAGATGCCCCAGGCATCAAACATCTGTTTTTCTATTTTGCAGAGGATAGCAGGAAAGCCATCCCCTATTTCATGCTGGATAATGAAGAATGGGAAAATATCCAACGATGCATCATGCAAGAGTAATTTCCCTACAGACTTGCGGATTAAGTCGCCAAAAGGCAAATGACTGCAAGCAGTCTGGGAGAAGATACTCCAGGCTATTTATCGCTTCTAGCGATTATTCAACAAATCGATTATTTTAAACTCATTACCGTTTATTGATGTCAGCAATTCCTCTTTCTGAGCTTTATCCTTGACATTGCATCCAATCATATCTCTTAGAGAAGAAAACGTACTTCTTATTTTATCTAGATGTTTCTGGTTTTCAATAGTTACTTCTTTATCCATTGATACAATTAGACTATCTAAGAATTTGATAACCTTAACCAATAGTTTGATTAAATCAAGTACTTTATAAAATTCTGAGAGAGGATCAAATGTATTCAGCACAGACAATATCTCTTTTACATCTCCTGGATTATTTTTGGAAAATGACAAATGTAGCAACTTTGCCCTTTTCCTTTTAATATCTATATCCATGACACTCTCCCTCAAATGTGATTCCATTGTAGCGGCCATATCATGGAGTTGAGAATCTGATTCAGGAATAAACCCCTTTATTTCACTCCATAGGGATATACTCGCCTCTTTTTCTGTATAACCAACAATATGAGTCAAGACCGATGTCTTTACAATTAAGAAATATCTCATATTCAAAGCTGCTTCCAACTCCGTTTTAGAAGCCAGATAGGAATCAGTAATCGAAAGTAGATCCAACATAGAATACAAGACTAACACATATAGATTATGCAATTTATATAGCTTCCCAAAATGGTTATTAGAAAACTTTAATTCACCTTCACAACCTAAAAGCTCATAAACTTTATGGAGTTTCTCAAAGACCGAACAACTATCAAGAAATCGTTTCCCATATTCTTCAAGATAATTTTCTATCGTTGTTTTAAACGTCTTCTCTTTAAGCAAAGCATGAATCGCATTCTTGTGCTTGTCATTACCTACATGCTCACTTGTTTCGTTTTGAAGGATATCATTGAAACATAAATCATGATTAATTAAACTCTGTATAAATCCATACATGCAAATACAATGAAGGATATTCATTATCTGCAAATAATCAGACAGCAAGGATGCATAAGGCTCTTCATCAGTAATACCAACAGTTTCTTTTATAAGCTTTTCTGTTGATTTGTCATAATGCAGCGCAATATCTCTCATATCTTTACCATCCCAATTTGCAGTAAGTCTATCAAGTAAAACTTGAAGGACAGAAAGAGAGTCTGTGATTTCTGGTGTCACAATACTGGAGTCATTTAAGATTGCCTTCAAACAGCCAATCAATGTTTTCTTCTCGCTCCCTTTAAAGGTGTAAATGTACTTAATACCTTCAGATATTCCAGCAACAACATTCTTCCAATGATATCGCTTGGCATGCACATTATCTGCCTTCAAAGCAGCAAGGGCACTTATGCTGACATTGATATAAACAAAGTCTATCCCCATGAGGCAAGCATTAAAAACATAAGCAGAAAAGGCTTTTTCCTTCAGCATTACCTCATCTCTATTTATCGCTATCAATACTTCTTTACTTAATGTATCAACAGTGGTTTGCATAGAGTCAATAAGCCTCGATATGTATTGTTCTTTACCCATAATCTACGAAATTACTCACCCATTCAAAATGTTTGTAGATTATACTTTTACTATCTTCTCATACCACCCCACCATGGTCTTAGCCTTTTCATCCCAAGACAATTCTGTCTGTCTCAGCTTGCAGTTCTCAGACATTTGTTTCAACAAATCTCTGTTGCCCTCCAATTCATTCAAGATAGTTGCGAAGGATTGTGAGGACTTAGAAGGATTGGACAAAAGAATCTTCTTGCCTACTTTTTCATTTACAGCATCACCTTGTCCACAAGTATCAAAGCAAACAACAGGAAGATTATTACCTATCGCCTCTAAAACAACATGCGGTGTTCCTTCGGCAACACTTGTAAAGAAGAATACATCGGAATTCTGCATGATACTTTGCACTTCATCATGACTTACTGCTCCATGCCAAATACATTTGTCTTTAATACCTAAGGCATTTGCCAACTGTTTATATGGTTCTGCATCACCACCACCAACAATATGAAGTCGAATATTTTCATTATCCGCAATAGCAACACTTTGCAAAGCTATACCTAACTGCTTTCTGAAGTCCAGTTTGCCTACCCAAAGTACATCAAACGTTTCTTTCTGTGACTTATCAATCAAAGGATGTTCCTGCACATAGCAACCAGTCTCATTCAACAAAGGAGAATCGATAGCCATATATTTATTAAAAGACTCTTTAGAATTCGAAGATGCCGAAAAGATAACGGAAGCCTGGCTGACCGCTTGACGAACACGTTTAGAATGTTTCAGCTGCCACACAGTCAGAAAGTTTTTTAACCGCATGAACAGCTTAGTCTTCATACTCGCACCCCCCAAGTAAGCTACGGGGAACTTATCCTTTGCATCTACAGGCCCCCACACAAAAGGCACCCCACTCTCCTTTGACAATTTCCAGAGATAGCCAGGCTCACGGAATCCTATCATATTCAATTGATGCAATACATCAATATTCTGCTTCGAACAGATATCCTTTGCCATAAGATACGTCTTCCACTGCCATTCTTTATAGTATTTATAGAATCTCCAGTCCCCTTGATTCCAGCACATCTTGCGAATCTCATCAGAAACCGGATTATAATAGAAGTGCATATTTTTCCCTTGTTCCAACGTAGGTACTACATCTTCTATCTTCTCTTTAAACTCACCTTCGGTAATAATATATAGTTCGCAGAACTTAGCAAGATTACTCACCCAGTTCCACGCCATCCCCGGCTCACTCCCCATATTGGGAGAGCATGCGTATGCATTGATTAATATTTTAAGCATGATTTAATATTGCAAAATAATGAAAACATATGACAATAACCTCTATACAGACAAGACCAAACAGCCCACCTTAACAAGATAGTAACAAAAACATCATTTTATCAATACAGTATTCCAGATAATAGGGATTTGTGTTCCTATCCATTTAATGATGTCATCAGCATTGTTGATTAAATATGGTAACACTACAATAAGGGCAATGTTCCATACATATCTCAAGACCTTGACTCCATACAATTTGTCCAGTTTCTCAACATTATCAAAAGCCTTGTCATCATTCTGCAAGAGCAACTTTTCTCTTTCAACCTTTTTGGCTCTATAAAAAGCTTTCAGAGATGATATATACAGTTTTGCACTCCATCTGGCATGATTCACCCTATTTAAAAACAACAGAGATACAATAAACCCAACCCACCCATTGGCGAACTTAAAACAGAACAACAAGACTATGAGAATCAAGCCTTCATTATAAATGAACGTTTTAAAAAGGAAGTTGTGAATCTTGGCAAGTCCACCATTGTGGTCAGGGTTATATAAGTCGATTTTCAACTTATAGTACTTTAATGCCTCAAAAACCGGAAAATACAAAACAGTCATGTTGTATATATAAAGCAACGACGCCACCATCATCACCCCACATAGCATAAATGCAAAAGAACATATATGGAAAGAAGAATTAGAAAAGTAGTTATATACAACTAACGAACCTACTCCTATCAAGCCACCCCAAACAGAACACTTATAAGAGCCTGCTTTTAGGTTTCTGTCCTTTACATATTTTATCTGACTCAGCATATTGATGTTGCCCGCAACATTTTCGAACAAACTCAAATTATAAGCTCTATGAGCAAAGTAATTGTAAAATGAAGCCAATCTGATTCCGCTCCAAAGTACCAACATCAACAACAAGAGATAGGGCAAGACCTGTTTATACAAACAAACCGTTTCTTGATATGTCATTCCAAAGAAATCTCCAGTCCAAGGCTGACCAAGACGCAGCAACAGATAAGACGACAAAATGCCAAATATAGAGATAAGAAAAGGAACGACCGATATCAATTCCTTCTTAGAAAACGAGTAAGATTCAATAGGTTCAACCTCCGCATCGTCTACATTTTGTACATTAACAATCCTCTTGAACATTGCAATATTTTCATTGGCAGGAATATCAAAATCTTCAATAACCCGAGAACATCGTTCCTTGTCATGCTTGTCAAAACAACGCAAAGCAAGCAAAAACACATGCTCAAGCGGAAAATGTTCGCAGCGAATCATAGGATAATCCAAAGCATGATGAACGACATAGTCCCTAAAAGCCAATGCCTTTTCCTTCCAAGAACCTTTTCCTTCATATACCGCAATAACATCATCACTTATTTCCCTGCATTTATCATCGGTCAAATAAAAGTCATAGTGCTCCTTGCACATATAGTTTCTATATATGCTATGGTTGCAACTGGGAATGTTACAATGTTCTTTGTTGTATTTCATATATGCGTTAATGCTCCATTTGGGCGTACCACCTTTGTATAGGCACATAAGTCCTAATTTGAGTATTTATCTTCAAATTATAACAACCATTTGTTTCCAATTATACGGATTTTTATCAAATGTTTGAACAACAAAATTACTGATAACTTTTACAACATAAGCAACTATCACTATTAGTCCAAAGACTATAATTATATTAAATGGGAATATATCATTTAAAGATGTTATACACAATACAAAACCCACAAGATAGATTTCAAGAGTTAAAGCCGCAATAAAACGTATAAGTTTGCCAACGTAATTCATTTGTAGCATTTTTTTAACCCAATCACACATGGATGCTTTATAAAAATAATATATAAAACCATGCAATGGAAGAAGAGAAATTATCGATATGTAATATGGTAATCCTGTTCTCCCTTTACCTATTGCCTGAAATGCATAAAACAAACAGAGCAAAACCAGAGCAATGCCTAAAGAGAACTTATTATTAGATTCATTTTCCCTATTATAACGCAGAGCGCAATAAGCCCCCATAAACATTATGCTTAAAAAACAAATATAATGATAACTCACTTGATATATCGATAAATGAGTAACTGGCATTACGAAAAAATAAACCAAACTAAGAGCTATACTACTACCAAAAATTATTGAGGAATATCTTTCTATGTAATCTATAAGAAAATAGAATATTAAATAATAAATAATTATACAATGTATAAACCAATAGTTACCAGCAAGCCATACATCTTTCCATGTTAGCGACAAACCGAAGCATAAAGGACCGACTAAACTTGTCCATACCAATACAGATGGCCATATTCTGCTGATTCTGCGTTTATACCACACAGGAAAGGAACCTTTTCTTCCTAACATCAAAGTATAACCTGATATAAAGAAAAACAAGGCATTACCCGGTGCGCCCAAAGTTCCCAATGGAGTAAATGGTTCTATGTATAGTCCTTTGAAATGCGAATTTGTTATCATTATTGCCGCAAAAAATTTCAAAAGTTCAATTCCTAAGATTTTGCTTCTTGCCATAAATATTAATTATTGTTTTTTGTTTTAATAACTGTGCTTAATATATCAACCATTCTATGCTCAAATATATCTAACGTGAAATTCTCTAAGAATCTATTTCTACCTTTCTTCCCCATCAGCAATCCTTCTTCTTGGTGTTCTATCAGCCAAAGCATCTTGTCTGCCAAAGCCTCAGTATCTTTCGACTGCACCAAAAAACCGGTCTCACCATCATCTATTAAAGATGGTATACCACCTTCAAAAGTACTTATACAAGGCAAACCATATTCCATCGCCTCAATAAGTACCAATGGGAAACATTCTCCAGGATAATAAGTTGGGAATACTAATGAATCAGCATTTCTCAACTCAGAAATCTTATCTTCATTATATTTAGCACCTAAATAATTGACATAACTTTCAACACATAGTTCCTTTATTAAACCTTCAAAACGTTCTTTCGAGACAGTACTCCGTTTCCCCACAAAATTACAAACATACTTTACACCTTTGCTTTTAAGTATAGAGCATGCCTTCAATACCTCTACTACACCTTTCGTTTCTATCATATTAGAAAGAAACAAGAATGTATAAGGAGTATGCACAGAAGTCCTTTCATAGCCATCAAGATTAGTTTGAGGCATACCGTTAGGACAATAGTATATGTTTTTTTCTATAACATATTCCTGAATATCCGGATAAAGTTCCTTTGCCAATAAAATAACATGAGTATTTTTAAAAATACGCCTATAGGCCCAACGAGCGAAATGGTGTTTATTAGAGAAATTTCTCACTCCTTTATTGTGCATATGGAGAACGATTTTCTGTTTCTGCCATTTCAGCAAACTCAGAACAATCAAATCTCTATAGATACCCCATCCATCCGCAGTCGGGGTATAATAGCAAAGAACTGGTTTTATATTTCTTACTTTTCTAATAATATTTATGATATTCTTTACCATAAAAACTATTTTACCAATGCTTACCTTACCAACATTAGCAACAGAAGTAGACAAAGAAGGATTTATGTAATGACATTCAAATTTTTCATTGATCAAGTCGCTGTCATGAATGTACTTACCCATCATCGCCGCTCCATGCACAGGAGGCGGCATATGCATGATAAATAAAATCTTTGATTTCATTGTTTATATCTTCTAAAGGGGCCTATATTATTTCCACCAAGCCTTGAATGTATGTGTAGACATTCTTTTCTCTTCTGGTGGCAATTGCATATAATCGCCATAGATTTGAGTAAGATACTTATGATATTCTTTAGGTATTCTATACTGACGACCTTCGAATTCTCCGAAGATAGTTTCTCCCAAATCTGACTTCTTCATAATCTCATTTTTACCATAAGAATACATGATATTAGCGACATATTCAGCCTTATCATAAGAAACTATAGTAGACATTTTCTGCATTTTCTTTAGTAATGTTTTTACAGAAGTAAAAGCCAACAAGCACTTACCCATAGCAATAATACAATTCTTCTTGAAAGAACGACCTTTTCCGAGAATGGCCTTTTTGGCATTCAAATATTGCCCAAGCTTAGTATTCTGACATATTACATTACCATCCTTATCGCAACCATCTATTGGAAACACATCAATATATACCCCAAACACATCTTGATCATACATGGTTTCCCACATAACTGTTCTTGTGTCATTCACTTTTGCAAAAGGCAACTTATATGTATCATCCAATTCAAAGGCAACAACCTTATAATCTGACTTTTTCTTATTATAGAGACTTAAGAACTTTTCATAATCAGGACGAGGCATACATATATCAATGTCATCATCCCATGGAATATAACCTTTATGACGGATGGCACCTATCAGTGTTCCATAGGCCAAAAAATACTTAATCTGATTTTGTTCACAGAAATCTGCAATGTCTGACAACATTTCGAGCTGAATGTGTTTCAACTCTTCCGCATTTATTATCTTTTTATCCATACTAAACAACAAGCATTCGTTCCACTTCCTTCAATTCCTCCGGTGTATCTATCTCATAGATACCCTTTATCTCTTTCACATGGATATCTAATTCAGGATAAATATCCAACACCATATTATCCCAATAAAGATTGGTGTAATCCCTATTGGCATAAACATCTTCCATGTGCTTGACAATCTTCTTGCAATCATCAGCCTTCCAAAATGAAATGCCACTCATCAGAAAGCCATCACCCATACCGATGTTTATATTCACAAGTTTGTTGTTCTCATCCACTTCCAATCCCCATTCATTCTCATATTTTTTCTTTTTGGCGAAATAGGTGGATTGGAAAACTTCGGATAGCAAAACATTCTTGTCCATATACACATCACCCTCCAGTACGTATGTATCGTGGAATCGGTCTCTTACAATATATAGAGAGTTAATGTTATTACAAGAATCATATCTGTCATTAAAGACAATATCTACACCATACTTTTCTTTCAAGAAATCCAAGGCCGCAGCCTTATATCCTGAAATCAGAGTAATATCATCAATACCTTTCTCTTTCAGGAATTGAATCTGGCGTTCCACCATCGGAACTCCATTTACTTCGACCAAACATTTTGGCCGGTCATTTGTCAAAGGGCGCAGGCGTGTTCCCATGCCTGCAGCCAATATAATTGCATTCATATTATTGTTTATTTTCGTTCAGATACTTCTTTACATCCTTTAAGAAGCTCCAAACTATCAGAATCAAGAGAATACCCACAGGGAATGCCGCAATAATTGTCACTGACTGCAAACTATAAAGCGTATTCTCGGCGAACAACAATCCGATAGGGAACAAAATGAGCATAATACTCCATACCGCTCTAATCTTTCTGCTCGGCTCTTCATCTGCAGAGATTTGATTATAGCTATAAGAAGATGCCACATAAGTAATACCATCCAATGTAGTACTGTAGAAAGCAATCATCGTGATAACTAATAGAATCAAAGCAACTTCCGGTAAAGGTAAAGTACCAAATATATTCAAAATAGCTTGGTACATCTCGCCACCATTAGAAATATAACCTGTAACATCAAGTCCGTGCTTTAATTGTTGAGCCAGGCCATAGTTGCCAAGTATGATAAAAGACATATATGTTCCTGCCAATCCCCAGCCAAATGTACCAAAGACAAGGTTCTTAATTGTTCTTCCCTTGCTGATAAGGGCAATGAAGAAAGGAGTTGCAATACACCATACCAACCAATATGCCCAATAATAAATAGTCCAAGTCTGTGGGAAGCTGTTCTCTCGCAATGGATCCATATAGGTTGAGAGTCCGATGAAGTTCTGAACCATGTTGCCTAAAGATTGGAATCCTGTCTCTACAATATACCTTGTTTCTCCACCCAAGAAAAGAAAATAGAACAGGAGGGCAAAGAACATATAGGAACAGAAAGATGCAAGTTTTGAGATGCCGCTCATGCCAAGTAATACCGTAATGGTATATACAGCACATATCAAGAGCAATATACCAATAGTCAGGGTGACATTTGTAGAAATGCCGCATACCGAAGCTAAAGCCGAAGCCAGCAAAGGCGTAGCCAAAGAGAATGTGGTTGCAGTAGCACATACCATTGCAAAGACAGCTACGATATCAATAAGCTTTCCCAATGGTCCGTCAACCCTATTTCCAAGGAGGGGTCTTACAGCTTCAGAGAAACGCTGTCTTTCTCGTTTGCGCACATGCATCATAAAAGCAAAACTGATTGCAAGCACCACATAGAATCCCCACGCTAATGGTCCCCAATGGAACAAAGGGAAGGTCGGTGCCCACAGCTGCATCTTTCCCATTTCTGCCACGTGAGGCTCTGCACCATACAAAGCCCACTCTATCAATGAATAAAACATGATATCAGCAGCCATGGTTGAAGTGAATATCATCGTACCCCAAGCAAAGTTGCTATAAACAGGCTTATCTATGTTACCCAACTTAATCTGACCATATTTGTCCTTGAAAGCCAAATATAATGATAACAATACGCATCCCAATCCAAGGATGACATAATAGATGCCAATGGTATCACCAAAGAAACCACGCAGGGTATCAACAAATAATTTCGACTGTGTCGGGATAAGCATGAACACCAACATCATTGATAATACAATTACAAAAGGAATCAGTGTTGTTATCCAGTCAATACGTCCCCTCAAATTCTCTTTCTTCATTTTACAAGTCTATTTTATTTAAATTTTCTATTGCTCGTTTATACCTATCCATACCATATGTTCCGAAATTATCTCCCTGTGCTTCCTTGATACAAGTCCACACAGACCACAGATAATCCATCAGAATCTGATATATAAAAATCTTCTCTCTTGCATTCTTCGGTTCCTTGCCTTCAAAATAATGATTAAGGAAATAATCCTGACTCTCGTCAGAGAAGCGATTTTCCAAGAACAAGGCTGCAATGTCCCACATCGGGTCATTCATACCAGAATACTCCCAGTCTATAAGATATATTGTGCCGTCTTCCGCCTTCAGGAAATTCTCTGCCACAAGATCATTATGGCATGGTTTCACTGAAACTCCCAACTGGTTCAGATAGTCTTCCAACTTGAAGACTTTCTCCCTGACTTTTTCATATCCTTCATACATTTTGCCCTCAGCCTTTTCAAGCAGCTGTTCATAGTTCACGATTTCGTTGAACACGTTAAATTCATTGCCGAATCTGACATGAGAGTGATGCAAAGTACGGAAGATACCGGCGATTTTCTTCATGTTGGACGGCCGCTGGATAGTTGCTCCATTCAATGTCTCGGCATTCTTCACGAAGTCAGCGAGTTTTATACCTGTCTCTGCATTGAAATATCTGATAGGTGGATTTATGCCCATCTTGCATGCTTGTATGGAGTTTTGTTCCTCATTACTACGAACTACCATACCTTCAGACCCATTGCCAGGTACACGTAGTACATATTCTTGTCTGCCCTTTGTCACCTTGAAGTTCTTATTTGACATACCGCCGATTTGACTAATATGTACAGCTCCCTCAATTTGGTCTTTGGGGAATATCGTCTTCAGATAAGAAACCAGGTTCTCATAATCAAACGGATCCTCCTTTCTACGGAGTTTCGGATAAATGTAATTGCAAAGTTTGTTGAAGTCGTCTTCGCAGTCCACATCTCCCCATATAAGATTAGTGAAACGGATAAACGGTCTGTCAAGCACGTCTGTTGAATCCAACAACAAATACTCATAATTAGGGTCTGCTGAATTATTATCTGTTCACAGACAGAGGGTAGCAGACGTAGCCCCTCATAGCGACGACAATGATGAAAAACCGCCAGATTTCGGTCAGGGCAAGACAAAGTTCCCTCAGGAACTTCATCACGTTTTTGACGAAGTAGCACATTCCCGTCCAGCATCGTGCTGTATCTGGAAGCTTGGCTCTTATGTCATTGGCTCGATAGATTCTCTTGCCAGTACCGAATGAGCATT
>OLSD01000226.1_pt1 | contig 62740 bp, 54 predicted proteins | sample 1672211 | NCBI WGS metagenome assembly OLSD01 (sample SAMEA3136659, study PRJEB25190) | human gut metagenome | reverse complement strand
TAACTTTAGTTCTTGAACAGAACTGAAAGAGATGTTCATTAACTTTAGTTCTTGAACAGAACTGAAAGAGATGTTCATTATTTTATAGAAATTTTTTAAATTTGTTTTGAAATTACCTAAATAGTTTCTATATTATTCATGTCAAACAAATGTTTAATTCTAAAAATTATGATTATGGTAAGATTTGTAATATATAAGAACAGTAGAAAATACTCAGATATCAAATTTACAGATATTGATGAATGCAAGGAATTTATCAGATTCAATGGAGATCATGATAAAGCTGCTACCAAAGGATGGTATTTTGATTTCTATGAATATCCTTCTGGTAAGTTTGTTACACGACTTGTAGTAGAAGATACTGATAAAGGTCTTGTATTTACAGAGAATTGTCCAGAAAAGAAACCAAGAAACAGAAAATTCAATAATAAATAAACATATATTATGACTAATTATTTTAATTTTGATATCAGCAAAGAAGCTTCAGTTTTTACTACAGTATTCTATATTGTTGGATATAGTAATTATTTGAAGAAATTGATGAGAGATGATCCTAATGTTCTTCCTAATTATTCATCATTACCTGTATATATTAAAGATTTGGATATGGTGAATAATAAGCTTGAATTGAAATATCCTGCTTATTATATTACAGTTGAATGCAATATGATTGATAAGGAAGAAGATGAAGAGTTCATTGTAAAATGTTGGCCAGTTATGGATAATGTTGGAATTCTTACAACTCAGGAAAAATCAGCAAAAATGAATTTCAGTGAATATAAAACATTTATTTCAATGTTTAAAACAGATACTAATTACTTATATTAATATTTATATTTATGACAGAAAATAGAAGACTAGAGTATGATATTGTTTACATGAATATGGCTTCATGTTTGAAGGATTTGAGTTTTGCAACAAGAAGTAAGGTTGGTTGTATTATTGTAAGTTCTGATGATCAGATTATTGCACAAGGATATAATGGTATGCCAAAGGGATTTCCAAATGAATGTGAACATCTTGATGAAAATGGAAATCTTGTAACAAATGATGAAGTATTGCATGCTGAATCTAATGCCATTGCTAAATGTGCCAAGTGTTCTGAAGGTCAATGTAAAGGTGCCACAGCTTATGTTTCATTGAGCCCTTGCTTACAGTGTTCAAAGCTCATTATTCAATCTGGTATTAAGAGAGTTGTATTTAGGGAAGAATATAGAGATGTTACCCCATTGATTCTATTATTGAAAGGTGGTATTGAAGTACAGATGCTTGATACTTTGCATAAGAAATTGATTGAATATACTTTTGATAAAGAAGTAGGAACTCTATATAAAGACTATTATGCATATTTAACTGTTTAATTTAATTATCTATGTTCAATAAAGAAAAGAATATACCAGAAGAGCAATTGCATTGTCCATATATCAGTAATTATGGTTTTGTAATTGATTATACATTTGCAAGCAGATTGTTTCATTTCTTATCTAGAATGTATAAGGATGCTGCTACATTACCACCAGGTTATGAAGAAGAATATGAATATCTTCTTAAAAGTGCTAGTAAGTTGAAGATATGGCAGATGGGAGTACCAAGCAAATTGAATGAAAATTATTTCAATAACTTGAAGACTATCAAGATTGATCCGAATTTGATTAAATACCTTTCAAATATCAATTGCCCTAATGCATTTGATATTGATAAGTATTTGAACAAACCATCAGATGGTGATAAAGTAGTACAACATAGATATGACCAAGCATATATTGCTGTAAATGAGAATGGGGAGTATCGTGTTTTTGAAGGATATCCATATCGTCATACAGAAAAGGTATTTGTTGAAGATACTACCAAATGGGAAGAAGACTATTATGGTAAAGAACATCATCCGTATGTATGGAATGGGCAATTTAACAAATATTGGTCTTCTTCTAAAGGTAAAGGTGCTTATGTAAATAAAGAATGTTTACCAGCGGTTTATCAGAATATGAGTTGGGATGATGATCCTAAACCTATGTAAATTATGAAATATCTTAAATTAGAAATAAGTAACAATCCATTTGATGAACCTAAATGAGTACTTACTTTTGGTAAGTTTAAAGGACATACTATAAAAGAAGTGTATGATTACAACACATCAAGAAACAAGAATGGTTATCTTGAATGGTGTTTAGCTAATATTGATGGTTTTAAGGATGAGTTGAATGAAACTGAATTAGAAATAGCAGAATCAGATTACTTTAGAGGAGTTTCTGATTATGGAAGAGATGATTGGGAAAGTCCTAGTTGTTGGTTTGGGCCAGAAGATGGATATATTTGTTGTATGTAAAATATAAGTATAAAATATAAGTATAGATATAAGGGAATTTTGAACTTTTGTTTGAAATTCCCTTTGTTTGTTCTAAATTAATTTCCAACAAGTTTGAAATAAATCAAGATTGTTCTATATTCATGATGTAAATTTTAAAAAGAACTGAAGTTATGGCATATACTCTCAAACATACAAAATGGTTTTCTAACCGCCCAACTTATGCTATCAATAAGTTTGGCATAAATCCATCTTCAAAATTCATATATAAAGAGATGGAAATTGAAGCTTATAAGACATCAGCAGCATTGATGTCACAAGCTTTACTTTATGTTTCTAATCAAGTAACAGAAAATTCTGCACAGTTAGTTGTTAAAGAAAATTCTGATTCATCATATACAGATGGTAAACATATTGTTGTTGGAATGAATCCAATGAAGGAACATAAAGATGCTTATGATGGTATGGATATTGAAATGGGATTAGCTTGTCATGAAGCATGCCATTGTGCTTTTACTGATTTCAAAAACTATGATTTGAAAATGGTAAAATATCCTATCGCTCATTGGCTTCATAATGTATATGAAGATGAATGTATTGAAGAAATGTTAGGTGTCAGAAAACCACAATGGATGTATTTCTTGAACAATGTGTTGTCACATTACTTTTCTGAAGATAAATTCATCAATTCTATAAAGAAGCTTGTTCTTTCTAACAGTAAGATAGATATTGTGCAATTCATGGTATTGTATATGGTTAGAAATTCAAATCTTTCAAATAGATTTCCTAAAGAATGGATTGATGAATTTGGGCCAATGCTAGATGAGATATATGAAAAGGTTATTGTAAAGATTGAAGATCCAAATCAATTCAAATATAGCCCTACAAAAAATACTGTTGTTGCATGTCTTGATACTATAGAAATAATCAAGAAATATGTAAAGTTAGATGATCTCAATTCAAAATTATCTAAGCCAAATCTTGGTATGATAGGAAATTCATCAACTGAAGGTAATCCAAACCAAGATAAGAATTGTGGTCAAAATGGATTGTTTTCTCCTAATACAAGTGAAGGAAGAAATAAATCAAATAATGTGATATCACAAAAATTCAACAAGGCAAAAAATTCGATAAATCAAGAAAATGATGCTCTTGGTAAATGTGATACTAATAAGCCAGACGAATTGTTCAATGGAACAAAAGAAGAAATAGGAGCAGTAAAACCAAATAGTTCTGATGCCATTGCTTATAAGAAGATGATTTCTAAGTTATCAGAAGAAATAAAGATTGCTAAGAAAATAATCATTCCTAACAATAAGAAAATTGAATTAGAAGATGATAAATTCCATAGAAATGGACAACTTATATCATCACATCTTGTACAAGCAATTCAAGGAGTAAACTGTGTATATCATAGAAAGATTATAAAGAAATCAGAAAGTCCTGATCCTAAATATGCATTTGTAATATCAATAGATGAATCTGGATCAATGAATCTTCCTCAAAATAGTGAATACTCTGCCAGAAATGCTGCATCAAAACTTGCTTGTATTTTTTATGAAGCAATGAAAAATTACGATGGAATTGATTTGTATATCTATGGACATGGCGAAAATATTGTAAAATATATTACACCTAAAGATAGGAATCCTTATAAGTTAGGAAATCGATTATATCAGATGTGTCAAAATGATGCTAAGTCTTATGATACTATATTGAAAGATGTAAAATTGCAGACAAATAAGAAAATATTCTTTTTGAATATTACAGATAGTTTATATCTGAGTAGTAAAACATCATTAATCAGAGTTATTGATAATTGGAAAGCACAAAATGTATTATTTGGCTTACTTTGTATCAATTCATCAGATTATGAACATCAAAATAAGGAAAAGGAATATAAATTAATAAATAACCAGTTATATGGGGATAATTGGGTAGGTGTATCTGATACAAAATCCGGAATGAAAGAAGCATTGATTAAATTTTCTAATATTGTTAGAAAAAATTATGATAAGTTAAAATAAATTATAATTCACCAGGATGGCGCCTGAGTCACACAGGAAACAAAAAATGGTCGGGATGATAAATTATATCTCTCGACCATTTTTATTGTTTCAGGATTGATTTTCCTAGTTGCTAGATTCACCAGTGCTCATGTCCTCGTCCCAGAAGTCACTTCTAAATGTAACTGCCAATTTTGCTGGTTCATTATCAGTATAATTTAATGTATCAAGACCCGTTACATTTGTAATCATGGTGTCATGGAATACATAAGCACGATAAATTGTACCGTCTCTATTAGCCTCAGCAATTCTCATTACATCAGCAACATAGTCAGCCTTCAATGTACGAGTACCATCAGCAAGGTCATAACCAAGTTTTTCCCAAGCCTTGAAGATACGAAGCAACCAAGCATCTGACTTAGAACGAATGTTCAAATTGAAGTTTACTGTAACTTCAGCATAAGTGTTATCTAATGTTGGGTTCAAGAAGCTCACATCAACACCAAAGAATTTCTGTGAACCAGCTTGTACTGTCTTCTGCAATGCGTCCAAACCAGCAACATCTGTAACTTGTTCTGTCATGGTAGCAGCATCAGCACCAAACATACCTTGCAACTGTGTAGGAAGTGTGAATGATACCTCAAACACAGCACGGTTCATTGGATCCTGACGATTAGCACCAGCCTTGGTATTCATCAAATGAGGAAGATGTGTCTTGCCATCATGGCCACGAGAAGCAAAATCACCTGTAGTTGCAGCAACTGATCCACCCCAATAAATGTTAGGCTTATTTTCTGTTATTTTCTGCATAAAACTTTCTTATATATAAGATTTTGTTATTTTCCTTAGAATGAGGAAGTCATTAAGGACTTCCTCAATGTATTTTATTCTCCAAGAATAGTAGAATTCATCTGACCTGTACGATACAGAGTCAACTCATGTACCATTTTACCCATACCACGACCTGGTTCAATATGAGTAGACAAGATAGCCATCTCATTATCAATAATATCAGGTGTGTTGTTAGAGTCATCCATGACATTCAAGTAAGCTTGAATACCACCATTAGCCTGAACTCTAGCACAGATAGAATCAGCACGATCCTTAATCTTATTACGCACAGTTTGGTTGTTGAACTCCCACTGATAAGACTGAAGAATCTTTTCAACTTCATCCATTATGTAGATAACCAACTCACGAACGTTAACAGAACTCAATGCTGACTTAGGTGTCTGCTTAGCAGTTTGGTTAGCATTGATGAATGTTCCAAAGCTTGGGCGGTATACCATACAGTTTACACCAAAAGGCTCAATTATGTTGAGTTCATCACTACTATAATTGTAATCAGGACCAACAAGACCAGATACTGACATTGCACCGTAGTTAGGACCAGCTACAATTTCATAAGGAAGACGTGAATTGTACTTCTCCATGAATAAGTTAGATACAAGACCTGCAGATGGAACAACAGAATCAATAGTACCATCAGAAAGCTTCAATGGAGTATAGAAAGCTGCAAAGCTAGCACCTTCATCATTTGATGGAAGAGAGAATGCCGTTGTATGAGCTTTCTTCTTATTGAATCCATCAACTACATATTGTACATTGAATACTCCCTTGGCATCAGTAAATGAACTGTATGGGCACTTGACAAATGTCTTAACAGAAGGGAAGTTAAGAATAGCGAATGCATTTTGCTTCTGTTTAGCAAGGAATGAAAGTACCTTCTTAGCACCTGCATCAACATAAGTTTCGAAACCATCGATAACATATCTGAAATCGATTTCTGACTTATTCAAAAGACCTGTACGAAGACCTTTATATTCAGTCAATGCTGACAATTGGAAGTTCTGCCATTCAAGCTTAGCACGTTGTCCAACTCCATCTGGCTTTGGATGTTCGTAAGTATAACCTTTTAAGTATACAGGTTCCATGGTACCAATCTCTTGGTTCAAACCATTTTCAATACGAACAAGATACTTACCATAAGTTGTTGCGTTCTGTGCAGCTTTCTTGATCCACTCATTAGTATTAGCTACTAAATCAGAATAACCAATCAAATAATGACCACTTTGTGCAGCACCACCATTTTCAGTATAATTAGCTGCAGTACTATTATAAGCACCTTTATCTGAAGTAGAAAGTTTATTATACTCTTCTGCTGAAATTGGCTTGATCTTTTGATATTCTGCATCTGTAAGCATGATTACCTCCTGGCCATAATTAAATGCAGGATTTGTATACATTGCTACATAATAACCGATTGTATCAGTACCATCATGTTTCAAAGAAACAGTATTTGCAGTAATAGTATTAGTATTGTCTACCTTCAAATCAGGATTAGCAAAACCATCTACATAGAAATTACCATCATTTGTTTTAACAGTAATTGGTTTCTTAAGGCCAGCTTCTGTTGCATGTAACTGTTTGATATCATCATAAATAAATGTATAAGTATCAAGTTCTACATACTTATAATCTTTCTTTTCACCTTCAGAAAGTACTTTATATTGTGCACCTGTTATATTATCAGTATTTGAATCTGATGTTGCAATCTTATGATAATGATAATTCTTAGTACACATGTTACGTGCATTAGCATTCAACATCATATATTCTACTGGTGTAACTTGCTTAGAGAATACTATAGCAGAAGATTTGAATCCTTCTTTGTTTGTAGCAGCGTCATAAGCTTCAGCTGTCAAAGTTCTAGGACCTACATGGTTGTAAGTAACTGCCCAGTTCTTAGGAGAATACTTTGCTTTTTCTGTTTCATCAAGTAATTTGTATTCACCATTGGAAATAGTTACATCTTTATCTGACTTACTAGCACCTTCATAAGTAGCAATATTACCAGTGAACTTGATAGAATACTCTTTTGGATTACCATATTCATCTGTAATAGTTTCTGTTTCCTGAACATAGCAAAGGTCATAATAACCATTAATTACTTCATCTTTATAGTCACCATCACCATCCATATCTATCTTACCATCTACAGCCAAGAACTGATCACCCTTCTGAAGCATAGCAAGAATAGTAGTATCAGCTGTAGCAGGAGCTGTCAAATGATAAGTATGTACTGCATCTTCATCTGTTTCATCATATACATCGGCTGTAAGTGTCCAGTTTTCATTCAATGGGATGAATGTAACAGATGGACCATATACATTCCAAGAAGCATACTTATTATTTGTATCAATTAAGGTATCTGGGTTAAGGTATTCTGTCTTAGTAGTAATGTAAACATCTTCAATGTTGCACTTTACAACTTCAGAACTCAAGATAACCATAGCATCATCTGTACTATCTAAATCTCTAGAAAGTGAAGTAATCACCTTCTTAGGACCATTGATATTCTCTGGTTTATCATAAGCATCGGCTGATTTGTAAACTGTACCAAGACCTGATTCAAATGGAACATACGAAGTTACACCACCAACTGTCTTCTTGTAAGCAGCACCAAGTTCGTAAAGAATATAATTTACATTTGGTTTGTCAATCATAAGCAAGTCGATAGTGATATGCTTAGTTGAACCAACAGCTCCTAAAGTAATAGCAGTATCAGTCCAAGACTGAACATACATATTACCACTTATCTTCTTTACATTTTCCCAAGAAAGAGGATGCTTGATAGTATCTTCATCTGACCAGATGTTTGTACGGAAATGTGTCTTAGCAGAAACAACTGGAGCACCAATATTACCAAGTAGTGATGTTAAAGCAGTACCCTTCCAAAGTCTGTCAATACAAACAATGCTAGTACCATACTGCTTGTAAATCTTAGAGCGATTATGACCAACATCAGAACCATCACTTTCTACATGGGTATTGTCATAAGGTACAGAATCTGAAGTAGAGATCCAACGAGCACCTGACATATCGATGTTAGCAGTACCATATTCATAAAGCATATCTTCATTGAAGCTCATCATCATGTGGTGTGCATCTGAATCAAGATTGAATATGATATCAAGAGAAGCATAGTTGCCATTCTTATCCTTGAAATATGGAATTAAACAACCAACATAATGACCAATAGCACCACTTGTCTCATCTTTGAAGAGATAGTCAAGAGTATCATTATAGTCACCAAAGCTGTCCTTTACATATTGACGAAGCTTCAACTTACCGTTCTTATCTACGATAAAGTAATTCTTTAAAGTTTCAGAAGCAAGAACTTGATCAGCAGTAAACTTACCACTGAATACATAAACTTCAGCAAAGAATGCTGACATAAGTTCATTTTCATAACCTTCAAGGAATTCAGGAACAGCTTCACCTGCATCCTTATACCAATCACTTACTGTAACATTGTAAGAACTTACTTTGCTACCAGAAGCCTTACGAATGAAGAAAGTACCAGAATTAGCTTTTACATCAGTAGTAGCGATATTGATATATTCTGATCCACGTACTTCATTAAGCTTTTCTGGATCCAATGACCAGAAACGAGTAGTATCGTAAACATCTGCTACTGGAATCTGTACAGTATCAATAGTATCCTTAGCATTGAAGTTAGTGTTGATTTGAGCACCTGTAACATTTTCTGTATCAAACTTCTTCAAGTTCAAACAAAGAATAGGAGATACACTCAACATCTGTAAAGCAGTACGGTGGAAGAAATTACCACGACGCTCTTGTGTCTTGTTGATATTACCGTACATAGCGATAAAATCAGCAGCACTTTGGATATAAGTAGGAATGTTGAATGGGCCCTTATCAGAATATCCAACAAGTAAACGAAGAACATTTGTATCCTGGCTTAATACGGTTGACCTGTCAAAAACAATTCTGTACAGACCAGCATGCTTAAAGTTCTGTAAATATACTGGGATTGCCATGTTTATATTTTACTTAAAATGTATTTGTCAAATTTATCAATTTGTTGATTAAAAATAATTTATGTAAATCACATGTAGTCAAATATAAATTTGAATTATTTTTAATATTTGACTATTAATATTTTATATGGAAGATATAAAAGATAAAGAATACAGAAGTAGACACGATATTTTGATTAATAAGGTGTTTTGGAATGGAAACAGAGTAATTAGGGTAAATTTTATTTCAAAACATCCAAATATTTCAGAATATTTATTAAGTAGATATCAATATTCTGATTCATATACAGAAACTATACAAAGAATAAAATTAGGAATAGAAGAAAAGCCAAAATGTCCTACATGTGGTAAACCAGTAAATTTTATTGGAAAACAAAAGAAAATGTTTTCAAAATATTGTTGCAATAGTTGTAGAGCAAGAAATAAAGAAACACATATAAAAGCAAATCAAACATATTTTAAAAGAACTGGATATACACACAATTCTAGGAATCCAGAATCACAAGAAAGGATAAAACAAACTTGTCAAAAAAGATATGGGGCTAATTCTGTAGTAGAAAGCTATAAAGGTAAAGAAGGAAGAATAAAAAGCTTTGGAAAAGTTTCATTTTTTCAAACAGATAAATTTAAACATGATTTAAGAGAAGTTTATGATGAAAATAAATCCCCAGATAATTGTATTAGATTAAATAAAGATGAAATAATAGATAAAATATTTAATAAAATGAAAATTAATAAATCATTTAGTAAATCAAAAGAAGAAGATGATTTATTTGAATATATAAAATCTAAATATCCATTAACAAAAAGACAATATAAAGATAAAATACGATATCCATACCATTGTGATTTTTATATTCCAGAATTAGATTATTTTATAGAATTACAAGGTTATTATACTCACAATACTCACCCTTATAATCCAAATTCTATATTGGATCAAGTATTAGTGGAAAGATATAAAGAAAAATATGGTCCCAAATGTCAATCAATTACTATTTGGACAATAAAAGATGTAGAAAAAAGAAATTGTGCTAAAAAACATAATTTGAATTTTAAAGAAGTTTGGTCATTAAAAGAAGGTAAAGAATTTATTGATAATCTATATGAAAAAAGAGAGATTCCATAGGAATCTCTCTTTAATTTATTAATATGTTTTATACTTTTACTATTAGAGCAAACCGAAGTCAGATGAAACAGTGAAAGTGTAAAAACTTTTTTCTGGGAAGAAACCAATATCCGCAATAGCGTAACGGCTATTTACAAGCATCTTAGGAGCCATCGTGCCTTCCGCGATGAGCTGCATTTGATCCGCAAGGATATAAGGCATAAATACTACACCTGGTTCGTTACCAGAACCCTTACGACCAACACAAATACGAGTATCATCCCAATCCATGTAAGGATCTACATAAACCTGAAGACCTGCAAGTGTACCAGCTTTGTAGAGGTTAGCAGTTACAGACTGTGTGAATGTATTTTGCATTGGAGCAACTACATACTGAGCACAATCTTGAAGTGCTGTAACAACCTGAGTATTTGTAACAACCCAATTAGCTGGACCACGTCTGTTAGTTACCTGGATGAGGTTAGATGCTGCAAGTACACGAGAAGCAATACGACGTTGACGAGTGTGAAGATTCTCAGCAGAAGTATTTACTTCTGAATTCTTGATAGTACCCCAAGTAGCACGAAGATCGTTACCGAAGATATCTTTGTACTCCTTGATATTCATAGGAAGCTGAGCGAAGTCCTTATCAGCTGTACCCATGTAGAGGTTCAAGTCAACACCTTGATAGTTCTTCAAGTTCAATGCGTTAGTAACACCAAGACGGAATACATGCTCAAGAATACGAGCGTTGATAGACTGGGTGATTTCGTTCTGCATTGCTTCCATAATCTTAGAAACAGCGTTGACACCGTACAATGGAAGATCCTGAAGTTGCTGACGAGTTACAGCACCTGTTACTTCATAACTACCTACTGTAATCCACTTAGAGAATAGACGAAGACCGATAGTATTACCAGTACCAGTTTCATTCTCAGCACGTGTCATAGGTTCCTTCTTACCAGTAGCGAAGTTAGCGAAACCATCAATGAAGTCAACCATTGTCTGAGCGAAATCTGGCTTAGCAAATTTCTCATCTTTTCCATCAAGTTTAGCAATAACATCTTCACCTGCTACCTTTAATGCAGTAAGACCATTAGCACCAGAGAATGCCTCATTAATTGAGATATCCTTATCCGCAGCGGCATTTTTTGAATCTATAACCTGTACAAGAAGACCACCATCCATACGACCGAAGCCCTTGAAAATACCTCTTACAGTACCAGCAGCTGTTGTGAATTCTACTTGAGCATCTTCAACAAGTTTCTCAACTGTACGAAGCTTAGCAATTGCAGTACCAGGGAGCAATACCTTGAAGTACATTGGCTTATTCTCACGACCAGCGCCAACACCATCAAGACCAGCGATCTCATTTCTACGACCCATCTTACCACCTGCATAAGGGAAGTCCATATAACTCAAGAGAGCCCAAGGACCCTTAGTAGGAATAGTTGGAACAAGCTCAAGACCAATAGTCATCAAAGCTACGTTCAAAGCCATAGGAAGTGTAGAAACTGGAATATCACCACTACCAGGAGTCTGATTGAAGAATGCACTTGGATTGATACCAGCTGTAGAGCTACCACGACCATCAGCACCGTGAGGACCACTAGGAGCGGCAATGTTACCCATACCAAGAGTATTAGCTGGAGTAGCATACATAGGACCAACACCAGGACCACCCTGAGGAGCACCAGCTGGAACTGTTACAGGGGTAACACCTGCTGGTGTTGCTACTGCATGAGCACCAAGGTTAGCTTCAAACATTGCATGTGTTTGGGCATAATCAGATACCCAATTCAACTTTTCATTATCTTCAACATGGAACTGCTCAGTAAGCATCTTAGTCCACATTGCTTTGTTCTGATTTTCTGTAATCAACATGTTTATTACTAGAAATATGATTTTGTTATAATTCTTTTTCTTTTAGAATTTAGTAAAAATAAATTGTTCCTCCACTTTTTAGACATTTAACGTAAAGCCATCATCTGAGCAGCTATACTAGCCATATAGCTATCTACTGGATTTTGATTATGGTTTTCATTGATATTCTGTACAGGCTTCTCATTGAAGTCAATACCAGCCCAGAAGCTTTCCATTACACCAGTCTTAGTAAAGTCATAAGCACGAGACTGTAGAGCTATCTCATCCTTCTTTTGTTCACTCAAACCTTCAAACATTGGTCGATACTCATTTGGCATGTTTACAATAGCATAGCAATTTGCATACTTACCAAGATTCTTCTCTTGCTGTTCCTTCAACATCTGAATCTCATTTTCCTTAGAACCTTGACCACTTTCAAGCATCTCAAGCATTCTATCAATATTCTCGAACTTGTCATTAGATTTAGATTCGAGATATTCAGAAACATTCTCATTAATCTTGTTAGTCAATTCCTTACCGAATTGCTCAGTAATCCAATTCTGTAGTTCATCAGAGTAATTTTCAACAATCCACTTCTGAACTTCAGGTGAATACTGCTCTACAATCCACTTCTGTAATTCACCAGAGTAATTTTCAACAATCCACTTCTGAACTTCAGGAGAGTACTGTTCTACAATCCACTTTTGAACTTCAGGTGAATAATTCTCTACTATCCATTTCTGAACTTCTGGTGAATACTGCTCTACTACCCACTTTTGTACTTCAGGAGCAAACTGTTCGCATACCCAATTCTGAACAACTGGAGCAAACTCTTCACTTACCCATTTCTGTACACCATTTGCCATTTCCTGGCTGAATTCAGGCTTGAATTCTTCCTTAATCCAAGATTCAATAGCATCATAGTTAGTAGGCTTGAATTCAGAAACTTGTTCAGTAAGAGCTTGGATTTGCTCATCCTTTTCATTGATAGATTCCTTAGCTACATGGAGTTCAGCTTCGAGGCTTTCTACCTTTTCACTAAGCTTATCAACTGCTTCTTTCAAGTCTTTCATATTTGTTTTATCTTTGTCTTTATCTTTGTCTTTATTTGGATCATCATTGTTGTCATCTTCACCTTCAAGAATTACTGCACACATAGATTCATTTAATGATTCAAACTTCTGATTTTCATCCAGATGTAAACTTGCTTGTGAGAAACCAGGTGTACCAACCAAGTCATAAGTCTTAAGCATGGTAAGTGTTACATTACCAGATTCATCGATAGAACCAAGTGCACGAGAACTGATATACAAAGGTACACCAGCTTCTACAATAGCCTTAGCATTACGACCCTTTTCAGTATCAAGCAATACAACAGTACCTGTTATGGTACCATCTTCATGCATTTGAACACTTTCAATTTTGTGTGAAACATTATTGAGATTAATATTCATTGAATTTGGATGTTCAAGCTCACCAAGACAACCTTCTGTTGCTATTGTCTTTTGCAAACTTTCCACCATCTGGCCGTAATTCTCTTTACTGTAGATTCGATTATTGCCATTCTTAATACCACAAACACCGAATACACCAGAAAGGCGAATTTCATTATTGCCAAGAGACTCCTTAACCTTCATTGCAGTTATGTTGCCAAGTGTCTCATATACTAGACATTTCTTTGCCATTTCGTATTTGATAGGATAAATTTTGACCTATATATTAAATTAGGTTAATGTTACTTTTTAAAAATAACAGAAGTAAGTAAAAAGCCTCTATCAAATTACGTTTAATTAATAATATATAAAAATAAAAAAGGACAGTACAAACTACTGTCCTTTTGTTTAGAATTTAGGAATAGAAATTTTAGGCATAGCTGGTGCTGACATCTTAGGCATGCTAGGCATCTTAGGCATCATGCTATTGTATCTCTTATCCTGATCTTTTTGTTCTTTTTCTTCTTTCTTTTGAATATCTTTTATGTTAGCTAGATACTCTTCATATATCCAATAAGGCATTCTAAGTATTTCACTAGGTTGTATGTGATATTCTCTACAAATAAATAAACTATTTCTTACCGAATTTACGACGCTTACTTTGTATATGGAATAAACCGCTGACTCCATTGGGAAATCTGATATCTGAAGTTACCTCCTCTCCACAACTTGGACATTTAGCAATCAATTTAGTCTTAGGAGTAACAATAATGTTCTTAAGAACTTCATCCATAAATTCAAACTGGTCAATAGAAAGAGAATCAAATGCCATCTTAAGTTGTTTCATTTGTCTCTTACTGATTTCATCATCCTTAGAAATTTTAGGTGTCATCCAAGAAACAAAACGAATAAATACAGGATCTATCTTTGTATTTCTGTTTTCTTGAAGCTTACGGATCATCCAAGCCTTGATGTTTGCATCCTTTTCCAAAGTTGGTACATATAAAGTAATAGGGTCACCTTCTACTTCATATTCTGATGGATCAATTGCCCAAGTACGAGAAGTCTGATCATAATAAGAAATTACTTCTTCATCTGGCATATCATACATCAATGCATTAGAAGTCAAATTGAATTCCACTGGAGTTTCGCATTCTGGACAATCCTCATAATATGAAATATTTGACTCACCATCCTGGAATGTATATTCTCTTATAAGAAGTAAGAAGAAGAATCTGTCCCAAGAGCAGATGTTGTGCCAAGGAATAGGGCGATCTGTACTATCCTTAATCTGCAAACAAGTCTTCAATACTTCATTAAATACTTCATCAATACTATTTCCATTCTGATCATCAATCATAGACCAGTTACGAATAGCTTCTACAGTTGCTGGACGAATATAGAATGACCAATCTGATGGATAGAAAATATCACGTTCACCTAACAATGTTCTATCTACTGGGAGCCATCCTTCACGAACTCTTGTTGTTTCTCCAATCTTCTGGCCAATTCTTGAAAGATTCTGTGATTTGATGAATTCTTTATCACGTTCTCTCTCTTCATTTGACATAGCTCCAGGAAGTCGGTTCAGTTTCTTTCCTATCATTTGACTAGCCATATTAGTGGAAGGAGCTTCTTCGGCTACATCATCATATACTTCTTGCTGTACTCCTCCATCTGCTTCCATATTCAAATCATTACCAAGATCTCCAATTTGAGCAGCTAATGTTTGTTCTGTTTCTTCTTGTGTTTGCTTTCTACGTATTGCCATATTTATTAATCAAATTTGATTTTTATTTCTTTACTTAAAAAATAAAGTTATTTGGTTTAGTTAAATTTTAAAGATTTTATAAAATTTTCACCATCTTCTAGATTCCATATTTCTTTAAAATTTAAATTTTCTTTTTTTGCTCTATTTCTTTTCATTACGTCACCAATAGTCCATCCAGTTATAGCTCTTTCATAATATGGATGTTCTCCATTATTATATTTTTTCTTCCATTTTTCTAATAGTATTTGATCTTCATTAGAATTTGGATCAAAAGGATGTTTCCCATGAGACCAATGACCATGGATTTCTATAAAATAATCCAATTCTGGTATATAAAAATCACAATGCCAAGGATATCTTTTTTTATCTTTATATTGTCTTTTTACATTTGGAAATTTTTCTTTTATGAGATGGTACATTAATTCTTCAAATTTTGAAGTATTTAATGTGTGATTTTGTTTTCTAGAATTAAATATTTTATTTAATATCTCTTTGTTATCCATTATATTATAAGTTCCGTATTTCTTATAAAAAGTTTCATAAATTTTACTTTTCAATACTCCAGAACCAAATCCACATCCACCATATTTCTTTCTTATTATTTCATGTAAATACTTATTAAATTCTTTATTCTTTATCAAATTATCAACTCCATACTTATCTAAATTAGTTTGTTTTATTTTTTCATGAATTTCTTTACTTTCTAATAAATAATCAACCCCATATTTTATTTGGTTTGTTTGTTTTATCTTATCATGAATTTTCTTACTTTCTAATGGATAATCAACTCCATATTTTATTTGGTTTGTTTGTTTTATCTTATTTTTTATTTTTGGATCACAGAAATTATTTTTTGTACCATAATTTTTTATATGGGTATTTATTTTTTTATCTTTTATTGTTTTATTTTTTGATGGATTGTCTGTTCCATATTTTCGTAAACATGTTTTTTTATATTTTTCTTGAACTTCTGTATTATTTCTTGCACATTTAATACTACAAAAAATACCATAATTACCAAAAAATTTTAGGTATTTTCCGCATTCTTTACAAATTGGTACATCAGTTAAACCATGTCTATAAAGATATATTTTTTCTTTTAATGATTTTGCATTTTTATAACTTTTATTAAGTAAATCAATCTCTTTTGTAGTTAGTATTGTTTGTATTTCATTTTCTTTTTTCTTTCTATATGATCCATTTTTTGTACAAATAAAATCAATAAGCTTATTGAATACTATATTTATTTCATCCATTTTAATATATCATATTATATTTAGAAGAATGAACAATTACTTGTCCTCCAGATAAACATTTTTTTATGTTTTCTTTATTTATTTTTTTATTTTCCAAACTAACCTGAATTTTATGTTTAAAGAAATCATCTTTTAAATTTGAATGGTTTATAATAAATATTGATTTTTCTTTTATGCTCCCGATTGTTTCTAACAACATATCACATATTTGACTATCAAGATTAGTAAATAATTCATCTAAAAATAATATATTAAATTCAACATTTGCAATGACATTTTGAAGAATTCCAAATATAATACAAATATCTAGTGTCTTCTTCTGCCCACTTGATAAGTCTTTATATGAAATTTCTTTTTCATTATTGTCTATAAATATATGACACTTGAATTCTTGGTCAAACTTGACAGAATAGTTTTGTTCAAGCTTATTGAGATACTTAGATATTGAATTGTTGATATGTGGTATCATAGAATCAAGCAACTTGTATCGTAATGACTTAGTGAATAATTCTGACAAATCATTCCACTCACCTTGTTCTAATTCATTATCCAATGATTCTTGTTGCAACCTTTCTAATTTATCTTTAGCTTCTGATATCAAGTTGTCAAAATTGTCTTTCATTAACTTAAGATTAGAATTGTAAGTTGATACTTTAGTATCAATAGAATGAATTTCAGATTTGATATCAGAAATCAATGTATCATATTTCTTGTTTACCACATCTATCTTATCATTTATAAATAGAATTTCTTTAGATACTTCTTCTATCTTATCATTCCAATCATGCCAAACTTTAGCATAATCATTCATTTTATTGAGATATTCATCTATTTTTGATTTCTCAATATCATGGCCACATGTAGGGCATTTGCCTGATTTGAATTTCTCATACATCTGTTTTTGTTGCTTACCTAAAGTAGCCGCTTCAGTTCTCTTATCAACAAATTCAGATTTCTTTTTTTCTAATTCTCTTCTCTGTTCTACTATGGTATCAACTTTTTGCTTATGTTCTTGCTTAACAGATTTTCCTTGTTCAATCAAATCATTTCTTCGCTTGTCCAATCCTGTTATATCTATTGATGTAGCAAGTTTCTGTTGCTGATTTTCTTTCTTCTTTTTTAAAGATTCTATTTGATTAGAAGTTTCTTGTATCAATGCTTGCAATTCTGTTCCCCTCTTTACTACATCTCTTTTTTCTTCTACCACTTCATCATTATAAGTGGTAAAAGTCTTAAACCCAAATACATCATCAAGAAAACATTTTGTTTGAAATGGGTTCATACTTGCTAATGACATAAATTGGTTGAATGATATGATGCACATTCTTTCTATTGCAATTCTTGGTACATCATAATATTCTTCTAGAATTTTCTGATAATCATTCTTAGATGGTGCTTGCAAATCCTTTCCATCTATTTTTGCTACCATTTCAGAATAGCAAGATCTAGAAATATAAATATCATGCTTTCCAGAAGTAAGCCATAATTCAACTTTATAGTCTTTAGTATTCCAAGCAATCAAATTTGGATTCTTATGATCTTTTATAGTACCATAAAGACCAAACAGAATAGCTTCCAGCAGGCTGGTTTTGCCACTCCCAATAGGTCCAGATAGCTTTATCATGCCATTCAACTCATTAAAGTCAAATTCTTGTGTACCATAAATTGATTTGAAGTTTGTTATCTTAATCTTATTTATTTTCATTTCTCTCTTTCTTCTATCTTTTCTTTAATTGTTTCATACTTACTATATAGATTCTTTGGAATGTTGCTGTCAATATATTTCTTTATATCTTGGTTCATGTCAATTCCAACTTCATCATCATTTATCATTGTCTTATCTATTGCTACTACTCTTATAGATATTCCGGGATTATTAAGTTTCAGTTCTTTTACTTTCTCAATATATTTGGCTTTATTGATTAAGTCTTTATCAATATATAGTTGAACAAAGCAATTGTCAAATTTTGTAAGATTGAATATTTCTTCGTTAAAATATCTGTAGAACTGATAGGTTTCTTCATTTTCAAACTTACGTACTATTTCTGTACCTCGTAGCAAATATACATATCTCTTGTCATTTACATCATTGAAGTTCAATGGTAACGCTGCACCAAGGTTATATAACTTATGTTCTTCATCAGTCCAAGGTGTATGAATGTGTCCACTATATACTGGATTTCCATTCATATTCTTTATCATATCTATATCCCAAGTACATAAATCAGAATGACAAAATATTCTCTTTATTAATTCTCCTTTGAAGTGTTCTATAGTTTGTCCAAACAATTCTTTATCTTCTGTAAAGAACCAAGGCAAATATAAGTCACCATCTTCATCAAGATATGGACTTTCTGTATAGAAGTGTACATTGTCATGTTCTTTCATGAATTCAGAACCAAAAACCATTTCATAAGCATTGTAATGCATATCTTCTTTCTTAGGAGAATAGTAGTCATGATTACCAGCAAGAAAATTGAAACTCTTTACTGGGTTTCTTTCTATCATTTCTCTAACCATATCTTTTACTTTGATTCCAACCAAAGTGTTTATAGAATATCTTACATCAAACAAGTCACCTAAGAAAATTACTTTCTGCACACTTGCTGCCTCTATCAAACTTTCAATTTCTACAAAATAGTTTTCCATTTCTTCAAGCCATTGTACAGAATTTGTCTTTGTTCCAAAATGGAAATCACCTATTACTAAAGTATCCTTTTCTTCCATAAAATAATGTTTATACTAAATTAAAATAGAAACAAAATAATTGCAATTTCAAAGTATTTTATTTGTATTTATTTTGAAATTTATTTTGTTTATTCTATATTTTATCCGAACAAAATAAATATTAAAATTATGAATATGAATACAAATAAGATTTATGATGATGCTCCAATGATGGACATGGTTAAATTTAATCAAGTAGAAGGTATTGATTTGAACCTCATAGATGGAGAAACATTGAGTTTTTACTATACATTATCTCAAGTTATTTGGGTAACAGAAATTCATCTTACAGAAAAGAATGAAATAGCATGTAACTACATCTGTCCTTATGTTGTTGTAAAAGTCAACAACAAGTATTTTCTTAGAAATCGTGATCATGCATATACTTATGCTCCTTATGATGTAGAATTAAAAGAATATGAGTTTGAAGATATAATGGGTAACTTTGCTCTTCTTGTTAATGTACATGCTTCTACTTCTTATGAATACATAAATAGATATAGACATGAAGAGTACAAGAAGTTAGTAATTCGGAAAGAAGAAAAGAAAACAAATAATAAGACTAATAAGTTTGAATTTACACTTATGCAAGCTAAAGAAGCTCTTGCAGAAAAATTTGGATTATCAGTAGAAAACATTTGCATTAAATTATAGTATATATGAAAACAGATTATACATTAAATGAATTGTCAAAGATGGTAAAGAAGAATTATTTAGATTCATTACCAGCTAATGTTGTTGAAATGCAACGAGAAATTGAAAGATTGAGAGCCGAAGTAATGGAATTGAAGGCAAGAAATGAATCATTGAATAAAACTATTGAGAATGACAAATTCAATGTTGAGAATGATCCTTCTTATATTTTAGGAAAGGCAGTTGCAAAGTATGTAAAAGATACAATTAAGACTGATGTAATGAAGAATCTGAATGTTGAAGTTGATTCTGAATGGGATCCTTATTCTGGGCAGAGAGAACATTATCATACAACAGAAATTTCTTGGAATGAAGATGAATAAAATTTTGAAATTAAATCAAATAAAGTACTATATTAAATTATAAACTACAGATATATTTCTAATATATGAAACTTAAGCTAACACAACAAATTATCATAGGACAGAAGCATGAGAATTATGCTTCACTTGATAGATTGTGTTGGCTTTCTAAGAATCTCTATAACCAGGCTTTGTATCAGATAAGACAGCAATATAGTAAAGACAAGACTTATCTTGGTTATTCTAAACTATATAGACTATTATATGATACAAAGCAACCAGATTATTTTGCTTTACCATACACCCAATGTAGCCAGCAAATACTACGTTTAGTGGATAAGACATATACTTCATTCTTCAAAGGAATAAAGTCAGCTAAGAATAAAGGAAAGAAAGTCAGACTTCCTAAGTATAAAGACAAAGAAAATGGAAGGTATGTATTTGTATATACCAGTCAATGTATCAAGGTAAAGGATGGCATTCTAAGACTTAAAGTAAACAATACTGATTTCATTTATCTTAATTGTGACAAGGAAGATGTATGCCAAGTAAGAATAGTACCTAAAGGAAATCATATAGTAGTAGAAATAATATATCAAGTAGAATATGAATTAAAAGAAGATAATGGAAATTATGCTAGCATAGATCTTGGAATTGACAATATAGTTGCTTTAGCTTCTAACTCAGCTCAATCTGTTCTTTATAACGGAAGACCATTGAAAGCAATAAATCACTTTTATAACAAGAGAAAAGCAGAGTTGCAATCTAAGGTAAAAACTAAATCAACTAAGAGAATAAAACGTTTGAATGGTAAGAGAAACAGAAAAGTAAAAGACTTTATGCATAAACTGAGTCATGCCATAGTATGTTACATGGAATCAAACAACATAAATACATTGATTGTAGGAAAGAATGTTGGTTGGAAAGACAGTATCAAGCTAGGACATGTTGTAAATCAAAACTTTGTTTCAATACCATACAATATGCTAATACAGATGCTAAAGTATAAGTGCAAGCTAAAAGGTATCACATTCATTGCGGTGAATGAAGCATACACTTCAAAGTGCAGCTTTATGGACAATGAAAAGATTTGTAAGCACAAAGTATATGCTGGATCTAGGATAAGAAGAGGATTGTTTGTAACAAAAAATGGACTTAGACTAAATGCAGACATAAATGGTGCTTTGAATATAATGGTACTAGGTTGCAATAAGATAAATGTAAAGCGTGATGCTCTAGTAATAGAGCCAGCGAATATGAGGTTTGTAGTGAACCCAATTGGATTGACTTTAAGTCAATAAAATGAAATTTTATTTGAAATTTATTTGTTTTATACTATATTTTAGATGTAAAATAAATAACTTAATATTAATAAACTATGCTATAGAATGACTCCTATTCCTTATCCATTCCTTAAGGATATGTATCGAGTTAAGGATACAAAGTATATGGCTTATGTAATTGGTAAGCATGGTATTGCTGATTTTACTTTGACTGACGATAATGATTTTCCTGAATTTGAAGAAAATGACAATCTTGATAATGCACTAATTTTCACATGGTATGATGATGCTATCAAGTACAGAAGTTTGTTCATTGAATATACAAAGGAAAAGAAGAAGGAAACTGATGAACGACATGCAAATGGTATCTTCACTATTGGCGAAATTGCAAAGAAGCTTGGAATTTCAGAAACTGATTTGAAGATTATTGATAATGAAGAAAATGGCTATATGTTTTATGATGGTACAAGACCAGAGGATTTTGGTGAACTTGGGGATGGTTATAGTTGGTGAACTTGGAGATGGTTATAGTACAAGATATTTGGATTAACCAATATATAATTTAATTTTACTTAATTTAGAAAAATGAATTTAACAACAGCTATATCAATTGTAAATGATGGTGTGCTTGTTGGTCCAAACAAAGGTTGTCCGGTGCTCTATATTAGAGATGAGGATAATCCGGACCAGTTTCAAGCGTTGAATACAAAAGAATTCTATGAATATCTTAAGAAACAGAGAATATTCAGAGATGTATCAAGTTATTGTAAAACTGCATTTTATTTATCTTGGTTCTATATAGATGATAATGGTGAAGTAAAGACGGATAGTGCATCAATAACATTACAAGAAGCTTATCCATTGTCTAAATTACAATATGATGATACAGTTCATGATATGTATGTTTGGAATATTCTTAGAAATGGTTTGAACTACATTTGGACAGCGAGTTTTCCAGATGAAGAGTTTCCAATGGAGTATTCTGGTGACTTGCATGATGACTTGCAGCAGATATATAGTATATACGAAAAGGTACAGAACAAGTTTGGAAACAAGCTTGATAAGTCTACATTTATACAAGCTGTGAATAGCAAGTTGCAGAAACGTGAAGTGTATGACTTTACTGAAGAGAATATTGAATACGTAATAGATTATTTAAGAAACATTTTAGAAAAGTAAAATTATGGTGGCTTACAAGAAGTTTTCAAAATCAGAAAGAGAAAGTGTAGTTCGTGCAATGACTAAAAATATTCTTGAGAAAGAATACAAACCAATCATGTCCAATATAGAAAGTGAACTTACTGCATTATTTATGAAGGATATTCCAAATGAGGTATTTGAGTTTGAAAAGAAGTATCCTTATCTTATTGATAAGGGTGATGTGACATTATATGGATATGATTTCTTGACAAAGGAAGATAAAGAAGAGTATGATCTTTGGAGTAGATGGAATCATATTTATCCTTGCTTCCATGTAAACAATATCTATAATAAGATGATTGATGGTGTTAGTATTCATGGATTTCAGCTTGATGATACTTTGGTAGAATATATTAAGAAGAATGCTCCAGAGATTGCAGAGAAAATCAAAACTATTACTATAAAGAGATTGGATTTGCGTGATTGGTCTGATAAACTTTCTTGTACATTAGGTGCTATCACAACTATCAACAAGTTGAAGGAAGAGTTTCCTGAAGCATATACTATTTATGTAAAGCTGTATGGTGAGCCTGGTTCGCCTTGCAAAAAAGTAAAGGATGATAATGGTAATGAGACTTCTATGTGTGATAACATTGAAAAGCTACGAGCAGAGTATAACAAAGTAGTAGATAATAAAGTAGTAGATAATAAGGTAATAGATAAAAAGTAAATAAAGTATTATGAAGAAATATAATTTAGAGTTTGAATTTTGGAATATCAATGTTGATCCAATTAAAGAGAAAGAAGCTAACAAGATTATTTGGATTCTTTCACAAACTAGACATGTAAAAGATATTTCATTTGCTAATTATGGTGAAATGACATTTGATCTGAATGATGACAAGCATTGGAAACCAATTGTAGAAGATTTGATAGCATTCAACAGAAGAAAGTCAAATTGTATGGTATTTGATATTCATCTTACAAAAGGAATTGATTATTATGATAAGCTTTTCTTGTACCATAGCAACAACAAGAGAATTGGCAATTGGGGATATGTTTTATACAATACTAAGACTGGAAAGTCAAAGCATACATATTTCATTTATGATGATTTGAATGATTTGATTAGTCATATCAATAAAGCATTGAATGCAATGATGCGAAAGGATAACTTTAGTATGGCACATTATGAATCAAGAGGAAAGATTGTTGGTTTGGATAAATCTAATTATACTAACTGGTTGACTGGGCATCTTAGTATCAATGATTGGTGTCGTAAGGAATTTGCAGATCTTCCTAAAATCTTTGTTGATAAGCTAGTTTATCGTAACAATAAGAAGTTTATTGAAATGTAGAATTTACTGAACTTACTGGAAGAAAGCTTATAATTATATATAAAACTAATTCCAGTAACAGTAAATATGGCTGAAACAACAGAAAATACATATATAGCATACACTTATTCTTATACTTATATAATAGGAGGAAAAGAAGTAAAGAGTAGTGTAGATACCACATATACAACTTATGGTATACCAGCAGATGTAAAGATAAGTTATGCCGGTGATATCTTCGTAAGAAGTTCGGTAGATCCTAAATCTTATACTCATGGTATACCTGTTGATGTATTAGTATCAAATGGACAAACATTTGTACAAGATGTTGCTAAGCATATAATGGCTGCTGCTCCACTTATTGAAATAGATAAGAATGGCAATATAAACCAAGTACCAGATGCAAAAGCAAAAGTAATTGCAGGCAGATGTGTAAAGTATGCTAATATGTTACAAGAAGCTATAGAAGCTGATGGAAAATCTGATGATTCTATAATAAGAGAAAATGAAGCTTTAAAGGAAAAGATTAGTGTTTTAGAACCTAAATATGAAAAAGAAAGAATAGAAAATGCTATCAATAAGCAATATATAATTAATCTTGAAAAAGCATTAGAGACTAATCATATTGAAAAGCCATCAAAACCATCTTCTATAAAAGATATAACTGATAATACTATAAAGGATAGCATAGCAGATATCATAGAAGGTAATAAACCAGGAGATGATAATCCTGGATCACCAGATGCTCCTAACAACACTTATCCTATTCCTCAACCATAAAATTTTAAAATATGAAAAATAAAATTTTGATTAAAGGTATATTGTTTGACATTTGTTTAGCAATATTTACTTGTTTCATTTATACATCATGTATTACTCCTGATGTACCAGTTGTAAGTACTCATACAACCCATGTGGTTTATGGATATAATGATTATGGGTATAGATATCATCGAAGACATTTGCCACCTCCACCAAGGAGACCAGTTTATGTTTGTCCACCACCAAGAGATCCATATCATCCAGTTTGGATTCAACATCCATCATATAGACAAAACCATAATGGATTTGGAAATATAAGAAAAGATATAAGAATACCTGGTAGAGTTGATAGCAGACCTATTTATCCAAAGAATAAAAATTTTGGTGGAAGAAGATGAACTTTTTAATAGAAATATTCTATTATTAATCTTGAAACGATATAATATTCGTTTCATAATAACATAATTAATAACAATATAAATTTAAAAGAAAATGAAAAAGATTTTGGTAGTATTTGCCGCTATTGTGGCAATTAGTTTTGCTTCTTGTGGCAATTCAACTAAGTCAACTGCATCTGTAAATGACTCAGATACAGTAGTTGTTGACACTGTTGCTGATTCTGTAACAGTTGACTCAGCCGTTGTAGCAAAGTAAAATTGGTTTAACTAATTTTTATTAAACACAGATGCAGGATTCAAAAGATCCTGCATTTTTTGTTTGAAATTTATCTAAAGTTTACTATATTTATAAAGTACAAACAAATAAATTAAATATAGTAGACTATGTCGAATAAGAAATCTATTATGACCATTGTGATTGATGGTAACTGGTTGTTAATGAGTCGTCTTTCAATTCTTAGAATGAGAATTAAAGATGAAGACACTTTGGTTAAGGAAGTTAAGTTGATGATGATTAAGTCAATCAACAAATTGCTTCGAGATATTCCACAGATTGACAATGTGATTTTTGTTGCAGATGGTGGATCATGGAGAAATAAGATAAGTGTTCCAGAATTTCTAAAGAAAGAACATATTACATATAAAGGTAATAGAGAAAAGGATAAAGATCTTGATTGGGATAAAATCTTCAAAGGATACGATGAATTTATTGATGTATTGAAAGATACAGGAGTATGTGTTTCAAGAGAGAAAGGTATAGAAGGAGATGATTGGTGTGCTTATTGGAGTAAGTTGTTGAACAGCAAAAATACTAATTGTCTTATTTGGTCTGCTGATAGAGATTTGACACAATTAGTTAAAATTGATCCAAAATCTAAATGCTTTACTGCATGTTGGAAAAAGGATGCTATTGTAATTGAATCTATTGACCATACATCTGATAATGAAATGGATTTCTTCTTTAATAGTTATGATTCAAATGAGAATCAGAAATTACTAGAAACACTTTGTATGAAAGCAAAGAAGGTTGAAGAAATTCATCCTATGGATATTGTAATAGATAAGACTATTAGAGGAGATTTAGGAGATAATATTTTACCTGTTGTATATAAGAAAGCTAAGGATCCAAGTTCTGATAAGATGTTCAGAGTAAGTCAGAAGGAATTAGATTTGTCGCTTGATATCACAAGACTTGATGAAGTGAATGCTTATTTTGAAGATTTGTTGAATAAGAAAACATGGAAAGATAAAGCCATGTCAACATTAGATGAAATTATTGAGCATTTCTTTTATAATGAAAAATTGGTATGGTTGGATCCAAGTCAGTACCCTGATGAAATTCTTGAGAAAATGGCAAAGCATTCTATTCCTGCAATCAATAAGGATTTGAGTTTAGCAGAACAAAAGATCCAAGCAGAAAAGAATGATGTTTATGATGTTCTTGAAGAAATTTAAGAAAAATTTAAATAAATTTTGAAATTTTAGGGATTGGTTCTATATTAGTTATGTTAAATAATTAATGTAGAACCAATTTAAGTTATAATTATTATGCCAAATATTAATAATTTGAAAAAAAGTAAAGAGTTCAATTATCAACATGATTAATGTTGAACTAACAAAAGAAAATCGTCTTAGCGATGTTTCTTCAATCATGCTTAAGATTAAGTTTGAATGTAATGATGTTTGTTCTCTTTATCCATTAACTTGGTTGGAAGATCCTTATGATGAATTTGTTATTGAGCATTTCATTAATAGAGTACCAGGAAAATATCGATATCATCTTATTGGGTTTAAGCTTGAAGATTTTAATACTTGGTGGCCAGTTTTTGATAATGATGAATTAAATCAGAAGTTTGTTGATGAAACTAATGATTACATCAATAAGAAAGCTGAAATGTTAGATAAATGGAATATGTGTGACTAAATTAAATAATTTATGATTATGACTGATAGATTGAATCAACCTTTGAATGTTTATGACTTAGTACTCATTTCTCATCCTAAGACTTCTGTATTACTCAGATGTATGGTTGTTAAGATTATGGCAAAGACTGTAAAAGTTGTTGTACTTCCAGAATCTGAATTAGAGAACGAAACTGCTCAATATTGTCAGAAAACCATGGCTGATGTAGGTGATGGTAAATGGCATGGAAATGTGTATAAGTCAAAAATTGGTTTCAACAGAAAGCCAGAAGAAGTAGTAAAGATTGGTCATACTGAAGTTCCTTGTGATTTATCTGAAACAGAAGAAGCAGTAGCTGCAGAACTTACAGATGTTAAAGTTGGTGATCCTAACCTTTGGATTAACAGAAAGAATTTGAATTATAATGTTTAAATAATTTTAAAATATGGAAACATTAGTTACAACAGATATTGTTGGTAAAGAAGTAAGAATTGGTGATATAGTATTAGTTGCTCATACAGATAGCAATAATCTTTTTCATACTAAAGTAATTGACATTAAACCTAAGAGAATGAAATGTATGATTTTCGATGCTCCAAAAAGTTATCGTTATATGAATGATAAAGTGGTTCAGAGATTGCCAGAACAAGTAATTAAAATATCAGATTAAGAAAATATGAAAGTAATATATGATGAATTATACCCTGATGAATTTTTCAATTACGGTGGTATTGTAACAGTAGGTAGTTTCAATTTTGAAATTAAGAATATTGTTGAATGGAAGAAAAGTACTAGTGCTCCTAATTGGACATCTGACTATATCAATACTGTAAAAGGCGGTGATGCCTATATTGGTATCATGCATTTCAAATTTGATGATGAAAATGGTTGGTTCAAATATACTGGTGATCTTCCAAAGCTTGAATCTAAAGATCCTTATGGTATCAATAATGTAAACTTTTCATTGATTAGTCCAGATCATCCAAAATGGGATAAGTTTACAAAACAGAGATTGGAATGTGGATTTGATGATTCTGAAGTGTGGAATCTTGACCTTACTATTGCAAAGTTCATTCTTCCACGTATTGAAAGATTGAAAGAAACTTTTGCTGGGTATCCTGCATTTTTAAAGAGTGAAGATGAATGGAAAAAGATTCTTGAAAAGATTTGTAATGCATTCCGTTTGTATATCAATTGTGACAATGATTGTATTGAAAATTTGAGAACAATAAATTTGTTGCATGGAGATGACAAACCAGATGAATTAGAAAAAATATTGAAAGACCACGAAGATTATGAAGAAGGAATGAATCTCTTTTTCAAATATTGGACCTGGCTTGGTGATTAGTTCAAGAACTTAAGTTAAATTACATAGGTTCCCATGTTAAGCGCCTGGGTCACACAGGAAGCGGAAAAATATACTTCGGTATGTTCTATCAGCTAAGACAATTTTAACGTTTCCTAGTGAATTTTTTAGATTTACAAAAAGAGCTCTGATTTAAATCAGAGCTCATATTGTTTTAAATAAATAGTACTTCATTGTAATAATCTGGATCCAAGTTGTTCTTGACATATTCCTTTGCATCCAAAAGAGATTGTGATTCATTTACACAGCCATCTCCGGCTTTTAATGTAATATCACCATTTTCTGTAAGTTCAAGATCAACATTAAAATTCTCTTTTAAGAAAGAACTTGTTTTAATTATGCTAGAATCATAGTTTACTACTCTCTTTACGAAGTCTTTACATTCTTTAGTTTCAAATATTTTATCATTGTTAAATTCCATTTTAAAAATTAAACATTAATTTATATTCCATAACCTTGGCCCATTGTATCATCAGTTGTACCATCAGTACCAGGGTTAGTTGGCTCTTGAATAACAGGTTCTTTTAGCTTGTATGTTTCAGTCAACACTTTCTTAAGATAAGAAATTACCTTTTCTGGTGTATAATAATTCTGATATAAGTATATAGCTATATCTTCAATATGAACACCAAAAATATCAATAAGCATCTGTAACTGGTTTAATGGAGCATTTTTCATAACTAATGTTGAACCACAAGTTATTTCAGGTGCTGGATTTACTTTACTGAATACATCAGTTACCATATTCATGTGCTTTTTCTCAACATCTACCGGACACTCAGGACGTGGCTTAGGAGGGCATGGTGGTACTGGGTGATGATGATGAGGAGGGAGTGGTGGCATTGGCTTATCATGACATCCACAATCAGGTGGAGGTGGAGGCAATGGGTGATGATGGTGTGGTGGTTGACACTCACCAGGACCTGGATTATAAGGAGGTACAGGAACTGGATTATTTCCATCAGCCTTGCCAATGATGTTTCCATTTGAATCATAGATATCATCGGAAATCTGATAGAATTCTGTACTGAATTCGTTCATGTCAATCATACGACCATCGGAAAGCATTACTGACATTCCATTTTCTGCAATAATGCAATCTCTTACTTGTACTTCAGCACCAGTCTTCTTAGATATCCAAGTACCTTTTATTTCTGGTGCACCAGGACCACCTGGCATGTCCATACAAAAACCTCCACCTCCAATAGGTGAATAGTTATTTGGCATATTATTCATTTATTTATAAATACATGTATTTTTACAATAAAATATAGAAATTAATTATTATTCATTACAAATTATTTAACTTAAATAATGTTAATTAAAGTTAAATTAATTATATTCTCTTAATAGTTCTTTTCTACCTTCCAAATCAGATTTAAGATATTTATAAATGCAATTTGCTATAGTATTATAATCATCTTCTTTTCCAAAATAAAGCATATTATATTGTTTAGAAGATTTCATAAAGTCATTCACTTCATGCATCATTCTCTTATCTTTTATAACAAAAGAATCTATCCAACAAATAGTAATTCCTTTAATATATCTGCTTGATATTGTATTGAACATATCAAAAGTCATTGGAATTATATTTGAATTTGACATTTCTTCTTTTGTTATACCTTCTGATATTTGGTCATCATCAGTATGTACACATAACAATGCATTGTTTTTGAATGCTAAATACAAATCATCATTATCCATATAGTATTTCCATTCCTTTATATCTGGATCCTTTTTTAAGATATCAGTACTGAATGTTTTGGCCACCTTGATTTCTTCATTCAAAGTGTTCAAAGTAGCCAAAACATCTACTTTCTTCTGATTGTCATAAGTTACAACAATTATCTTATTCTGGTTGTTCATCTGTATAACTAACTTTCTTTTGATTTTCTTACAAATTTTATTTCATTATAATTATTATTTCCATCTGGTTGCTTATTAGGAGTTATCCTCCAAGTTTCTGTTATTTCGGAAGTAACTTTCTTAGCTTCTGTGGTTTGATGTACTCTATATCTCTTTGTAGTATTATTGTCAGAAATATTTTCAAGTATAGATTCAAAATATGTAGAACGTTGTCCATCAGGGTGTTCATCATCATATTTCAATGCTGTACATCCTACCCAATATTTAAGCCCAGATGTATTTTGCCAATCGACAAGTTTTTCATAGTATGAAGTTACATTATAGAATCTTTCATTAGTATCATCAAAATTATAATTGAATTCAATTCCCTTTCCAGAAATATTACCATCATCTGTTGTTGACCAAGTGGTAAATGTATATCTTTCAGATTCTTTAGGAATATATGTACCTTTCAATTTAATAGTTAATTTTTGTTGATCCTCATTAGATATGACAATATTTCCTTCCACATTATTATCTTTGAAATTCTTCAACATATCTTCTGTAACATTCCATCCTAACTTATAAACATTAGAATTACTATCAGTTTTTGTTAATGTAAATGTATACTTTGATAAATCAGAATATTTATCAACTGATATTTTTGGGTGACAAGATTCTGTTTGATACGTTTTACCTTCGGTTGTTGCTTTTTCATCGTATACCCATTCATTATCAACTATCTTATACACTTTATCATAAATCTTATCATAACAGATAACATATATGTTTTCTAATCCTTTAGCTTCTAAACCTATATAATTGCCATTATCTGTCTTACCTGTTGTATTAGACCAATCTACATTATACAATCTATATGTTTTATTCAACATTTCTTTATGTTGTGTTTCATTGTAAGATGTTCCATTAGCATCTTTACAAAGCATACAAACTCTTACACGTAGCTTACCAGATGGTTTGTTCTTATTTTCATCAGGTTGTTCTTTATGATATATATCTGTTAAAGATTTACTTGGTTCTGATGGAATTGGTTTATCTGGTTGAATATTTATGTTTGCAAACTTATTATAATCTTTTTCATAATTATCATAGAACTGAGGTATTGTATTGTTAGACAACAATTCTCTTACATTAATATAACGGTAAGATAAGCTATATTCTTGCTTTACTATTACTTCATTATAATATGAGAACTTGCTTGATTTGTCATATTCAACAGGTAATTCTGTCATCATCTTCCAACCGCTATATGTTCCTTTACCTTCTATATTATATCTGTTAGGTACTTTCCAGTAAGTATTTGCTTCTTTTATACCAATGAAATATGTTTCACTTCCATCATTTGGATTTACGATTACTTGTTGAGATCCAACAGAATATGACATTGAGTATCCTTTTGGCAACTTAGGTGAATATTCATGTATATATTCTTCTTGTGTAGGACATAATATGTTTCTTCCTACATATACATAAGATGCTAATATATCATCATTATTGTTATATTTTACTACATGTTGGTTTTTATCAAGAACATATCTTGTACCATCAGGATCTTTACCTATTGTAAGAATACCAAGTAATGTGTTTTCATTTTTTACAGATATTTCAGATACTGGAATAGATTCATAAGATGGATAATATGAATATGTAACATATTTGTAAGAATTACCAGATTCATCTGTATTATATCTTTCTACACGTCTACGATATACTGGAGTATTCTTATTCATATATGCTATAGGGTCTTCATTGTATGTACAAATAAAACTACCATAACTCAATAAATAAGATCCTTGTACCTTAGATTTTGTACATGTTTCTATCATATCACATGAATATTGTGAGCATTTCTCACATCCATCACATGTCCATATTTCATTATAAGAGTAGTTAGCAAAATCATCTGGTAAAATATATTTACCATTCTCATATTTCAACTCATATTTGTAATTTGGATCTTTTTCTCCACCATATTTACATTCACCATCATCAACACACTTACCATCACCAACATAAGCATAAGTATATATTCTCTTTACTGAAGCCACATCAAAAGTACCAGTATAAGATCCAGGAATATCAACATAAGAAATTGCTATTGGGTTTCCAACAAAAAGATCTGTTCCAATACCGTTTTCTGCATCTGATAAATATGAACTTAGTTCAAGATAGTTAGCTGATTCATATAATGGCAATCCTTCTGTAGATACATAAGGTTCATCAGTTATCTTCTTTGACCAACCTGCTTCTGGTATCTTCATCCATTTTTCTTCTACTGGTTCATTAGCAGATGTTCTGTTTTTCACACAAAGTACACATTCTTCATTACCAATCAACTTATACTTGTTACCATAAGGATTAATCTTTATATATTTTTTATAATCATTTAGCAAGTTTTGAAGTTTACCTAATTCATTTTCATCTCCATAATTGTCAAGCAACCAGTTGTACCATTCTTCATTTGGATTTCCTTCACTACCTTTACCACTTGATATAAATCCACCCTTATCTAATAAATCATATAAAGTACAGAATACACCATGAGATCCATTTTGTAATTTTATCAAATCAATTACATTTTCAATATCATCATTTTTCTTATAACGTTTAGATATTCTAGAAGCATCTCCTAAGAATATGCTTCCAAAATCAGTAATCACATGATTTTCTTCCAATAACTTAGTAAGATTCAAATAAGAAACATTATAATTATGAGGGTATTCATGATAATATCTTGTATTATATCTATTATTCTTTCCGTCACCTGTTACAGTTAAAGTATGGAACAAGTAATTTTCTGCACTTATATTCTCATTTGAATAAGATTTGAACAAACTGTTATCCCCAGTAGTATCAAAATCACTCATACTAACCCTAGCTGATCTGTGATTACCTATAGGTGTCACAATAGTACTGTATGCACATAATTGCTTATTTCCACCATTTACATAATGAGCTTCCCAAGATGCATTGTTTGTAAACAAATGACCTTTGACATTTACATCACCATTGATATTAGTATATGACATATCAATATCAAATGTATCCATTGGTGTAAGCTTACCTTGGGATGGATTATGTACCATTGTTGTAGTACCAAGGTTTGGATTGACATTACCACTACCTATCTTAAGTCTTGATTTGTCATCAGTATCATAAGCAACTCCAAAATAAGCATTCCAAAGTATTGTAGAAGTATCTGTACCATTGAATAACTCTCTACCAATACCCATGACATTGTATCTGTTGAGAGTAGTGAGATTCTTTGCTAATACTTCAGATAAGTCAAATATTGGATACTGATAACTATCTGTAGAGGAAACATCATCATTGGCATTATAGATAGAGTTAGGAATATATTCCTTAGGATACTTTGTATAAGGTATTGACTTTGGAATAGTACCATATCTCTTGTATATTGCTTCTGAATCTACTTTTACTACTTTATTGCCAACACTATCTATAGAGATGTAAGATATTGGAGTTCTAGTAACTACAACTTCATCATTTATATCAAAGTGTCTATTGTCATAAGTATTCTCAGTTCCTTCAATCTTTCCTTGTATGCTATCTGTAAATTCTATGGAGAAATTTAGATTGTTCTTATATTGTTCTACATCTTTTTCTACAGAATTTCCTAAAGATCTAGAATAAGAACCAGTGATAGCAGTAAAATAGTCAGAATTATGATTTCTTATTACTGGATATACTGCATTAGAAGAATCATGACTGTTATTCTTTAAGTCATTGTTTACTTTAGAAAATACTACCCATCTATGCTGATAATTATCAGGACTATATTGAGCATTAGCATAATGAGCAATCATGTTCTCCAAACTCATCATATAAGAAAGATCTAAAGCGGCAATGCCGCCAGGTCTCTTGAGATAAGTCATTTCATGCTTCTTTACTCCGTTCTCTTCATATTCATAACAAGTCCAGAAAGAAGTAACAAGAGTGTCCTTACCTAAAAGATAAGATAATGAAGTTGCTTTCTTATCTATTCTGTATATATAAGAGTTGTTAAGTATATCTTCATTTTTAAAGAATCTATAGTTGGTCCCTTCAAAAGAATAAGTATTTAAGTAAGTATTCCATGTATCAGAATAAGTATCATATTTGCATATATACTTATTTTCTGTTGAATTCTTCTCCATTGTATCTACATAAGAAGAACATAAAAGAAGAGAATTGCTTATATACGAATAATCATCAGTAGTAGATATTGTATTCAACCATTCACTGGATGGTACCCAAGCATATACAGAAACAACAGAATCTCCACCAACATTAGAATTGCCATCCATGTAATTAGCAGCAAATTCTTTCAATTCCCAATTTGACTTATCCCAGTTCTTTACTGTTTCTGGACCATATATGATAGAAGAGCTTGGATTGAAGTTTTCTGGATCAGTATCTTGTTTTATTATTATTCCACTACCATTTGAACTAATCGCTCTTGCATACTGGTCTGTCTTTACTCCATTTATGATCCAATATCCATCAACACCAATATAAGGTACTATAAATGACTGATACCAATCAATAGAAGATATGATATTGTCATTTACATAACTGATTATGAAATCATATAATATAGTCTTCTGCTCAGTACCATGAGCTAATATTACTTGTTCATTATCTGCATCAGTATAATTACAGATTTTCTGTAAGTACTTGAATATTCCTTTACCTGGTTTCTTATCAGTTCCAAGTTGTATGAAATTTACTTGTAAAGAAGAAAGTGAATTATATATTATAGAAGAATCATTAGAGTTGTAAGTAAAGTTTACTACAAAATCCAATGGCATAATAATACTATAAGAATCTTCAACTTCTACAGATTTTGCACCATATTGTGTACTTGCTTCTTCTTTAGCAGACAACAATAACTGGGCAATTATCTGTCTCTTTATCTTAATGTTGGTTGAATCTCTGTACATGATATCATCATATACAGAAAGTACCATAGGAAAAAGCTGTGAAGCATCATTTACAAAATATTCAAGCTTTTCTTCTATCATGGTTTGGTCGTCCTGATCATCCATATACCATTCACCTACACCTACAGCATTACAAATTTCATTATTTAATATAGGAGAAAAACTTGCTACTGACCATCCAACATTAGTTTCAGTATTTTCATCCACCTGTAAAGTATACTTCTTTGTAAATAGAGGAGATCCATCATCAGTGAATACATAAGTATTCTCTGTCATCAGATTGCATAATGAATCAATCAATTCTAATGGTGTTAAGCTTCCATCTGCATCATAAGTGTCAGATATCTTCTTCCACAAGTCATCTTCATAGTCATAATTTACAGAGTCTACTCTTGTAAAATCACCTAAATCAATCTTTGTGGAATTACACTTATACGCTTCTAACAACCATTTATGCTCATTATTAGTGTTAGTAATATAATAGTTTGGATTCTTCTTAAGCCGTATTAATACTAACTTTTCATACTCGTTAGGATTGACTTCTGTTGAAGGATCATTTGATAAAGTAGCATCTTCTGGTAACATCAGATTAGATTCATTAGACATAAATACTCTGAATCCATCTACGAATTCACCATCTACTGTTATCTCTTCACATATATACTCATTATCATAAGGACCATACTTACCAGAATCATGATGCCCTACAACTTTATAGATAAGAACATCTTTACCAATGTTCTTATCATGTGTACGTGCAATGATAGCAGAATTTCTATGCCAATATGATGAACCATTTATACCAGTTGAATCATTAAGATAAATCTCAGAACCATACTGATCTTTAGTAATGTTCTTAAGAATGTTATTTGATGATTCTATAGTAAACTGTGAATTAGCATTACCATTTATATTTGAATTTGCCTCATCATATCCTACAGGAACTCTTGTTCCTGACTTGTCACTAGTTTCCTCAGCATCTACTTCAACTATCTTACCAACTATGCTGTTTGATGACTTAGTCCAAGTAAATTCAGCGGCAATATTTGACTGATTGAAATCTCCTAAATAATTAGGAAACAAATCAGAAATGATGAAACTGTCATTCTTTATAGAATCCCCTTTAGTTGAAAGTCTTTGGCCAAGGTTAGCCAAAGACTGTTTCAAATAAGGATCAGTATAGTTGCTTAAATAATTAGCATTGCTTACTCGTGACTCAAAAGAGTTTATATTGATTATTGACATAGATATTTGTTTGATATTCTAAACTTTCAATCAGGATTAAGCATTTTATTTCAAAACAAATTTGTAATGAATTTTATATAGCTTGTTAGAATTAAGTGAATTCAACTTCATTGGAGTTGATGTCACTTTGTAATCATACCTGTTGAATAAAAATAATTTTTGATCTTCATTCATATCATCAACCAATGTACCCCTGTTCAACATTAAGAATATTGCATAAGCTTGTCCTTTTGTTGACCTGTTTACAACTTCATCATAAGAATATAATTTATTAGTAGACCACTCTAATGCATCATCACAATATACAATTACGGAATCATTAAAATGTTTTTGTTCTAATAGTTTTACTCTTATTTCTTTACCATTCTTATCTTTCTTTCTGTTGTTGTAATCTTTTATTGTATTGTTTTTTGATGGTACATATATTGGGGTTGAATTTCTCATATCTAACTGTAAAGAAGTCTTATATATGACACTATCACCTATAGATGGGTAATTTCCAGTATCTACCATTCTATTGGTATTCTCTATAGTATCTTTGAATTTCAATAACCATTGGTCAGATACAGAAGTTACTTTATTTATCAATGGTACTATATTTCCAAAGTATCTGTTATATTGAAGATATGTATTTGATTTATCTATAGTTACATCGGTTTCTGATACTTCTACATTAGGGTCATCTACTGTACATTTAGATTCTTTATATCTCATTATGAATCTGAAATTCGATAGCTTAGTTATAGTGGTCAATCTGTCAAATATAACTGATGGTTGTATTTTGAAGAATGGAAGCATTTGCTTGAATACTTTAAATACATAATCCTTTCTTATATTTATATCAACACCATTTATATATTTTATAAGCTTTATCTTATTGTCATAAGTATATATTGGAATATCAGGAACATTTGATATGTTATATTGAGCTATTACATTGAATGTACTTGTTGTATTGTCAGCATCTATATTTATTATCCAAAAACCATAATTTGTTCCATCTTTCTTTATTGTACCAAAATTATCTATTTCATATCCTAAATCATCATAACCAAAATTATCTAACTGAATATTCACACTATCATAATTAGAATATATTATTGGATCTTCATAGAATTTTTTCAAATTATTTACAGTTTGCTCATTTATCTCTATCATCCAATTTACATTATTTGTATTATATCTGTACATGTACCAAGTATCTCCCTTTTTGTTTACTTTGGTCTTCATCAAATCATTTAACAAGTAATGTGCATATATTATTGTATCTTCTTTTTCTTGGGCATATATATCATTGAATAATGGTATAAGTACATGCCCTACTGGATCATATTCTTCTACCTTGGTTTGAACATCATAGGATATCTTATATTCTGAAGACAACATGTTTCTTTCCCATTCATCAGACTTTTCTAATCTATAAAGATATATATCTCTGTATTCAGAACTATCATCCTTTTCTATTTTCATTACTTTATCATAGATAGTATCATCAAGTCTGGTAACATTTATATCAAATACTATTTCGTATGAATTAACGTCAAAATCATCTTCATCACTATGTCGGAACTTCCATATTCCATTTCCTTTGTATTCTATTCTGTCATAGAAGTAATTGAATATTCTATAAGGGTTATCTACTTTCTTATCAGAAACAGTTATCTGTTCTTCCATACCATGAATATCCTTCAATTTGGTATATGCATCTACTATCTGTATCTTTCCATCTTTATCATTTGACATTATTCTTTGCTTTACATACAAATAGTCATACCAATTTTCTATTATATCAACTGGGTAGTCATAGTTATAGTCTTTACACAATTCATTATACCACCAATAAAGATGTTCTTTATTTAAGAACTTAGCTTTCATCTTTCTTACATAATCTAATCTTTCTTGTACCTTATCTTCTGATATTCCACTCTTCAATAGTACTCTTCTGAAATTGTACACATCACACCATATTACGTCAAGATCTTTATCCTTATCTTCATCATTCATATTGTCACCATGAAATTCTAATTCAGGATCTTTCTTTATGAATACATTTGTTGCACATATTTCATTATCCCCATATACTACTGGCATGAATGTGTATTTAGATTTAGAAGATAAACGTTTAGTAAGATAGTAGCTAGTATCTTTATATATGTTCTTCAATGCCATTCTAAAGTTGTAAGCAGGTTTCCCAACAACATTAAAATATGTTAAATCATAATTGTCTGTACCACCATTACTCTTTAATCCAGTAAGATAGTAATAAGCTATCTGGTCAGTATCAGTTGCATCCAACATCTTAATCCATTTATCATTGAAGAATTCTCCTTTTCTATATAAATTGAAACCATATTGAGTATTTATTAGAGATGATGGTTGCAACAATATGTATGAATAGCTGAAACCTTCTCTTCTATGGGATTCTACATTTTCTTTAGGAATATAATATGTGAAACCAACTTGGTACCTTATTTTCTTATCACTCTTAGAAGATATGCAAATCTGTCTTACCATTGGATCTTGCCAGATATCAAAATCTGTATACTGATACCAGTAGTAACTGTAAGGATTTTCTTTTTCTATAGAATAAGTAGAAGTACTTCCAGTAATGTAGTTCTCCAATGTATATGATAAGAATTTCTTATCTGGGTCAGTTATCAAATCATAAGATGATGTATCATATCCTGGAACAAAAACATAAGATTGATAATTTTTTGCATTTACAAAACTATCGTTATATGGATCTATAGGTGAACTTCCATTGTGTACTTTTATACCATATTTGTAAGAAACATAGCTGAGTGGGCCACCAATCTTAATGTAAGACAAATATGATGAAGTGTCATCTACCATCATTTTTAATGTATGTATAGGCAACATTTCATAAGAATTAGCCTTATATGTATTGATAATATCTTCTACAGAATCAGAAGTTGTTAATTTATATATGCTTTCACTCTTGAACAAGTTGAATGCATCATTGAATGTTGTATTCTGTACTTCATGACTATATGAGAAATATGTATAGCTTAATTCATAAGAAAAGATGTTTTCTAACTCTATTACAGTATCATCATAATTATACCAAGTATTTATGTCATCCATTGTGAATCCATAATCATTGATATTGACATACCATTTTGAATATGAATATGAATTAGTAGGATCTATCTTTACAAATGTATCATTCAATGACATCACTGCATTTTTTTCACTATCTGCAGGATTTGTAGAAGTAAATGCTTCACAAGCGGCTTTAGTAATAGCATCACTATATAGCATTGAAGACATGATTGTAGTATTATACTTACAATTTGTTTCAAATTGGTTAGCCATGCTAGTAGATATAGTATAATTAGCATGTTTCATTACATCATTAGCCACCGAAGTCTTTACTGAGAATCTTGGATTTACAAATACTCCAAACTTATCTATTTTTTCATTATCTTTAGTAAGTGTATTATATATGTTAGTAAGGTTATGTAAAATGCCATTATAGTAGCATTCATCATTTGATACAGTACCCCAAGATGCATTATCTACCCAAGAATTGTCATTTTCTGATATCTTACATAAGCTAAACCAATTATATCCATACTTATTCATTATGTTTTCATAATTAGTTGTTATGTTTGGATATCTGTCATTATATTTAGCAATATCTTTTCCTAAAGGAAATATTAGAGAATAATCTTCTGCTACAGATGATTTACCTGATGATATTGTTTCACATATTCCTGAAATAGTATATGATAGTGTTGGGAATTCCTTATATAAGAGATTAGAATATTGGTTGTCAGAAAATGCAAAAGCAAGATTTATGATATATGGATTTTCATCTGATGATGCTTGTAACTTCCATCTAGAATACATTTTGCTTATCTTATTAGACAAAGAATATTTTTGCATTCTTGCTTCATGTAAGCTAGGATATTTGTTATCCATTATGTTAGGAACATTTCCAGGTATGTAGTTCATCAATCCTGTATTCTTATCCATTCTAAGAATGCTCTGATTTAGTGTATCATAGTCACAACTCCAATCATACCAAGATATTCTGTTTCCATTTGATATGTAATAACCAGATACTTCAACTTGGGCTCCTTTATATAATGTTTTTTCTGATTGGTCAAGTACTTTATCTAAATCAATACTGAAGCATAATGGCAATACCTGCTTCATTGCAATATTCTTTCTTTTGAATTGCAATCCTAAAGAAAGGTCAAAAAGATTTATAGTTGACATAGATGATAGCATGTTACCTATTTCATTAGATATCGCTGTAGCTATACCACCATGATTCAAATCTATTCCACTATATGTTGCATTTTTATTTCCAACAGAAATATTTGCTACTTTAGAATCAATACAAGATTTATAAGAGTCAAGATAATGAAACAGATAGTTTCTCTTATCTTTTTGGTGATCCATTATATTGACTTTCATTCTCTTATACAGTTTTCTGTCTTTGTTGGTGAATATCATATTTATAATGAATGCATCAGGTAAGTCATTTGGATCATCTACATATATAGGAGCAAAAAATTCAAATTTATGGTTATTCTTTACATTCAATACTCTACTGCAACCCATTTCCAAATCTATGTTTCTATCATAAATTGGATTTAACTTGTCAAAAACCTGAACATTACTTTCATCAAAAGACATTCCATTACTGAAGAAAACATTGTTGTAATATTTATAGTATTCTTTCAGATCATAAGAGTAGTTTGAAGACAGAAGATTAGCTTCTATTTTCTTATCATATATTGTATGAGACAATGGAGACAACACGGCGCCTCTTACAAAGCAATCATATACATCATATTCTTTATCTGTTGATTTGATATAATCTGATGTTGTACAAACTATTTTGACATTTCCACTATATGTAGGAATGACTCTGATCAATGGCTTTATCATTAAAGTAGACAATATTTGTTTTTCTGATATTTAAAAATTGACAATACATTTTATTAATATTATTTAACATTTAAAATATGTCCAATAAACGTTTTTGTATTTATTTTAATATAAGAAAATTAAAATTGAACTTTAAATGAAGTCACTCAAATTACATAGCGTCTCATCAGTGAAACAATCTTTTGGTTGCTTCTTATCTTGGTGTGGCAGTATGCCTTGTGGGTTTAGACATTCATAGTAAAGTTCGTGATAGAGGAATTGTATCTGATCACGAATTAGTGAACGGAACAATTCTTATTTTATTAGATAATGAATACTGATTGAGAAGAAGTTCCGTAAACAATTAGGAATTTTTTCTCATTTTTGTATATAAAAGTTTGAAATATCCTATATAAGTTCTATATTATATATGTCAATCAAATATTGATATGAACAAATTACAATACATGGAATAAGATCCAGAACTTAATACTTCTGAGTTGGATGCCAGACCAATAGCTTAAGGATATAAAGCAATCTATGCTAACAGGATTTTCTAGAGATCCGTAATTTGTTTATTGATTGGGTAAATAGCTCCAATGGTAGAGCACTAGATTGAAGATCTAGGTGTTGTTGGTTCGAATCCATCTTTACCCACAAAATTAATTGGTTCTGTAGCTCAGTTGCATTAGAGCAGGAATCTTCTAAATTCCGGGTCACGAGTTGGAGTCTCGTCAGAACCACTAATTAAGTTCTTTGAAATATTTATTTAAGTTCCATTAGCTCAGTTGGTTCCGGAAGGCTAGAGAGCATCCGACTTTTAATCGGAGGGTCACGGGTTCGAGTCCCGTATGGAACACCATGGTAGTCAAGAGATCTCTGCTGAGAATGAATAAAGAATGAGAAGCTCAACATCATTAACATCTGGATAATCAACAGATTTATGTGAATACCTCTGTTGGTCGTGTGTAAGAAGGTTGAATTTAATTGGACTAGACCAAAAAATTACATAGATCACTTTGCATGGGCACCGGAAAAAGTTCGAGAGATAATTAATGATGGCTAACAAAGTTATTTAAACAAATCGTCCTAATTTGTTTGGTAACAGGTTGTTATTGTTGAATCATATCATTGAAGTAGCTAATCAATTGAAGAAGGGAACAGCAATTGAAATACAAAATCCCTTGTATGGAAGTATGGGTGAGTGGTTTAAACCAGCACACTGCTAACGTGCCGAACCGAAAGGTTCCGAAGGTTCGAATCCTTCTGCTTCCGCAAAATGTATATATAACTGCCATTGTCCGAGTGGTTAGGTGTAGGTCCGCAAAACCTACAACATTGGTTCGAATCCAATATGGCAGTCATTACATAATAAAATTACATACAAGAACCAATAATGACATTGAAGTTCATTGAAAGAGATTGATACGTCGAGTGGACACCATATTCGCGATATAATGTTGCTCTCCTCAAATAGAAATATTAAGTGGATATATGCTGCAGTAAATATATCTGGTATAAGTTTTCTATGTTGTCTATAGATACCGATGGCTAAAAGGACTATAGAAACTCTCGTTCTTGTATTTTGGTTCAATAGCTCAGTTGGTTTAGAGCATCTGCTTTACAAGCAGAGGGTCCAAAGTTCGAATCTTTGTTGAACCACATAATAAACCGGAGAACTAGCAATGCCGAGAGAATAAGATCCGATTGTAAAGTCAACCCGGTTATAGTATAAGCAGATGTAGCTCAATGGTTAGAGTGCTTCTTTGCCAAAGAAGAAGTTGTGAGTTCGATTCTCATCATCTGCTCAATTTATATATGCATCAGTGGTGTAGTTGGTGGTGCACATCTGGCTTCCAACCAGAAGGCTTTCGCGAGTTCGAATCTCGTCTGATGCTCTATATCTAGGTGTACTCTAATTGGTCAGAGCCTTGATTTGGGATCAAGTGGATACTGATAAAGTGGATGCAGGTTCGAGTCCTGTCACCTAGACTATACGCACCGGTCGGTTAATGGTTAGGCTAGCAGTCTCCAAAACTGCAGGTATTGGTTCGATTCCAGTCCGGTGTGCAAGTGTTTAATTTTAAATGTTGTTAATATATGGGTAACATTAGAAATAGAGCTTGGAGAAGAAAGAAGACTGAATCAAAATGGAATTCTCGCTGTAAGAAATTTATGTTTGATAGTCTTTTTAAAGATGGTGATATAGAATATTCATTCAAGATAAGTGATGGTAATGGTAAGAAAATCAGACGTACAATAATGATTCCTAATTTGAGAAAACCAACTTCATGGAAAGAAATGAAGAAATGCGATCCATGGGCTAGGTTTTTGAAGAATGGTTCTGGATATTGTACTCGTATATCAGCCAAAATGGATGCTAAGCGAAAAATCAAGTTGCAACGTATCAACAACAAGAAACTCATCAATGAAGGAATTCAAGAATATGATGACATTTACGATGAAACTTTAGAAGATAATTTCTATCTTAATAATGTAGCATAAATATTGCTAATATATGGGTTCTTTCGTTCAATGGTAGGACAGGAGATTGTGGTTCTCCTTATTAGAGTTCGATTCTCTAAGGGACCCCAAACGTGATCAGAATATACTGGTGATTGGATAAAAACAATGTAGCTGAGAAGAGTAGTGCAATAATACGCGTAAATAATTGCATGAAACATATACAAAGCGCGGATGAAGGAAGCCAAACCTATGACCGCCTCCCTACATTTGTATTTTAAATATCAATAAAATTAAGATGACAGGTATAAGGTTTGGTAACGCCTGTTGAATTGATTGATTATTTAAGTTCACTATGCAGTCTCGGGTTTATAGACCCTTGTAGTTTAAAGCATCGTAAAACATTCTGATTATAAGAGAATATATCGCCCAAGCGAATTGTCATGAAATTCGTACACCTGCTTAAGATGGTTGAATTATGTGGGAAGTAATTCTATAAAATAGGGTATGCCCACAATGGCGTAATAGCTCAGTTGATTAGAGCGCATCATTCATGCTGATGAGGTCGTTGGTTTGAGTCCATCTTACGCCACAGCTTAAACGGTCCGAACTTAGTCTTTTATGCATCTTTTCTCTAGAGTAAGGTGTTAAACACCAAAAGAAAAGGCACCAGGGAATATGGCGAAATTGGCATACGCGCAAGTTTTAGGCACTTGTACAGTAATGTGTGTGGGTTCGAGTCCCACTATTCCCACAATCGTTGAAGTAATGTAGTTTACAAAAGTCTAACATTAGCAATAGAAATCTAATGGCTCTCTATGTTATCCTAAAGAGAATAAAGTACGATTAGTAAATGAGTTATGGATCTGCTTGAGCAGATCGCTTCAGAACTTCTAAAGAAGTCAGTAAGTTAGATGAAACCACCATAATATACTATCTGGATAACTATATGTATGGACAGGAATGAAGTTTTAGGTGCAGACACCGGTAGCGACACCTTTTGTAATTCCTAAATGCTCTAGTGGCGAAATTGGTATACGCTTTGCACTTAAAATGCAATGATTAGTAATAATCGTATGGGTTCGAGTCCCATCTAGAGTACTATTATTTAAACCTATGATACATAAATCTAAATATTGGAATGGAATTGATTACATTTGTGAATGTGGTAGGCATTTTAATAATCCACAATCATTAAATGCACATTTTGGTCATTGTGAGATACATGCAAATATATTCAGAAAAGAACATAATCGTGATTATTACCATCCAAAGAAAGGTTGCATGCAAGGATGGGAAAATAAATCAAAAGAAGAAATTAATTTAATTCATAATAAAGCTAATGAAACTTTAAGAAAAAATATGAATTAGGTGAATTAAAAGGATCTTTTGCAGGTAAGCATCATTCTGAAAAAACAAAAGAAAAAATAAGATCTAAGGCATTAGATTTGATATCCAATAAATTTGGTAAAATACAAGCAAATTTTTCTGTTAAAGCTTGTAAATATATAGATAAATTAAATAAAGAAAATAATTGGAAATTACAACATGCTTTAAATGGTGGAGAAGTTAGAATAGGTAATTATTGGGTTGATGGATATGATAAAATAAATAAAATAATTTTTGAATATGATGAACGTAAACATTATATTAGTGGTACAAATATCTTAAAACAAAAAGATATAAATAGACAAAACAAAATATTATCTTTATTAGGAGATGATTGGACTTTATATAGATATAATGAAAATCTAAATATTTTTTATAAAGTACAATAAGTATTGTTTTATTTTATTTTTATTTAAGTAAAGGTTCAAACTTCTTATATGTGTTCTCTAATGATTCATTAGAGAATGTAAAGAAGTAATTTTAACATCTTTTAACTAAAATTTATAGACCATTTATCTATTTATATATTATAATTAATTACAAAGAAACATTAAACAAATGAGAACATATAATTATACATATCAAGATAATGAACAGGAACAAGCCATTTATAATGGATTGCTCAAGTCTTGCATGTGTATAATTTAAACAATGCCTCCACTGTTTAAACATTCAACAATACAATCAAGACAAGAGCAATGCAGAAATGTGTTGCTCTTTGTTGATTTAAAAAAGTTGATAAATAAAAAATGAAAATTTTTTGAAAGATCTTTGAAATACTGATAAATCAAATCTATATTATATATGTAAGTTATAAAACATTAAAATAAAATTATTATGATGACAAGATTAATGGCAAATATTAAAATATCAAATATTATAAGTCAGTTGATTTATGAATTCCCAGATATGAGATTCATGCAATTGCTTATGGTAATAGATGCAGTTATTGATACTGATCAATTTAATGAGGAATCTAGTGTAACATTAGAAAGAATTAATAATAAGATTAAGCAATTACGTCAAAAATAATAATTTGAATGGCGCGTTCGACAAGTGGCCTAATGTTAATATTTAATTAGTAACTAAATTAAATTCGAACTGATTATTATTAATTGATTAATATATAAAAAATATAAATGGCCGTATCGTATAGTGGTTAGTACATGTCACTTTCGATGACATTACATGAGTTCGATTCTCATTGCGGCTACGAAAATAACCATGGAAATATGTAAATATTGTGGTAAAGAATTTGAAAAGAAACTATCTTTAGCTGCTCATATTGGACATTGTAAGAGTAAACCTAATTTTATAAATAGGGATTACCATTTATCTAGTAAAAAAGCAGCATTAAAAAGAAAATTAATAATAGAAAATAAAATTGCTGAAGGTGATCCTGATTATACATATAAATATTTTAAAAAGGATATAAAATGTAGGTGTAAAAAATGTAATAAAGAATATATTATACATATTACCCAAAGAGATTTTGATAGAGATAATTATTCCCATTATTGTTGTAATTCATGTAGAAATTCTCATATTTTAAGTGATGAAATAAAATCAAATATTTCTAATGGTATAAAAAATTCAATAAAGTTTCAAATTGCCACACAAAGACAAAAAGAAAATGCAAAGCTAAATAAAACAGGAAGATATAAAATATATTTTTGTAAAGTATGTGGAAAACAATTTAAATTTGATGATATAAAAGATGTAAAAGGTTTAACATATTGTTCTCAAAAATGTAGATTAAAATGGTATAAAGATAATTTAGGTGGATATAGAGAAGGATCTGGAAGAGGTAAACAAGGTTGGTATAAAGGAATACATTGTGATAGTTCATGGGAATTAGCTTTTCTAGTTTATTATAAAGATCATGATTTATATATAGAAAGATGTAAAGAAAAAAGAAAATATATTTGGAAAGGTAAAGAACATACATATTATCCAGATTTTATAACAAATGAAGGTATTATTGAAATTAAAGGATATTCTACTGAGCAATGGAAATGTAAAGAAATGCAAAATCCTGATGTAAAAGTTTTATATAAAAATGAAATGAATAAATATCTTGACTATGTTATAAATAAATATGGAAATGATTTTATAAAATTATATGATGGATATAATCCTAAATTAGATTTAAAAAATCAAAAATATGTATATGTCCATAATGATAAAGAGAATAGAATGATTAAAGTAGAATTATATGATGATTTTATAAATAAAGGATATATTAAAGGTAGAAAGAAATTTAATTAATATATTTATTGGGTAGGTAGATAAGTGGTTAAAATGGCTTGACTGTAAATCAAGTAGGTCTTCCTTTCGTTGGTTCGAATCCAACCCTGCCCACTGGGTCAAAAGAGCAAATGATAATCATGACAAAGTGATGTGTGAGCAATTTAGATATAATCAACGCTTTACGTTGCTTGCAACTAAAGTTATTGCGAAAGCCACATAGGAGATTGATGTGCAGCTAACTGAGACTTTAATCAGTATTTGGAGTATTAAGCCCTGTTGGTAAGGGAACTAGACTGTCACTCTAGTAAAACTAAGGGTTCGAGTCCCTTATGCTCCGCAAATAAATTGGACTATGGTGTAATTGGAAACACTACAGATTTTGGTTCTGTCATTCGGAGTTCGAACCTCCGTGGTCCAACAATTTAGGTGGTTAGTCATAGGTTCAAGTCCTATATCACCTACAAGATTCTTTGAAATTTTGGATATAGTTGTTCTATATTTAATATAAATAAATACTCCAGTAACTCAGTTGGTTAGAGTGCTCGGCTTATACCCAAGTGGTCGGGGGTTCAAGTCCCTCCTGGAGTACAATTAAACATCGAGTCCGTACCAGGGAGTATTCTAGTTCATGGAACGTTGAAAAGAGAAGTAGCGCTACCTCATAATATAGCACGTTGAAGATTAGGAGAAACTGATAAAATGTCCCATACGATGGTACTTAAGGACATGCCTCGGCCTCGAAAATTCATAACTATTATTAAATAGTTAACTATATATCGCAGAGTGGAGAAGTTGGTCATCTCGCTAGGCTCATAACCTAGAGATCGCACAAAGTGGTTCGAATCCCGCCTCTGCAACAAAATTCTAAACTTAAGGATCGATAGCTCAGTTGGTAGAGCAACTTGCTGTTAACAAGAAGGTCGTCAGTTCGAATCTGGCTCGGTCCGCAAACGGCAACGATTATTTAGAGGCGGCTTAATTTAGGCTACTCAAATGGATATGGTCAAGCTAATCACTTGAAGGTTCTAGTACCTGCCAACCTTATTTCATTGTACATATATAAAATATTATTCTGCATATAATTAGCTACAGAATATATATTTTAGTACAATGAATAAGTACTAGAAATGGGCTGTGTAGTGTAACTGGCTAACACTATTGCTTTGCACGCAATCATTGCGGTTCGAATCCGACACGGTCCACAAGTAATAGAGAGGACCTAGCATTTAACTAGGTGGTTGTTAGAGGTGTCAGTGCAATCTACGGGTACTCCTGATAGCTCAATGTATTACGAGAATATGGTCATGATAGTTTGCACATCTGATGCCATATTTGATTTTATATTTTATGCTCCTATAGCACAGCGGTAGTGCAGCTCACTTGTAATGAGCAGGTCGTTCGTTCGAATCGGACTGGGAGCTCTAAAAAGAAAAGAGCATTCTTAAGAATGCTCTTTGTTTGTATTTATTTATATGTATAAAATTGTACCCATTTATCTTTATCTTTCTTAACTTCTTCTATCAGGTCCATAGCTTCATCAACAGCTTTATTTATTGCTTTTGACAATTCTTTTGTCTCTAATGATTTATATGGGTCATCATCATAGCTAGCTGAACCTGGTTTACCAATATAAAGTTGCCAATTTCCATTTTCTTTCTTTTTACCTATTAAGAAATCTATTTCTATTCCAGCTTTCTTGTCTCTATGTACATATTCTATCTTAAGATATTTCTCACCTTCCTTCAAATCTGTTACTTGCTTATCTGGTGCAGTAAATATCTTAAATTTAATCTCAGAACGTTGCTTAGCTTTAGCATCATCTTTAGCTCCATCTTGACCTAATGCAGGACTATTATTTTCAGTATTTCCATCATCTCCTGTATCTGATGTTTCTTCTGAAGCTGCATCATCCATACCTTGACCTTCTTCCTCTCCTTCTTCTAATACATACTTTATCTTATCTTTCCAAGTATTTCCTTCAACCATAGGAATCATTGTTATCATATTTATAGCTTCACAATATAGTTTAGGATTTGCAATTATATCTTCTACTTTGTTAGAAAGACTTTTCACTCTATCTATATAATCATTATTATCTACGGTAAGCAGTATTGTAGAATCTGGATTCACATAACATTCCACAGTAATGGAAGGACTATCATCATCTGACAAATATTTCAAGTACTTTCCTTCATCTAATACTCCTTCATATATAGTAGATCCAAACTTTTTCAATATGCAATTATGCTCTGTCATATATTTCCATATAGATGGAGCATTGTCATGAACATAACGTAATGATACAAAATTTCTCATAGTGTATTTTATATTCTATTTAAAAATTGCTAGACAATTTAGGCTTTTGATTTCAATCAAATTAAAAATAAATTTATCATTACAATTGACCTACATCAATTAATTATGACTTTTTCAAAAATTTCCTTTATTTTTATAACTGTTTTTTAAACCCAAATCTATATTTAATTTGAATGATAAATATATAATGTATTAGTCATGAAGATATTAAATAAAATAAGAGAAATCTATTTGAGGGTAATTGCATTATCAATATGCTATCCATCAAATGGGATGAATTATAAAAACAAAACTTAAAAGAAATGAAAATTATGAAGAAGTTAATTAAGAAATTTTGGAATTCATACAAGGAAGCTATGGCTATGTATGGTAAAGCAATGACCATGTCAAGATCAATTTAATCAATTAAAAGAAATGAAAACTATGAAGAAAATTCTAAATGCTATCAAGAGAAACATGAAGGTATCTGCAGAACTTGGTTTGATGAACTGCACTGGATCTATACCTTTGTGGGCAACAAAGTAATATTAGACATTTAAGATCCAAAATGCCAAAGGAGAATTGCTCCTTTGGTTGATGCTGACAGGACATTAAGTTCTGTCATTTTTTGTATATTCTGAAGATTTTTATACAGATAGATATTTTAACTTAAACTATGGACTTTTCTAAAATGACCGTATATATAAAGAAAATAGTAAAAGGAAATTTCTTCAGTAAGCTTGTTCAGCAAAATTCAGGATATAGCAGCAAAAGTTTCTTTTTAGTTGTTGTTACATTCATTGGTACTTTACTACTTGCTGTACCAATATTCTCTCTTACTATAGAAGCTTGGTATAATCATACCATAACTACAGATTTGACAGCAATGGCTGCTTATATAACAGCAGTAGCAGCTGTTTTCACTTCTGTTGGTTTGACAAAAGTGTGGTCAGAAAAATATGAACATAAACTTCCTGGTTCTGATGGAAAATTTGGAACAAATGATGATATTATCATAAATGTTACAGATGAAGAATACAATAAGATATTAGATGTAATGAATAAGCAAAGCAATCACCAGGATGGCGGCTGGGATGGCCAGGGAGCGGATAATTGCTAATAAGTATAATTTATCAGGTGATTGAATTATCCGCCATCCTGGTGAATGTTTTGATTAGTTAAATTGCCTGAATCTAGCTCTCAATGGATCTTGGTTGTATTGTCCAGGCATATCATATATGCTTGGTTCATTCCCATATCCATTAGGTGAACCATAGAAGTCATTCATAGATGGCAATCCTTGTTGCATACTCGTATTGTACATTGTATACATGTTAGGTATACTGTTACTTGCATTGCTTTGTGCTTCTCTATATATATCAGAAGAATTTAAAGCAGTAGCAGTAGGTAGATTTCTGTTTTCCAATGATACTGTTATCTGTTTCTCTTCTTTTCTTTTCTGCAATACATTAGACATCATATCTGCTATCTTCTTAAGCATATCTAGTTTCTTCATTTCTGACTCTTCTTTTTCTATTTGTTCCCATTGACCTGTAGCTTTCATTTCTATCTCCCATTCTTCTATGAAATCTTTATATTTTGTAGTGTTCTTAAGAAGTGGAAGTTGTACAAAAGTCATTATCAAATCATCATGCCCGTATGCCGCAGCATAGCTACCATTTCCATTCTTATCTTCAAAATTCTCAAGCTCTGAAACAGTAAGCAAATCTGTTATTATGACATCAAACTTCTCTAACATCATCTTAAGCAATGCACATGCAGATATCTTAGTAGCATGACTTAATCTTATGCCAGGAATTGTCTTGCTGTTTTTGAATCCATTCAAATTAGCAATATTGTCTTCTTGACTGCCTTTCTTATATCTTACTAAGTTGGCCAAGTCAAATTCTCCTAATGGGTTTACTTGCCATCTCCAACTTGCTTCCGGCATATATTCAGGTTCATTCAAATTCTTAAGATAGTTGTAGAATAAAGCCCCATAGGTATTCCATTCTACTGACACTATAGTCTTATTAGGATTGAATAGCTGTCCATACAATACCCAAAACTCTAAGCTAGCTTGTTCCAAATCTATGGTGTTACAATGCCAATATCCTACTTGTTCAAACTTGTCTTTTCCTATTACTTCTATTATGTTGAACGTTGTAAAGTCATTACCACCACCTTCTGCTAAGTCAACCAATATGATGAACCATCCATGCTTTAGCATGTGCAAGTCATAATCTTTTTTGAACTTAAGTTCTGTCTTATGTAAGCTGAAATACCAACTGTCATCTGTAGGTGTCATAAATAAATAAGTCAAATCTCTTATCTTACCCAAGCATTCTCTTGATACAAGACACTTATCTGATGCAGAGAATTGAGTACCGTACTGGTAGTAGAAAGCTTCTTCAGAACCTAAGACACCAACCATCATAACTTTCCAAGCATTATCTCTCTTCTTCCAAATATGATTTTCTGGATCCCATTGAGGAACTTGCCACCAATCTACTTTAAATGGAGCATACATAGACTTTCCTGTTTCAGCAGCATGCCATAGCTTATAGAACAAATTGAATCCGTTCTGTGTTGACATGATACATATATTAGAGCTTGTATCTGCAGTAACAGTAGGAAGAATATTGTTGTAGAATAATTCTACATCATTAGGTGGACACCAAGCAAACTCATCAAGTATCAAGAAGTTTATTGTCTTACCAAGACCAGCAGTAGGAGAGAAAGCTTCAGTAGATATTGTAGAGTTGTTGTCAAAAGCTATTTCTGATTGATTCCACTTCAAAGTACCAAGCTTCAAATGATAAGGAAGATACAAGTACATATCTTTTATCTTCTTTATCAAATCTTGTCCTGCCGGACCAGATTTAGAAAGTATCAACGCATTTCTATCATTTCTGAACAATACTGACCAAAGACAGAATATAGCTGTGGTTGTTGAATTGTGACTTAATATTCCATTAGTATAATATCTGTGATAAGGATGATCTACAGAAACATCACACATAGATACTTTTACTTTAGATATTGAAACAGACTTTACCACAGATGGTCCTTTATCTGTCATTATCCTAGATAGATTTTCAACAAGTTCATCAGCATATATTATATTAAAGTTTTCATCGAACAACATGTGTTTGTCTGCACATTCTATAGAATATCCATTTTCAAGGATTACTTTATATATTGCAAATGGTTTAGTATTGTAAATGTATGATATTGGTTGATATCCAACATCTGTCAATACTTTTATTCCATAATTAGAAATATCTATTTCTTTAGTTGTTTTGTAATTGTCAAGAAGTTTCTTGTGGAATACAAAATTGTATTCTAACCAGTCGACAACTTCTACTGCATGATATTTCTTTTTCTTATATAGATTGTATTTCAGTTTCCAGTAAATAGTATCATCAAACAAGTTTTGAAACTCATAAAAAGGCAATTCAAACAAATAATCAGATCCACTTTTTACATATTTGAAATTCTTAAATAGATATGTAAATTTTTGTTTACCAAACTGAATGCTATAATTGTTTATGAATGAATTAGTAAACAAAAATTTCACCTTTGTATTTTCTAAAAATGTTTTACCACTTTGTCTGCAACTCAAGAACAAACTGAATCTGTTTTTCTGAAGATGCCTCATATAATCTTCCTGGTAGTCACGAAGTATTACTGGTTGCAAACCAGTTGGAGTCATAAGATAGCATTTAGTAGCAAAGTACAATGGATCTTCCATACAATGCATATAGTCTTCTATCTCTTCTTGTGTACGCTTGAAGACTAAATCTGGTTTCAATAACTTAGTATTCTTACCAATAAAAGGGTTTGCTTTCAATGGCAAACCCTTTTTCATAGCATCTACAGCCTTTTCAAGTACTGAGCAACTCCAGATTACTGCTTCTGCCTCTTTTCCTCCTTTATCTCTCTTTACTGGATCAAATTCAAATTCTTTAGCCATTTGGTGATATTCCTAATTTTCCTGCAAGCTTGAACAACTGTTTTTGAACAGCTGTCTTAGCTTTTTGCTTTGTCTTATTTGTTGATGTTCCAAGGTTATCAAATTGATTCTTAGCTTTTTCTAATGTTGGATCGATAAGTTTTTTCTTCATTGTCGTAGCTGCAGCATAAGCAGAATTATCTACAGCTTTATCGTAATGATTCTTAATATCTTTCATTTTGTCATCAGCATAATCAGACATATATGTTTTGGCACTATCAATAGCACCATCTATTTGATTGTTTACCCAACCTGGACCTTGTATCATCAAAGTAGATATATCTTCACAATCTTTCTGAATAGATGTCAGTGTCTTATCTTTGAATTCATTGGCATCTTTTACGGCTTTCTTACACCAAGCTATTGCTTTCTTTGCTTTGTTTTCTTTTTCTTTTTCCGCTTCCTTTTTGGCATGCTCTTCTGCTGGGGTACCCATCATTTCTTTCAATCGTTGTTGAAGTTCTTCTTTACATTGTTCTGCAGCTATAGCAGTAGCTTTCTTAGTAACTTGTGCAGGAAATGCAGCAATCATACTTGCTATATTAGTACCAATTTTAGCAGTAAGTTGAACCCCATACGTTGTAAGTTCTCCAACTGCTTGCTTAGCAACATCTGCTGTTTGAAAAGCTCCTTGCATAGCAGATAATCCAGCACCAACTAAGCTACCAGCCATGCCACCTATTTGACTTCCAACCTTGGTTACTTCTTTAGTAGCAGTATTCTTCAAATCAGAAACCATAGACATAGTCCTGTCTTGTACAGCATCTGCCAACTGTTTCAAATTGCCAGCTTCTATATCAATACCAGTAGCAGCAATAACTGAAGTTGCTTGTCCTGTTAAGAAATTCTGTCCATAATCAATGCATTTTGCTTGCATTTGTCCTGGTATTGCTCCCATATATTATTCACTTACAAATGATGTTTTTGAATTCATTTCATCTATGGTATCTGATATAGCTTTAGAACATTTAAGTATTGCTGGACACAAATTTACTGTATAAGGATTTCCATTAGCCGCATTATTCAATTCATCTAATCCAGCCTTCAAATCAGATAATAACTTATATAATTTATTTCCTCTAACTATTGGATCTTCACATTTTTCTGTCAACCCAACAAATGCTTTTGATCCTCTTATAGATATTTCAGTACCATTAGATTTGTTTTCTATATCTCCAGCTTGATTTATCTGTGTTTGAGCATGTTCTCCTATTCTTGTTACAAATCCTTGATTACCAGTATAGAACATCTGAGCACCAACACTCTTACCAGATCTTGACACTAATACATCATAATCAAAATCCTGTTGAGCAGCAGTAGTATTGATGTTTGTTTCCCACATTGCGACATAATAATATTCATATTCATTTGTAGAATCATGCAATACCCATACTTTTTGTCCCTCTATGCATTTAGAGACACGTTGATATCCTGATCCACTAGTAAATGGAGCAATCCAAAACATATCTTCTTCATGCATAGAGGCATTATTGAACCAACCAGGAACTACAGCTTTTATACGACCCATTTTCTTTGGATCATCAGCTGTAACTACAACTCCTGGTCTTATTTCACAATTACTTAGCTTCATCTGATAAATTATCTATATCATCTTTAGAGAATATGATAGTAAACTTACCTTTATCCATTTTCTTCTTATATCTGTCTTCTCCATAGATTTTGTCACAACCAAGACATACTGCTTTAACAACATTCTTACCAACAACAAATAATGATGGGAAAAGAGTTACCATGTCACCTTCATTATCATAGATGAACCAAGAATCTCCTCCATAAATTGCACTATTGAATTCTTTTTCAAATTTGTCACATATATTCTTTACTTGATTTGCAACATCATCTGTTATTCCAACTTTCTTAATGTATTCATTCTTTGCTATTTCAGCTTTCATGTGGATTTTGAACATGTCAATAATTTCTTTTGAATCTTTATTAGACCAATTTTCTTTATTGAATATTTTATGGAATTCATCATTTGATGATGCATAATCTATAGGAGTTATTTCAAACAAATTTTTTGTATTGCGAACTGCTGTTCTTCTTATCTGGCCATTATCTATAATCTTGGATAAAGCTTCCAAGTTAGATTTTTTAGCACCTGTTGTTGAAATTACATATAAAGACTTGTTAGTACCAAGTACCTTCTTTACAGATCTGTTCCATTTTGTGATTCTTGTCTTCTTCAAACCAATATTTGTAAATATTGGTGTCAAGTCATTCACCTCTTTTGCATTTCCTGTAATATCTGACTTAGATATTGCTTCTGTAATAAATTCTACTAATGATTTCATTTTTTAAAATATATAAACTTTTATTTTTCTAAAACCTATAGATGACACTGCACGTTTAAAATCATTTACTTTATTTTCATTCACTTCATTTTCATTATTAATAATATCTCTTTTAGGGGTATCTTCATCTATTTTAGTCATATCTTCTTTATTAGTATCTTTATCCATTTTAGGCATATCTTCTTTATTGATATCTTTATCTCTTTTAGGGATATCTTCTGTAATATATTCTAATAGTGATTTCATTTTTTATTCTATTTTATTTTACATTTCTCCTGATCCACCTTCAGCTGAATTGTCAGGTTGTACATCACCCATCATTTCTGAATCTCCTCCAGCATCTTCAGATCCATCATTTTCCATTCCTGCATCTTCAGAACCAGAATCCATTCCTGACATTTCTTCTTCACTATTTTCCTCTTCTTCTGATTCAGCATCACCCTTTTCTTGTTTCTCTAACCATTTGCATTTTTGGTTATATTCAAAATCAGCATCAGACATCTTCAGATATCTTTCAAGTAAGAATCTCATAGAGAAATAGCTGTCTTCATTTCCTTCAGCATCAGTTGTAGTAAATGTATCTTTAAGCATACCAATTGTTTCAAGACGTTTGTTGGTAACTTCAAGATCCATCATCTCAGTAAATTGATTATATGAATTATATCTGAATATGATAGCATCCAATACTCTCTTGTCATTCTTCATTTCTGGAATTGAAAGAGCAACTTGAATCTGAATAGGTTTGATGATTACCATTGAAAATACATTTCTAAGCCTATCAACAAATCTACCAAAATTTATTTCATCCCGAAGGGTTTGAGTTGGATCAGTTCCAAACCAAGCAGCAGCATTTTCTTTATCAAATCTGCTTTCTGGTATTTTAGACATCTTATATAGTTTAGAAAGATAGTACTTAAGTTGTTCACTATCATTAAGGCTTGGACCTTGGTCAACAAGTGTCTCTATCTCTGGTTTACCATTCTCATTTTCTGGCATCCAATATTCTTTATTAAATGGAAGATTAGTTCTACCATTTACTTTAAGTTCACCAGTTTCTGTATTGAAGTCTATATCTTCTTTATATCTGGCCATAGCAGAATTCAGAGTCTGCATACCTTTTGCTCTGTTCATTCCAGCTACAGGTATGGTGAACATTGTCTTGAAGCTTGCTTGAGTTACAGTCCAGATAAGTTGTGCTTGTTCTATGATTCTATATATGTTGAATGGGCGAATCAGACGTTCAAGATATGATTGTCTGTCTATTACTCCACTATCTTCATATTTGATATATATTACTTGGGAATCAAGCATTATACGTTCTTGCCCAATCACATCTTTAAACTGTACCCAATATTGTATACCATTATCAATAACACGAGTAATAGTAGCTGGATCTATAGGGATAATACCAATGATTGTATGTGGGTTCTCAATGTTGTCATATACAATTTCATAAGCTATTACTCCATCTATCAACCATCTTTTGAATTGGTCCCAAGCTTTGTTTTTCCAATCAAGAAGCATATATATCTTATAGAAACTAGTATCTACACAATTCTTTATCTCTTCTATATGATTCTCATTCAACTGTTGCAGTACACTTGGTTCAATATAAGGTTCTCCAATATATACATCATTATCATCATAAACTATACATTCATTAGCCATGATATCCAATATGTCTTCTATTTCTGGATTCATAGCCATCTTTCTCAAAACATCTCTCTTCTGTTCAAGAGTCTTTTCTCTAAATGGCTTGTCTTCTTCTGGTTTCTGTTTCCAGTTATCCATTATACCAGCATACAAGTTTGAAGTCATTACACCAATATCCTTTGGTTGCATCAACTTGTCTGCTGGTACTGCTTTCATGTTCTTTATAACATCAGAAGTCCAGTTCATACCATAATGACTGAGCTTATACAGAATTTTTGCAAGATGACTAGGTTCTCTTATCTGCATCTGAGTTTGCTGTATAGGCATCATATCATTAGCTTGTTCATATATAGTCTTATTTCCTTCTAATACGTTACTTAAGTTACCAAATATCATATATATTACATTGCTATTGCTTATTTAAAAATACAGTGAATTGAAATTACAACTTATTGGTTTCTATATTACTTTATATAATATAAAACAAATTAATAAAATGAGTGGAAATCTATTTCAACAGGGAAAATATAGGGCAATGCCCATTAAATCAGAAGTAGCTCCATTATTGCAACAATTAGTTATAAAAGAATTGTTGGATAATTATCCTGATATGGAATATTGTTGCATTGGATCAATAGGTAAGAAGAAAGATGGTGAATACAATGGAGATATAGATATTGCCATAAAAACGAATACTATAGAAGAGTTGGAAGCAATGATAAGCAAAGTATTCTCTTATACAGAAAGTGTTACAAGCAAATCTTATTTCATTGTATCTATATTGTATCCTTATAAAGACCCATTGGATGATGATAAGCTAAAGTTTGCAGCAGTTGACTTCATGATGATGAAAGATAAAGAATACACTGAATTCAGATATTACTGTCCTGATTATAGAAAAGATGAATCAAAGTATAAAGTTGGCGTAAAGATCATGTGGGCAAATACTATATTGAACCATACAAAAGAGAGATTGAATGGTGTGGATTTGACAAAGAATCAAATGGGTTCATTCAGATTTGTTCCAACAGGATTATATCAGACAATATTCAATGTTGATACGTTTGAAGTAATATCAAACAAATTCATTACAACTAGTGTTGATGAAATAGTAAATATGGTTTTTGATGATGGAGATAGAAGTCATTTCAACTCTGCAGAAACTTTATGGGAAGGAATTCATTCAGAACATTACAAATATCCAGAAGAAGTAAAAATTCTAGAAGCTAGATTAATGATAAATAGTTATAGAAAGGGGTGGAAAGAAATAATAGATTCTGGAGATTTCAAAATGAAATATTGGACTAAAGAAGATATTTATAAGATGATAGAACCTTATAAATTAGAAAGAAACATAAACAAATATTTAGATAAGCAAAATGGAATCCTATAGGATTCCATTTTTTGTATTTAATCGTAAGAAGAGTCCTCTTTAGCTTGCCAATCATCAGGTAAGTTTAAAATATCTGTCCAACCAAGCATTATATCAATAATACTACTACCAGGACCATCCCAATAAAGATCATCATCTGTATATTCACCATTCATTACATCATCCATGAATTCATCACTATCATAGAACTTCTCACCACTTTTTCTAGCGTATTTTACTGCATCTTTAATACTGTCAAATGATTTAACTATATAGCTAGCATCAAAATCTTCATAGTCAAAATAAGCAGAACCTAAAAGACCAAGCAAGTCTGATAGTGTACCAATATGCAAACATTGATGATATTCATCTTTATAGATGTAGAATTTTGCCTTAGGAACTTTGACATCTTTCCATCTTATAAATTTAAATGCTCCATCATCACTACCACTTGTAATTTGTTTTAATAAAGGGAATTTGATTGTATGTGTGCTAGATGCCGGATCTGCCTTAGCTAAAGCTTTGACAGCACTATTGCTAGAAGTCATATCTTTAATAGTAGCAACTACTTTACCACAGTTCTTTGCATCAGGACCAGGTTTCCAACCTTTAAGTTCTTTTTCAAGAGCTTTACCAGCTGCAACAGCAAATTTGTTTGCCTGTGCATTTCTGCCTTTCTCTCTAGCAGCTTTTGAAGCACGACCTAATAATTCAGAACTAAGCTCTAATATTAATGCTTCATTCAAATATTGCGTTAAACTTTGCATAAATTTAATTTATATTATTTAGAATTTGATTTTTCTATTTCTATCCAGTTATCTGGTTGGTTTACAACTTCAGTCCATTGATTCATCAATTGCATAATGATAGGACTAGGTCCTACCCAATAGCAATCTTCATCTGTAATATCACCATTCATTACACCATCCATGAATTCTTTGCTATCATAAAATTTCTTACCAGAATCCATAGCATATTTTACTGCATCTTTAATATGGTCAAATGACTTTATTATATAACTTGCGTCAAAATCTTCGAAATCAAAATAAGCTGCACCCAAAAGACTAAGCAAATCTGATATTGTACCAATATGTAAACACCCTACATATTCATCTTTATAGATATAGAACTTAGCTCTAGGAATTTTTACATCTTTCCATCCTACAAATTCAACATAATCATAACCATAACTTTTATCTTTATCATCAGTAATATCTTTCAATATTGGGAACTTTATAGTACGGATTTCTGATGCTGGTTCAGCTTTAACAAGTGATTTCATATCACTATTGTTAGCAGACATATCCTTTATTGTATTGACTACTTTACCGCAATTCTTAGCATTAGGACCCGGTTTCCATCCTTTAAGCTCTTTTGCAAGAGCCTTACCAGCAGCAACAGCAAATCGGTTTGCTTGTGAATTTCTTCCTTTCTCTCTAGCAGCTTTTGAAGCACGACCTAACAAATCAGAACTAAGCTCCATAATCAATGCTTCATTCAAATACTGACTTAAATTTTTCATTATAGATTTTTGTTTATATAAACTTTATAAATAATAATAAGTTTTTGAAATTTTTTATGTTTATTCTATATTAGATTTGTTCAAATAAAGAACAAATCATTTAAAACAAGAAGTTTAATTTAAATATTGATAATGATTATGAAGAAGTTTTTTGTTACTTTTATTTTCTGCGTAGTATCTGTTATATCATTTGCAAACAATCCTACATATTTTGTAAAGAACATTGATACAGAAAATATGTCTATCATGGATCTTGAATCTCAAGAGAATACTGAATACTGGGTATCAATGTTCAAATTTGTTCAGGATGCTCAGAAATCAAATGCAACTAAGATGGTAATCAAGTATGATGGAAAATGGAAGTACGTAATTCCATCTCCAGAAGCCCTCATTCAACTGGATATTATTATTTCACATTTATGCTCTGGTAGTTCAGTTAATAATGGTACATTTGAAAAGGGAATGAAAGAAGCTTTTGAAATTGCAAAGAAGGATAAATTAATTATTTCTGTACGATAATCATTAAGTTCCCTTGTAAAGCGCCTGGGTCACACAGGGAGCGGAAGAATATGTTTCAGTATATTCTATAAGTTAATACAATTTTAACGTCCCTGTGTGAATATTTTTGTTCAACATCTATTGAACTATAACTTATGAAACTATTTTTAAATAACCAAAGAAATACGAACATGAATTATTCATTTTTAAATAATTTTCAACCATTTGTTGTAAAGTTCATAGATGATATTTGCATACCTAAATCTTGTAGAGGAAAATATCTCCTTTGTATTAATGCAATGGGTATCAAATGGTTTGAAGAAAATTACATAACACTAGAATATGGCGATGGCTTTGTTGAAGGTGAAGTTCTAGGTCCTAAGTATCTTATGCTTGAGGATAGTGGTGCCAACAAGTTTGACATGCCTAGAATCTATGTACCAATTACAAAAGAATTGCTATCTAATAGTACTTCAGAATTAGGAAAATTCTTGATTAAAGCACTTACTGATAATAGTGTTTATGGTACAGGTATAGAAGGTTTCAGACCAAGCAAAGAATATTACTTGAATGAAACTTTATATAAGTGGTGTACTAGAACAAAGGACCATATAGGTAATGATATTCAATCATTAGCAGAAGAAGATGATGACATATACTTGCCTGATTATCTATTCTATGATAGAGAAAATGATAAGCCAAAGATAACTTCATATTTTGAAGAATTGTCTGATAATGAAAAGAAAAGTATTGACTTGAATTTTTTCTTCAATAAGAATGAGATATCAGATCTAAAGTTTACCGAAGATGATTTTTATTTCTTCCCACAAACTTTCTTCAAAATCATATTGAAGTATACAGCTATAACAGAAGAAAACAAGCAAGCAGTACCTAATAATGTATATGATGCTGTACAGAAATATTTTGCTAATCATGAAAATGATGAAGCAACAAAACTATTACAAACTATCATGAATACTAGTACAGATGGTACTGATTTACCTTCTACTATTTCCACTTGTAATTCTTGTACTAATCAATATAACTTATTGAATGGAAAATCTAATATAGGTGAAAAGAGTTGTCTTGAAAAGTATAAGGATGCTATGGATTCATGGTTGAAGATAATGTTAGGTGATTTAGTATATTACAATTCTTGGATGACAGTAAATGAAAATAATGTTAAATATCCAAATTATGATTTGATAGATTTACTGATAGAATTTCTGAATGAATATATTAAGTATAACAAATTCCCATCTAAAGAACATAATAGCATAACTAATTTCAACTGCCCATCATTAGATAGTTCTTATGATGATAGTGATTGCGTTAAGAATACAATTATGAACTATATTAAAGTTCTAGAATGGGTAAAGAAATGTGAAACTGTAAAGAACAGAAATAAGATAAAGGTGTATGGTAAAGATTTTGCTAATTACCTTTTAACGTATTTTTAAAATTAACGTTAATTAAAATATATATGAAAAGTTTAGTAGAAACATTGAATGAATC
>OLSD01000224.1_pt1 | contig 63682 bp, 58 predicted proteins | sample 1672211 | NCBI WGS metagenome assembly OLSD01 (sample SAMEA3136659, study PRJEB25190) | human gut metagenome | reverse complement strand
CTTGCATGTGTTAAGCACGCCGCCAGCGTTCGTCCTGAGCCAGGATCAAACTCTCTATAAATTGTATCAACACGATGTTTCCATCGAGCTAATCTTTACAGAGCTATTTGTCATAGCTTAAAACTTTTTATACTTAGCTTTCCCGGTAATTGACTTAACCCGGTTCCGCCAAGTTTTCAGTTGCACATCTTTCGATGTGCTCCCGTCTGGTGCTTTTCGTTTCGTTCGTTGTTTAATTTACAAGGTACACGTCCCACAACCGCAGAACAGTCATTATCTTACCACATGTCTGCCATCTTGTCAACTACTTTTTTACCTTTTTCAGACATTTTTCGTTGACCGGATTTTACTCATGTGCGCCGCCCTGTCGGACAGCTTTGTTAGATTACCATACACCGAATCATTTTGCAACCCCTATTTTTCGATTTCTCAGCATCCAGATAGAAGCATTACTATCATAAGCTGTGCTAATTCCATCCCATACACGATGTACAACAGAATTGCTTCTGTTTCCCCGTCAATTGTCAATTATTGCTATTTACATTCCCGGTTCAAAGTGTTAAAGTATCTGCAACACAGTTACAGCGATGAAGGACACCCAGTAAGGTGCTGCAAGCGCTTACAGCAGAGAGCTGCCGGTCGGTGCAAGGCAGCGGAGCAGCAGCGCCCCAATTACCGTCCTGAGCCGCGTTCCGAAGCTCTCCGGAGTGGTAGGCGACGCCGGGCGCGCCCGTTACAGCGCTGCGGATATGTCAGTATCCTATGAGGCCGCGCAAGCGGTAAACTGAGGTGGTACCACGGGTTTATTCTCGTCCTCTGTGTCCTTTCTGGACGCAGAGGACGTTTTTGTTTTCAAGGAGCGTTTACGATGACTGCATTTCTTCCCATTCGGCGATACCCGCGGCGGCGGGATCATAACAACGACTTTGCGCAGCACTGCGCCGTGTAGTATTACGCGCTACTATTATTATATATTATGAATTACAAGGAGGGGCACACTATGCCTGCCATTACTTTTTACAAGCACGAACCCATCCCCATGGAGATGCACAAGGTCAAGATCGTCCAGCAGCTGCACCTGCTGCCCACCGCCCAGCGCCTGGAAAAAATGCAGCAGGCCGGGTTCAATACCTTCCAGCTGCACAACGGCGACATTTTTCTGGACATGCTTACCGATTCCGGCGTCAACGCCATGTCCGACCGCCAGCAGGCGGCCATGCTGCAGGCTGACGACGCCTATGCCGGCAGCGAGACCTTCTTCCGTATGCAGGCCAAGCTCCAGGAGCTGTTCGGCATCGAGAACTGCCTGCCCGCCCATCAGGGGCGTGCCTGCGAGAACATTCTCGCCACCCGCTTTGTCAAGCCCGGCAACTGTGTCATCATGAACTACCACTTCACCACCGCCAAGGCGCATATCACCCGTCTGGGCGGCCGCGTGGAGGAGCTGGTCAAAAAGGAGGGTCTTGTCAGCCACAGCGACCTGCCTTTCAAGGGAAATATCGATCTGGACGCGCTGGAATCCTGCATTCTGAAGGAGACTCCCTCCAACGTTCCCTTCGTCCGGCTGGAGGCCGGCACCAACCTCATCGGCGGTCAGCCCATCTCCTACGCCAACATGAAGGCCGCCACCGCCATCTGCCGGAAATACAAGATCCTGACGGTGCTGGACGCCTCCCTTCTGCAGGACAACCTGTACTTCATTAAGACCCGTGAGGAGGGTATGCAGGACAAATCCGTGCGGGAGATCACCCGCATGATCGCCGACCTGTTCGACATCATCTACTTCTCCGCCCGAAAATTCGGCTTCGCCCGCGGCGGCGCGATCCTGGTGCGGGACAAGAAGCTGTTCCACTCCATGGAGGATCTGATCCCCATGTTCGAGGGCTTCCTGACCTACGGCGGCATGTCCGTTAAGGAGATGGAGGCCATGACCGTGGGCTTTGAGGAGAGCATGGACATGGACGTGATCTCCCAGGGGGCGCAGTTCATCGACTACTGTGTCAAGCGGCTGGATGAATACGGCGTGCCCGTCATCACCCCCGGCGGCGGTCTGGGCGCACACATCGACGTGAAGGAGTTCCTGCCCCATGTGCCCCAGTCCGAATACTCCGCCGGCGCCCTGTCCTGCGCCCTGTACATCTGCGGCGGCATCCGGGGCATGGAGCGCGGCACACTGTCGGAGGAGCGCGAGCCGGATGGCACGGAGCGCATCGCCTCCATGGAGCTGCTGCGGCTGGCCTTCCCGCGCCGCGTGTTTACCCTGTCCCAGACGGAGTACGTCATCGACCGGGTAAAGTGGCTGTTTGACCACCGCCAGCTGGTGGGCGGGCTGGAATTCGTCCACGAGCCGGCCACGCTGCGGTTCTTCACCGGCGTGCTGAAGCCCATCGGGGACTGGCCGGAGAAGCTGGCGGCGGCGTACCGCGCCGATTTCGGGGACGAACAGTAAAAAATGGCGATAATGGGGCGATATCCCTCTTGACATCGCCCCGCCGCCGTGCTACAATCGTGCCACAATCCAAGGGGCGCTGGCGCATGCCGGCTGAGATGTGACGTATCGCCGTCCAGTCCCTCGAACCTGATCCGGGTAATGCCGGCGTAGGAATGCGATCATATCGATTTCAGATTTCCGCATGACGACGCCGCGTGGCTCGCCATGCGGGAATTCTTTTTTCGGAGGTAAACACAAATGAATCACATGAAGCTTCGCTCTCTCTGCGAGGGCGCTGTACTGGTGGCCGTGGCGCAGATCCTCAGCTACCTGAAGCTGTGGGAAATGCCCTGGGGCGGCAGCGTTGTTCTGTCCATGATCCCTCTGGTGCTGTACGCAGTGCGCTGGGGACTGGGCGCCGGTCTGCTGGGCGGCTTCGCCTTCGGTGTGCTGCAGTTCATGTTTGACGGTGGCTTTGCCATCGGCTGGCAGTCCATCCTGGGCGACTATCTGGTCGCCTTCACCGTTCTGGGTCTGGCCGGTCTGGTCGCCCGCACCAAGAGCGGCGTGTTCACCGGCACGCTGATCGCCGGCTTCGCCCGTTTCCTGGTGCACTATGTGGTCGGCGCCACTGTCTGGGCGGCGTATATGCCCGAGACCTTCTTTGGCATGACCATGCACAGCCCCTGGTTCTACTCCCTGCTGTACAATCTGGCGTACATGCTCCCCAACATCGCTATCACCCTTCTGGTCTTTGCTGTGGCGTACAAGCCTCTGAACAAGTACCTCACCGCATCCGACCTCATACCCTCTCCTGCTGCGGCGCAGCCGGCGAAGAAGGATCCCTCCTCTTCCAAATGGGATCCCGAACGCTGACCCCTCCCTCCCCCTGCACCGCAGCAAAGCCCGGCGCTCACGCGCCGGGCTTCAGCTTGTCGAAAAGGTCCATTCGGACTTTTTCGACAAGCTGAGGCAAAATCGCAAAATAAAAAACAGTATTTTATTTTGCGATTTTGGTCGCTGCGGCGGATGATTGAACGCGAAAGGGAACCCTGACGGTTCCCTTTCACACTATCCTTCCCTCCGATATTTGTGACTAAACACGTTTTCGCCAGTCTCAAGCCCGGCGCTTCCGCGCCGGGCTTTTTCCTTACTCCGCTGGTAGATTTATTGACAGAGTGTGGTATACTACTGCCAATACCGCAAGGAGGGTCTTCACATGAAACGACGCATCATCGAAATAGATCAGGAAAAATGCAACGGCTGCGGCGCCTGCGCCGACGCCTGTCACGAGGGCGCTATCGCCATGGTCAACGGCAAGGCTCGGCTCATGCGCGACGACTACTGCGACGGGCTGGGCGACTGCCTGCCCACCTGTCCCACCGGTGCCATCACCTTCGTGGAGCGGGAGGCCGCTGCCTATGACGAGGCCGCCGTTCTGGCCAACAAAGCACAGAAGCTGATCGGCACCGCCGCGCCCAGTGGCGGCGGATGTCCCGGCTCCCGCGCCATGCACATCCGACCTGCGGACAGCGCGCCCGCTGCCGCGGCCGAGCAGCCCAGCCGCCTGTCCCAGTGGCCGGTGCAGATCCGGTTGGCACCCGTCACCGCGCCCTATTTCTCCGGTGCGAAGCTGCTGATCGCCGCCGACTGCACCGCCTACGCCTACGCCGCTTTCCACGAGAAATTCATCCGCGGACGCATCACGCTGGTAGGCTGCCCCAAGCTGGACGGCGTGGATTACGCAGAAAAGCTCACAGCCGTCCTCCGCGGCAACGACATAAAGGATCTGACCGTCGTCCGCATGGAGGTGCCTTGCTGCGGCGGGCTGGAGCACGCGGTAAAGACCGCCCTGCAAAGCTGCGGCAAGCTCATCCCCTGGCAGGTGGTCACCATCTCCACCGACGGCCGCATACTGGATTGACCCGAACAGACTAAAGCCCGGCGCTTCCGCGCCGGGCTTCAGCTTGTCGAAAAGGTCCGTTCGGACTTTTTCGGCAAGCTGCCTGCAAAATCGCAAAATAAAAAACTGCATTTTATTTTGCGATTTTGGTCGCTGCGGCGGGTGATTGAACGCGAAAGGGAACCCTGACGGTTCCCTTTCACACTATCCTTCCCTCCGATATTTGTGACTAAACATGTTTTCGCCAGTCTCAAGCCCGGCGCTTCCGCGCCGGGCTTTATCTTACTTATTCGCCGTAATGCACATGCAGCAGTTGGTGGCACTTCTCCTCGCCATACTCCTTCAGGAGGGATGTGACGATGGGGTTCTTCTCCGCCCGCTTGAACATGGCCGAGGCATCGGCGGCATACAGCCCTTCGCCCCGCTTCTTCTTTACGTCGCTGAGTCCGTAGGGCTGTCCCGCGCCGCCCACGCAGCCGCCCTGGCAGGTCATGACCTCCACCAGATGGTAGAAGCACTTCCCCGCCTCCATGTCCGCGATCAGCTCCTTGGCGTGGACCAGCCCGTTGACCACGGCGATGTGCAGCTCCTGTCCGTCCACGTTCAGCTCCACATGGCGGATGGCGCCGTCGCCCCGCAGGTCGGTGACCCGCACCGCCCGCAGCGTGTTCTTGCTCTTATCAGGCAGACAGTGGCGCACCACCGCCTCCGCCACGCCGCCGGTCACACCGTAGATCACCGCCGCGCCGCTGCCCAGTCCGAAGGGCAGATCGGGGGATTCCAGCTCCAGCTCGTTGAGCTGCACGCCCGTCTCCCTCATCATGTCCACCAGCTCACGGGTGGTCAGCACCAGATCCACGTCCGGCCGCCCGTCGTGCACGAACTCCGGCCGCGCCGCCTCCATCTTCTTAGCGGTGCAGGGCATGATGGCGATGTTGTACGTTGTCCGGCCGTCCGCCTCGTCCTTAGCGGCGTACTTGTCGCGGATCACCGCGGCGAACATCTCCATGGGGGACTTGCAGGTGGAGATATTCTTCAGATACTTGGGGTCGTTGAACTCCAGATACCGCACCCACGCGGGACAGCAGCTGGTGAACATAGGGAACGGCCCGCCGTTTTTCAGCCGCTGCAAGAACTCCTCGGCCTCCAGTATGGTGGTCATGTCCGCGCCGAAATTGGTGTCGTACACCTCGTCCACGCCCATGAGCTTCAGCGCCGTGGTCATCTTGTCGATGACGTTCACGCCCGCCGGGATGCCGAAGGCCTCGCCCACCGCCACGCGCACCGCCGGAGCGATCTGCACCACCACCCGCTTCTTCGGGTCGTGGATGGCCGCCCACGCCGTGCCGATCTGATCGTTGACCGTGATAGCGCCGGTGGTGCAAACGGCGGCGCACTGACCGCAGCCCACGCACTTCGTCTCCTCCAGCTTCTTATCGAAGGCGGGCATCACCTGCAGCTCGCTGCCCCGGAAGGCAAAGTTCAGGATGCCCTGTCCCTGCAGCTCCTCGCACACCCGCACGCAGTCGCCGCACAGGATACATTTGTTGGGGTCGCGGAACACCGCGTAGCTGGTGTAATCCCTCTCATACCGGGGCTTATTGTTGGGGAACCGGATATGCCGCACGCCGAACCGCTGCGCCAGCTCCTGCAGACGGCAGTTGCCGCTCTTGGCGCAGGTGGTGCAGGAGCAGTCGTGTGCCGCCAGCAGCAGCTCCAGTATCATCCGCCGGTGCTTCAACAGCCGTGCGGTGTTGGTGCGGATCTCCATGCCGTCTCGGGGCTCCATGGAGCAGGAGGCGTCGATCTTGCCGGTTTTCACGTCCTCCACGATACACATGCGGCACGCGCCGTGAACGGAAAGCTCGGAATAGTAGCAGAATGTAGGGATGTCGATACCCGCCTTGCGGATGACCGCCAGCACATTGCGTTCCCCGTCAAAAGGCACCCTCTGTCCGTCGATGACCATAATTCCCTTAGCCATGGCTCACTCCTCCTCTATGGCGTCGATAGCGCCGAAGGGACACGCGCCCCAGCATGCGCCGCAATGGATGCACTTCTCGTTGTCGATGGTATACGGCATGCGGGGCTGGCCGGAGATGGCCTCCATGGGACAGTTCTTGGCGCACTTGCCGCAGCCCTTACACAGATCCGCCTTGATCTCCAACCGCCGTCTGCGTCCGTTGCATACAGGACAGTGGTGATCCACCACATGGTGCAGATAGTCCTGCCTGAAATGCCGCAGCGTGGACATGACCGGCTTGCAGGCCGTCTGTCCCAGACCGCACAGCGCCGTGTCGGTGATGGTATCGCTGAGCGCCTCCAGCAGCTCCAGATCGTCGGGGCTTCCCTCGTTGGCGATGATCCGCTCCAGCGTCTCCAGCATGCGCTTCGTGCCCTCCCGGCAGGGCGTACACTTGCCGCAGCTCTCCTTCTGGGTAAAGTGCATGAAGAACCGCGCCACCTCCACCATGCAGGTGTCCTCGTCCATGACCACCAGTCCGCCGGAGCCGATGATGGCGCCCAGCTTCTTCAGCGAGTCGAAGTCCATGGGATAGTCCAGATGCTCCTCGGTCAGGCATCCGCCGGAGGGCCCGCCGATCTGCACAGCCTTGAATTTCTTCCCATTGGGGATACCTCCGCCGATATCGAAGATGATCTCCCGCAGCGTGGTGCCCATGGGCACCTCCACCAACCCCGTGTTTACCACATTGCCCGTCAGAGCGAAGGTCTTGGTGCCGGCGCTGGACTCGGTGCCGATGCCCTTATACCACTGCGCGCCGTGGTTGATGATCCCCGGCACATTGGCGAATGTCTCCACGTTGTTCAGCACCGTGGGCTTGCCCCACAGTCCCTGATCCACCGTCCGGGGCGGCTTCACGCGGGGCATGCCCCGCTTGCCCTCGATGGATGCGGTCAGCGCGCTGCCCTCGCCGCATACGAAGGCGCCCGCGCCCCGGTTGATGTGGATGTGGAAGCTGAAGCCGCTGCCCATGATGTCATCGCCCAGCAGCCCTATCTCCGTGGCCTTTTCAATGGCGATCTGGAGCCGCTTCACCGCCAGCGGATACTCGGCGCGGACGTAGATGTAGCCCTCCGTCGCGCCGGTGGCCACACCGGCGATCATCATACCCTCCAGCACGGAATGGGGATTGCCCTCCATCACGCCCTGATCCATGAACGCGCCGGGGTCGCCCTCGTCGCCGTTGCACACGATGTACTTCACCGGCTCCTCCGTGTGGCGCCGCACGCTCTCCCACTTGCGCCCCGCCGGGAAGCCGCCGCCTCCGCGCCCGCGCAGTCCGGAATTGGCGATCTCCCTGCATATCTCCTCACCGGTCATGGTGAACAGTGCCTTTTCAAAGGCGGTATAGCCTCCCAGCGCCAGATACTCCGTCATATCCTCTGCGTCGGACTTGCCGCTGTTCTTCAGCACCACCCGGTGCTGGTTCTTGTAAAAGGGAATGTCATCCCGGCGCTGATAGGACACTCCGTTCTGGGTATACAGCAGCCGCTCAATGACCTCGCCGCCCAGGATCGTCTTTTCGATGATCTCGTCGCAGTCCTCCACCTTCACATGGGCATAGAGAATGTCCAGCGGCTCGATGCACACCAGCGGACCGATCTCGCAGAAGCCGTGGCAGCCGGACTTCTTCAGGTGGATGCCCTCCTTACCGGCCTCATCCTTCAGACATACCGCCACCGGAATGCCGCGGGACTGACAGGTGGTCCGCAGGTAATCGTATACCTTCATGGCGCCGCTGGCGATACAGCCCGTACCGGCGCACACCAGCACATTCAGTCTGCCCCGGCTCTGCTCCATCAGCTCTGCCGCCTGTGTACGCAGCGCATGGAACCCGCTTCGCGTCAGCTTGCTCATACCGCCGCCTCCCTTCCTCTGATGGCCTCCAGCTCGCCAATGGCCGCCTCCGGCGTCATCTTGGCGAACACCTCGCCGTCAATGGTCATCGTGGGTGCCAGACCGCAGGCGCCCAGACAGGCCACCGTCTCCAATGTAAACATGGCGTCGGCGCTGGTCTTGCGCTTACCCTCCAGCCCCAGATACTCATACAGCGCATCATAGATGGGGCCGGACTTCCGCACATGACAGGCCGTGCCGTCACATACCTTGATAATATGCTTGCCCTTCGGCTCCAGCGAAAAATTCTCATAGAACGTAGCCACGCTGTACACCTTGGACACGCCAATATGGAGCATATCCGCCACCAACTCCATATTTTCCTGACTCAGATAGTTTTCCGCCGCCTGGATCTCCTGTAGAATAGCGATCAGGCGTGAGCTATCGCAATTGTACGCCCGCACGATAGCCGCCGTTTTCTCCTGTCCTGCTCTCATGCCGATTCCTCCTAATGTAAGTGTTGTCCTCTCGGTCTGTTTTTCGTTAATTTTCTAACACTCACCCGTACTGTACCATAGAACCGCCCGCCTTGCAACGAGAAAAGAGGAAAAATCGTCACCGTGAAAATTTTTCTCCATCCTGCACAAAATCGCCGCCCCATTTTTGCTCTAATGAGCAAAAGGCAGGGCGGCATGATATTTTTTTACGGAGCGTGCAAAAGCGGAGCGGCCTTCCGGCCGCCCCGTTTTCGCTTACATGATTCCCGATTTTTCCTTGCTGGCGGCGATGGCCGCGTTCAGCCTCCGCGCCGGGTAATACAGCACCAGTCCCAGCACCGTGAACAGCACGCACATGCCCAGCAGCACCAGCGCGCAGTCGCGGTAGGTGTGGCCGTACATGCCGCCCACCGTCTCCCGGATCATGTCCATGCCGTAGTGGAACGGCATGAAGGGATACAGCGTCTGGAATATCTGCGGCAGCACGTGGATGGGATACGAGCCGCCGGAGCCGGCCACCTGAATGACCATGATGATCACCGACAGCGCCATGCCCACATTATCCAGCGCATACACCAGCGCATAGTTCATGCAGGCGAAGTTCAGCGAGCACAGGCAGCAGGCCAGCACGAACAGCGCCGGCTCCGCCGGCTCCATCCCCACGAAGTACAGGCACCCGAAGGCCGTCACCAGCGCCTGCGCCATAGCCATCAGGAAGAAGGTGATGAACCGTCCGAAATACCGCTGCACCGCCCGGCACCCGGCAAACTCCGGCTGGGTCACGGGCACCTTCAGCATCACCGCCGTCAGCAGGCTGCCCACAAACAGCGCCAGCATCACATAGTACGGCGACATGGCCGCGCCGTAGTCCTTGATCTCGTAGATGATCTCGGTGTTCATCTGCACCGGCGAGGTGAGATAGTCCGCCATGCTGTCGGCGTCGCTGCTCTCCATCAGCTCCGTGAACCGGCGGAACGCATCGCTGCCCGTTATCCGCCGCACATCGTCCTCGATGTCCGTCAGGTACTTCTCCACCGTGCCCGCCAGCGTGATGCCCGCGTCCAGCGTGGGCTGCACCGTGGTCATGGCACTGGCATAGCCGTCCAGCGTACCGGACACACCGCCCAGACTGCCGGCCACGGCATCCAGCAGCTGCTGGATCGCCCGCAGCGACGCCTGCGCCTGTGCGCCGGCGGCCTGCAAATAATCGTTCACCTGCCGGTTGGTGTTGACAGCCGCAGCGCGCAGCTGCTGCCGCACCTGCGCCAGCGTATCCAGCACCGGCTCCAGCGCGCCGCCGGTGCTCACTGTACCGATGGCCTCCTTCAGATCCACCAGTCCGTCGATGACCGCCTGCAGCTGCTGCGCCGTATTCGCGTCGCCGGAGGCCTCCGCCTCGTCCCGCGCCGCCGTCAGCCGCACGATCACCTCGTCCACCCGGGCGATCATGTTGGCCTGTATCGTCTCCTCGATACCGGCCACGCCCGTCTCCCGCAGCATGGCGTCCAGATCGGCCAGCAGCTTGTCGGCGCTGTCCAGCACCGTCAGCAGATCGCTGTTCGTCTCGTTGGCCGATGTCATGCCGGTGCCGATGACCTGCACCGTTCCGCCCACGGCGCCGCCGGCGTCGTCAATGGCGCTCTGCGCATCCCGGATGGTCACGGACGCGGCGGCCAGCAGGCTGTCCGCGCCGTCCATCACGTCCTTCAGGGATACCAGCACCTTCTGTATCTGCGCCGTCTCCTGCCGGGCGGAGGTCAACTTGTCCATGATGCCGTCCGCCAGATCCTGGCTGTCCAGCCCCATGGCCTTGCACACCGTGCCCACGGTGGTCAGTGCCTCCGCCGCCTTGCCCACGACGGTGGTATTGATCTGCTCCTGCACGGCGGTCTTGGCCTTGCTGGTGATCTTGGGCGCGATGGCGTTCTTTTTCTCGTTCTCGTAATACTGTATCTGCGGATGGCGCAGGTCGCCGGTCAGGATACTGACAAAATCACCGGTGAACTCCTCCGGCACCACCAGCGCCGCATAGTACTCCCCGGACTCCACGCCGCTGAGCGCCGTGTCCGCGTCGTCCACGAACACCCAGCCCATCTGGTCGTTGCTCTCCAGCCCCTGCAATACCAGCTCTCCGATATTCAGCTCCAGCCCCATGACCTGGTACCCCTGATCCTCGCTGGCCACCGCCACCTTGATGCGGCTGGTGGACGCCACGCCGTAGGGATCCCAGTTGGAAAGGATGTTGAACCACGCATACAGGCACGGCACCAGGCACAGACCCAGCAGTACCACCACCGCCACCACGCTGGCGGTGAGCCGCCGCCAGTCGGCGCGGAAGATATTCCAGATATTTCTCATCTGTCATCCTCCTTCCGGCTCTCCTCCGCGCTGCGCCGCAGGTCGGCGGACAGCCCCTGCAAGGCCTGCGTCAGCTTTTCCAGATCGCCCGCCAGCTTTTCCGGATCATCCAGCATTTTCTGCCACACGGCGGCGCCGCTGCCGGACACGGGCGCGACCTGCTTTTCCGGCTCCGGCGCACTCACGCGCTCCGGCTCCTGCATCCGCTTGGGCACATACGCCGTCTCTGCCGGCTGGCTGTGCATCTCCTGCAAAATATCGTCCACGGTGTACACCACCGGCTCCTCCGGCACGCTTTCCGTCTCCGCCGCCGCCGTCTCCGGCTCCTCCCGCTCCCACGCAGGCGCTTCCTCCCGCTGGCCGCGGTGCCGCAGCGCCGGCAGCCGGGGCATACGGGGCAGCTCCGGCAGCTCCAGCAGTGCGCCCATGCTCTCCTGCTCCATCTGCGTGATGTCCTCCAGCTTTTTCTGCAGCTCATAGTCCGCGTACTCCACGGCGATGAGATACGCCGCCACCGCGAACATGGACAGTATCCACAGCATCAGCGTGAATACCTTGTTGCCCTCCGCCAGAAACATCAGCAGCATCAGTCCCAGCGTCACCGCCAGCAGCATCCGCATACCGATCCGGATGCGCCGCCGGTTGTTCTCGTGCAGGGTGCTGACCTCGTCCCGCAGGCGGTCATACAATTCCTGATATTCCCGTTCCTTTGACATTCGTTCAGCACCTCCCTTACAGCAATTCCGTCTCTTCCAGCTTCTCCTCCATGAAGCGGTTCAGCCCCATGAACGGCTTGCGCACCAGCAGGCCGATCAGCAGCGCCGCCACCGCAAACAGCATCAAAAAGCCGATCTGCTGCCAGTAGTAATTGCCGTACATGCCGCAGATGCACTCCCGCATGGCGTCGATGGCGTAGGGGAAGGGGAAGAAGCGGTAGAACTTCTGATAGATCTCCGGCAGCAGCTCGATGGGGAACGTACCGGATGAGCCTGCGATCTGCATGACCATGATGACCACCACGATGGCCTTGCCCACGTCGCCAAAGGACAGCGCCAGCGAGTAGATCAGCAGGCTGAAGGTAAAGGCCGTCAGCGCCCCGGTAAGATACATCATCCCCGGATGCAGGCACTGTACCTTTAATATGTACAGGTCGCCGGTGACGATGACCGCCGCCTGTATCTGGCTCATCAGGAAGAAGAACAGATACCGCCCAAAATACAGCTCCGCCGGCCTGGGATCGATCAGTCCGTCCGTCCTGGCGTGTACCTTGATAAGGGACGACAATATCACGCCGCCCACCCAGATAGCCAGCACCGTGTAGAACGGCGTCATGGCCGAGCCGTAGTTCTCAATGGGATAGACCTTGTTGACGCTGGTCTGCACCATCTCCGGGAAATACTGCCCGTACACCGCCGGGTCGCCGCCCAGTATGGTCAGCAGCGTGTCCATGTACTCGTCGGCGCTGAGATCCTGCATGCCGTCAATGGTGTCCGACAGGGACGCCGTCATCCTGTCCGTGGCGGGACGCAGCAGCTCCATGGTGGTGCCCAGCGCCTGCGACGTGTCGGCCATAGCCGCTTTCATAGCCTTGGCATCGCTGCTGAGGGAGGCCACGCCCTCCATGGCGTCGGCCACCTGTCCCGTCACCGATTGCAGCTGCTGGCGCAGCGCCTTGGCCGTCACAGGGATCTTGTCCACCATGGTGCGGATGGACTTCACCAGCGCGTCGCAGTCCGCCAGCAGGTCGCTGGCGGTGGGCTTGTCAGCCAGCGCCTGCAGCTTCGCCGCCAGACGCGTACACTCGGCGGAAATGGCTCGCGCCTGCTCCGCCGCGGCCGGCGCCTCCATCTCGATATCCTCCGCCCACCGATCCAGCGTGGCCGCCGCCTTTTCCAGCTGCGCCGCCGCATCACGCAGCTGCTGCTGTGCCGACGGCAGCTGCGGCGCGTTGGTGATGGCGTTCTCCAGCCCCTCCAGCACGCGCTCCACCCGCGCCAGCGCCGCGTTCACCTGCGTCTGTATCTCCGCCGCCGTCTCGTGGAGCTTGGAGCCGTCCGGCAGGTTCTTGTTGATATTGGCCACGGCCTCCTCCAGCGCCGCCGCATCCTTTTCCGACACGCCGCCGCTGCTGCCGGCCTTTTCGAAGGCGTCCATCATGTTCCCGCAGGCGTTCAGCAGATCCTGCGCCTGATACAGCACGCCCTTCACCGCCGACTCCGGGTCGTCTGCCGTCAGATCCTCCGCCAGCAGATTCCCCTGCTCCATGATGCCGCCGATGACCACCTCCAGATAATTCTCGCTGATGGAGCGCTTCAGCGTCTCCACCGCTGTATCGGTGATCTTGGTGGCCACAGCGTTCTTCTTGGCGTTCTCGTAGTAGGTGATGGCCGGCTTGCCCGTCCAGTCCGTCAGCATCCGGAACATGTTCCGGCTGAACTCCTTGTCGATGACCACCGCCGCGTAGTAGTCGCCGGACTCCACGCCGCCCTTGGCCTGCTCCTCCGTATCCACGATGACCCAGTTGATGCTGGTGGCCTCCCGCAGGTCGTCCACCACATCCTGCCCCTTGTTTTCATATACGCCGTCCTCGTCGGTATAGCCCTCGTCCAGCGAGGCCACCGCGATGGAGATACCGCCCGTATTGCCGTAGGGATCCCAGTTGGAGTAGATATTCAGCCACGCGTACAGGCTGGGCAGCAGCGCGATGGTGACCACCACCACGCAGGCAAAGAAGCACCTGCTCAGCGTCCGTATATCAGTTTTGAACACCGTCCATATATTTCGCATACATCCTCCTTGTGCGCGGAAGCCGCGCCGCTCGTAAAGATATTGTCAACGCAAACAGAATATCAGTTTACATTATACAGAATCCCGGAGGAATTTGTCCACACAAAACCGCATTTCTGCGCAAAAAAGAGACGGGAGACCCGTCTCTTTTCCTGCTTTATTCCTTATTATCCGCCACAATGTGATAGTACGCATTTCCCGTCAGCTTATACACCAGTGCGTACAGTGCCGCGAACACCGCGAAGCTCACCGCCGTTGTGCCGACCAGCAGCCCGCGGTTGTCCAGATTGAACAGCATCAGCAGCTTGTGGATAAAGGGGAAGGCGAAGCACAGGTGCAGTCCCGCCATGAGAAGCGGCAGATAGAACACCGTCAGCAGCTGGCTGTTGATGCTGCGCCGGATGTCGCCCTTGGTCATGCCCACCTTCTGCATAATGTCGAAGCGGGACTGATCCTCATAGCCCTCAGACAGCTGATTGTAATACAGGATCGCCACCGCCGCAAAGATGAACACGATACTCAGCATGATTCCCAGGAAGAACAGGCCGCCGTAGGTGCCGTAAAAATCCGCGCGGTTGCCCGCCTTGGACTCCACGCTGACGCCCACGCCCCACTCGCCGCTGACGCCCGCCAGATAGTCGTCCAGCGCATCCTTCAGGTTGGGCGTCACACCGTCCATGTCCGCCTGCTGGTTTTCCGGCAGATCGGTGTCAAAGGCGTAGTGCCACGTGGCCGTGGGATACCAGCCGTATTTGTTCTTCAGATAGCTCTGCAGCTCCGGCACGAACTGCTCAAAGTCCGGCACCACCACCGTCAGGGACGGCGTGATGTCCGCCACCGCAGCGCCGACCAGCGCGGGGATCTCCCGCTTCATCACATAGCGGGTCATGCCGCCGTCGATGGACAGCGTGTCACTGTGGAACTCCGTCCGCAGAGCCGCCACATACACCTGCCCGTCCTCCAGCGTCAGGCTCTGGCCGGTGACGGCGTTGTACTCCTCCAGCGGCACGAAGTATATATGGATGACGTGGGTGCTGTCCGCTGCGGACGCACCGGCGTTTCCCAACCGCAGATCCCCGCCGTCCGGCAGACCGCTGACGCTGATCTCACGGTATGTCGCCACATTGCTGGTCTGCCCGCCGAAGTTGAAAACGGTGCTCTCCACGCCCTGACGCAGCTGCTCCGCCTCCGCCTCGTCCAGCGGATGATCGCTTCTGCCGTATACCGTCACGTCCATGTCGCGGGGATACCGGGCATTCACCGCGTCCTCCTGCCCCACATACAGGCAGGTGGTGGAGGAGATCATCACCAGCACCATGGTGGCCAGAATGCACACCGAGGCCAGCCCCGCGCCGTTGCGCTTCATGCGGTAGGTCATAGACGCCACGGACACGAAGTGCTGGGGCCGGTAGTAGTATTTTTTGTTCCTCTGCAAGCCGCGGCACAGCGTCACCGAGCCGCTGATGAACAGCAGATAGGTGGCCAGTATCACCATGATGACCGCTGCGAAGAACCACAGAAACGCCGCCAGCGGCTCCTTGATGGACACCGCCAGCGCGTAAGCGCCGCCCAGCAGCACCACGCCCGCCGCCGTCAGCACCCACTGGGCGCGGGGCGGCTTTTCGCCCACGCTCTCGCTGCGCAGCAGCGCCACGGCACTGACGCCGTGCAGCTGCCGCAGGCTGTTCAGCAGGATCAGCGTGTGGATGACCGCAAACAACGCCGCCGCAGCCAGCAGAGACGATACGGACACCGTCAGGGTGTAGGTCACGGGCACCCGCAAAAGCCGCACCATACCCAACTCCGCCAGCTTATACAGCACCACGCCCAGAAGCAGCCCCGTACCCGTGGTCAGGCCGTAGGTAATGGCCGTCTCCCACAGCAGGATGCGGGCGATGCTGCCCTTCCCCATGCCCAGCACATTGTACAGGCCGAACTCCCGCTCCCGCCGGCGAATGAGGAACGAATGGGTGTAGAACAGAAAGATCAGCGCAAACACGGCGATGACCACCGTGCCCAGCCGCAGGATGATGGTGCTGCTTCTGCCGCCGGACATGTGCTCCAGCACCGGCGAGCCGGACAGCCCCGTAAGAATGTAGAACATCAGCACCATGCCCGCGGCGCTGAGGCCGTAGGGCAGATACAGGCGCTTGTTTTTCACCATGCCCGTCCACGCAAGGCGGGCGTACAGTCCCCGCTTCATGCCGGCTCACCGCCTGACTGCAGCATGGTCAGCGTATCGGAGATGCGCTGGTAGAACCGGGTGTCGCTGTCCTCGCCCCGATAGAGCTGGTGGAACACCTGCCCGTCCTTGATGAACAGAACGCGCCCGGCGCGGCTGGCCGCCTTCACCGAGTGGGTCACCATCAGGATGGTCTGTCCCGCCCGGTTGATGTCCGCAAACAGCCGCAGCAGCTCGTCGGTGGAGCCGCTGTCCAGCGCGCCGGTGGGCTCGTCCGCCAGCAGCAGCTTCGGCTCCGTGATGATGGCGCGCGCCACCGCCGCCCGCTGCTTCTGGCCGCCGGACACCTCGTAGGGGTACTTCTTCAGCAGCTCCGTCAGCCCCAGCAGCTTTGCGATGGGCATCAGCCGCGCCCGCATGTCCTCGTAGCCCATGCCCGCCAGCACCAGCGGCAGGTAGATATTGTCCTCCAGCGTGAAGGTATCCAGCAGATTGAACTCCTGAAACACGAAGCCCAGATTCTCCCGGCGGAACAGCGCCGCGTCCTTCTCCCGGATCTTGTGCAGCTCCCGGCCCTCCAGCCGTACCGTGCCCGCCGTAGGCTCATCCAGCGCCGCCAGAATGTTCAAAAGCGTGGTCTTGCCGCTGCCGGACTCGCCCATAATGGCCACATACTCGCCCTGCTCCACAGTGAAGCTCACGCTGCGCAGCGCCTCGACCCGACTGCCGCCGAACCGCGTGGTATACACCTTCCGCAGCCCGCTTACTTCCAGAATACTCATAGTCACTCGACCTCCTTATCAACAAGGCCATTATAGTGCGCCGCGCCCCGCCAATCCATCGGTTTTCCTTACCAAAAACGAACAACTCTGTCACCTTTCACTCCGGCAGGAAATCGCCGCGTCCCAGTGTCAGATACACCGTGGTGCCCTTTCCGGGCACGGACTCCATGCGGATGCCGTGGCGCAGGTTGCCGCATATTCTCCGGCACAGATACAGCCCGATGCCGCTGGAGCGCCTGTCCAGCCGCCCGTTCTGCCCGGTATAGCCCATCTGGAACACCCGTGGCAGATCCTCCGGCGCGATGCCCATGCCCGTATCCGCGATGCACAGCTCGTCCCCCTGCCGGTATATGCGGATAGCGCCCTCCTGCCCCGTGTATTTCAGGGCGTTGCTGAGCAGCTGCTCCACCACGAAGGTCAGCCACTTGCCATCCGTCACCGTCTCCCACTGCACCGGCTCATAGTCCAGCCGGATGCGCCGGTCGATAAACTCCCCGGCGAACCGCCGCACGGCGGCGCGCACCACCTCGTCCACGCTGCACGGGCGGATCACATAGTCGCTGCCGCCCTCCTCCAGCCGCAGGTACGTCAGCACCATGTCCACATACTGCTCGATCCGCCCCAGCTCCGCCGTCAGCCGCCGGGCGGCGGGCGTGTCCTCGCCCTGTAACGTCAGGCGCATGGCGGCAATGGGCGTCTTGATCTGATGCACCCACGCGGTGTAATAGGCCACCGTCTCGCCCCGGCGCGTCTCCGCCGCACCCAACTGCCGCCGCAGCTCCTGCCGCAGCTGCTCCACCAGCGCGGCGCAGTCCTGCCCCTCCACAGTCTTCATCTCCGGCAGGGGCGCCAGCACCGTCTCCCCGGTCTGCCGCAGCTGCTCCATCTCCTTATGCCGCCGCGCCGCCCGCCGGAAGTCCCATACCACCATACCGGCGCCCGCCAGTGCACACAGCCCCGCCGGGTACGCCACCGCCGCCAGCGGCAGGCCGTACAGCGCGAAGGACACGGCAAACAGCCCGGTAAACAGCACAAGCATCAAAACCGTCAGGCGGTGCTGCCTGAGATAGGCTCTCCATAGCTTCATACGCTCACTCCACGATATACCCCACCCCGTGCCGGGTGGCGATAAAGTCCACAAGTCCCGCGCCCGCCAGCTTCCGCCGCAGGCGGTTCACGTTCACCGTCAGCGTGTTCTCGTCCACGAAGCTGTCCGTCTCCCACAGCCGCTGCATGAGCTTCTCCCGGCTGACCACCTTCCCGGCGCTCTCCATCAGGCAGGCCAGGATACGGTACTCGTTCTTGGTCAGCTCCACCGTCTGCCCCTGATACGTCAGCTTCTGGTCGTCGGCGGACAGCTGCGCGCCCCGCCGCTCCCGCAGCACCGCCGGCGCCGACAGGTCGTAGCTGCGCCGCAGCATGGCCTGTGCCTTGGCCATCAGCACGCCGCCGTCAAAGGGCTTGGCAATGAAATCGTCCCCGCCGAAGTTCATGGCCATGATGACGTTCATGTTGTCGCTGGCCGAGGACAGGAACAGAATGGGCGCATTGGTCTGCTTCCGCAGCTCCCGGCACCAGTGGTAGCCGTCGAAGCACGGCAGGGCGATATCCAATATAATAAGGTGCGGGGCAAAGGCCGCCGCCTCCTCTGTCACCGCCCGCAGATCCCGTGCGCACCGCGCCTCCAGTCCCCAGCTCTCCGCCAGGCGGCATACCTCCTGTGCGATGGTGCGGTCGTCCTCCACAACAAATATCCGGTACATACACTCACATCCTTTATGCTCCATTATACCCTCCCGCACCCCTGTCCCGCAAGCCCTCTCCCTCTTTCAATATTGTCACATTCCCCTCCCGGAAAATTTTTTCAAAAACAGGATTGACAAATCCGTTCCGCCGTGTTATAACTATACCAACCTACCGAGTTGGTAGTTGATTATCAGAAACGAGGCGAGCGCATGAAAAGCACTCTCATTCTCCTGACCGGTCGATGTTGACCCTATCCCCCGCTTCCATTCCACCCAACAACATCTGACAATATATGTATAAAGGAGAAATTACCATGTCCAACATTTACACCTCCGCTGACCAGCTGATCGGCCACACCCCCCTGCTGGAGCTGACCCATATCGAAAAAGCCCACGACCTGAAGGCGAAGATCGTCGCCAAGCTGGAGTATTTCAACCCCGCCGGCAGCGTGAAGGATCGTATTGCCAAGGCCATGATCGACGACGCCGAGGCCAAGGGTCTGCTGAAGGCCGGCAGCGTCATCATCGAGCCCACCTCCGGCAACACCGGCATCGGCCTCGCTTCCGTGGCCGCCGCCCGTGGCTACCGCATCATCATCGTCATGCCGGAGACCATGTCCGTGGAGCGCCGCCAGCTGATGAAGGCCTACGGCGCGGAGCTGGTGCTCACCGAGGGTGCCAAGGGCATGAAGGGCGCCATCGCCAAGGCCGACGAGCTGGCCGAGGAGATCCCCAACAGCTTCGTAGCCGGGCAGTTTGTCAACCCCGCCAACCCCAAGGCGCACTACGAAACCACCGGTCCCGAGATCTGGCAGGACACCGACGGTAAGGTGGACTTCTTCGTGGCCGGCGTAGGCACCGGCGGCACCATCACCGGCGTTGGCAAGTTCCTGAAGGAAAAGAACCCCGCCGTGAAGGTGGTAGCCGTGGAGCCCAAGACCTCTGCCGTGCTGTCCACCGGCATCGCCGGCTCCCACAAGATCCAGGGCATCGGCGCCGGCTTTGTCCCCGACGTGCTGGACACCAGGATCTACGATGAGATCATCCCCGTGGACAACGATGACGCCTTTGCCGTAGGTAAGGAGATCGGCCACCGCGAGGGCGTTCTGGTGGGCATCTCCTCCGGCGCGGCGCTGTGGGCGGCCATCGAGCTGGCCAAGCGCCCGGAGAATGCCGGCAAGACCATCGTCGTCCTGCTGCCCGACACCGGCGACCGCTATCTCTCCACCCCGCTGTTTGCCGACTGATTCAGCCGTTTTCTTCCTTCTATTTCTCCTCACTTGCAAAAGACCGTGCCCCATCGGGCGCGGTCTTTTGCTATGCCCGCAAAATTTTTTCCGGGCGGCTAATTTCGCCTTGACTTTTGCTGCAAAATCGTGTATCATAGTCCCTGTTGTAAAGGCGTATAACTTTACAGAAGGAGGGGGCACCGTGAAAAACCAGACCTACCGCATGACCATGCTGTTCGATTTTTACGGCGATATCCTGACCCCGCGGCAGCGGGAGCTGTTTGACCTGTACTACAACGAGGATCTGTCTCTGGCGGAGATCGCGGAAAACTGCGGCATCTCCCGGCAGGGCGTGCGGGACGTGATCGTCCGGGCGGAAAACGCCATGACGGAGCTGGAGGACAAGACTGGCCTGATCCACCGCTTCTTGCAGATGCAGCAGCATGTGGACGCCATCATCACCGCCGCCAATAACATCAAGACCATCAACTACCGGCAGTACGAAAACCCCCGGTTGGACGAGCTGGCCGACGCGGTTCTCAACAGCGCCGCCGCTCTGAAGGAGTAACCACCCATGGCATTTGAGGGACTGAGCGAAAAACTGAACGGCGTATTCAAGCGCCTGCGCGGAAAGGGGCGGCTCACCGAGGCCGACGTCCGCGAGGGTATGCGTGAGGTGCGTCTGGCGCTGCTGGAGGCCGACGTCAGCTACAAGGTCGTCAAGGACTTTGTGGCGGACGTCACCGAAAAGTGCATCGGCACCGACGTGCTGGACAGCCTGACCCCGGCGCAGCAGATCATCAAGATCGTCAACCAGGAGCTGACGGCGCTGATGGGCGGCACCAACGCCCGCCTGACCACTGCCTCCAAGGGTCCCACCGTTGTGATGATGGTGGGTCTGCAGGGCGCCGGCAAGACCACCAACGGCGCGAAGCTGGCGGGGCTCATGCGCCGCAGCTATGGCAAGCGCCCCCTGCTGGTGGCCTGCGACGTGTACCGTCCCGCGGCCATCAACCAGTTACAGGTGGTGGGCAAGCAGCTGGATATCCCCGTGTTCGAGATGGGGCAGATCGACCCGGTGACCATCGCAAAGGAAGCGGTGAAATACGCCGCCGACCACGGTCACGACATCGTGTTTCTGGATACCGCCGGCCGCCTGCACATCGACGAGGCACTGATGGACGAGCTGAAGGCGGTGAAGGCCGCCGTCAAGCCCAACGAGATCTTGCTGGTGGTGGACGCCATGACCGGTCAGGACGCGGTGAACGCGGCCAAGGCCTTTGACGACGCGCTGGGCATCGACGGTGTGCTGCTGACCAAGCTGGACGGCGACGCCCGCGGCGGCGCGGCGCTGTCCATCCGGGCGGTGACGGGCAAGCCCATCAAGTTCGTGGGCACCGGCGAAAAGCTGGACATGATCGAGCCCTTCCACCCCGACCGCATGGCCGGGCGCATTCTGGGCATGGGCGACATGCTCACCTTCATCGAAAAGGCCGAGCAGCAGTACGATGAAAAGCAGGCCAAGAAGCTGGAGGAAAAGCTCCGCAAGAACCGTCTGACCCTCAGCGACTACCTGGATCAGATGGAGCAGCTGCAGAACATGGGCGACCTGAGCCAGATCGCCGGGATGCTGCCGGGCAATCTGGGCAAGAGCTTCGACCCCGACCAGATCGACGAGAAGCAGATGGCGCACAACAAGGCCATCATCCTGTCCATGACGCCGCTGGAGCGGGAGAATCCCCAGATCCTCAACGCCAGCCGCAAAAAGCGCATCGCCGCCGGCTGCGGTCTTGAGGTGGTGGACGTGAACCGCCTGCTGAAATCCTTCGAGATGCTCCAGCAGATGACCTCCGCCATGGCCAAGGGCAAGATGCGCGGCGGTCTGGGCGGGCTGATGGGCGGCATGGGCGGCAAGGTCGCCAAAGGCGCCATGCACGGCTTCGGCCGCAAGAAACGGTTGAAATAAACTTGCATGTATACGCAAATGTGCAAGGGCATTTAACAGATATTAAATAATTATTTTACATGGAGGAACACAACAATGGTCAAGATTCGTCTGAGAAGAATGGGCGCGAAGAAGGCTCCCTACTACCGCGTGGTCGTCGCTGATTCCCGCTATCCCCGTGACGGCCGCTTCATCGAGGAGATCGGCACTTACGATCCCACCGTCTCCCCCGCCAAGATCAGCATCGATGCCGACCGCGCCCGCGAGTGGATCAAGACCGGCGCTCAGCCCACCGATACCGTCCGCGCCCTGCTGAAGAAGGTCGACGTACTGTAAGTCGGGAGCTGCGCCATGAAGGATCTGCTGCTGTATATCGCGCAGAACCTTGTGGAGCACCCGGAGCAGGTCAGCGTGACCGAGGTTGAGAACGGTGACGAGCTGACGCTTCAGCTTCGCGTTGCACCGGAGGATATGGGCAAGGTCATCGGACGGCAGGGTCGTATCGCCAAGGAGATACGCACCGTCATCCGCTCCTACGCCCAGCGTACCGGCGCCAAGGTGTCTGTGGATATTGTTGACTGACAACAAAAAAAGAACCGCCTGCTGGCGGTTCTTTTTTTGTTTCTCAGGCGAAATAGCCCTTGATCTCCATAATGGCAGCCACCACGCAGAACAGGCCGAAGGCCAGGATCAGCGTGCCGCCCAGCTTCTTTTTCTGCTTCAGCTGGAACATCATGATACCCACGATGATCATGGAACCGGCCAGCAGGATCATGGACAAACCGGGGATGTACAGCACATTCAGCTTGCGCAGCACCCACAGCAGCATGGATATCACCAGCAGAACGATGGCCACATTCTTCTTCGTATTCATGGACATTGGCGTTTCTCTCCTCCCTTGGGGCGCGGCGCGCCCGCTGGTTTGATTGTAGCGGAAATCCGGGCAGAATACAAGGGCAATTTACCGCTTCAGCAGGATTTTTGCCTTCAGCAGCGCCGCTACGGTCTTGGCGTCGGTCAGCTCGCCGCGCATGCACTGCTCCACCGCCTGATCGAAGGGCATGCGCAGCACGTCCAGAAACTCGTCCTCGTCCGGGTGGGTGGCGCCGAAGGTCAGCTCCTGTGCCAGATAGAGGTACAGCGTCTCGCCGTAGCAGCCGGGCGACGCGATCAGCGCGCCCAGCTCCGTCCACTTTTCAGCCTCGGCGCCGATCTCCTCCTTCAACTCCCGCCGCGCCGTGACGGACGGCTCCTCGCCCGGCTCCCGTTTGCCGGCGGGTATCTCCGTCAGCACGCGTGAAAAGGCGTAGCGGTACTGGCGCACCAGCAGCACATCGTCCCCGTCCAGCGCCAGAATGCCCACGCCGCCGGGGTGCTCCACCACCTCGCGCCGTCCCTCCTTTCCGTTGGGCAGCAGCACCGTGTCCTCCCGCACCCGGATAATACGCCCCCGGTACACCTCCCGGCTGGCCAGTGTTTTCTCCGTCATGTCCATATATGGCACCTCTCTTTCATCAAGCGGCAGTATAACACAAAAAGTTCAGAATTGCCACCCCCGTCTACCCCTTGCGCGATGGGGAAAAATATGCTATACTAACGGACACATCCGAGGAAGGAGGGATCATCCATGGAAAAGTCCGGCGTGAAGATCGCGGCGCAGAACCGCAAGGCCTACCACGACTACTTCGTGGAGGATCGCTACGAGGCGGGTATCGAGCTGTTCGGCACGGAGGTCAAGTCCATCCGCGCCGGTACGCTGAACCTGAAGGACTCCTTCTGCGTGGCCAAGGACGGCGAGGTGTACGCCTACAGCTTCCACATCTCCCCCTACGACCACGGCAACATCTTCAACCGCGACCCGGATCGCCCCAAGCGCCTGCTGCTGCACAAGCGGGAGATACGCAAGCTCCACGACCTGCAGAAGCAGGAGGGCTACGCGCTGATCCCCCTGTCCGTGTACTTCAAGAACTCCCGCGTCAAGGTGGAGCTGGGTCTGTGCAAGGGTAAAAAGACCTACGACAAGCGGGACGCCGTGGCCAAGCGGGACGCCAAGCGGGAGATGGATCGCGCCATGCGGGAGAAAAACCGCGGGTACTGAGAAATGTATGACTTTGCGTAAAACGCATATCTTGTGACAAAGTGAGGGAACCAAGATGGCAAATCCTATCGTGACCTTTGAGATGCAGGACGGCGGCAAGATCGTGGCCGAGCTGTATCCCGACATTGCGCCCCAGAGCGTGCGCAACTTTATCGCGCTTGCCAACGCCGGGTACTACGACGGCCTGATCTTCCACCGGGTCATCCCCGGCTTCATGATTCAGGGCGGCTGCCCCGACGGAAACGGCATGGGCGGTCCCGGCTACTGCATCAAGGGCGAGTTCGCCGCCAACGGCGTGCCCAACGACCTGCGCCACACCCGCGGCGTGCTGAGCATGGCGCGTGCGCAGCCTATGGACAGCGCCGGCAGCCAGTTCTTCATCATGCACAAGGATGCGCCCCATCTGGACGGGCAGTATGCCGCCTTCGGCTGCGTGATGGACGGCATGGACGTGGTGGATCGCATCGCCAACCAGCCCCGGAACATGATGACCAACAAGCCCAAGAAGGATCAGGTCATGGTCAAGGTCACGGTGGACACCCAGGGCGTGGAATATCCTGAGCCCGACAAGCTGGCCGATCCGTTCGGAAGATAACAGACACACCTCTCTCCCGGACGCTCCGGCGTCCGGGAGGGGGATACGGAAATAAATATGCAAATATCATTCTGTCTCGCCATATAGCGAAAGATATATGGGGCTGCACCGGTTTCGACGGGGGTGTGGAGGCAGGATAAGCGGGCGGCGGCGCCTGACCGCCATAAAACGGGCAACTTAAAAATTAACTGACAACAATCGTATTGCTGTCGCTGCCTAACTAAAGGCAGCCGTCTGAACCGGAGAGGCCACAGGCCGGGGAAGGCGTCGTTGATGTGGCGGACGTGCGGCGGGTAAGAGTTGCCCCGCCCATGCACTATGACTCTACTGAACTGCGCAGTCTGTCCGGTGTCTGCGCAGGGAGGGAATGTTGAAACCGGACTGCGCCCGGAGAAAGTCCTGTCAAAGTGCTTTCGGACAGGGGTTCGACTCCCCTCAGCTCCACCAGACACGCCGGGGCAAGCGATATGCTGCTTGCCCCGGCTTTTTTCCATCATACTTTACGCAAAGGAGAACTGCGTATGAACGAGATATACGTCACCGGGCACCGCAACCCGGACACCGACTCCATCGTGGCCGCCATGTCCTACGCCGCGCTGAAAAACGCACTGGGCGAAAAGGAATATGTGGCCGTCCATCTGGGCACCATCAGCGATGAGACAAACCGGATGCTGGAGCGCTTCCATTTCCAGCCGCCCCGCTTTATCCAGAACGTCCGCACGCAGGTGCGGGATCTGGACTTCGACCGTCCGCCCTGCCTGGACGCCTCCGTCACCATGGATCGCGCGTGGAAGCTCATGCGGGAGCAGAAGATCTCCGCCATCCCCGTGGTCAACGAGGACGGCACACTGTACGGCATGCTGTCCGCCGGCGATATCGCCACCTTCAGCCTGAACACCGTGGGCAACCCCCGTGTGGATTCTATTCCCCTGTTCAACCTGCTGAGCGTCATCGAAGGCCGCGTCATGGGCGACGGCGGCGACATGGTGGACAGCGTCAGCGGCTCCGTGTCCATCGCCCTGCCCCAGAACTGCGAGAATCTGCTGTTCGACAGCGGTGACGGCATCGTGCTGTGCGGCAGCCAGCCGGATATGATCCGCCGGGCGCTGGACAAGCAGGTGGCCTGCCTGATCCTGTGCCAGACGGATGTGGATCCCGCGTGGCTGGAAAACTCCGGCAAGACCTGCGTTATCTCCACACCGCTGGACGCCAGCCGCGTCCACCGGCTCATCTATCAGGCCACGCCCATTGACCGCCCCTGCGCCACAAAGGGTCTGATCTCCTTCCATCTGGACGACTACATAGACGACGTGCGGGAAGTGGTGCTGAAAAGCCGCTACCGCTGCTACCCCGTGCTGGACGAGGAGCAAAAGGTCGTCGGCACCCTGTCCCGGTATCACCTGCTGAAGCCCCGGCGCAAGCAGGTGGTGCTGGTGGATCACAACGAGCTGTCCCAGACCGTACCCGGCATCGAGCAGGCGGAGATCCTGGGCATCATCGACCACCACCGTCTGGCGGACATCCAGACGCGGCAGCCCATCTCCGTGCGCAACGAGCCGGTGGGCAGCACAAACACCATCATCACCTCCATGTATCAGGAGCACGGCGTCACGCCCTCGCCCCACATGGCCGGACTGATGGCGGCGGCCATCCTGTCCGACACCGTTATGTTCAAATCCCCCACCTGCACCAAACGGGATATCGCCATGGCCGAGCGGCTGGCGCGCATCGCCAAGGTGTCCCTCAGCGATCTGGGTCGAGAGCTGTTCAGCGGCAGCAACGACAGCAAGTCCGCCGAGGAGCTGCTGCGCAGCGACTTCAAGGAGTTCCACATCGCCGAGCAGATCCTGGGCGTGGGGCAGATCACCTGCATCGACTCCCAGAAGCTGATGAAGCGCAAGGACGAGCTGCTGGCCGCCATGCGCGCGGCACAGAAGGCCAACAGCTACGACATGGTCATTCTGATGCTCACCGACGTTTTGCAGGAGGGCACGCAGCTGCTGTATATCGGCAGCGACGAGACGATCCGCAACGCCTTCGCCGTGGAGCCCAAGGACAACACGGTGTTCCTGCCCGGCGTCATGTCCCGGAAGAAGCAGGTCGTTCCCATGCTGACCACCCTGTGGGGCTAAAAGGCCAAGCTGCAAAAACGACTTCGAGCCGTTGGCTCGAAGTCGTTTTTTATCCCGTCGCGTGCAGCATTACTTGTGCTTCCTCTGCTCCCACGTCTCCTGCGCTTCCCGCAGGTGCTCCAACAGCTCGCTGCGGGAACGGTAGGCGAACAGGAAGCTGTACTTCTCGCGCCGCTCCTCCTGCCGCTGGCGGATGTGCGCCTTGAGGTTCTCCACCTTGATGACCACCTCGTGCTCAGCAGCGAATTTACGAATACGGGACACCAGCTTGGCGGAGTATACAAGGTCGATGGTAAACACGCCGAAGAAATAGCCGATCACGAAGGAAAAAGCCAGGTTCCGGGACAGCCAGTCCAGCGCGTCCAAGATGTAGGGGTGAACGCAGAAGTAGTACACGGCGCTGACCGCCGCCCACAGCGCGGAGAACGCCGGGCAGATCAGCCCCTGAATGTTGCCCCATTGCTTGCTGTAGTCCCACAGCCGGATCTTCATGAACTTCAGGGACACGATACCGGCGATGTACTCGATGACCGTCATGCTCAGTGCCATGCCCGCGAACAGCAGCAGCTTCTCCCCCACCGTGTCCACGCCGTTTCTTTCGCCCACCGAGGCCAGCAGATACAAAATGCACAGTCCGAAGCCGTACAGGGGCACATAGGGCCCCACGCAGAAGCCGGGGTTGATCCATTTGCGCTCCGGGTTGGCGCCGGAGAGAAAGCGGCGGTACAACAGCTCCGCCACCCAGCCCAGCGTGGAGCCGATGAAAAACAGATATGCCAACGTCAGAAACATATTCATGGGGGAGGTTATCCTTTCTTGCGTAAATAACAGTACCACGCGGTGCCGCCCACCAGCAGGCCGCCCACGATGTTGCCCAGCGTCACAGGCAGCATATTTCCCAGGAAATACCGCCCCCACGTCAGGACGGAGGCGTCCGCCGCATACGCATCCCTTGCAAACAGCGCCAGCGCGCAGTAGGTCATGTCCGCGATGGAGTGGCTGAAGCCCGCCACCACGAAGAACATCACCGGAACCCACGCGCCCAGAATGCGTCCCGCCGCGTCCTTGGCGGATAGACTCACCAGCACGGCGACCGTCACGAGGATGTTGCACAGCACGCCCATGAAGAAGGCGTTTTCAAAGGGCATGGACATCTTGCTCTGCGCCAGATGCAGCGTGTAGGCCGCCAGCGCGCCGTCTCCGGCATTCAGCCAGCCGAACCGGGCGCAGACCCAGCTGAGAGCCAGCGCGCCCAAAAAGTTGCCCATATATACGACGCCCCAGTTCCGCAGCATGGCGGCCACGGATGCCCGCCTGTCCAGCACACTGATGACAATGAGCGTGTTTCCGGTAAACAGCTCCGCGCCGGTGAGGATCACAACACCAAGCCCGAAGGCAAACAGCACGCCCGCGATGATCCGCACCGCACTGGCGTTGGCAACGGTGTAGGTGGCCATATTGGTCACACAGACAGGAAATCCGATCAGCATGCCGGCGGCCACGCCCAGAAGCAGCAGCTTCCCGAAGGTCTGCTGCGTCTTGACAGCGCCGGCGGCGGCATAATTGGCCACCGTCTCAGCCGGGGTAAACAGCTTCATAGGCGTCCCTCCCCTGTCAGCAGCTCCGCCGCCCGCACCGTGTGCTCCATCAGCACCGAGGACGTCACGGCGCCCACGCCGCCGGGCACAGGGGTGATGGCGTCCACCACCGGCTCCACCGCCGCAAAGTCGGCGTCGCCGCACAGGGCGGAGCCGTCCCCGTTTACGGACACGTCTACCACCGTCTGTCCGGGGCGCACATGCGCCGCCGTCAGGCTGCTGCGCACACCGGCGGCGGTGATGATGATATCCGCCTGCCGGGTCAGCGCCGCCGTATCCGGCGTTCGGGAGTGGCACACCGTGACGGCGGCATCCTCCCGCAGCAGCAGCATGGCCGCAGGCCGTCCCACCACCGCCGAGCGCCCGATGACCACCGCGTGCTTCCCGGCTATCTTCACGCCGTAATACCGCAGCAGCTCCACGCACGCCTGCGCCGTGCAGGGCGCGAAGCCCTGTCCATGTCCGGTATACACGCCGGCGGCGCTGGCCGGCGTCATGCCGTCCACGTCCTTGCGTGGGTCAAGGCAGGCACAGATGCCGTCCTCCTCCGCCCGCAGATGGGGCGGCAGCGGCCGCAGCAGCAGGCAGCCGTGTACGCTGCCGTCGCCGTTGATCTCCCGGATCGCCTCCCTGACATCGGCGGCGGTGGCATCCGCAGGCAGCGCCCGCAGCTCCACCTCCACGCCGCACAGCGCGCCCCGCTTTACTGCGCCCCGTATGTACGCGCCGTCGGCTTCGTTTTCGCCGCAGCGCAGGATCACCAGCCTGGGCGAAACGCCCCGCTGCCGCAGCGCCCCGGCGCGGCGGGCGGTATCGGCGGACAGTGCGTCCGCCACGGGCTTGCCAGTCAGTATAACAGCCATGGCGCGTCCCTCCTCTTATCAGGTCAGTTGTTCACGGACGGCGCGGAAAATCCGCTCGCCCTCCGCGCCCCGCTCCAGCAGGGCAAAACACCGCTCGTTCAGCCGCTGTGCCGCCGCCCGGTCGGTCATGGTCTTTGTGTTCACCAGCACGTTCAGCGACGCCGCCTCCAGCGCTCCCTTCAGGATGGCCGCCGCGCACCCCGCGTCGGACACCGCCAGCCGGGAGCCGATATCCGCCAGCCGCCCTGCGGCGTCCAGCGCGTCCGCGCACAGCTCCATGATCCGCAGCGGCGCGGCGCAGGCCGCCTCCGCCGCACGCTGCATGACGCTCTCCCGCGTGGGATCGTCCTTGTGTATGCCATAGGCGCGGCGCAGCGGCAGGAAGCCCTCCGCGTCCGCCGCCGCCTGCTCCAGCAGCTCGTCCTGTAAAGCGTTTGTCCTTTTCAGCAGCTGCTGTATCTCGGTTTCCACAGCTTCATATCTCTTTCTTCCCGTGGTCAGCGATGCCACCATGCCGCACAGTGCCGCGCCCACCGCGCCGCACAGCGCGGCGGCTCCGCCGCCGCCGGGGGTCGGCTCTCCGGAGGCCAGCACCGCCGTGAAATCGCGGCAGCTTCGGTTCATATCATCCATACTCTCACCTCAGAACAGTCCCCGCACCTCGCCGGTGGCGGTGTCCACATCAATGCGCCGGTACGCCGGGTCGGAGCCGGTACCGGGCATCATGGAGATGCTGCCCGCCACGGGGCACAGGAACCGGGCGCCGCTATATTCCAGCACGTCCCGCACCGGCAGCCGCCATCCCGTGGGCACGCCCTTCTTCGCCGGATCGTGGGACAGGGACAGGTGCGTTTTCACCATCATGGTGCAGTAATCGGCGTATTTCGGGTCGGATTCGAACCGCTGCGCCTTCTCCAGCGCCAGCGGCGACCAGTCCACGCCCTCCGCGCCGTAGACCTCCCTGGCGATGCGCTCCACCCGCTCCCGCAGGGGCATGTCGTCCGGATACAGGAACCGCAGCTGCGACGGCTCCTCGCAGGCGGCCATCACCTCCCGCGCCAGCTCCTCCGCGCCCGCGCCGCCATAGCGCCAGTGGTCGGACACGGCGCAGCGCAGGCCGTGCTCATGGCAGATGCGCCGCACCAGCACCAGCTCCGCATCGGTATCGGTATAGAACCTGTTGATGCACACCACTGGCGTAATGCCGGACTTTCGGATCGTCTCCGCATGGTGCAGCAGATTGGCACAGCCCGCCTCCAGCAACGCCAGATCCTCTTGGGTATACGCCTCCGGCAGCGGGCGTCCGGGCACCACCTCCGGCCCTCCGCCGTGCATTTTCAGCGCGCGGACGGTGGCCACCAGCACCGACACATCGGGCTTCAGCCCCGACAGGCGGCACTTCACATTCCAGAACTTTTCAAAGCCGATGTCGGCGGCGAAGCCCGACTCGGTCACATGGTAGTCAAACAGCTTCAGCCCCAGCCGGTCGCCGATGACGGAGGACTGCCCGATGGCGATGTTGGCGAAGGGCCCCGCGTGTACCAGCACCGGCTGGTGCTCCACCGTATAGCACAGCGTGGGATTGATGGTGTTCCGCATCCATGCGGTCATGGCGCCCGCCACCTCCAGATCCTCGGTGGTCACAGGCCGCCCCTGCTTATCGTAGGCCAGCACGATCCGCCCGATGCGCTCCCGCAGATCCTTCAGATCCCGCGCCACGGACAGAATGGCCATCAGCTCCGAGCTGACGGCGATGTTGGCGCAGGTGTCCATGGGATAGCCGTCCATCTTCCCCTCGCCCAGACCGATGCGCATTTTCCGCAGCGCCTGACAGCAGAAATCCAGCACGAAGCTCCACTGCACCCGCGCCGGGTCGATATCCAGCCGCCGCAGCCCGCGCCTGGCCAACGTCTCGTCGTCATAGTTGCGCTCATGCTGCATCCGGGCGTTCAGCGCGGTCATGGCCAGATTGTGGGCGTTCATGATGTCGTTGATGTCCCCCGTCAGCCCCAGCGAGAACTCGGTCATGGGGATCAGCAGCGCGTTGCCGCCGCCGGCGGCGGTGCCCTTCACGTTCATGGTGGGGCCGCCGGAGGGCTGCCGCAGGCAGCCGCCTACGTTGGCGCCCAGCCGTCCCAGACCCTCGATCAGTCCCAGCGACGTGGTGGATTTCCCCTCGCCCAGCGGCGTGGGCGTGATGGCTGTCACCTCGATATATTTCCCGTCCGGCCTGTCCTTCAGCCGCTCCATAATGCGCAGGAAGTCCAGCTTGGGCGTCTTGCCGTAGGGCAGCAGCTCGCCGGGCAGCAGTCCCAGCTTTTCCCGGAAGTGCTCCACACCGGGCAGGGCACGCTCCGCCGCCGCGCCGATCTGCCAGTCCTGATAGACGGTGGGGTCGAGCATCGTCCTGCCTGTGCCGTCCGTATAAGCGCCGTTTTCAAATGCAAATGCCATGCCGCGCCCTCCTTGCTGTGTTTCCATATATCTTGGTGCTTATCAGTCACAATTATACATCATGCTGTGGTTGGTAGTCAACAGCACTCTGGCATATCCGTACAATAATTTTCCTTGCAATTTCGCCCGTCCGGCTGTATACTGTCCTCAGCCGTGTAGGGATGGTGCGTTAAGTGCCGGACGGATGGGAGGCTGCCGCCGGACGAAGGAGCGCTGCTCCGCGATACCATTCCAGCTTCCACGGCGTATTTCTGTCTGTCTATCATGGTGACACCTCCCATCCCTGTGATAAGGAGGTATTTTTTATGCGCAAAAATGAACTTGTATGCTCCCGATCGCCTGTTTTCGACGTCTACGCCCTGTCCGTCTGCGCCCTGCTGACGGCGCTGAGCGTGGTGCTGGCGCGGCTTCTGACGGTGATCCCCAGCGAGGTCAGCCGCTTTTCGCTGGAAGCGGTGCCCATCATCCTGTCGGGTCTGCTGTTCGGAGCAGTTCCCGGCGCGCTGGTGGGCTTTGCCGCCGACCTGATCGGCTGCCTGTTCTCCCCCTTCGGCTACAACCCCATCTTCTGCCTGCCGCCCATCCTGTACGGGCTGTGGGCTGGTTTGCTGCGCCGGTATGTGTGGCGCAGACCCACCGTATGGCGGGTGGCGCTGGCGGTGTTCCCCGCCGCCGCGCTGGGCTCCGTCCTGTGGCAGAGCATGGCGCTGGCGCTGGTATACGGCGGCGCGGCCAGATGGCCGTATTTCCTGACCCGATTGGCGGCGCGCAGCGTGCAGTTCGCCGTCACCGGCTGCATCGACACGGTGCTGGTGTGGCTGCTGGCGCGGCGGAATGCCCTGTCTCCGGTGTTGCGCCGCATAAAAACGAAAGGAAGTGAGCACCGTGACGCTTGAGGACGCGCTCTCCTATATTCACAAGGTTGACTGGCGGGGCAGCGTACCGGGTCTGAGCCGCATCGACACGCTGCTGGGCATGCTGGGTCATCCCGAACGAGCTGTAAAGTATATTCACATTACAGGCACCAACGGAAAAGGCAGCGCCTGCGCGATGCTGGCCGCCATCCTGCGGCAGGCCGGGTACAAGACCGGTCTGTACACCTCTCCCTACATCTTCCGCTTCAGCGAGCGGATGCAGATCAACGGCACGCCCATTTCTGACGATGCGCTGTGCGCGCTGGTGGAGGAATTACAGCCGCTGGCGGACAGCATGGTCGACCATCCAACGGAATTTGAGCTGGTAACGGCCATGGCACTCACATGGTTCGCGCGGGAAAGGTGCGACATCGTGGTGTGCGAGGTGGGCATGGGCGGCGAATTCGACGCCACCAACGTGATCCCCTCCCCGGAGGCGGCGGTGCTCACCAACATCGGTCTGGATCACACAGCGGTGCTGGGCGATACGGTGGAGCAGATCGCCGCCACCAAGTCCGGCATCATCAAGCCCGGCTGCCATGCCGTCCTGTACCCCTGCGCGCCCTCCGTGCGGGAGGTGGTGGCGGCACGCTGCCGCGCCGCAGGCGCGCCGCTGACCGTGGTGGATTTCGGTGTCATCCAGTCCGTCAGCGATTCGCTGGACGGTCAGGCGTTTCACTTCGGCGCATACCGGTCACTGCGCCTCCCCCTGCTGGGCGCGCACCAGCTGCGCAACGCGGCGGTGGCTCTCACCACCGTGGAGGTTCTGCGGCGTCGGGGCTGGCACATCAGCGAGGACGCTGTGCGGCGGGGCTTGGCTTCCGTCACATGGCCGGGTCGGTTTCAGGTGGTGCGCCGCCGCCCCGCGGTGATCCTGGACGGCGGCCACAATCCCCAGTGCATGGAATCGCTGGCCGCCGCCATCCGGGAGTACCTGCCGGATCAGCCGGTGACGGTGCTCACCGGCGTGCTGGCGGACAAGGACTTCGGGCAGATGTACGATGCCCTCGCGCCGCTGGCCGCCCGCTTCATCACCGTAACGCCCCCTAACCCCCGTGCGCTGGATGCCGGAAAGCTGGCCGCCTTCCTTCGGCGGTACGGCAAACCGGTGACTGCCTGCGGCTCCGTTGCCGACGGAGTGCGGCAAATGCTGGCGGACACGCCAAAGGACGGCGCAGCCGTCTGCTGCGGCTCCCTGTATCTGCTGGGTGATGTGGCGCAGGCGCTGGAAACGATATAAAAAAAGAGACGGCTGCGCCGTCTCTTTTTTGCTTGTCAGCCCTCGGACTTCTCCACGTGGAAGCCGTAGGTGGTTCCCGCCTCCGGCGCCGTGTAGTCCACGCCAGTCATGGCGTACTCCCCGTTCACATAGAACGCCCATTACGCACCATCCTTGTCATAGTCCGCCGTCTCGCCGTTCACGGTCTTGACGTACAGGCCGTAGTCGGAGTCCTCGCCGGCGATCACGCCCAGCTTCAGCAGCGCCGCGCCCACCGTTTCCTCATCGGTGTTGACGGTGAAGGTCACACTCTTGCCGTCGGCACCCTGCACCTCCACGGTGATGGCCGTAGCGCCTGTGCCGATGGTTGCACCGTCTGCCACAGGCAGCTCCACCTTGCCATTGTCCTTTGCGTCCTTCTGACCGCAGGCGGCCAGCGCCAGCAGCATAATGACTGCCACCAGCAGCGCCATCAGTCTTTTCATGGTATTCTTCATTTGTACACTTACTCCTTATCACAAATTCCTATCAACAGGCAGCCCCGCCGCACCGCGACGCGCACCGCCTGTCCTATGAAGTGGTTGCTAACGCCCAGCGGGAAATCCGCCGTCAGCGCCGCGTCCGCCAGCGGATACTGCGCACCCTCGATGGTCACGCCCTCCGCGTCCGCTCCCAGACAGAACACCGACAGAATGCCGCTCTTTTTCGCCGGAAGCATGATCTCGCCGCCATCGCAGATGGCGGCGAATCGCTCGCCGCTGCCGTACAGCCAACCGCGCCCGCCGTGGCGGGCGATGTAGGCCAGCGTCTGCATGTTGGCCAGCGTGTGATCGGTGCGCCGCCCGCCCATGCCGCCCAGCAGGTGAAACTCCGTCTCGCCCCGGGCAAAGCCCTCCTTGACGGCACGAATCATATCGGTGTCGTCCTTTTCCACCGGCAGCCGGAGGATATGGCCAAACTCCGGCACCGCGTCCAGCGAGTCGAAATCCGCCACCAGCAGCGACGGCGTAAGGGACAGCTCCCGGCAGACCCGCCAGCCGCCATCGGCGGCGATGACCGTATCCGTATCCCTGACAGGCACCGGCAGCCCGTAAAAGCTGCCTGCGCCGATAATAAAGCAGGCCATGATGGTTCCTTTCTGTTCGCAAATTCAACCGATATATCGCCGCAACCGGGCGGAGATATACCCATGCTCGTCGGCGGAGATTTTCGTCCCAACCTGTAGGGGACGGCGTCCCGACGTCCCGTCAGCGCGGCAGCGCCGCGCTGCAAGGCTCCCTCCGTGTGGGGCTGTCGATGCTGCCCGTCGGCGGAGATTTTCGTCCCAGCGATGGCGAAGCCGTGCCGCCATACTTTGTGTATGGCAAGCGGATCCGACGCAGTCGGGCGGAAATATACCCGTTCCCGTCGGTGGAGATTTTCGTCCCAGCGATGGCGAAGCCGTGCCGCCATACTCTGTGTATGGCAAGCGGATTCGACGCAGCTGGGGCGGAAATATACCCGACGGGGGTTACATCCACATGGCGAAGAGCCTTAATACCGTCCCCATCACCCTTCTCCACACAGGCCGCTGCGCCATGCGCTCCGGCGTCATCAGTGCAGAGCGGAACATGGTGTTGTCCATGTCCTCCAGCAGCGCTTCGATGGCGGGCACGCCGTAGAACACCTCGCCGCATTCGAAGTGCAGCTGGAAGCTGCGGTAGTCCATGTTCACCGATCCGGCGAAGCCCACCTCCCGGTCAGCCAGCACGGTTTTTCCATGTATCAGGCCAGGTGTAAAGGTATATATCTTCACATGGTGCTCCATCAGCTCGGAGAAGTAGCTCTCCGCCACCAGATAGGCAAGCTTGTGGTCGGGGATGCCGGGCATGATGAGGCGCACGTCCACGCCGCTGTCGGCGGCCAGGCAGAGCGCCTTGAGCATGGGCTCGTCAATGGCCAGATAGGGCGTGGTGATATAGACGGTGTGCCGCGCCCGGCTGATGAGCTGCAAAAACAGATCCTCCGCCGCGTTGTTGGGGTTGTCGTCGGGGCCGTCCACCACCGTCTGGCAGAAGCCCTGCGCCGCGGGATGGTGCAGCGGGCGGTAGTAGTCGTACTCGTGCTGCACCCCGCCGCCCATGCGCTCCCACATCTGTAAAAACTCCCGGGTCAGACCCCAGACGCCCTCGCCCTCCAGCCGCACGCCGCAGTCCTTCCAGTAGCCGAAGCGCTCGATGAGGTTAGCGTACTCGTCGGCGATATTGGCACCGCCGGTATAGGCCACGTCGCCGTCCACGCAGGTGATCTTCCGGTGGTCGCGGTAGTTGAAGTACAGGCGGTTGACATAGTGGTGAACGGGGTTGAATACCTTCACCTCCACGCCGGCGTCCTGCAGCTCCTCCACCTTCTCGTTGGGCATACGCATCATGCTGCCGAAGTCGTCGAAAATGAGCTTGACCTCCACCCCCTGCCGGCTCTTGCGGCAGAGGATCTCCGACAGGCGATCCCATATCTGCCCCTCAGCCATGATGAAATACTCCACAAAAATGAACCGCTGGGCGGTGTCCAGCACCGTCAGCATATCGTCGAGGTATGCCTCGCCGGTGGGCAGATAGTGCAGCTGCGTGTTCCGGTAGAGCGGGAATCCCTTTCTGTCGAGATAGGCGGCCACGGGGTACCACTGAGGCGCGGTCTGCCGCAGCTTCTCCAGATTGGTGCGGGCGAGCTCCTGCTGCGCCAGCGGCTCCTCGATGGGCACCGGCTTCTTCAGGCTCAGGCGCTTGGACGGCCGGTCGCCGTTCCACAGTAGGTAGAGGATCAGCCCCACCACCGGCACGAACAGCACCAGAATGATCCAGCCCATTTTGTAGCTGGTGGCGCCGGGGCGCGCCCATATCCGCATGGCCACCACGCCCGCCAGCAATTGCAGCACCGTATAGGCCAGCGCCATGCGCTGCTTCAGAAGGTCGCTTAGGCCGACCACCAGCGCGATCTGTGCCAGCAGCAGCACCGCCACCATCACCAACCGCAGGGCGGCGGATATACGGCGCTCTGTTCTCTGCTGTACCTTCGGCTTTCTCACGGGGGCTCCTCCTCTCCTCGGCGGTTCTATTGCTGATTTTCTTTCTGATTACATCTGGGACGTGCGCAGCAGGCACTGCTGGATGTCCCACAGCTTGTCGGACAGATCCACATAGTACTTGTGGGGATAGTCGAAGCGCTTCACCTCGTCCCACAGCGTGTCCACCTGCTGGGCGCAGTAGGCCTTGATCTCCTCCAGCGAGGGGCTGTCGTACACCCTCTTGCCGTCCTTGAAGATGGGCACCAGCAGCTGCCGCGCCTCGAAATTGTACACGCCCTTGCGCTTCCATGTGGCCATGGGGTCAAAGATGGTCAGTCCCTTGGTGTCGTCCACCGTCTCGTCATGCACGGTGATGTAGTCCGCGATGGCCTTGCCGGTGTCGCGCCCGTACAGGCGATACACCTTCTTGAAGTGGGGAATGGTGATCTTCTCCACGTTCTCGCTGACCTTGATCTTGGGGATCACGGTGCCGTCCGGCTCCTCGATGGCCACCAGCTTGTACACGCCGCCGAACACCGGCTCGGACTTGGCGGTGATCATCCGCTCGCCTACGCCGAACAGGTCGATCTGCGCGCCCTGCAGCAGCATGTCCTGAATGAGGTACTCGTCCAGCGAGTTGGACACGGAGATCTTGCACTCCGTCCAGCCGGCCTCGTCCAGCATCTGGCGCGCCTTGCGGGTCAGATACGCCAGGTCGCCGGAGTCCAGACGGATGCCGCACTTGGTGATGCCCAGCGGCTTGAGCACGTCGTTAAAAGCGCGGATGGCGTTGGGAATACCGGATTTCAGCGTGTTGTAGGTATCCACCAGCAGCGTGGCGTTGGTGGGGTATGTCTGGCAGTAGGTCTTGAAGGCCTCGTATTCGCTGTCGAACATCTGCACCCACGCGTGCGCCATGGTGCCGCCGGCGGGCACGCCGTAAATCTCATCGGAGATGGTGCAGGCGGTGCCGGCGCAGCCGCCGATATAGGCGGCGCGTGCGCCCACGATGGCCGCGTCAGCGCCCTGCGCCCGGCGGGAGCCGAACTCCAGCACGGTGCGTCCCTTGGCGGCGCGGACGATGCGGTTGGCTTTGGTGGCGATCAGGCTCTGGTGGTTGATGGTCAGCAGCGTGAATGTCTCGATCAGCTGGGCTTCGATGGCCGGGGCACGCACCACCACCAGCGGCTCCTTGGGGAACACCGGTGTGCCCTCGGGAATGGCGTAGATATCGCCGGTAAAGCGGAAATTTCGGAGATAGTCCAGAAACTCCTCGCAGAACAGGTTCCGGCTGCGGAGATAAGCGATGTCCTCCTCGGTGAAATGCAGGTTCTCGATGTAGTCGATCAGCTGCTCCAGTCCCGCTGCAATGGCGAAGCCGCCGCCGTCGGGCACCTTGCGGAAGAACACGTCGAAATAGGTGATGCGATCCTTGCAGCCGGCCTCGAAGTAGCCGTTGCCCATGGTCAGCTCATAGAAGTCACAGAGCATGGTCATGTTCAGCTTTTCCTGAGTTTTCATTCGTATACCTCAAATCGGTCTTTGCGCGCGGCGCAAAGTGTAGTATTTTATATTATACCCCCTGCGGCCGCACAATGCAATCAAAACCTCCGGCTCAGGCCGCCTGGCATAAGAAAACATACGCCACAAAAGGCGCGAAGCGGTTTTATGAAAGCATATTTGAGCTGAGACCGGCTGCAAAAAAACGCCCGCATGCGGGCGTTTTTTTGCAGCCGGATAGGCACAGGCAGAACCGTGTGTTTTCTTGTGCCAGGCGGTCTTTATTCAGTCGGAGGTCTTGATACCGCACAGTGCGCTGATGGCCGCCAGCAGCTCCGTCTTGCCCGTCCCCTTCTCCGCGGAGAACGGGATCAGCAGCGCCTCCTCCGGCAGCGTCAGCGTCTGCCGGATCAGCGCCAGATTGGGCTCGATCTCGCTTTTCTTCAGCTTATCCAGCTTGTTGGCCACCACGATCACCGGGCACCCGGTGCCCTTGAACCAGTCGCACATGGTCACATCGTCGGCGGTGGGCTTGTGCCGCGCGTCCACGATCAGCACGCCCAGCGTAATAAGCCCCTCCTCCGCAAAGTACCGCTCCATCAGCCGTCCCCAGCGGTCACGCTCCTCCTTGGACACCTTGGCGTAGCCGTAGCCGGGCAGGTCGGTGAAATAGATCTTATCGTCGATGCGGAAGTAGTTGATCTGGCTGGTCTTGCCGGGGGTAGCGCCCACGCGGGCAAAGTTCTTCCGCCCCAGCAGCCGGTTGATAACGGAGGATTTGCCCACGTTGCTGCGCCCGGCAAACGTCACCTGCGGGCGGCCGTCGCGGATAAAGGTTTCCGCTTTAACAGACGATAGAACAAACTCCGCTTTATTAACGTTGATCGCCATGGCGCACCTCCTGCATGGCCGGACTGCCTATCACCGCCAGATGCTCCACCGCCGCCTCCTTCTTGGGCAGCGTCAGCGCGTGGGCGAACACGGCATCCACCGTCTCCGCCGTTACGAACCGCAGCGCGGCGCGGACAGCGGGATCGATGTCGGCCAGATCCTTCTCGTTTTCCTTGGGAATGATGACGGTGGTGATACCGTTTCGCTTGGCGGCCATGGTTTTCTCCCGCAGGCCGCCGATGGGCAGCACCCTGCCCCGCAGCGTCACCTCGCCGGTCATGGCCACGTCGTGCCGCACGGCGCGCCCCGTCAGAGCCGACAGCATGGCCGTGGTGATGGCGATGCCCGCCGAGGGGCCGTCCTTGGGCACGGCGCCCTCCGGGAAGTGGACGTGGATGTCCTTCGTCTTGTAGAAATCCGTGGCGATGCCCAGCTCCCTGGCGCGGCTGCGCAGGCAGGTGTACGCCGCCTTCACGGACTCCTGCATCACCTGACCCAGATTGCCCGTCAGCTCCAGCTTGCCGGTGCCGTCCATGACACCGGCCTCCACCTCCAGCAGCTCGCCGCCCACCTCTGTCCACGCAAGGCCGTTGACCACGCCGATCTGATCGGTCTTGCTGCGTGTATCCTCGCCGTAGGGCGGCGTGTCCAGAAAGTCTTTCAGCTCCTTCGCTGTAACGTCTATCCGCTTTACATCCGTCTGCACCAGACGCATGGCGGCTCTCCGGCACAGCTTGCCCAGCTGCCGCTCCAGCGTCCGCACGCCGGACTCGCGGGTGTAGTCGGTGATGATGCGCCGCAGGGCATCGTCGTCCAGCCGCAGCTGTCCCCGGCGCAGCCCGTTCTCCTTCATCTGCTTTGGCAGCAGGTGCTCCCGGGCGATGTGCAGCTTTTCCTCGTCGGTATAGCTGCCCAGCTCGATGACCTCCATGCGATCCATCAGCGGCCGGGGAATGGTGGACGTGGTGTTGGCCGTGGTGATGAACATCACACGGCTGAGATCCACCGGCACCTCCACAAAGTGGTCGCGGAACGCACCGTTCTGCTCGCTGTCCAGCACCTCCAGCAGCGCGGCGGCGGGGTCGCCCCGCATGTCGCTGGCCAGCTTGTCGATCTCATCCAGCACCAGCAGCGGGTTCATGGTGCCCGCCCTGCCCAGCGCCTCGATGATACGTCCCGGCATGGCGCCGATGTACGTTTTCCGGTGTCCCCGGATGTCGGCCTCGTCCCGCACGCCACCCAGACTGAGCCGCGCGCACTTGCGGTTCATAGCCCGCGCCACGGACATGGCCACGGAGGTCTTGCCCACGCCGGGAGGCCCCACCAGACACAGGATCTTCCCCTTGGCGTCCGGATTCAGCTGCCGCACGGCGATGAACTCCAGCACCCGTTCCTTCACCTTGTCCAGCCCGTAGTGCTCCTTGTCCAGTATTTTCCGCGCCTGCGCCACGTCCGCCCTCTCACGGGTGGACTTGTTCCACGGCAGCTCCAGGCACACGTCCAGATAGTTCCGTATCACCGACGCCTCGGCGCTGCCGAAGGGCTGCTTGGCCAGCCGCTCCACCTCTTTTGTCAGCTTTTTATGTACCTCGTCCGGCAGGTGCGCAGCCTCGATCCGGGCGGTATATTCCTCTATCTCCTCGTCGCCGTCGTCGCCCAGCTCGTGCTGCAGCACCTTCACCTGCTCCCGCAGGATCATGTCCTTCTGCACCTGCGCCACGCGCATACGAACCTTCTGTTCCATCTCGGATTCCAGTGAGAGCACGTCCACCTCGTGGGTCAGGATGTCGTTGACGATCCGCAGCCGCTTATCCGGGTGCAGCTCCTCCAGCACCCGCTGGCGATCCTGATGCCGCAGGTTGATGTTCTGGGTAATAAGATCGGCCAGCCGGCCGGTGTCGCCGCAATCCAGCACCGCCGCAGAGAAATCGTCGCTGATGCTGCTGCCCACCAGCTCCCGGTACTCTCCGAACAGCACGTAGGTGCGCCGTATCAGCGCCTCGCTGCGGGCGGTATGGCGGCTCTCCGTCTCCGGCAGCAGCTCCGCCTGCGCCTGCAAAAACGGCTTCTTCTGCCACAGGCGATGCAGCCGCGCCCGGCACTCGCCCTCCACGATGACACGCACCGTGGTGTCGGAGGTCTTGATGATCTGCAAAATGTGGCACACCGTGCCGATGGTGTACAGCTCCGCCTCTCCCGGCTCCGCCGTGGAGAGCTCACGCTGGGTGACGGCCAGCAGCCGCCGGTCGTTTTCCATGGCGTTGTCCAGCGCAAAAATGGAAATATCCCGTTCCGCGTCAAAGGACATGGTCTGGCCGGGGAAGGCCGTCAGCCCCCGCAGCGCCAGCACCGGCATATTCCGGGTGATCGTTTCCATATATGTCTCCTTTCTCCCGCCGGGCTTGGGCGGGCGTTGGGAAAAAGGGAGAGGCGGCGCCTCTCCCCTCTTGAGTCTTGAGTCTCGTTAAGACGCCGGGGCAGCGGGCTTGTCCGCTGTGCCGGTCTTGAATTTGGCGCGCTGCGCCACCTTTTCCGGGTCGTGCAGCACCGTAGGCTCGGCCTCGCCGTCCACGCACGCCTTTGTGATGGTCACATCGGTGATGGTGGGGTCGGAGGGCACATCGTACATGACCTTGGTCAGCAGTCCCTCCATCACCGCCCGCAGGCCGCGGGCGCCGATATTCCGCGCCAGCGCGGTGTCCGCCACCGCCTCCAGCGCATCCTGATCGAAATGCAGCTCCACGCCGTCGTAGCTCAGCAGCTTCTGATACTGCTTCACCAACGCGTTCTTCGGCTCGGTGAGAATACGCACCAGATCCTCGCGGGTCAGCCCCTGCAGGGCGGTGATCACCGGCATACGTCCCACCAGCTCGGGGATGATGCCGAACTTCAGCAGATCGTGGGGCTGCACCTGCTGGAACAGCTCACCGGTGCTGCGCTCCTTCCGGCTCTGCACCGTGTTCTCGAAGCCCATGCTCCGCTTGCCCACGCGATCCTCGATGATCTTCTCCAGCCCATCGAAGGCGCCGCCGCAGATAAACAGGATGTTGCTGGTGTCCAGCTGGATGAACTCCTGATGGGGGTGCTTGCGCCCGCCCTGAGGCGGCACGTTGGCCACGGTGCCCTCCAGGATCTTCAGCAGCGCCTGCTGCACACCCTCGCCGGACACATCGCGGGTGATGGACGTATTCTCGCTCTTGCGGGCGATCTTGTCGATCTCATCCACATAGATGATGCCCCGCTCCGCCAGCTCCACGTCGAAATCCGCCGCCTGCAGAAGCCGCAGCAGGATATTCTCCACGTCGTCGCCCACATAACCGGCCTCGGTGAGGGTGGTGGCGTCCGCGATGGCGAAGGGCACCTTCAGCACCCGCGCCAGCGTCTGGGCAAACAGCGTCTTGCCGGAGCCGGTGGGTCCGATCATCAGGATGTTGCTCTTCTGCAGCTCCACGTCCTCGTCGCCGCCGAAGTAAATTCGCTTGTAATGGTTGTATACGGCCACGGACAGCGCCACTTTCGCGGCCTCCTGTCCGATCACATACTGATCCAGCACCTCGTGTATCTCACGGGGCGTGGGCAGGTCGTTCATGTCCTCGATGCCGTCCTCCGCCGCAGCGGAGTACCCGTCATCCAGAATGGACATGCACAGCTGCACGCACTCGTCGCAGATCCGCACACCGGGGCCCTGGATCATGCGGTGTACCTGACTCTCCGGCTTGCCGCAGAACGAGCAGCGCAGCGTCTTTTTATCGTCTGCCATTTATGTTACCTCTTATAGATGACTTTATCCACCAGCCCGTATTCCCGGGCTTCCTCCGCGATCATCCAGTTGTCGCGCTCGGAATCGCTCTTGATCTGCTCCGGCGTCTTGCCGGTGTTCTCCGCCATGATCCGGTTCAGGCGCTGCTTGATCTTCAGGAAATGCTCCACGTCGATCTCCATATCCGTCACCTTGCCCTGGGTACCGGCGGAGGGCTGGTGGATCATGATCTCCGCGTTGGGCAGCGCGATGCGCTTGCCCTTGGTGCCGCTGGACAGCAGAAACGCGCCCATGCTGGCCGCCATACCGATGCAGATGGTGGACACGTCACACTTGATGTACTGCATGGTGTCATAGATAGCCATTCCCGCGGTCACACTGCCGCCGGGGCTGTTGATATACATCTGAATGTCCTTGTCGGGATCCTGCGCCTCCAGATAAAGGAGCTGCGCCACCACAAGGCTGGCGGTGGTATCATTCACCTCTTCGCCAAGAAATACGATACGGTCATTGAGCAGCCGGGAAAAGATGTCGTAGGAACGCTCGCCGCGGTTCGTCTGCTCCACAACGTAAGGAACTAAGCTCATAAAAATACCTCCTGCAAAAGATAGATGCCTGATTATACCCACCTGTGCATGATTTTCATAATAGCCCGCGGCGGCGGGGCAAATATCTCGCCCCGCCGCGCCGGCCTTCTCTCTCCTGAAGCCGCGTTACTCCGCGTCCTTCTTGGTGCTCTTCTTCGCCGTCTTCTTGGCGGGCTTCTCCTCGCCCTCGGCCTCCTCCGCCTTGTCAGCGGACTTCTTGGCGGCCTTCTTCGCGGGCTTCTTCTCCACGATCTCGCCCTCGGCCTCCAGCTCGGCCTTCTCCTCGGCGGGCGCCACGGCCTTGGCGCTGTCGGCCACCACCTTGATGACCTTCTCGCGGATGACCTGCTCCTTCACTTCCTCGGGGCGCAGGTACTTCTTCACGGTGTCCAGATCCATGCCGTACTTGTCCGCCACGTTCTTCATCTCGGCTTCCACCTCGTCGTCAGTGGCGTCCAGCTTTTCGGCGTCGATAATGGCGCGGACGGCCAGATCCATCTTCACCTGCTGCTCAGCGGGGCCGTAGGCCTGCTTGGTGAAGTCGGCCTCGGTGGTGTTGGTCATCTTCAGATACTGGTCAAAGGGGATGCCCTGAGAGGCCAGCTGCTGCTTGAAGCCCTCGGTCATCTGGGCGGCCTGCAGCTCCACCATCTCGGTGGGGATCTCGGCCTCGATGCTCTCGGCGACCTTGGCCATCAGCACGTCCTCAAAGGCGCGCTGGGCGGCCTCGGTGCGCTCGGTGGTCAGCTTCTTCTTGATATCGGCCTTCAGATCCTTCAGCGTGTCGAACTCGGACACGTCCTTGGCAAATTCGTCATCCATGGCGGGGACTTCCTTCACCTTGACCTCGTTGACCTTCACATGGAACACCACGGGCTTGCCCGCCAGCTCAGGGGTGTAGTTCTCCGGGAACGTGATGTCGATATCCTTCTCCTCGCCGGCCTTCATGCCGATGAGCTGATCCTCGAAGCCGGGGACGAAGCTGCCGGAACCGATCTCCAGATCGAAGTTCTCGCCCTTGCCGCCGTCGAAGGGCACGCCGTTGTCGAAGCCCTCGAAGTCGATGTCGGCGGTGTCGCCCTTCTTCACGGCGCGCTCCACGGACACCAGACGGCTGTTGCGGTCGGCCATCTCCTTCAGGCGGGCGGTCACATCGGCAGCGGTCACCTTGACCTCCGCCTTGGGCGCCTCAAGTCCCTTATACTGACCCAGCTTCACCTCAGGATACACGGCCACGGTGCACTTGAACACCACGCCGTCCTTGGTGCAGCTCTCCAGCTCCACCTCGGGATAACCCACGACGTTCAGCTCCTTCTCCTTTACGGCGTCCTCATAGGCGTCCGGCAGGAGGATATTGACGGCTTCCTCATAGAACACTTCCGCGCCGTACATCTTCTCGATGATCTTGCGGGGAGCCTTGCCCACACGGAAGCCGGGTACGTTGATCTTACCGCGCATCTTCAGATACGCCTTGTTGACGGCGGCCTCGAACTCCTCGGCGCTCGTCTCGATGGTCAGTGCGACCCTGCTCTTTTCCAGTTTCTCGCAGCTTTTCACAGTCATTTGTTATTTCCTCCGTTCCGCACCGGCCTTTGTATCGCTACCAACACCAATGCAATATAGTATGATAACAGAATTCAACGGGAATTTCCACTGTTATTTTTCGTTTTTACCACTTTTTTTCACACGTTTTCCCTGTATGCCCCGGCGCGAATGTCAATCGCGCACCTTCACCGGGAGAAAGTTCAGATAATCGCCCGCCACAAGATGAAAATCCGTGTTGTAATGCACTCCCTCCAGCGCCCGCTTCTGCGCCGCGCCGTGCAGATGGCCGAAATAGCACTCCCTCACACCGTACCGCTGCAAAAGGCGCAGTATCTCCGGGCACTCGTAGCCTTGGTACAGCGGCGGATAGTGCAGGAAGCATATCTTTTCCGCGTCCCCCGCCGCCTTCAGGGATGTTTCCAGCCGTCCGGCCTCCCGCGCCAGCATCTTGCCGTTGTGCGTCCCCTCGTTGTCCAGCTCATAGAACCAGCCCCGTGTGCCGCACAGCGCCGTTCCGTTGTAAAACAGGCAGTTGTTGTGGAGAATTTCAATAGAATCCAGCCCGTTGTCCGCGAAAAAGCGCTGCATTTTCGACGCGGTGTTCCACCAGTAATCGTGGTTGCCCTTCAGGATGATCTTGCGCCCCGGCAGGGCGTGGATGAACCGAAAATCAAGGAGTGACTCCTCCAGGCTCATGCCCCAGCTCAGGTCGCCGCACAGCACCGTCGTATCGTCCTCCGTCAGCGCAGAGAAGCCAAGGCGGATCTTCTCCACATAATTCTGCCATCTGTCGCCGAATATGTCCATGGGCTTGTTGCTGCCCAGCGACAGGTGCAGATCCCCGATGGTATACAGTGCCATGCGTTCACCTCCTTTTATTGCAGCACACGTAATGCAATTTCACTTTACAGTATGCGTCGCCAGTTGTTCCAGAAAATATCCTCCAGCAGCATCTGGGGGTACCCTCTTTCCTCTAGCGCCTGATAGAGCTTCGCCACGTCCTGCACGCCGCTGAACCCGGCGGCCAGCGCTTCGCAGCCGTCCAGATCGCCGCCCAGCGCCACCGTCTTTTCCCCGTCCAGCGACAGGAACCGCTCGATGTGCGCGATCAGCTGCTCCATGGTATCGCCGCCCACGAAGTCCGCATACAGGTTGATGCCCACCACGCCGCCGGTATCCCGGATGGCGCGGAACATATCGTCCGTCAGGTTGCGCCGGTGGGGGCAAATGGCTCTTGCGTTGGAATGGGAGGCCACTACGGGCCGCTTCGCCCGGCGCAGCACGTCCCAGAACCCCGCGTCGGAGATGTGGGAGACATCGGTGTGTATACCCAGCTCCTCCATCCGCGCCACAAACTCCACGCCCCTGGCCGACAGGCCGCGCTCCGGCTCCCGCGCGCAGGAGCCGCACAGGGCGTTGGCGTTGTTCCACACCGGGTTCAGCAGCCGTACGCCCCACGAGGCCGCCGTCTCCAGATGCGCCATGTCGCAGTCCAGCAGATCGGCGCCCTCGATGCTCAGCAGCGCGGCGGTCTTGTGTTGGGCGGCGGCCGCTTCCACCTCCGCTCCGGTTCTGCAAAGAGCCATCACATCGGCATTTTCCGCCGCCTGCGCGCAAAACCAGTCGTGCATCTGGCTCAGCTTCGTCCACGCGGTGCCCTCCGGCAGCTCCCTCACGTTGTCGAACAGGGCAAAAAACTGGGCGCGCCGCCCATACCGCTGTCCCCGCATGAGGTCAACGTGGCCGCTGTTCTCCCGCAGGCTGCGCCCCTTGCCCATGCACTCATATATCGTATCGCAATGTCCGTCAAAATAGGGTATATTTCGAATTTCTGTCACAACCATCGACCTTTCCTTCAAGGAAATGCCGGCTTTTCGCCCTCACTGAAACGCATCCTCCAGATACTCAATGCGCACGCCGTTCTTATCCCCCGGCTTTTCCGCGTAGACCTCGGCCACGTCGAACCGGGCGGGGCAATCCAGATCGTGCGCCGCCAGATAGAACAGCGCCGTCTTTTTGATGCGCCGCTGCTTCACAGGCGTCACATACTCCCGCGGCAGCCCCATCTGCAAATTGGTGCGGGTCTTGACCTCCACAAAGCAGAGAATGTCCCCGTCCCACGCGATCAGATCGATCTCACCGAAGCGGCATTGGTACCCGTGCGCCGCCAGCTTATAGCCGTGCTTTTGCAGGTATTCCGCCGCCAGCGCCTCGCCCCATGTTCCCTCTGCCCGGCTCATTACCGCGACCTCCCCTTCGTTCCGCGTCCGCTGCCCGTCACTTCTTCCGCGCAAACCAGCTTTTCAGAAAGCTGATGCGGTGCTCCGGGCAGACGCCGTACTGATCCAGCATCTCGTAGTGCAGCTTGGTTCCGTAGCCCTTGTGCCTTGCAAATTGATATTCCGGATACTGCTTGTCCAATACATCGCAGACGTACCGATCCCGGCTGACCTTGGCCAGAATAGACGCGGCGGCGATAGAGGCCGACAGCGCGTCGCCGTCCACGATGCACCGGTGGGGCGTCACGATGGCCGCCGTGCGGCCGTGATCCCGGTTCCCGTCGATCAGCGCCAGCTCCGGGCGAACGGACAGGCCGTCAATGGCCAGCTGCATGGCTCTCATGCGGGCGGAGAGAATATCCGTCTCGTCGATCTCCCGGGCGGAGACGGATGCCACCGCCCACGCCACGGCCTGCTGCTGTATCAGGGGGAACAGCGCCTCCCTCTTCTTTTCCGTCAGCTTTTTCGAGTCGTTCAGACCGGGCAGGTCGAACTGCTCCGGCAGGATGACGGCGGCGGCGTAGAGCGGCCCCATGAGGGGACCCGCGCCGGCCTCATCCACGCCGCAGACCAGTGCAAAGCCCTGCTCATGCGCCTGCTGTTCGTAAATCATGCTCTCCATCATCAGTCCTCCACCGTCTCCAGTGTAAAGCGTCCCAGCTTGCCGGCGCGGAACTCATCCAGCAGGATGCGCGCCATGCGCTCGGTGTCCACCTGCGCGCCGCGCATGAGGAACCCGCGCTTGCGCCCGGCCTTTTCCAGCAGCTCGTAGCCGGTGTCGCCCGGCTCCACCTCTATTTTATACCGCTCGGTAAGCGTGTCGGCGTAGTGGGCGGCCAGATAGTCCATAAGGTAGCAGGCCAGCTCCTCGATATCCAGCACGTCGTCCTTGACGGCGCCTGTAAAGGCAAGGCGCTTGCCAACCTCCGGGTCATCGAACTTCGGCCAGAGGATGCCGGGGGTGTCCAGCAGCTCCAGCGCGGCGTCCACCGGTACCCACTGTTTGGAGCGGGTCACGCCGGGGCGATCCTCGGCGCGGGCGGTCTTGCGGTGGGCGACCTTGTTGATGAAGGTGGACTTCCCCACGTTGGGAACGCCCAGCACCATAACGCGCACCACCTTGCCTACCTGCCCCTTGGCAGCGGCGGCGGCCAGCTTGTCCCGCAGCAGCTCCCGGACGGCGGCGGAGAACTTCTCCGTGCCCACGCCGTTTTTGGCGTTGGCCTCCAACACGGCGAAGCCCTGCCCGCGGAAGTACTGCGTCCACCGGCGGGTCTGCACCGGGTCGGCCTGATCCGCGCGGTTGAGGACGATGAGCCGCGGCTTGCCCGCGGTCAGCTCGTCCACGTCCGGGTTGCGGGAGGACAGGGGGATGCGGGCGTCCACGATCTCGCAGACGGCGTCCATATTCTTGATCTCGGCGGATATCATCCGCTTGGTTTTGGTCATATGACCGGGGAACCAACTCAGGTTTTCGATCTGCATAGCTTCACCTCAGACGCATTATGGAGCAAGTATATCACACACGCCGCAAAAAGAAAAGCACCCACTTTCCGGTGGATGCTCTCTTTTTGATCGATGCTTACAGCTTCTCGCGGATCTTGGCGGCCTTGCCGACACGGTCACGCAGGTAGTACAGCTTAGCGCGGCGGACATAGCCGTGACGCACAGTCTCGATCTTCTCGATGGAAGGAGAGTGGACGGGGAAAACCTTCTCCACGCCGACACCGTAGGACAGGCGGCGGACGGTGATCGTCTCCTCGATGCCGCCATGCTTCTTGGCAATGACGGTGCCCTCGAAGACCTGCACACGCTCACGGGCGCCTTCCTTCACCTTCACGTGGACGCGCACAGTGTCGCCCACCAGGATCTGGGGTACTTCCTTCAGCTGCTTTTCGCTCAGTGCTTTGATGAGATCCATGGATATTTCCTCCTAAATTATAGGTGTTCATGCCGCCATTTCGCGGTATCCGCGCACATTCCGGGACACCGGCGGCAGAGGACCACCCTTTTCACGCCATGATAGAATACCACAGGATGCCGGAAATTGCAAGAGATTTTTTCATCTTTTCTCTCCGAAAAATAATTCCTCCCGTGGTACGGGAGCTGCACCAAATTACAGCTCTGCTCCCGTTCCGCCTGCCACAGCCAGCGCCCGCAGCCGACGGCTGCGGGCGCTGTTACGTGTTAACGCTTTACGCTTATTGCTTCTCCGCGCGGCGCTTGTAGGACTCATACTTCTCCTTGGCGGCTTCCTCCGCCTCGGCAAACAGCACCTTGGCGTTCTCCGGGAAGCTCAGCTCCAGGGAGGCGTAGCGCACCTCGCCCTTCATGAAGTCGTACAGCGGCATGGTAGGCTCCTTGGAATCCAGCGTGAAGGTCTTGGTCTCCGGGCTGTACCGATACAGGTTCCAGTAACCGGAGTTGACGGCGTCCTTCATCTCCTGCTGGACGTTGTTCATGCCCTTCTTGATGCCGTGGTTGATGCAGGGCGCGTAGCAGATGACGATGGACGGACCCTTGTGAGCCTCGGCCTCCTTGATGGCCTTGATGAGCTGGTTGGGATTGGCTCCCATGGAGCACTGGGCGACGTAGACGTTGTCGTAGGTCATCATCAGCATACCAAGGTCTTTCTTCTTGGTCTTCTTGCCGCTGGCCTGGAACTGGGCAACAGCGCCCACAGGCGTGGCCTTGGAGGACTGTCCGCCGGTGTTGGAGTAGACCTCGGTGTCCACCAGCAGGACGTTGACGTCCTCGCCCATGGCGAACACGTGATCCAGACCGCCGTAGCCGATGTCGTACGCCCAGCCGTCGCCGCCGTACATCCACATGGTCTTCTTGGACAGATCCTTTCTGCGCTTGAGGATCTCGTCCACCAGCCTCTGCTCCTCAGTGGAGAACTTGCCGCTCTCCAGCAGCTTCACCAGCTCCTCGGTAGCGGGCGTGGACGCATCCAGATCGTCGTAAGTCTCCAGCCATTTGGCGATGGCGGCCTTGACGGCCTCGTCCTTGGTCATCGCATCCAGCTCCTTGACGTAGCCGGTGACGCAGTCGCGCAGCTGCTTGACAGCCAGGCACATACCGTAGGAGAACTCGGCGTTGTTTTCAAACAGGGAGTTACTCCACGCAACGCCCTTGCCCTCGGCGTTCTTGCAGTACGGCACGCAGGGCATAGCCGCGCCCCATGCCTGGGTGCAGCCGGTGGCGTTGGCCAGATACATCTTGTCGCCGAACATCTGGGTCAGCAGCTTGATATAGGGCGTCTCGCCGCAGCCGGCGCAGGCGCCGTTGAACTCCACCAGGGGCTGCTTGAACTGGCTGCCCTTCAGTGTGAACTTGTCCACGCGGGAGGTCTTTTCCTTCACGGTGGTCAGGAAGTTCCAGTCGGTCTGATCCAGAGATACCTCGTGGGCGGGCACCATCTTCAGCGCCTTGCCGCTCTTGGGGCAGGAGGCCACGCAGCTGCCGCAGCTGGTGCAGTCCAGCGTGGACACACCCATGGTATACTTCAGGCCGGCCAGACCGGGACCCTTGGCGTCCACCAGCGTCATGTCCACGGGAGCGGCCTTCACCTCACCCTCGTCCAGCAGGAACGGACGGATGACGGCGTGGGGGCAGACAAAGGAGCACATGTTGCACTGGAGGCACTCGGCAGCGTCCCACACCGGCAGGTGCGTGGCGATGCCGCGCTTCTCGTACTTGGAGGTGCCCAGCGGCATGGTGCCGTCCTCCATGCCCTTGAAGGCGGAGACAGGCAGCTCGTCGCCCTTCTGGGCGTTGATGGGCACCAGAATGTTCTTGATGACGTAGGGCAGGCTCTCGTCAGCGGGCTTCAGCGCCTTGCCGGTCAGGTTCGTCCACTCAGGCTTCACCTTGACCTCCACCAGCGCGTTGATACCGGCGTCCACAGCGGCGATGTTCATGTTGACGACCTTCTCACCCTTCAGGCCGTAGGTCTTCTTCACGGCGGCCTTCATGTGCTCCACGGCGTCCTCCACGGGGATGACCTTGGCCAGCTTGAAGAAGGCGGCCTGCAGCACCATGTTGGAGCGGTTGCCCAGACCCAGCGTCTGAGACTCCTTGTTGGCGTCGATGATGTAGAACTTGATGTCGTTGTCGGCGATGTACTTCAGGATCTCGCCGGGGACGTGCTGCTCCAGCTCGTTCTCCTTCCACTCGCAGTTCAGCAGGAAGCTGCCGTGGGGCTTCAGCTCGTGGATGATGTCGTACTTGGTCAGATACGTCTGGTTGTGGCAGGCGATGAAGTCCGCGTTGGAGACGTAATAGGTGGAGCTGATGGGCTTCTTGCCGAAGCGCAGGTGGCTCTTGGTGATACCGAAGGACTTCTTCGTGTCGTACTCAAAGTACGCCTGACAGTACATGTCCGTCGTCTCGCCGATGATCTTGATGGAGTTCTTGTTGGCGCCCACGGTACCGTCGGAGCCCAGACCCCAGAACTTGCAGGAGATGGTGCCCTCCGGCTCGGTCAGCAGAGGTGCGCCCACGGGCAGGGACAGATGGGTCACATCGTCCACGATGCCGATGGTGAAGTGGTTCTTCGGCTCATCCAGCAGCAGGTTGTCGAACACGGCCTTCAGCTGGGCGGGGGTGGTGTCCTTGCTGCTGAGGCCGTAGCGTCCGGCGTAGATGGCGGGGCGGTCGCTCTCATTGATGTAGGCAGCGCAGATGTCCTCGTACAGCGGCTCGCCGATGGAGCCGATCTCCTTCACGCGGTCGAGGACGGCTACCTTCTTCACCGTCTTGGGCATGGCAGCCATCAGGTGCTTGCGGGAGAAGGGACGGAACAGGTGTACCTGCAGGAAGCCCACCTTCTCGCCCTTGGCGTTCAGGTAGTTGACCACCTCCTGGGCGCAGCCGCCCACGGAGCCCATGGCCACGATGACGCGCTCGGCGTCGGGCGCACCGTAGTAGTTGAACAGATGGTACTCGCGGCCGGTGAGCTTGGTGATCTCGGCCATGTAGCCCTCCACGATGTCGGGCAGCTCAGCGTAGGCCGTGTTGTTGGACTCGCGCAGCTGGAAGTAGATGTCGGGGTTATCCACCAGGGAGCGCATGCGGGGATCCTCCGGGTTCAGGGCGTTGGCGCGGAAGGCGGCCAGCGCGTTGTAGTCCACCAGCTTGGCGTACTCGTCGTAGCTCAGCACATCGATCTTCTGGATCTCATGGCTGGTACGGAAGCCGTCGAAGAAGTGCAGGAACGGAATACGCGCCTTGATGGCGCTCAGGTGCGCCACGGCAGCCAGGTCGGCGGCCTGCTGCACGCTGCCGCTGGACAGCAGGGCGAAGCCCGTCTGACGGCAGTTCATCACGTCGGAGTGGTCGCCGAAGATGGAGAACGCATGGGTGCCCACGGTGCGGGATGCCACGTGCAGCACGCCGGGCAGACGCTCGCCGGAGATGCGGTGCAGGGTGGGGATCATCAGCATCAGGCCCTGAGACGCAGTGAAGCTGGTGGCCAGCGCACCGGCCTCCAGCGCGCCGTGACAGGCGCCGCAGGCGCCGGCCTCGGACTGCATCTCCACCAGGCGCACCGGCTGACCGAAGATGTTCTTCTTGCCGTTGGCCGACCACGCATCGGCGTGCTCCGCCATGGGGCTGGACGGGGTGATGGGATAGATGGCTGCGACCTCGGAGAACGCGTATGCCACATACGCCGCCGCTTCGTTGCCGTCGCAGATCTTCATGATCTTGCTCATTCTTTTCTTTCCTCCTCTATAAACATAGAAGTATCCCGCTTTTCGGGCGGGCGCATTAAAACAGTGTTAATTATACCATTCACGCTTTAAATAATCAATGCAAAGGGAGCGATTCTGTAACAACTGCTACAAAATCGCTCCCTGTTTTGGTGAAAAGTACAACTCAGATGACCAACGGCTCGCCGCTGATATCGACCTGCCCATCGGTGACGGTCAAATCACCGCCCAGTTGATTTTTGTACACGCCGTCGGGTAACTCCACCGGTACGCGGCCGCCGCAGCCGGAGAGATCGAATACGCCGGTGCGCTCCCCCGCCGGGGACTTGTAGTGCCCGATGACAGCGCCGCCGCTGACCTCGTACCACACCGCGCCGTCCAGCGGCAGAGACATTTTCATGTCCTTGCAGCGGCGCAGGAAGCCCTGTAAGTCGGCTCGCTTGTCGCCGAAATTGTCCTCGGCGTCGAACAGCCCCACCTGATGCTGCGGTGCGAACTCCGTGCCGCCGTACAGCAGCATGCTGCCCCGGCAGAAGTACAGGAACGCCAGCCAGTGCCGCAGGCGGCGCTCCTCCGGCACCCGCTGCGCCAAACGCGGGGTGTCGTGATTCTCGCCGCAGCGCATCTTGATAAACCCGGAGGGGTACGTCAGCTCCTGATAGTTCAGCATGTCGATGTACTGCTGCAGCGTGTTCCTCCCGGTCAGGCAGCCCTCGAACCACGGCCAGATGTCATAGTCGTAGGTCATATCGAACGCCCGGTACAGCTCCGTGTCCGTGGCGCAGTACGCGCCCATTTTCCGCAGCCCCAGCACGTGCAGCCCGTGGACGCTCTCCGCCAGCCAGATGCATCCGGGGCGGACAGTCTCCACCTCCTGCCGCGCCGCCGTCCAGAAGTCCAGCGGCACGCTGCTGGCCACGTCGCAGCGGAAGCCGTCCACGATCTCCGCCCACATTTTCAGCGTGTCGATCTGATAGCGCCACAGCTCCCTGTTTCCGTAGTCCAGATCCACCACGTCCCACCAGTCCGCCACATGGCGGCTGGGTCTGCCCTGCTCATCGTGGAAAAACCACTCCGGGTGGGTGTGCGCCAGAACGGAATCCGGCGACGTGTGGTTGTACACCACGTCGATGATGCACTTCATGCCGCGGTCGTGGATGGTGTCCACCAGATGGCGGAAGTCCTCCATGGTGCCGTACTCCGGGTTGATGCCCCGGTAGTCCCGGATGGCGTAGGGGCTGCCCAGCGTGTCCTTGCGCCCCTCCTCCCCGATGGGGTGGATGGGCATGAGCCACACAATGTCCGTTCCCAGCGCCCGCAGGCGATCCAGATCGCCCTCCAGCGCCCGGAAGGTGCCCTCCGGCGTGTGATTGCGCACAAATACGCTGTATATCAGCTTGTGCATCAGGGTCTTGTCCGTATTCTGTGCCATCTCTTTTGCCTCCTATTTCAGAAGTTCCAGAAATTCATCCTCCGTCAGCACGGGGATGCCCAACTCCTGCGCCTTTTGCAGCTTGCTGCCGGCATTCTCGCCCGCCACCACATAGGTGGTCTTTTTGGACACGGAGCCGGACGCCTTGCCGCCCCGCTTTTCGATCATCTCTCCCGCCTCGTCCCGGGTGAATTTCTCCAGCGCGCCGGTGAGCACAAAGGTCATCCCGGCAAAGCGGCTGTCATGCGCTTCCTCTTTGCAGCTCATATTCACCCCGGCGGCCTTCAGCCGCGCCAGCAGGTCGCGGGACTGCGGGCTTTCCATCCACTGGCAGAGATACCGCGCGGTGATGGGCCCCACGTCGTCCACGGCGGTCAGCTCCTCCTCCGTGGCTGCGGCCAGCGCATCCATGGTGCCGAACCGCTGCGCCAGCGTCTTGGCGGCTTTCTCTCCCACCTGCCGGATGCCCAGCGCGTTGATGAGCCGCCACAGGTCGTTGTCCCGGCTTCTGGCGATAGCGTCCACCGCATTCTGTGCCGATTTCTTGCCCATGCGCTCCAGCGGCTCCAGCTGCTCCGGCGTCAGGCCGTACAGATCGGCGGCGGTTCTCACAAGGCCGCTGTCGATCAGCTGCTGCATCACCGCAGGCCCCAGCCCGTCGATGTCCATGGCGCCCCGGCTGGCGAAATGGGTCAGATTCCGCAGCAGCTGGGCGGGGCACTCCGCGCCGGTGCAGCGCAGAGCCGCGCCGTCCTCGTCCCGCACCACCGGCGCGCCGCACACCGGGCACGTCTCCGGCAGCAGATAGGGCTGCGTCCCGGCGGGACGCTTGTCCATGACCACCTCCAGCACCTCCGGGATGATCTCCCCCGCCTTGCGCACCAGCACCGTGTCCCCGATGCGGATGTCCTTCTGGGTGATGAAATCCTGATTGTGCAGTGTGGCGAACGTGACGGTGGTACCCGCCAGCCGCACCGGTTCCAGCTCCGCCTTGGGCGTCAGCACGCCGGTGCGCCCCACCTGAATGATGATATCCTTTACCACCGAGGGCTTCACCTCCGGCGGGTATTTGTACGCGATGGCCCACTTGGGGAACTTGGCCGTGCTGCCGATCTCCTTCCGCTGGCGCAGGTCGTCCAGTTTCACCACAGCGCCGTCGATGTCAAAGGGGAACTGCTCCCGCCCGTCGCCCAGCGCCGCGATCTCCGCCAGAATGTCCGCCGGCTTGGACAGCCGCTTGTGGGGAATGACCTTGAAATGCTGGCTGGCCAGATAGTCGATGGTCTCCGTGTGGGTGCTGAATGTCCGCCCCTCCGCCATCTGCAAATTGAACACCGCGATATCCAGCCGCCGCTGGGCGGCGATCTTGGGATCCAGCTGCCGCAGGGAGCCGGCGGCGGCGTTGCGGGGATTGGCCATCAGCGGCTTGCCCTCGATCTCCCGCCGGGCGTTGATCTCCTCGAACACGCTGCGCGCCATGTAGACCTCGCCCCGGACAATGAGCCGGGGCAGCTTTTCCGGCAGCGTCATGGGGATGGAGCGGATGGTGCGGAGATTCTCCGTCACGTCCTCCCCCACCCGTCCGTCGCCACGGGTGGCGCCCCGGACGAACACGCCGTCCCGGTATTCCAGCGCCACAGACAGGCCGTCCACCTTGGGCTCCACGCTGTAGGCCGCGTCCTCCAGCGGTATCTTCTCCAGAAAGCGGCAGACCTCGTCATCGTTGAACACGTCCTGCAAACTCTCCAGCGGTACGGCGTGGGTCACCTGCTGGAACTCCGTCAGCGTCTGTCCGCCCACCCGCTGGGTGGGGGAATCCGGTGTGATCTCCTCCGGGTGCTCCGCCTCCAGCTCCTCCAGCCGCCGCAGCAGGTGGTCGTATTCGTAGTCCGACATGGTGGGCGCATCCAGCACATAATAGAGGTATCCGTTCTCCGTCAGCGTGCGGCGCAGCTCCTGTATCTCCTTGCGATAGTCCATAGTCAAGCCCTCATCCGTTGTTCATAATGTATTCGTCGGCGTAATCCTCGATCTTATCCTCCGTGGTGCTGAAGTAGGTGTACGTCTGGGGCACGCTGCCCACGATCACCGTCTCCGCCACGGATATTTCATTGCTGACCTTCGTATAGGTGGTGATGCCCGGCAGCAGGATGGTCACATAGACGTCCACATCCAGCAGGATCTGGTGCTTTGTCTGGTTGATGCCCGCCGCCGTGAATTTATCCCGGAACGCGGCCGCCGCCGTGCCCATGGTCTCCATTTTCACCGTCAGCTTCGGCCCCCGGCCTGCCAGCAGCGGCGAGCCTGTCAGCGTACCCAGCGGCACCGCCAGCTCGCTGGCGGACACCTGCCCCAGCCGTTCCAGCACATCGTCCGCCACAGCCGTCTGCAAGCGGTTGAACTCCGCCATGTTGCTGCGCAGCGCCGTCACACGGCCGTCGCTGTCCTTGTCGAAGCTCACCAGCCGCCCGTACTCCATCCAGCCCTGCTCCACAGCGTCGTTCACCGCCGCCACCACGATACGGCTGACGGTGTTGGAGCAGCGCGCCGTGGCCAGCTTCACCAGCATGGGGCGCAGGTGCAGCAGGATCGCCGTCAGCAGTCCCGTGACCGTTATCAGCACCACCGCTGCCCATACGCGCACCCTCTGCCGCCGCGTCAGCCGTATATACCGCAGCCGTCCCATGCAGCCACCCCCTCTCAGGAGAGTGTATGACGGCACGGCTTTTCCTCATTCCTGCCAGCCGTTGACGATGCTCTTGAAGAATTTGCCCCGCTCGGCAAAGTTCTTGAACTGGTCGAAGGCGGCGCAGGCGGGCGACAGCGTCACCACGTCGCCGGGCTGCGCCCGGTCGCGGGCGGCCTCCACCGCCGCGGTGAAGGGCGTCACGTCCCGTATCTCCGGCTTGCCCGGCTCATACCCCGGCGCGTTCTCCACGGCAGCGCGGATCTTATCCGCCGTAGCGCCGCACAGCACCAGCAGCTTCACATGCTCCACGATCTCCGGCCCCAGCACGTCGAAGGGGATGTGCTTGTCATACCCGCCGGCGATGAGGATGACCTTCTCGTGGAACGACCGCAGCCCCGCGATGGTGCGGGACGGGCTGGAGGCGATGGAGTCGTTGTAGTACCGCACGCCCCGGTATGTCCGCACCAGCTCGATGCGGTGCTCCACGCCGCCGAACTCCCTGGCAAAGCGGCGGATGACCTCATCCGGCACCAGACCGTCCACGGCGGCGATAGCCGCCATGTAGTTCTCCACGTTGTGTACGCCGGGAATTTTGATGTCCCCGGTGGTCATAACGACCCGCTCGTGCCCTCCGCTGCGGCAGACGATATCCTCGCCCCGCAGGAACACGCCGTCGGCCACCTCACCCTGCCGGCTGAACAGCCGGGCGCGTCCCGGCGCACGGCGGGACTGCTCCGCGGTGATATCGTTGTCTGCGTTGAACACAGCCACGTCCTCCCCGCTCTGGTGGCAGAAGATGTTCTCCTTGGCGGCTACATACTCCGCCATATCCCGGTGAACGTCCAGATGGTTGGGCGCCAGATTGGTCACAACGGCGATGTGGGGGCTGTGCTTCATGGTCATCAGCTGGAAGCTGGACAGCTCCAGCACCGCATAGTCCGTAGCCAGCATTCCGTCCGCCTCGCACAGCAGCGGGTGGCCGATGTTGCCGCCCACCCACACGCGCTTTCCGGCAGCCTTTAGCAGCTCGGCGATAATGGTCGTGGTGGTGGTTTTCCCGTCAGAGCCGGTAACAGCGATGATGGTGCACGGGCAGACCTCAAAGAACACCTCCATCTCGCTGGTGAGCACGGCGCCCCTGTCCACACAGGCGGCGATCTCCGGCACGTCCGGACGCAGGCCGGGGGTGCGGAAGATCACGTCCGCGTCCAAGTCCTTCAGATAGTCCGCGCCCAGATGCAGCTCACAGCCCAGCTGCTCCAGATGCTCCGCCTGTTCGCCCATCTGCTCCCGGCTGCGCTTGTCGCAGGCGGCGACGCGGATTCCCTCAGCCAGCAGCAGCTCCAGCAGCGGCGTGTTGCTGACGCCGATGCCGATGACCGCCACGGTCTTGTGCCGCAGGCTCTCTATATAGTCACGCAAAGTCATGTGGTATCCCTCCGTTTGACGCATTACTTATAACTGGTATATTATACCTCTTTGCCAGCCATTGTACAACAAAAAATCACACCCCGCAGGGTGTGATTTTTCAGCGATTTTTCAGATCGTGACCTCAAATGGCTCGCCCAGCGTGACAGCTCCGCCGATGGACGCCGCCACGACCGCGCCCGCCTGTCTTGTGACAGAGGCGCACACCGTCCCCGCCGGCTGTGTCAGCGCAGCAGAGAACCGCCCCTCGTGTCCCTCGCTCAGGGCGATGGCGCTGGCCAGCGTACCGCTGCCGCAGCTGCCCTCGAACACCAGCGTGCCCGCCTCGGGCACCTTGACCAGCGGCGTCATGCGCTCCCCCGCAAGGAAGCAGACGCCGTAGGCCTCCAGTCCCGGCTCCTTTTCAAAGAGCGGCTCCGCCTTTTCGAAGAATTCCCGGCTGGGCGTGACGCCCTGCACCACCAGATGGGCGATACCGCCCAGATGCACCAGCGTCCCGGCTGTGCCGTCCACATTTACCGGCCGCACGAACCGCGGCAGGGGCATCTCCGCCTCCGAGGTACCCGCGTCCATATCCACGGTCACGGCGATGGGATGGTCACACCCGCTGACGGACAGGTGCATGGTATGGCGTCCGGTCAGCCCCTGCTGCTTCGCCAGCAGGTAGCCATACGCCCGGGACGCGTTGCCGCAGAACTCCCCCGCCTCCATCTCCATGTGGCCGTTGGGGAATACGAATCCCACCTGCTCCGCCTGCATCTCCCCGATCTTCATCAGGTCGGCGGCAATGGCGGCGCACTGCGCCTTCTCCACCGGTGTGAGCACGAAAAGGGTGATATTTCCGGCGGGATCGGCTCGAACGATACGCAGCTTTCTCATCTCTGGTACCGTCCCAAAAACTGGCGCGTCCGCTCCTCGCGGGTGTTCACCATGACCTCCTCCGGGGTGCCCTCCTCCACGATGACGCCGTCCGCCATGAAGATCACCCGGTCGGCCACATCCTGGGCGAAGGACATCTCGTGGGTCACGATGACCATGGTCATGTGCTCCTCCGCCAGGTCGCGGATCACCTTCAGTATCTCGCCGGTCAGCTCCGGATCCAGCGCGGAGGTCGGCTCGTCGAAAAAGAGTATCTCCGGATCCATGGCCAGTGCCCTGGCGATAGCCACACGCTGCTGCTGTCCGCCGGACAGCTCGCAGGGATAGGCGTTCTCCTTGTCGGACAGCCCCATCTTTTCCAGAAGCTTGCGGGCGCGCTGCTGCGCCTCGCCCTTGTCGCGGCCCAGCACGCGTATCTGGGGATCCATGAGATTTTTCAGCACCGAATAGTGGGGAAACAGGTTGAAGCTCTGGAACACGAGGCCGAACTTTTCCCGTACCTTCTTCAGCTCGCCCTTATCGGCATAGACCGCCCTGCCGTCCGCGTCGTTGTGTACGGCCTGAATATCGCCGTAGATCAGCTCGCCGGAGTCCATCTCGGTCAGCAGCGTGGCGCAGCGCAGCAGCGTGGATTTGCCGCTGCCGGACGGGCCGATAATGGCCACCACCTCTCCCTTTTCCACGGAGAGGCTGATGTCCTTCAGTACGTGCAGCGTCTCGTCGTTGAAGCTCTTCTGCACGTGGTTCATCTGTAACAGTTTCATAGTCTCCCCCTTACTTGTAATAGCTCATGCGCTTCTCTATTCTGCCCATGACGAAGTCCACGACCGCGTTGAACACAAAGTAGAATACGCCCGCCACCAGGAACGGCACGAAGCTCGCCTCGGAGTTTGAGATCTGCTTGCCGATGGTGAACATCTCCTGATAGGAGACGGTAAAGGCCATGGAGGTGTCCTTCACCAGCGTGACCACCTCGTTGGTGATGCTGGGCATGACGCGCTTGAACACCTGCGGCAGGATGATGTGGATGAAGGTCTGCGCCTTTGTGTAGCCCAGCACCTCCGCCGCCTCATACTGTCCCACCGGCATGGATTCGATACCGCCGCGGTATATCTCGGCAAAGTAGGCCGCGTAGTTGATGGCAAAGGCGATCACCACCGGGATCAGCTTATTGCGCGCCACCGGCACATCCCAAAGGTAATACGGGCCGTAGGTCACAGCCAGCAGCTGCAGCATCAGCGGCGTGCCGCGCAGGATGGAGATGAAAAAGCGGGTAACGCTGGAGACAAGCCAGTTCTTGCTCATACGCAGCAGGGCAACGATCATGCCCAGGGGGAGAGAAAACAGCAGCGTCAGGGAGAAAATGGCGCAGGTTTTGGAAAGTCCCTCGCCCATCTTCACGATCATTGTCAGTAAGGTCATATCGTATCCTCAATTCACACACATACGCTCCCGGAGGCGAGATCGCCTCCGGGAGCCGGTATGTTATTCCGTCAGTGGCCTTGCGGGATCAGCCCAGCAGCGTCAGGTTGTTCACGATGTCGGGGTACTTGGCCGCGATCTCGGCGTAGGTGCCGTTGGCGACCAGCTGCGCCACAGCGCCCTCGATCTGCTCGCACAGCTCCGCGTCACTGCTGCGGAAGGCGATGCCGTACTGCTCAGCGCCCAGACCCTCGTCCAGCACCGTGAAGCCCTCGTTCTTCTCGGCATAGGACACAGCCACGGGCTTGTCCACGATCACGGCATCCACAGCGCCGCCGCCCAGCTCGGTGAAGCACTTCAGGAAGCTGTCGCAGGTGGTCAGCTCAGCGAAGGTAGCTTTCAGATCAGCCAAGTCGCCGCCATCGGCCAGCAGCGCCTCGCCGGAGGTGCCCAGCTGGACAGCCACGACCTTGCCGGCCAGATCAGCGGAGGACTTGATGTCGCTGCCCTCCTTGACCATGATGACCTGGGTGTTGTCATAGTAGGGGGCGGAGAGCACATAGCCGACCTCCTTCATGGAGTCCAGGATCGTCATACCGGACCAGACGCAGTCGCACTCGTTGGCATCCAGCTGCACCAGCTTCTGATCCCAGTTCACAGGGAACACCTGCATATCCCAGCCCAGCAGGTCGCAGGCGGCCTTGCAGACCTCCACGTCGAAGCCGGTATATTCGCCGTTCTCATCCATGTAGCTGAAGGGGGGGTACTCCGCGTCGACGCCCATGATAAAGGTCTTTGCGGCAGCGGCGTCGTCCTTCTTCTCGTCCTTCTGCTCAGTCTTGCCGCAGGCTGCCAGAGACAGTGCCATTACCATGGCCAAGATCATTACAAGTATTTTTTTCATTGTTTTTTCTCCTTTTCCGCCGGAAGTCCGGTCTTTGTCTTGTTTTCTGCCGGTGTTCCGGCGCTCTGTTTACTACGCTACCAATTTACCACTTTACCAAGCTAATGTAAATAGTCTTGTGCTCCAAATTATTCTGTTTTTTCTTGTCCGATTTGTACAAAACATAAAAAAGGCCGCAGCGATTCACGCTGCGGCCTCCTTATAAGCGTGCGAGTATGCCTGTAAGCCGGGTTCTGTCTTGACAGTCATCTATCTACGCGCACCGTCGCCGGTGCGCTCCAGCCACCTCGGGAGCGGCCGGGCCAGCCTGTTGCTCCCATACCGGTGTTGCTCCGGATAGAGTTTACAGCGACGGACGCTTTCACACGCCGTCGGGTGAGCTCTTACCTCGCCTTTCCACCCTTACCACGCCAGCGAAAGCCGGCGGGCGGTATATCTCTGTTGCACTTTTCCTGAAGTCGCCTTCGGCGGGCGTTACCCGCTATCCTCGCCCTATGGAGCCCGGACTTTCCTCACGGACGGGCTTTCGCCATGTCCCCGCGACTGTCCGGCGTACTCGCAGGCTCTATTGTAGCGAAGCGCCGCCGGAAAGTCAACGAAAAATTCAGCGCATACGCAAGGGAGAGGCATCGGTCACGATGCCTCTCCCTCCGTTGTCTCTCACACTCTCGCCAGCTTGTCGTTGCACTTCTGCAAAAACCGTGCGTTGTCGATGATGGCGCGGGTGTGGGTGCCCTCGCCGATCAAGCCCTCGGCGTCGTGCGCCGTGACCTTGAAGGTGATCATCTTGCCGTTGGCGGAGATCCCCGTCACCTCCGCGGTGGCGGACACCTTCATGCCCACCGGCGTAGGCGCCAGATGGCTGGAGCTGATCTCCACGCCCACGGTGCCCTTGCCCTCCGGCAGCTCCGGCTGCACGCACTGCATGGCGGCGTACTCCATCAGCCCCATCATGAACGGGGTACCGAACACCTCCAGCCCGCCGGAGCCGACGGCCTTGGCGGTCATATCCGGAGTGACGGTCTTTTCAGCGGTATAGGTCATGCCGATCTCTATCATTTCAGTCCCTCGCTTTCTTTTCTTTGTTTTGCTTCCAGCCGCACCTTGCGGGCAGCTTTCTTCTTTGCACGGCGGTGTCTGACGCGAACATTGGAGATTACCTGCCACGCGGGCCACGCTGCGACCAACAGAGCCAGCAGTGTCGTGCAGGCGGACAGAAAGAGGATATCTGTGCGGCTATCCGCAATCTGATCCTCCTGCCACTCTTCAAAGGTCAGATATACCGTTTCACCATCGGTGATGCTGACCACCGGGAGATACTGGGAAATCCGCCAGCCGCGCACATAACCGATAGTTAGCTCTCGGGGAAGTTTCCTTTCCATGCACTCGCCGCCGAGGTACTCTGATCCGTCGTCAAAGCGCAGCATGGCAAACGGCAAGGAACTCGTCTTGAAGGAGAACCTGCTCTCATACCAAACGATGCCGGTACACAGGCCGGTTTTGGTGATCACGTCCGTGTGCTGTACCCAGTTCCGGTAGGAAAGTGAGAAACCGATGACACAGCCCTCCATCAGAAGGTAGGTCAGCAAAATCACAAGAAGCTTCCGTCGCGCTTTCATACTTCCCTCAGACGCCCAGCTGCGTCCACAGCTTATCATAGAACTTCAGCGTCTCCTGCGGCAGATTGACGTAGATCTCACACCGCGCCCGCACCTCATCGGGGATGGCCATGATGTGGTACAGCTCCTCGTCCAACGGCTCACCATACGTCTCCTCGTAGTACGCGGGATACTCCGCCAGCGCCTCGGCGTTGGGGGAGGCGTACCAGATATAGTCCATATTGGCCAGATTGCTGTCGGTGGAGGCGATGAAGTTGATCCACTCGTATGCCTCGTCCTGATGCTGGCTGGACTTCAGCACGCACATGGCGTCCACGAACCAGTTGCTGCCCTCCTCAGGAATGACGAAGGCCAGATCCTCGTTGTTCTCCAGCATGGTCAGGTAGTCGCCGGCATAGT
>OLSD01000223.1_pt1 | contig 63752 bp, 42 predicted proteins | sample 1672211 | NCBI WGS metagenome assembly OLSD01 (sample SAMEA3136659, study PRJEB25190) | human gut metagenome | reverse complement strand
CTCAGCATAACAATCAAGCAAGCTTGTTGTTCTGCCTTCGATTTGCATTATCTTTACATAAGATAAGCTGCATCTCAGCATAACAATCAATCAAGCTTGTTGTTCTGCCTTCGATTTGCATTATCTTTGCAATAAATATTATTTTTATTATGAAATCACTGAAAGAGTTATATAAAGTCGGAAAAGGTCCTTCAAGCAGCCATACTATGGGACCGCAGAAAGCAGCAAAGATTTTCCTTGAGAAAAACCGTTCTGCTTCTTCTTTTGACGTAGTTCTGTATGGAAGCCTTGCTGCAACCGGCAAAGGTCACATGACGGATGTTGCCATAAGTGAGGTGCTTGAAGAGGTTGCTCCTGTAAATATTATCTGGCGGCCGCAGGTGTTCTTGCCTTATCATCCTAACGGGATGGATTTCAAGGCGTATGACGCTGACAGGAATGTTGTGGATGAATGGACTGTATACAGCATAGGAGGTGGTGCCCTGTCGGAAGGGAAGGGCGCTGATGACATGTTCAATACTCCAGAAGTGTATGAACTCAACACAATGACTGACGTCATGAAGTGGTGTGAGCGTACTGGCCGCAATTATTGGGAATATGTGCAGCTTAATGAGGATGAATCCTTATGGGATTACCTTGATGTTGTATGGCAGACGATGAAGCAGTCTGTGTTGCGCGGCATCAAGCATGAGGGACGCTTGCCTGGTCCGTTGAATCTGCCGCGCAAGGCTCCTACTTATTATATAAAGGCTTCCGGCTATAAGCAGTCATTGCAGGCACGTGGACTTGTCTATGCCTATGCTCTTGCCGTGAGCGAGGAGAATGCCTCGGGCGGAACCATTGTTACGGCACCTACGTGTGGGGCGTGTGGCGTGTTGCCTGCGGTCCTGTATCATATTGCCAACGGAAATGAATTTGATGATATCCAGATTCTGCATGCCCTTGCCACAGCTGGTCTTGTGGGAAACATAGTGAAGCAGAAAGCCTCCATATCCGGGGCCGATGTGGGATGTCAGGGTGAGGTTGGTGTGGCATGTGCCATGGCGTCTGCCGCTGCATGCCAGTTGTTCGGCGGAAGTCCGTCACAGATAGAATATGCTGCAGAGATGGGACTGGAACACCATCTTGGCATGACGTGCGATCCTATCTGCGGACTCGTGCAGATTCCTTGCATCGAGCGTAACGCCTTTGCTGCAACGCGTGCCCTTGATGCGAATCTCTATGCATCATTCTCTGACGGGCATCATCGTGTGTCGTTCGACCGTGTGGTGGAAGTTATGAAACGTACTGGCCATGATATTCCTTCGCTTTACAAGGAGACGAGCGAGGGCGGTCTTGCAAGTGGATTTAATGACGGTGCTACGGATGAAGGCGCATAATCTTACAATCGATTATATCAGGGCGGTGCTCATAATATTGGTGATACTTGTGCATATCGTCAATTTCGGGGAGCTGTATCCAGACGTGAAGTCTTCCATCCTTGCATTCTTCATGCCGGCATTCCTTATCATAACCGGTTATCTGGTGAATGTGAACAAACCGCTCAGGAGCTTCGCCCTCTATATCCTCAGAATACTGTTGCCGTATGTCATCATGGTAACGGGATTCATGGTGTTGTCATTGTATCTGCCCGTCAGGGACGGAGTTGACGAGTTGACGCCTGCTACGGTATACAGGGTTTTGTGTATAACCTCAATCGGGCCGTATTGGTTCCTGAGGGTGATGATGGTATGCGGTGTGCTGTATTATGCGGCTTTCTCTGCTTTGAAGGGGAAGAGCGAGATAACCCAATGTGTAGCTTTTGCCACATTGCTGATTCTTGTTTCAGAATTCACGCCGTTCCTCGGTTTGAAGCCTGCGGCGTATTATTTTACGGGAGTGCTGCTGCGCGTATTCCTGAAGGATATATCAAAGATTCTGAAGGGAAATTTCTGGGCGGTCATCCCGTTCCTCCTCCTGCTTACGAACAAGAGCTTCCAGGACTGGGGCGGCTTGTCGATCTTTGCGTGCTGCTTCTGCTTCTTCCTGTTCACCACATGGCTTTCAGGTTTCTTCCGAGGCGGTTTTGCCAGTCTGATGGGTTATCTGGGACGGAATACATTGCCGATATACATCTTCCATCCGATATTCACGATGATGTCAAAATACATGCTCCCGTTGTTCTCCTTTGACCATACAGGATTGCTGCATACGCTGACAACAATAGTGATGTGCGTGGCAGGAAGTCTGGCTGTGGCTTATGCGATGGACAGGACCCGCTTGTCGTATGTCTTTGCCAAAAAACAGATACTGCGTTAGCATTTATACCGTCGGTACAGAAGAAAACTGACAAAATGAGCGTCCGGCATGAAAATGTTTGAAAAAATAATACCAATGTAAATAAATTTATGTATATTTGCCACGAATGAAGACAAACAGGATTGTAAGGGCATGGATATGGCTGCGCCGTATAGGGCATTGCCGGGGCTTCGGGATACAGTCGCCATGGGCATACAGCCTTGTGCGGTATGTGATAAACGAGCATTTTCCGTATTATGCCTATGCAGACCTGGATGCCGGATTTCCCGGAGCAGATGCAGTGAGGCGCAAGACCGGGCGCTTTTTCCTGCGCCTTGCCAATTATGTGCAGCCGGCAACGGTCGTCAGCATCTTGTTTGATGATGACGAGGAAAAACACTCCCGTGCGCATTTCAAGGCAGGATGCAGGAGGTTTGAATACATCGCGGTAAGTACGCCGGATGTGATGGAAGACACCATCCGCTCCCTGCAAGAGGTCGAAGGCCGCAAGATACTCCATGTGAACGCTTCATCGCCTGCCGTTGATGCAGCCACCATCAAGAGGATTGCAGCCACGATGCATGAAGGCGATTTCATGGTAGTCGACAATCTCAATGCCTCGCCCCGTCTGTGGAACGAAATCCTTGACGGGATGGAGCACACCGTATCGTTCGACATGTATTACTGCGGACTCATATATGCAGACCCGAAAAGATATAAACAGAATTATATAATAAACTTTTAAATCTCAAGACTATGGCAATAACAAAGGTATATACCAAGACAGGCGACAAGGGAATGACAAGCCTGATTGGTGGAGTGAGAGTGAAGAAAACACATCCGAGAATCGAAGCCTATGGCACCGTGGATGAGCTGAGCTCGCAGCTCGGTCTGTTGGCATCGTTCATGAAAGACGGTGACGACAAGAACCTCATCATCCGCATCCAGCGCGTGTTGTTCACCATAAGCTCATATCTTGCCACCGACAAGTCGCAGACGGAGCTTGCCCCATCGTTCACTCTTGCCACTGACGAAGTGACGATACTCGAAAACGAGATAGACCATCTTCTGGGAAGTCTGCCGCAGCAGACGGCATTCATCCTGCCCGGCGGATGCCATGAAGCAGCAGTTGCACATGTATGCCGCACGGTGTGCCGCCGTGCAGAGCGCCGCATCTTCCTGTTGGCAGAATCATCGGAACTCGACCCTGAAGTTCTCGAGTATATCAACCGTTTATCTGACTATTTGTATGTTCTCGCCCGTAAATTAAACTTTAATAACGGCGTGAGAGAAAAAATATGGAAGAAAAACTTGTAAATAAGAAAAAATATATTATTTTTGCGTCCAATTTTAAGGGCGGATGTAAGCTGTCAGGCAGAAACCGTCCTATTAATGCAAATCAATAATAATAATTTACTATGTATTGGACACTTGAATTGGCTTCAAAGCTTGAAGATGCGCCATGGCCTGCAACCAAGGATGAATTGATTGACTATGCACAGCGTTCTGGGGCGCCGCTTGAAGTACTTGAGAACTTGCAGGAGATAGAGGATGAGGGTGATGTATACGAGAGTATCGAGGACATCTGGCCCGATTATCCTACGAAGGAAGATTTCCTCTTCAACGAGGACGAATACTAATTGCTTAAAAAGCTATCCAGTATAGCTTGAAGCATTGAATATAAGCGGTATAGGAATTGTATGACAAGATTCCTATACCGCTTTTTCCGTTCTTTTCCGCCAAATAAACCGCTCAAATCAGAAGCGTACTGCTTTTGCAGCCAATACTCACCCGTCAGAGAATTTCAATGAAACTAAGGCTGATTATTTACCCAAATCTATACTGCAGAGTTAGGTTTGGGTAAATAATCGCTGTAATTTCCTTTTTATTTCAATTTGCCGGTAATCATTTTCGTGTTATCGCTTTACGATGAACTTTGACGTTGACTTCTTGCCGTTGGCGTTTATCTTGATGATATAGATGCCGTCGGCAAACTGTGTGAGGTTTATCTCCCTTTCGCCATGGAGTCTTGCCATGGTCTGGCCGGTTGCCGAAACAATCTGTGCGTCCGTGTATCCGCCCTTGATTATCAGCTTGCCGGCAGCCATTGCCAGAATGTTTCCGGCGTTGCCTCCGATAGTGGCGTTGTTTACCGAGAGCGGCTCCGATTCGCCGTTCATCGTAATCCAATACTTCTCGCCTGCCTTTTCGTAGAGGGAGTAGTCAAACTCGTTGCCCTCTTCATCGTCGGGGTATTCCTCCTTGTTCCAGTAGATGATGTATCCCATGTCGTCCTCGTTGAGTTCCGGCAGGGTGGCAATCATCTTCAGGGCATTGTCCGCGGAGAACATGTTGATGGATATGTCCACGAGACGGAGGCTGCTGCAGCCTGTGAAGTCCAGTCCGTTCAGCATGTTGTGGTCGAGGGAGACTGCCATCAGTGCAGGACAGTTCTTCATATCCACCGAAGTCAGCTCGTTATACATAGCCGCCAGACTCTCGAGTTCCTCCATTCCTTCCACGTTGAGCGTGGTGAGTTTGTTGTCGCCGCAGCTCAATGTCTGCAGACTCTTGTTCGCAGCCAGGTCAAGCTTGGTCAGCTCGTTAGTGTTGCAGTATAGCTCCACCAGATTCGTACATTTCGACAGGTCGATGGCTTTCAGCTTGTTCTCGTTTACGTTGATTTCCGTGAGCTTCGCATTGTTGCCCAGATTTATGCTTTCCAGCGAGTTGTCTTTCAGTGCGAGCAGTTCAAGCTGTTCGTTCTTCGAGAGATCGATGGTGGTAAGCCTGTTGCCCGAAGCGCTCAGCTCCTTGAGTCCTGGGAGCATCGTGATGTCCAGGGCCTGAATCTTGTTGGACTTGCAGTAGAGCTTTTCCAGCTTCGTGTTCTGCTCCACGGAGAGGCTGGATATGTTGTTCTTGTCCACCGACAGCGCCTTGAGTCCGGGGAACTTCGCCAGATTAACCGATGTCAGTCCGTTGAATGACACGTTCAGTTCCTCAAGCAGCGGGAGTTCTCCGGTGATGAGATTCGTGATGCTGTTGTTCATCAGATAGACATACTTTGCGCTTGCGAGCGCCGAGATGTCCATCTGTCCGAGCTGGTTCTCCGAGCAGTCGAGCAGCACCAGCTTGTCCGAAGAGCTGCAGTCTACGGCCGACAGCTTGTTGCCCTTGCAGTTGATGGCGAGCAGGTCGCCCTCGATTACCACGAACTGGTTTTCAGCCGTAGTGTTTATGGTGATAGGCGTGAGCTTCGTGATGTCCGTCGATACGGTGTATTCCTGCGGTTCACCGTCGCCGATGATAACCGACAGTTTGTCTTCCACTCCAGCTACGCTGAATGCCACGGGTGCTCCGGCAGCTCCTGCAACCTTCATCACGAAGCGCGGCTTGGCATCCACCGGCTCCACGTCGAGGATCCATCCCTTGTCGATGGCCTCCTTCAGGTTGGCACTCTCCACTTCCGGATTGCCTTCCACTTTCAGGTTCTTCTTCCATGACTTCTCGAAATCCAATACATACAGGTCAGTCACGTTGGGCAGCTTGCTGATGATGGTGTTCATCACGGCCACCGGAATCAGGTTGTTCTGTATGTGGCAGGCATATATCTTAGATGAATTCTCGGGCAGTGTGAGCGACGTCAGCTTGTTTCCGCCGGCCCTCAGCTCCTTCAGTTCGGCGAGGTCGGTCAGATCGAGCGCCGCCAGCTCATTCGACTGGCAGAGGACTTTCCCCAGCTTCTTCAGTCCGCCGAGGTTAAGGCTTGTCAGTTTGTTGTTATCGATTGACAGAGCCGTCAGGTTTGTCAGCTTCGAGAGGTCGAGGTTCTCGAGCAGGTTGTCGTTGGCAGACACGGCCAGGAGGGAGGGGCAGTTCTCAAACGAGAGCGTTGTCAGCTTGTTCTGTCCTAACGTCACATTCTGCAGCTGCGGCATGTTCTTGAAGTTCAGCTCCGCGAGCTGGTTGCCGGTCACGTCAAACTGATACAGGTTTTCCAGTCCGTTGATGTTTACGGCAGTCAGCTGGTTGTTTCTTGCCGTTACCACTGACAGCAGGGGTGACTTCGAGAGATCCAACGATGTCAGCTTGTTGTCGTTCAGTGTCAGGTTGTTCAGCTTCTGTCCTTCGGGAGCGAATGTACCGGTCAGCGCATTGTTGTCGAGCGAAAGTTCGGTGAGGACCCAACAGTTCGTCAAGTCAACGGATGTCAGCTTGTTGTTCGACATGATGAGCGACGTCAGTTTCCTCGCCTTCGAGAGGTTGATGTCCGTGATTTCATTGTTTGAAGCATCCAGACTCGTCAGCTTCGTTGCCTCCGTGATGTCAAGGCTCTTCAGTGTTCCGCCCGAGCAGTTGAGCGATGTTAGCGCCGTGGCGTCGAGGATTTCCAGCTCAGTGAGCTTCGCTTCGCTGAAGCTGATGCTGCTGATTCCCGTGCCGTAGATTTTGATTTCCTCTTTGTGGCTGCTGCTGTATACGGGGTTCGGGTAGGCATAGTTGCCTGCCGCATAGCGTTTCTTGAATCCGTCTCCCCAGTCCACGTAGAATTCCTCTTCGGGTGAGTTCACGTCGAAGCTCATCAGTGTGCTTGAGGCGATGGCTGTTTTCAGTCGGAATGCCAGCACATCCTTTGATGTCTGCGCAAATGCCGAGGTGATGGCGCAAAGGGCCACCAGACAAAATAGTAAAGTTCTTCTCATGTGAATAGTAATTAAAAGGTTATTGAATCGTCTGCAAATATAGGCAAAAGGCTTGATTGTATCTTTTCATGTTTTCCTCTTTAACATAAAATTAACATAAAAGCAATGGCCATGCTTCTTGTCTGACTGTTCTTCTTGCCATCATGCTCGGAAAATGCGCTGTTTTTGTGTCAATGCGGAACTTGCTTTCTCTCCACTTGCCCCTTCCTTCTTCCGGTCTGTGGTGGCATGAGGATATGAAAAAAAGCGATATGGGTGTCCTCCCCCGGAGGGAAAGGCCCATATCGCTCCCTTTATGTAATATGCGACATTATGTATTCAATCATCATCATCATCGTCATCATCGTGCTTCCAATGCTTGTGGTGCTTCCGATGCTTGTCGTGCTTATGATGTTTGTAGTACTTCCAGTCGTTGTCATGCTTGTGGTGCTTGTAGTGCTTGTCATGCTTGTGGTGCTTGTAGCACTTGTCATGCTTGTAGCACTTGTTGTCATAGTGCGGACGATGGTGACAGTTGTGCTTCGGGTACTTCACGTATATATTATGTACGTAAGCCCTGTCGCGCCATCCTATCGGGCGGTAGAAGTAATACGACTCGCAGAACCTCTTCCATTGTCCGGGCGAGAGGATTCGCCTGAGCTGGCTGTTTCGGTGTTTCCATCCGTAGGCATCTATGTCGCGGTAGTTGTTTATGCCGTTCAGATACGACAGGTTGATGTTCAGGATGCTGTTGCGCTGTGCCTTGTTCAGTCCCAGTTCCACGATCATCTGGTCTGTGATGAAGCTGGCTTCAGCCCGGATGTTTGTCAGTTTCTGTGCGCTAGCTGTCGTGATCATCACGATTGCCGCTACGATTGCAGTTAGTGTACGTTTCATAATCCAGATCTTTTTTATGGTTATTACTTATTTTCTGTTGCAAAGATAATGAGTCTCTTTTTTTTCCGCAAGGGGGAAACCATAAACCTGTATATGGTTTTCCCTATTGTGTATCGGGAAATGGCGAAAGTATTATAAATAACGTGCGTATATACGTTACAACGGGGTGGGCTGAATCGTCATAATATAGACAAGTAGACGGGTAAACGAGGGGCTTGATTCCCCGGTGTCTGCTTCATTATGAATCAAACGAACAAAGAAAAAATGAAGAAACTGATTATATCGCTCATCGCCCTCATCATGGCGACAGCAATGCCGGCGACTGCCGGTGACATATATGTGGCAGCCGGTGGCAACGACAATGCCGACGGTACGCAGTCACACCCGCTCCGTACGCCCCAAGCCGCTCTGAAGATGGCGCGCGAATGGCGTAGACTGCACAAGAAGGAAATCGTGGGCGGCATCACAATCCATCTGCAGGGCGGCGTGTACAGACTCGCGAAGCCCCTGTTTGTGAGGCCGGAGGATTCCGGAACGGAGGATTCGCCCACCATCATCATTGGCGACAATGGGGCAACCCCCACCGTAATCAGCGGCGGCGTCACGCTCGGCGGATGGCGCAGGGGATGCACCGACAGCCGTCTGCCCGAACAGCTGAGGGAGAAGGTCTGGGTGGCCGACGCACCGATGCAGGGCAACAGAATTGTGTATTGCCGGCAGCTGTGGGTGAACGGCAGCAAGGCGGTGAGGGCGCAGCAGGGGAAGTCGGGCGAGATGACGCGCATGACGGACTTCAACATCGAGCGCCGCACCATCACCATTCCCACGCCCAAAGAGGATCTGACGGGAGCCGGCGAACTGGAGATGACCGTGCACCAGCGCTGGGCGATAGCCATACTCAGAGTGAAGGAGATGCGTAATCTGGGCAACGGCACGACAGAAGTGTCGTTCCACGAGCCGGAGAGCGAACTCGAGTTCGCACACCCGTGGCCGCAGCCCGTCATCAACGGCGAGAAGGGCAGTTCGTCATTCTTCCTCTCCAACGCCCCGCAGCTGCTCGATGAGCCGGGTGAGTGGTATCAGGACTACCCCTCGGGCAGGATATATTATCTGCCGCGTGAGGGGGAGGATATGGGCAGCGTGGATGCCGTGGTGCCGGTATTGGAGAACCTATTGACCGTGGACGGCACGAGAGAGCGCTCGGTACATGATTTGGAATTCCGCAACGTGACTTTTGCCCATTCGGCATGGACGCGGCCGCTCCACGAGGGCCACGTCGCATTGCAGGGCGGATTCCGCATGCTCGATGCCTACAAACTCCCCGAACCGGGACTGCCGGAGAAGGCTTCGCTCGAAAACCAGGCGTGGATAGCGCGCCCCGAGGCGGCAATAAGCATCCGCCACGCCGAGGGAATAGACTTCACGGGCTGTCGCTTCAGCCATCTCGCCGCCACGGCACTCGACTATGAAATCGCCGTAAGCCGTTCAACCATCAGCGGAAGCCGCTTTACGGATATCGGCGGCAACGCCATGCTCATAGGACATTTCCCGGATGGAGGCTTCGAGACCCATGTGCCATACAAGCCGGCAGTAGTAGGAGACCTGTGCGACAACATCACAATTTCAGACAATGAGGTCTGCGACGCCACCAATGAAGACTGGGGCTGCGTGGGAATAGGAGCCGGCTATGTCAGCAATATCAACATCAGCAACAACGAGGTACACCATGTCAACTACTCCGGCATCTGCGTAGGGTGGGGGTGGACACCACGGGAAAGCGGGATGTGCAACAACCGGATAATAGCAAACTACGTTCATGACTTTGGCAGACAGCTTTATGATGTGGGCGGAATATACACCCTGTCGTATCAGCCAAATTCCGAGATAAAATATAATAGGATAGAAGATCTCTGTGAGGCACCGTACGCCACAAACGAGAGAGCCTTCTATATATACTTCGATGAGGCGACCGACGGATACACCGTTACCGACAACTGGTGTCCGAAGGAGCTCTTCGGCTACAACCAGCCCGGACCAAAGATGGTCATCAAGGGCAACGGACCGAAGGTGGACAGGAGGATAAAAGAAAAAGCAGGACTGAAAAAACAAGAAAACAAAAAATAATACACGATGAAACCAACAAACTACCATCTCTTCGACTTCATGGATTTTGACCCAGAGCTGAAGAAGAACGAGTCTTTGTGGAAGGCGTATAAGCCGACAGCCGTAGTGGAGAAAGACGGAGATATCCTTGTCACCGTGCCTTTCCAGAAGCAGGTGTTGGCAAACGATATGGCTCCCGACACCAATGTGGCGCAAGAAACATATACGTTGATAATCAGACAGTATGAACCGGGAATAATCCGACTGTTCATGGGCTTTGACGGCGAGCAGCCTTCCGACACGTCGGAGATGCTGCAGATGAGCGCAAGAGTAAAGCGCTCACCGTTGCATGCCGAGCTGAAAGACGACCAGTGGGTTATAACCGACAACGGCGGCGTGTGCCGTGCCGTAATAAACATGCAGCAGCCGCAGCTCGACAGATGGAGCGAGCTGTTGCCGGACCCGCAGGAGACACTTGACCTGCGTCTCTTCCCGGATGGCAAGCATGAGGTCAGACTTGCTGCCTACGACCATTTCTCGCCACCACGCTATGATGCGCTGCCGTTGGGCTACTGCAAGACGGAGGGCAAGAACGACCGTGCCACACTATCGTTCGAATGCAAGCTGAACGAGTGTTTCGCCGGTACGGGTGAACGTTTCGAGAAGATGGACCTGAGCGGACAGACCTTTTTCCTGAAGAACCAGGACGGACAGGGAGTGAACAACCGACGCACGTACAAGAACATACCGTTCTATCTGTCAAGCCGTATGTATGGCGTGTTCTATCATACCACAGCCCACAGCAAGCTGTCGTTAGCCGGCGTATCAACGCGCTCCGTTGAGTTTATGAGCGACCAGGCACTCATCGATGCCTTCATCATAGGCGGCGACACGGTGGAAGAGATACTCCGCGGCTACCGCGACCTCACAGGCTATCCGTCGATGCCGCCGCTGTGGAGCTTCGGCATATGGATGAGCCGTATGACATATTTCAGTGCCGACGAAGTGAACGGCATCTGCGACCGTCTGCGCAAGGAGCATTATCCGTGCGACGTTATCCATCTCGACACGGGATGGTTCAAGACCGACTGGCTCTGCGAATGGAAGTTCAACGAGGAGCGCTTCCCCGACCCGAAGAAGTTCGTGCAGGACTTGCTCAAGAAGGGCTTCAAGGTGTCGTTGTGGCAGCTGCCGTATATAGCAGAGGATGCAGAGCAGATAGACGAGGCACGCAAGAACAACTATATCTGCAAGCTCACAAAGCAGCAGGATTCCGAAGGCTCCAACTTCTCCGCCCTCGACTATGCCGGAACCATCGACTTCACGAGCGAGAAAGCCACGGAGTGGTATAAGGGCTTGCTGAAGAGACTGCTCGACATGGGAGTGAAGTGTATAAAGACCGACTTCGGCGAGAATATCCACATGGATGCAATATATGAGAATATGTCGCCTGAACTTCTCAACAACCTCTATGCCTTGCTCTATCAGAAGGCGGCATACGAGATAACAAAAGACGTGACTGGCGACGGTATCGTGTGGGCACGTGCCGCATGGGCTGGTTGCCAGCGCTATCCTCTGCACTGGGGAGGCGACTCTTGCAGCTCGTGGGAAGGACTTGCCGGTTCGCTGCGTGGCGGACTGCATTTCGGACTCTCCGGCTTTGCCTTCTGGAGCCACGACGTGCCGGGATTCCATACTTTGCCTAACTTCATGAATTCCGTGGTACAGGATGATGTGTATATGCGCTGGACGCAGTTCGGTGTGTTCTCCTCACATATCCGCTATCATGGCACCAACAAGCGTGAGCCTTGGTATTATCCGAACATAGCACCGATGGTGAAGCGCTGGTGGAAGCTGCGCTATAAGCTTATACCTTATATATTAAGAGAGAGCGAGAAGGCAACACACAGCGGATCAACCATCGTGCAGGCACTTATCTTCCACCATCCGGAAGACAACAACTGCTGGCACATCGACGATGAGTATTACTTCGGCGATGACTTCCTTGTAGCTCCGGTGATGAGCAGCGACAACTGTCGCGACATCTATCTGCCGGAAGGAGAATGGGTAGAGTTCTTCACCGGCGACCGCTTCTCGGTAAGCGACGGCGGCAAATGGCTGAAGAACATAGAGACACCGCTCGACCGTATGCCGGTGTTTGTGCGCAAGGGTGCCGTAATCCCCGTTTATCCGGAGGATGTAGACAGCACCGACGACATGGACATGAGCAAGGTGGAGAACATTATCATTGACGACAATTTCAAGGGATTTGAGATTTGAGATTTGAGTGTGGAGTGAGGAGTGTGGAGTGAGGAGTGGTATTTCTCATATAGGTCACATTCCTTCTATTTCTCCTATCAGTTCTGTCCTATTCCTCCCATTAACTTTCCCAAGAAAAATATAAATCATAACAATTATGTGGAAACCCAATTTAGAAGAAACAAAGAAACATTATATAGACTGGTGGAACCATAAAGGCATAGTACTCAATATGTGGGAGCACTTCCAGGAGGGTGTGAAGCCCCATGCCGACGTGCCGATGCCACCGGCTCCGAAATCGCTCGACCAGAAATGGTTCGACCCGGAATGGCGTGCCGAATATCTCGACTGGTACGTGGCACACAGTTCCATGAAGGCTGACATGCTGCCGGTTGCCAACACGCAGCTTGGTCCCGGTTCGCTTGCAGCAATACTCGGCGGCGTGTTCGAAGGTGGAGAGGATACCATCTGGATTCATCCGAACCCTAACTATACCGACGACATAAAGTTCGACATCAACGACCCGGCAAACAAGAACTGGCAGTTGCACAAGGACTTGCTACGTGCCTGCAAGAAGAAAGCTGCCGGCAACTACTATGTGGGCATGCCCGACCTGATGGAAGGCATGGACGTACTCGCTGCAATGAAAGGCACCGACAAGGTGCTGCTCGATACCGTGATGCAGCCGGAAGTGCTGGAGCGACAGATGCAGCAGATAAACGATATCTATTTCAAAGTGTTCGACGAACTGTACGACATCATCCGTGAGGGCGACGAAATGGCGTTCTGCTATTTCTCTTCATGGGCACCGGGAAAGATGACAAAGCTGCAGAGCGACATCTCTACAATGATCAGCGTGGAGGATTACCGTCGCTTCGTGCAGCCGTTTATCCGTGAGCAGTGTCAGAAGATAGACTATACCCTATATCATCTCGACGGCGTGGGGGCAATGCACCATCTGCCCGCTTTGCTTGAGATTGAAGAACTGAACGCTATACAGTGGACACCGGGAGTCGGCGAACCGCAGGGCGGCTCACCGAAATGGTATGACCTCTACAAGAAGATTCTTGCAGGAGGAAAAAGCATCATGGCTTGCTGGGTTACACTCGACGAACTGCGTCCGTTGCTTGACAACATCGGTGGTAACGGCGTGCATCTGGAGATGGATTTCCACAACGAAGACGAGGTGGAGAAGGCTATGCGCATAGTAGAGGAATACCGGGAGAGTGCCGACGAGCCGAAAGAGGACGACAACACTATCCGTATCAACAAGACCATGACACCCGACGAGGAGGTGATGGCTATCATCGACAAGATAGAAAGCGAGGATGCCAATGCCGCTTCTGCCGCTGACGACAAGATGAAAGCCCTGCCTCTCAAGGCTACAACTCTCGGCAGACCGTCGATGGATGCCGTGGCAAAGGAAAGGATATTCGTTCTCGACGGTGCTACAGGAACCACCATCCAGCAGTATAAGCTCACCGAAGAGGAGTTCCGCGGAGAGAGATTCAAAGACTTTGACGGGGAGGTTCGTGGAGCAAACGACCTGCTTGCACTTACTTATCCGGAGGTCGTGACAAGTATGTACCGCCGCTTCCTTGAGGCTGGTTCAGACCTCATCACCACAAATACGTTCAATGCACAGCGCATCTCGCTTGCCGACAAGCATCTGCAGGACTATGCAAGGGAGATAAACCTTGAAGCTGCCCGACTGGCAAGGAAGGAGGCTGATGCCTATACATTGATGAATCCGCGTAAGCCTCGTTATGTGCTTGGTGGCGTCGGTCCTACAAGCAAGACCCTTTCTGTCGGGGAAAGTGCGGAGTTCAACGAGAAGATTCTTCACGATGCCTACTATGAGCAGATAGAGGCTTTGATAGATGGTGGCGTGGATGCCGTACTTATAGAGACAATATTCGACATAGAGAATGCCAAGGTTGCCTTGCGGTGCTGCAAGGAAGTGATGCTGAAGAAAGGCTTCCGCCTGCCTATAATGATGAGCTTCACTGTGGCAAGCGAGGATGGACACAACATGCTCGGACAGTCGGTAGTGGACTTTGTCAAGAGTCTTAATGACGACAGCGTGTTCTCCGTAGGACTGAACTGTTCGCTCAATGCCGCCAAGATGGCACCTATCATCCAGCGTATGGCTGCCGAGACCGGCTATTATATAAGTATGTTCCCGAATGCGGGATTGCCGGACGAACACGGTCACTACCTCGACACGCCAAAGATGATGCAGGCTGAGATATGGCCAATCGTTGAGGCTCATCTGCTGAACGTTGTCGGTGGATGCTGCGGTACTGACGATCTGCATATCCGTGAGATAGCAAAGCTCGTGCAGCCGATAGAAGGATTATTCATTACTCCTCACTATCCTGGTGAGGGGGGAACGGTAAGAGTTGGCGATGGTGATGCTTCTGGCAATTCTGGCATTTCTAGTAATTCTAGTATTTCTAGCATTTCTAGAACGTCTAGTATTTCTATAATGTCTAGTATTTCCAGCCCTTCTACCTCCCCCAAGGAGAAATGCTCCTGCGGCATCGACCACGATGCCGCCCCTGCAACTCCAGCCGCTCCTGTAGCCACATCCAAGCCGGAGGGCAATGCCGCAGAGGAAGTCTTTGAAGCCATCCTTGCCGGAAAGGGCGACAAGGCTGCCGACGCCACCAAGCGTGCTCTTGATGAAGGCGTGGCTCCACAGGACATCATCAACGGACAGATGATACGTGCCATGAGCCAGGTGGGACAGAACTTTCAGGACGGTAAGGCTTTCGTGCCGCAGCTGCTGATGGCAGGACGTGCCATGAAGGCGGCTCTTGAGATACTGAAACCGCTGCTTGCCGGACAGGCTTCCACTACGCTGGGACGTATCGTTATAGGAACGGTAAAGGGCGACCTGCACGACATCGGCAAGAATCTCGTTGCCTCCATGCTTGAAGGTTGCGGCTTCGAGGTGAAGAATATCGGTATCGATGTGCCGAGCGACAAGTTCGTTGAGGCTGTGAAAGACTATAATGCCGACATTCTCTGCATGAGTGCGCTGCTTACAACCACCATGACATATATGAAAGATGTTATCCAGGCTCTTGAAGATGCCGGAATACGCCAGAACGTGAAAGTGATGGTTGGCGGTGCTCCCGTAACACAAAACTTTGCTGACGAAATCGGTGCCGACGGCTATAGCGACAACGCAAACTCTGCCGTTGCCGTAGCCAAGGAACTGATGGGAAAATAAGACAAATACAGATAGGAAATAAAACGAATAAAACAATAAGACCCACCCTTGCCATCCCCGACGGGAGCCGGGTGGGTTTAAAACTACAAAACCTATGAATACTCAAAATCTTGATGCACTTGATTGGATAATCCTTGTCGCTTACTTTGTGGTGCTCATTGCCATTGGCATGTGGGCAAGTTCAAAGGCAAAGAAAAACGGCAATATGTTTCTTGCCAGCCGTTCTCTGCGTTGGCACCATATCGGTTTCTCAATGTGGGGGACAAATGTCGGACCGTCGATGCTTATCGCCTCGGCAAGTGCCGGCTTCTCTTGCGGTGTGGTATCGGGCAACTATGCCTGGTATGCCTTTGTGTTCATCGCCCTGCTTGCCTTTGTGTTCGCACCGCGCTATCTTGGCACAGGAATTTCCACGCTTCCGGAGTTTATGGGACTGCGCTTCGGCGACTCCACACGTAATATCCTTGCGTGGTATACCATCGTAACGATACTCATCTCATGGCTTGCGCTGACGCTTTTTGCCGGCGGCATCATCATCCGGCAGGTGTTCGGCATGCCGATGTGGCTGTCGGCATTGCTGCTGCTTGCCATATCAGCATTCTTCACTATGCTTGGCGGACTGAAGGCTGTTGCCTATACCAATGTCTATCAGATGGTGTTGCTCATCCTCGTGTCGGCAACGCTCACCGTAGTCGGAATATGGAAGCTCGGCGGCGAATCCTTCTCGCAGGGCGTGTCGATACTCGCAAACCCGGACATCGTGCCGTCAAACTACTGGAACCTGTTCCAGCCCAACAGCGACCCTGGCTATCCTTGGCTGCCTATCATCCTTGGCTATCCAGTCATGGGAGTATGGTTCTGGTGTACCGACCAGTCGATGGTGCAGCCGGTGCTTGCCGCAAGAAGTCTCAGCGAGGGACAGAAAGGCGCTAACTTCACAGGTTGGCTGAAGATACTCGATGTGGCAATCTATATCCTTCCCGGTGTGGTTTGCTTCGCTATGGTCAAGACAGGATTCTTCGGCAACGTGCAGGTAAATGCCGATGATGCCTATCTGAAGCTCGTTTATGAACTGTTCCCTGCCGGTATGGTAGGATTGGTGCTCGCCGTGCTTACGGCGGCTCTGATAAGCACTATCGGCTCTGCCCTGAATGCCTTGAGCACGGTGTTCACCATGGATATATATGTGAAGAACATCCGTCCGAAGGCTACACAGGATGAGATCCGCAAGACGGGACGCATAGTGACGGTGCTTGGAGCATTGGTTTCCATCGTAATAACGGTTGCCGTAGACGGTATAAAAGGCATGGATCTCTTCAATGTGTTCCAGTCTGTGCTCAGCTTCATCGCTCCGCCGATGGCGGCAGTATTCCTTATGGGTGTATTCTTCAAGCGTTGCACCACGCTTGCCGCCAACCTGACGCTTACTTTCGGTACCGTGTTCAGCATCGGTACGGGCATCCTCTATCTTTGGGTGATACCGGGCTTTGCTGAGTCTGTGCATTTCATGCTCCTCTCGTTCTACATCTTCGTGGCGCTGATAGTGATGATGTTCTTCGTGAGCATCTACGACAAGAAGGCAAACGAGAAACATGTCATCGTGGCTGTCAACGAGAAACCGGGCAAGGGTGTCATCATTGCGTGGGCTGCGCTTGCTGTGGTTATGATTGCCCTCTACGTGTTCTTCAACGGCAACTGATAAGACAGATAACCTGATGACCGATTTGGGATAATGGTAAAGAAAACAAATCGGATAAAGAAAAAAAGAATGTTGGTTTCATGGTGGTTGTGTCAACCGTCATAAAACCAACATTCTTTTTATGTCTCTCTCTATATATATAATATGGTGGCAAAACCACTATTCATCCACCAGCACAACGGTAACTCCGCGTGCAGCCTGTGCTCCCATGACAAGAGCCTGCTCTATGTCGGCAGTCTTCGATGGCCCGCTGATGAACGTGCCGAAGTTGTATCGGTCATCCATCCCGATGCGGTCATAGGCTTCGTGCATGTTGTTGACGATGTTCTTCCTGTCGAGCACTATTACAAGATACTCGGAGATGAAAAGCAATGCTTTCTCCTTCATCGTCTGCGGAATCCATATACAGCCGTTCTCGGCAACTCCCACCGTGCCTTGCACAATGGCTACATCGGTGCCGTTCAGGTCGTTTGCCTCTGCCACGGTATCCGGATTACGAAGTTCTAAGGTTAGGGAATCATTGCCGGCTTTCAGTCCCTCCAGCGTTATTCCCTTTAGATTAGAGCAGAACACCTTAGCGTCAGGATAGGCTCTGCGCACCAGTTCGTTGAGGTCGGCATCCTTCCGGACATCGTTGATGACATGACCGCCTACCGTCTCGGTCATCCTGACGAACTGTCCAAAGGTGTCTTCGTATTCGATGCCTTTTATCTCCTCCTTTGGCATATCGTATTGAAAGTGCGTGTTCTGGCGCAACTTATTCAAAAATTCTTCTTTCTTCATACTTTCTTTCAAATGAATCCTTCTTTTACTTCACCTTGCCTTCCTTCCACAGTTCATGGAATGATTTCTTGGCGAATTCAGGCATGGCATGGCCGATGCCCCATGCGTTGATATTACCGAAATGGGTGCAGCAGTCGGGCACGTAGTTGGCAAGCGGAGCGAATTTGAGTGCCGTGGTGTAGAGGGCAGGACGGTTGAACAGATACTCCATGCCTGCCGACATTATTTTCTTTATAGGGTCGGCTTTTCCCAATTTCTCCAGACTCTGTCGCCATACATATATCTGAGACCCCGGACCTACTTTTGACGGACACACATTGTCGCAAGACAGACAAAGGGTGCATGCCGACACATTATCGCTGTATTTCTTCGGGTCGCGGAGCATACCGAGGTTCACTCCCACGGGACCCGGAATGAAATACGTATAGCTGTAGCCTCCCGAGCGGCGGTATACGGGACAGGTGTTCATGCAGGCTCCACACCGCATGCACTTCAGTGTCTGCCAATGGTCGCTGTCGGCGAGCATGTCGCTCCTGCCGTTGTCCACGAGCACCACGTGCATCTCTGCTCCGGGACGTGCCTGGCGGAAATGGGATGTGAAGGCTGTGGTGGGCTGTCCTGTGGCGCTGCGGCAGAGCAAGCGCTGGAAGACGGCAAGCGACTTGTAGTCGGGCACCAGTTTCTCGATGCCCATAGCCACGATATGCAGCTTGGGCATAGAGGTGGTCATGTCGGCATTGCCCTCGTTCGTGCATACCACACAGTCGCCGGTGGCTGCCACACCGAAGTTGCATCCCGTCATGCCGGCTCCTGCCTGCATAAACTGGTTGCGCAGATGCAAACGGGCGCAACGGGTGAGATATGTAGGGTCGTAGTTTCCTTTTTCTTTCGATATTCCTTTCTCCTCAAACATTCTGCCCACTTCCTCCCGTTTGAGATGGATGGCAGGCATCACGATATGGCTCGGCCTCTGATGCAGGAGCTGGATGATGCGTTCTCCAAGGTCGGTTTCCACCACATCGATGCCGTGCTGCTCCAGATAGGGGTTCATCTCGCACTCTTCGGTGAGCATGGACTTCGACTTCACCATCTTCTTCACACCGTGGCTCTGCAGAATGGAAAGCACCGTCTCGTTGAACTCCGTGGCATCCTTCGCCCAATGCACCTTCACTCCGCGGCTCTCCAGGCAGTCGGAAAACTGCTCGAGATAGTCTGCCAGATGAGTGATGGTGTGCTTCTTTATTTGCGAAGCCTGTTCGCGCAGGTCTTCCCACTCCGGCAGCTCCTGTGCCATCTTGTCGCGCTTCTCTCTTACCGACCAGAAGGTAGCGTCGTGCCAGCTGGTCTTCTCTGCATCCGCAATAAAGCGGGCGGCTCTCTTTGAATGTTCTGTGCTCATAATCCTGCGGCTAAAATCTGGACAACGTGGATGAATTTGATAGGCATCTTCTCTTTCTTGGCGATGCCGGCCATGTGCATGAGGCATGAGGAGTCGGGCCCCGTCACGTATTCCGCCCCGGTGGCGATGTGCCTCTTTATCTTGTCCTCTCCCATACGGGTGGAAACGTCAGGCTCTTCGATGGAGAACATGCCGCCGAAGCCGCAGCACTCGTCCTTCCGCTCCGGCTCATGGATGGTGATGCCGTCGACAAGCTGCAGCAGGTCGATAATCTTGTTGAATGGCTTGACGTTGCATTCCGAGGACGACGACAGGTTCAGTTCTCTCACTCCGTGGCAGCTGTTATGCACACTCACGGGGTGTGGAAACTTTCCCGGCACTTCCTTCACCTTCAGCACGTCGTGGAGGAACTCCACTATATCCATAATTTTCCTGGAGGAGACACACTCGTGCTTGCCCTTCAGAATCTTGGGATAATACACTTTCACGTATGCAGCGCATGAGGCGGACGGAGCCACGATGTAGTCGTAGTCCTTGAACAGTTCGTCGAAACTCTCTATTACCTTCATCGACTTATCCTGGAATCCGGCATTTGCCATCGGCTGTCCGCAGCAAGTCTGCCGTTCTGGATAACCCACGTCAAGCCCGTAATGCTTAAGCAGCTTGTAAGTGGCAACACCTGCCTCCGGGTAGAGTGCGTCCACATAGCAGGGTACAAATAATCCTATTTTCATAGTAGTATTATAAATCTTATCCGAATACGGAATTTATTTTATGTAATGTTTATATGTGACATATTCTTTCCAAGGAGCTATGCACTCCGCTGATTTATAATACTTTAGTGGCGTCTGCGCCATTAAGTTTCAGTCAACGTATGCACGACTCTTATACAAAATTCTATAAAATACTTGAGATACACAAGCATTTTCTTTGAAATGTTATATGCATACATTGAAAAAAACAGAAACGGTAATGGTTCTTTCATGTCAAGGGGACTAAAAAATTATCGACAAATCACGATATTGATGTAAAATCCTCGTCAACTTCAAAAAAAGTTTTTTTTGTTTTTTGCCCTCACACCCTCACTTTTTCTCTTAACAGACTGACAGTCAGTCATAAAAAGTGTGAGGGCAGGTGTGAGGGCAAAATCTTTGCCCTCACACCCATCCATACGGAAAGAATAATCTGAACCGGCACTAATGACCGGACGGGACTAAACGACCTGACGTCGGTTTGGGACGTTTAGTCAATGGTTCTGCCCGAATTATGGACTTTTAACAAAAGTACCAAAAAAGTGCGGCATTCTGGTACCAACAGTCCAGCATAGCTATACCAACAGTCCTGCATAGCTATACCGATAGTTCAGCATAGCTGTAAAGACATTCGAATAATAGTGCCAGAAAAAGTGCAGCACCCTGGCACCAACAGTGCTGCAGCCCTGCACCAACAGTGCGGCATAGCTGCACCGACAGAATCTCGCAACTATATGCCCGTATACCGCTGCTTGACGAGCTGATAACATAAACGGCAAAAAGGAAAAAAATAAATAATTTATTTTGATTTGCCCTTTTTATTCCTTATCTTTGCAGCAAATTCGGGTTTTATATCCATTTTGCAAAATGACAAAAAAACATAGAAAGACCGGCAGCCGACATGGGCTGCAGGCAGTTACCTTATGTATAAGCACGGCAATGGTGCTTGTTTTATTGGGAATGGTGGTGTTTTCCGTGCTGTCCGCACAGAATCTTTCAGCGTATGTAAAGGAAAACCTCACCGTTACGATGGTGTTGAGTCAGGACATGAGCAATCCGGAGGCAAAGGCGCTCACAAACCAGCTGCGGAAGCTACCTTATATAAATAGGGTGGAGTATATCAGCAAGGAGCAGGTGCTGAATGAGCAGACCGAAGCCATGGGGACTGACCCGAGCGAGTTTATAGGCATGAACCCGTTTGTGGGTTCAATGGAAGTGCAGCTCAAGGCGCAGTATGCCAACACCGACTCGCTCAAGTGGATTGCCAAGAGCTTGAAGAAAAACCAGAAAGTGACCGACATCACCTATCCGCAGGACCTTATGGACAGCGTGAACAACAATCTGCAGCGCATCAATATGGTGCTGCTTGTGCTTGCCGTGCTGCTCACCTTCGTGTCTTTCTCGCTAATCAACAACACCGTGAGGCTGGGCATGTATGCGCGGCGCTTCACCATACACACGATGAAGCTCGTGGGCGCGTCGTGGGGATTCATCCGCGGTCCGTTCGTGAGAAACGCCATGGGGCTTGGACTCCTTGCGGCGGTGGTTGCCGACGGAGTGCTTGCCGGCGGAGTGTATGCGCTGTATATGTATGAGCCGGACGTGCTGGTGGTACTCACATGGGAGGTGCTGGCGATAACGGGCGGCTCGGTGTTGCTCTTCGGCATCCTCATCACGCTCTTCTGCTCATGGCTCTCGGTGAACAGGTTCCTGAGGATGAAGGCCGGCGACCTGTATAAGATATAAAGGTGAGAGGGCAGGAGAGAATAAAAGGTAGTAATAAAAAATCTGGATAATATATTTATTATGGATAAAAGGAATTTAGCGTTCGACAGAACAAACTTCATCATGATTGCCGTGAGCATGCTCATCGTAATCATCGGATTCATACTGATGAGTGGAGGCGGCTCGGATGAGCACACCTACAACCCCGAAATCTTCAGCACCATGCGCACCAAGGTGGCGCCGGTGGTATGCTTCGTGGGATTCGTTTCGCTCATCTGGGGCATCATCAGGAAACCGAAAGGAGGCGAGGAATGAATTGGTTTGAGGCACTGGTTCTGGGACTTGTACAGGGACTGACGGAATACCTGCCCGTGAGCAGCAGCGGTCATCTGGCCATCGGCGCGTCGCTGTTCGGCGTGAACGGTGAGGACAACCTTGCATTCACCATCATGGTACACGTGGCCACGGTATTGAGTACACTCGTGATTCTGTGGAAGGAAATCGACTGGATATTCAAGGGACTCTTCAAATTCAAGATGAACGAGGAGACGAAGTATTTCCTCAACATCGTGGTGTCCATGATTCCAGTGGGCATCGTGGGAGTGTTCTTCAAGGACTACGTGGAGGACATCTTCGGTTCGGGACTGCTTATCGTGGGCTGCATGTTGCTGCTCACCGCTGCTCTCCTGACATTCTCATATTACGCAAAGCCGCGGCAGAAGGAGAAAATCAGCATAAAGGATGCCTTCATCATCGGACTGGCACAGGCTGCCGCCGTGATGCCGGGACTGTCGCGCTCCGGAAGCACCATCGCCACAGGACTCCTGCTCGGCAACAAGAAGGAAAAGCTGGCACAGTTCTCGTTCCTCATGGTCATACCGCCGATTCTGGGCGAGGCATTGCTCGATGCCATCAAAGCGGCAAAGGGTGAAGCGGCGTTCGGCAACGTGGACGCGCTGCCTCTTGCCATAGGCTTCGTGGCGGCATTCCTGTCGGGATGCGTGGCATGCAAGTGGATGATAAACATCGTGAAGAAGGGCAAGCTCGTATACTTCGGCATCTATTGTGCCATTGCGGGAGCCGTAACGATAATCTGTTCTCTCCTCTAAACCAGATAAAGAAGAATGATGGATTTCAACGCCGGAGAGATTATCTGCATCGACAAGCCGTACCGCATGTCGAGCTTCGGTGCATTGGCGCACATCCGTTTCCTTATTTCAAAGAAACTGGGAGTGAAGAGAGTGAAGACCGGGCATGCCGGAACGCTCGACCCACTCGCCACGGGAGTGCTTATCCTCTGTACCGGCAAGGCAACAAAGCGCATCGACGAACTGCAGGCCCATACCAAGGAGTATACAGCCACACTGCAGCTCGGAGCCACCACGCCGAGCTTCGACCTGGAGCACACCGTGGACCATACCTATCCCACAGCGCACATCACGGAGGAACTGATAAGGGAGACACTGCCCAAGTTCATCGGCGAGATACAGCAGGTGCCGCCGGCATACTCTGCATGCAAGATAAACGGCGACCGTGCATACAAGCTGATGCGCAATGGAAAGGACGTGCCGCTCAAGGCAAAGACGCTGCGGGTGGACGAAATAGAAATGACAGGCTTCGACAAGGAGCTGATGCAGCTTTCGATAAGAGTGGTGTGCGGCAAGGGCACGTATATACGGGCTTTGGCACGCGACATCGGCGAGGCGCTCGGCAGCGGGGCCTTCCTCACGGCATTGAGGCGCACGAGAGTGGGCGGGATAAGGGTTGAGGACTGCGTCACGCTCGATGACTTCCCCGAATGGCTCGACAGGCAGGAGATAGCAGACATAAAAGAATCATAATCAGAATATCATAAAGGTTTTACAAGAATATGAAACTATCACAATTCAAATTTAAACTTCCTGAGGAACTGATCGCCCTGGAGCCTTCATACCATCGCGACGAGTGCAGGCTCATGGTGGTACACCGCAAGTCGGGAACCATCGACATGTTCCGGAAGGATGAAAAGGGCAAGGACTTGAAAGACGAAGACGGCAATCCCGTATATCTGGATTTCCGCAATGTGCTCGACTATTTCGACGAGCATGATACGTTCATATTTAACGACACCAAAGTGTTCCCTGCACGTCTCTACGGAACAAAGGAAAAGACGGAGGCAAAGATCGAAGTGTTCCTGCTCAGGGAGCTCAACGAGGAAATGCGCCTCTGGGACGTTCTCGTGGAACCGGCAAGGAAGATAAGAATAGGAAACAAGCTGTTCTTCGACGAGAGCAGTTCGATGGTTGCCGAGGTCATCGACAACACCACAAGCCGCGGCAGAACGCTCAGATTCCTGTATGACGCGCCGCACGACGAATTCAAGCGTGACCTCTTTGCGCTCGGTTCAGCTCCGCTGCCACACTACATCGTGGACAAGCGCGAAGCCACGGAGGAGGACATGGACCGCTTCCAGTGTATCTTCGCAAAGAATGAGGGTGCCGTCACTGCACCGGCTTCCGGTCTGCACTTCAGCAGGGAACTGATGAAAAGGATGGAGATCAAGGGCATCAACTTTGCCTACATCACCCTGCATTGCGCATTGGGCAACTTCCATAGCATCGAGGTGGAGGACCTGACGAAGCACAAGATGGATTCGGAACAGATGTTCATCAACCGCGAGGCATGCGACATCGTGAACGAGACCAAGCGCGAGGGAAGACACGTATGCGCCGTAGGCACAAGTGTGCTGAAGGCTACCGAGACAGCCATCGGCACCGACAAGATGCTGAAGGAATACGAGGGATGGACAAACAAGTTCATCTTCCCGCCATACGAATGCGGTCTGGCAGACTCCATGATTGCAAACTTCTATCAGTCCATGTCGCCGTTGCTCATGGCAACATGTGCTTTCGGAGGATACGAACTCATCATGGAGGCTTATCAGAAGGCTGTAAAACACGGCTACAAGTTCGGCTGCTACGGCGACGCCATGCTGATTGTCAACGACTGACGGGCATAAGAAGGAACAAGATCTTTCTTGTATGACAAGCGTATATTTATCTTTAGGAACCAACCTCGGCGACAAGGAACGAAACATCGCTGAGGCTATAAATAAAATCGGGGAGCTGATTGGCGATGTCGTTCGCCAGTCGGCTCTTTACGCCACAAAACCATGGGGCTTTGAGTCCGGCAACGACTTCATCAATGCCGCCGTATGTGTAGACACGGAGCTTTCGCCGAGACAGTTGCTCGCCATGACGCAGCAGATAGAACGCAGCATGGGGCGCACGGAGAAATCAAAAGACGGCGTTTATCACGACCGTCTGATTGACATCGACATCCTGCTCTACGGCAAGCTGCATATCAATGAACCGGACCTGAAAATCCCCCATCCGCTGATGAATGAAAGGGATTTCGTGATGATTCCGCTGAAAGAGATTATGGGGAATGATATATGATCGGTTCCCGGTAACAGTCCGCCCCGTCCCCTAAACCATCCCCTCAAAAAGAAAAGGACAATGTCAATAGAAAAAGGAATATTCAAGAGAATGGAACTCCTCGTAGGAGAACACGTCATGCAGAAGACCGCCGAGGCCAGAGTGATAATCTTCGGAGTAGGCGGAGTGGGAAGTTGGTGTGCAGAGAGTTTGATACGCTCAGGCATCCGCCATCTCACCATCGTTGACTCCGACCGCGTCTGCATAACAAACGTCAACCGCCAGCTGATGGCAACGACAAAGACCATCGGAAAGGTAAAGGTGGATGTGCTTAAAGAGCGTCTGCTCGAAATCAACCCTACTGCCGAAATCCTCGCCCTGCAGAAGATATACAGCGAAGAGACGGCGGCGGACTTCCATATCGAAGAATACGACTATATCATTGACGCCATAGACAGTCTGAAGGACAAGGCGCATCTCATCCTTGAAGCCTGCAAGACAAAGGCTGTGTTTTTCTCTTCGATGGGAGCAGCCCTGAAGATGGATGTCACAAAGATTCAGGTGGCAGAATTTTGGAAAGTAAAAGGTTGCCCGTTGGCAAGAGCCCTAAGAGGCAAGTTCCGCAAGATGAAAGTGCGCCCTGCTCGCAAATTCAAATGCGTATATAGCGAGGAACTCCTCACCAACATAGGTCACGAATACACCTGTGGCACAGACCAATGCGTGTGTGCCAAGAAGAAAACCGAAGCAAGCGGTTCCCCCCTTGACAGCCATGATTGGAACAGCACCAAGGCCCAAGTAAACGGAACCATGGCGCATGTGACGGCGATTTTCGGTTTTACCATAGCAGGTCTGGTGATGCAGGACCTGTATGACAAGGGAATGGAAGAAGTCAAAAGCAATAATAAAGAATGATATATGAGCGACGATATAAAAGACGATGATATTTTAGAACAAGACTCTCTGGAATCTACCGGCCAGTCTGATATGTCGGACAACTCCGGGCAATCCGAGTCGTCTGATACCCACAGCGACTACACCCCCGCCAACCGCTTCGATGCCTCCGCCGTGCACCATCTCAGCGGAATGTACAAGAACTGGTTCCTGGATTACGCCTCGTATGTAATCCTGGAGCGTGCCGTGCCTCATATCGAGGACGGACTGAAGCCCGTGCAGCGGCGCATCCTCCACTCCATGAAGAGAATGGACGACGGAAGATACAACAAGGTGGCTAACATCGTCGGCCATACCATGCAGTTCCATCCCCACGGCGATGCCTCCATCGGCGATGCACTCGTGCAGCTCGGACAAAAAGACCTGCTCGTCGACTGTCAGGGTAACTGGGGAAACATCCTCACCGGTGACCGTGCCGCCGCTCCGCGATACATCGAGGCAAGACTCTCGAAGTTTGCCCTCGACGTAGTCTTCAATCCGAAGACCACCGACTGGCAGCTGAGCTACGACGGACGAAACAAGGAACCTATCACGCTGCCGGCAAAATTCCCGTTGCTGCTTGCACAGGGCGCCGAGGGAATTGCCGTAGGACTCTCTTCAAAGATTCTTCCGCATAACTTCAATGATATATGCGATGCCGCCGTGAAATACCTGCATGGCGAAGAATTCAAGCTCTATCCGGATTTCCCCACGGGAGGAAGCATCGACGTGAGCAAATACAACGACGGACAGCGCGGCGGACAGCTCAAGGTAAGGGCAAAGATAGAGAAGCTTGACAACAAGACTCTCGTAATCCGCGAGATACCATACGGCAAGACCACAACCACCCTCATCGACTCCATCCTCAAAGCCATCGAGAAGGGAAAGATCAAGGCAAGGAAAGTGGACGACAACACTGCCGCACAGGTGGAAATACAGGTGCATCTCGCCCCGGGCGTATCGTCGGACAAGACGCTCGACGCCCTCTACGCATTCTCCGATTGCGAACTGAACATCTCGCCCAACTGCTGCGTCATAGAGGATGACAAGCCGCAGTTCCTTACCATAAGCGATGTGTTGCGCAGTTCTGTGGAACGCACGAAGGGACTTATACAGAAAGAGTTGGAAATCAGGAAAAGCGAGCTGCTCGAACAGCTCCACTTTGCATCGCTCGAAAAAATCTTCATCGAGGAAAGGATATACAAGGACAAGGAGTTTGAGAATGCTCCCGACATGGATGCCGCCTGCGAACATATCGACGAGAGACTCACGCCGTATTATCCTAAGATGATTCGCGAGGTGACCAAGGACGACATCCTCCGCCTCATGGAAATCAAGATGCAGCGCATTCTGAAATTCAACAAGGACAAGGCCGACGAACTGATGGCGAAGATAAAGGCGGAGATAGAAGAGATAGACCGCGACCTCAACAATATGGTGGAGGTGACGGCAAAGTGGTTTACCTATCTCAAGGAGAAATACGGCAAGAACCATCCGCGCCTGACCGAGATAAGGAACTTCGACACCATCGAGGCAACAAAGGTGGTGGAAGCGAACGAAAAGCTGTATATCAACCGTCAGGAGGGATTCATCGGAACAGGTCTGAAGAAAGACGAGTTCGTATGCAACTGCTCCGACATCGACGATATAATCATCTTCTACAAGGACGGTAAATATAAAGTGGTGAAGGTTGCCGACAAACTGTTTGTTGGCAAGAACATCATGCACGTTGATGTATTCAAGAAGAACGACAAGCGCACGATATACAATGCCGTATACCGCGACGGCAAACAAGGATATTACTACATCAAGAGATTCAACGTGCCATCGATAACCCGCGACCGCGAGTATGACCTGACACAGGGTAAGCCAGGGTCAAGGGTGAACTATTTCACCGCCAACCCTAACGGCGAGGCCGAAATAATCAAGGTGACCCTCGACCCCACGCCGAAATTGAAGAACATCTTTATAGAGAAAGACTTCTCCACCATCCTCGTGAAGGGCAGGACGGCAATGGGCAATATCCTCACCAAATACCCGATACACCGCATCTCGCTGAAGAGCCACGGACACAGTACGCTGGGCGGCAGGAAGGTATGGTTCGACCCGGACGTGAACCGTCTGAACTACGATGACCACGGCAGACTGCTCGGCGAGTTCAACGAGGACGACAGCATCCTCGTAGTCCTCAAGAGCGGCGAGTATTATATGACAAACTTTGATGTCAACAACCACTACGAGGACAACATCCTGCGCATAGAGAAGTTTGAGCCGCACAAGATATGGTGTGCCGTGGTTCGCGATGAAGACCAGAAGGGAATCCCGTATATCAAGCGCTTCATCTTCGAGATGACGAAGAGGAAGCAGAGCTACATCGGAGAGAACCCGAAGAACGTACTGCTGCTGCTCACCGACACCAAGTCGCCGCGACTGCTGCTCACCTTCGGCGGACTCGACAGTTTCCGCGGAACGCAGGAGATTGACGTCAACGAGTTCGCCCTCGTCAAGGGCTACAAGGCAAGAGGAAAGAGACTCACCACCTTCCAGCTTGACAAACTGGAAGAACTGGAGCCGTTGGCAGAGGAAACCGCCGAAGCTCCAGAAGACATTGAGGGAAACAACGTGCCGGCGGAAAACGATGAAGCCGCAGCAGCCAACGGCGCTTCGGCCACAGCCTCTCCCCAGGACGCAGCCGAGAACCTCGACCCCGATGCCGGCAAGAGCCAGCAGCAGATAATCGATGAGATTACCGGTCAGCTGAACCTCTTCGGCGATGATGACAAATAAACAAGCAGTCATGACGACAGACAGACTCCATATAAAGGCATTGGGAAAGTGCATTCTCACTTTCATCCTCTCTCTCCCCGTTTGGGGAGCAGGAGGGTTCATCCATGCCCAGGAGAGAGATAGCATAGCCTACGGGAATGTTCGCCAAACCGATAGCCACGACAAGATTACCAACAACACCCGCATGATAGGCATCGGCGGAGTGAACATCCTCGACACGTATCTCTCGCAGGAGAAATACTCCGGTACGGAGATTCGCTACATTTCGCATACCATACGCGAAAGGGAAGGCAAACGGTGGGCGCGGCTCATCGTCCATCAGGGAAGCATCGCATACGCCAGGAACAGGGCAGACAATGCCAACGAGATGGCAGGGGCATACAAGTTCAGCTACGGACTGCTTCATGACTGGCGCTTCTTCGGCGGAAGGCTCGACCTGAAGGCAGGAGGAATGGTGGATGCCAACATCGGATTCCTCTATAATATGCGCAACAGCAACAATCCCGCCCAGGCACAGTTCAATATCGACATCGCCCCCACGGCGATTGCCACCTACCGCTTCAGGGCAGGAAAGTTCCCGATGGCGGCAAGATACGAAGTGAGTTCTCCGCTCTGTGGAATCATGTTCAGCCCGAACTTCGGACAATCCTATTATGAGATATTCTCCGAGGGAGACTACGACCATAATATCGTTCCCACCACATTCGTCTCCACGCCGTCCCTGCGCCAGACCCTCTCCCTCGACATCACCGTCAGGAAGACCACGATAAGGCTCGGCTATATGGCAGACTGGAGGCAGTCGAAGGTGAACAACCTGAAATACCACAGCTATTCCAACATGTTTGTCATCGGAATAACGAGAAGTTTCAAACTCATAAAGATGCAGCCATGAGAAAAAGGGAAAAAGACATTGCCGTTTCCATAAGATACTTTCTGGCGGCGGCTTTCAGACCATTGCTGGCAACACTTCTGCTGTGCCTCTCGTTCTCCGCCTGTATCGACGAAGAGGAGTATGACGATACGCCGCGCGGAAATTTCGAAGCCCTCTGGAAGATAATCGACCAGAGGTATTGCTTCTTCGGCTACAAGCAGGAGGCGTACGGACTCGACTGGAACGAGGTTTACGCCCGTTATTCCCCGCAGATAGACAATTCCATGACCGAGCAGCAGCTCTTCGAGGTGCTCGGCAATATGCTCGGCGAACTGCGCGACGGCCACGTCAATATGTTTGCCAGCTTCGACTATGCCCGCTACTGGAGCTGGCAGGAAGGATACCCCAAGAACTTCAGCGACACTCTGCAGCGCCGCTATCTCGGCACGGACTATCGCATCGCAAGCAGTCTGAAATACCGGAAGCTCGACGACAATATCGGCTACATACGCTGCGAGAGTTTCCAGAATGCCATCGGCGACGGCAATCTCGACGACGTGATGCTCTATCTCGCCCCTTGCAACGCCCTCATCATCGATGTGCGCAACAATGGCGGCGGACTCGTCACGATGGCGGAGAAGTTTGCCGCACGCTTCACCAACCAGGAGATTCCCGTGGGCTATATCCAGCATAAGACCGGCACGGGCCATTCCGACTTCTCCCCTCTGAAGGAGCAGTGCCTGAAGCCATCGCGCGGCATCAGGTGGCAGAAGAAGGCAATAGTCCTGACCAACCGCTCCGTATACAGCGCGGCAAACGAGTTCGTGAAATACATGAAATGCTGTCCGCAGGTGACGGTCGTCGGCGACTATACCGGCGGCGGAGCCGGAATGCCGTTCAGCAGCGAACTGCCAAACGGATGGAGCGTGAGGTTCAGCGCTTGTCCGATGTACGACAAAGACAAGCAGAGCACGGAATTCGGCATCGCCCCCGACTATAATGTAGGTCTCGACGATACCGATGCCGCACGTGGCATCGATTCAATAATAGAGTTTGCCCGTAAGCTGGCCGTACAATAAGCGGCCTCCCTGCTGTGGGCAGACACCCTTCACCTTGTCGCTTGATCTGCAATCCTTTTACCTGCAGGTCATTCACGCGAAAGATTATCGTAGTATCCGGCTTCATAGCCGTCGTCATACCCCTCACGGTAATCAAAATCCTTTTGTCCCTTATAATCATTGCGGCTGCTGTATTGCGCATGATAGCCGCTCATGCTGATGGCGTCATCCTCGCCGTCCACATATCCCTTGTGGCGACCCTCGTCATATTCCGCCGAATGGCTGAAGTCATGCGCCTGCCTCTTTTCGGTAGATGGCATTGGACTGCCGAATTTGTCCGCCCCCTCGCCAGGAAGCCCTGAATCAATAAGTCCGGTAGTGTCCGCAGACAGTTCGTCGATAGCCAGCGAATCGCCAAAGTTCCCGTCGGGTCCGCTGTCCTGCGCCTTTCCCCCGCAGCCCGGAAGTCCCAGGAATGCAGAAGCCACGGCAGCGGCAGTAATCAATGCTTTAAAGGAAATCTTCTTCATAAGGTGTGTGTTTTTTATATGTTTATCAGATTTGCTTCAAAGTTACAAACTTTTAACGAGATAATAAGGCAGAAATGTTGGAAAAAGTGTAACTTTGCAAAATATTTCAGTGAAAAGATATCAAATCAATATCGAGATGCGGCAAATGCAACATCCGTTCAGCATAGAGATGTGAATATATGCGATACCGGCCGGCATCGAGATAACAATAAAACTATATAACGAACATGGCACAAGAAGACGTTTTCAAGAAAATCGTTTCACATTGCAAGGAGTACGGATTCGTATTCCCGAGCAGCGACATTTACGACGGACTGGCAGCAGTCTACGACTACGGACAGAATGGTGTGGAACTGAAAAACAACATCAAGGAATACTGGTGGAAGAGCATGGTCCTGCTCCACGAGAACATCGTGGGCATCGACTCTGCAATCTTCATGCACCCCACGATATGGAAGGCAAGCGGACACGTTGACGCCTTCAACGACCCGCTCATCGACAACCGCGACTCCAAGAAGCGCTATCGCGCCGACGTACTCATCGAGGACCAGATAGGCAAGTATGAGGAGAAGATAGACAAGGAGATAGCCAAGGCACGCAAGCGCTTCGGCGATGCGTTCGATGAGGCTAAGTTCCGCGAGACCAATCCGCGCGTGCTGGAGCACCAGAAGAAGCGCGACGCCCTCCACGAGCGCTACACCGAGGCCATGCAGGGCCCCAACCTTGAGGAACTCAAGCAGATAATCCTCGACGAGGAGATAGTAGACCCTATCAGCGGAACAAAGAACTGGACCGACGTGCGCCAGTTCAACCTCATGTTCTCCACCGAGATGGGTTCCACATCCGACGCTGCAAGCAAGATATACCTGCGTCCGGAGACAGCACAGGGAATCTTCGTTAACTACCTCAACGTGCAGAAGACCGGCCGCATGAAGATACCGTTCGGCATCGCACAGATAGGAAAGGCATTCCGCAACGAGATCGTAGCCCGTCAGTTCATCTTCCGTATGAGGGAGTTCGAGCAGATGGAGATGCAGTTCTTCGTAAAGCCTGGCACGGAGAAGGAATGGTTCGAGAAATGGAAGGAGTTCCGCATGAAGTGGCACCAGGCACTGGGCTTCGGCGCAGACAACTACCGCTTCCACGACCACGAGAAACTCGCCTTCTATGCCAACGCCGCCACAGACATCGAGTTCAAGATGCCGTTCGGCTTCAAGGAGGTGGAGGGAATCCACAGCCGCACTGACTACGACCTGAAGCAGCACGAGAAATTCTCCGGCCGTTCCATCAAGTACTTCGACCCGCAGACCAACGAGAGCTACACTCCGTATGACATCGAGACGAGTATCGGTGTAGACCGTATGTTCCTCTCCATCATGTGTCATTCGTTCGAGGAGGAGAAGCTCGAGAACGGCGAGACACGCACCGTGCTGAAGCTCCCTGCAGCCCTCGCTCCGGTGAAGCTGGCCGTATTGCCGCTGGTGAAGAAAGACGGACTGCCCGAGAAGGCACGCGAGATAATAAACAACCTGAAGTTCCACTTCAACTGCCAGTACGACGAGAAGGACACCATCGGAAAGCGCTACCGCCGTCAGGATGCCATCGGCACACCTTACTGCGTCACCGTGGACTACGATTCGCTGAAGGACAACTGCGTCACACTCCGCTTCCGCGACACAATGGAGCAGGAGCGCGTCAGCATCGACCAGCTCAACAGCATCATCGAGGACAAGGTGAGCATCGCAAGCCTGCTCAAGAAACTGCAGTAAAACATTTCAATGAATATAATGAACAGAAGATTCTTTTTGGCATTTATCCTCCTCGTGGGGATGATGGCAGGATTCACGGCCTGTAGCGAGAACACCGGGGACGAGGAGGAATACAAGGACTGGCAGCAGGTCAACGCCAAGTATTTCAACGACATCTTCGCCAAGGCGCTGCTTAACGAAGACGGCCGGTGGGACACCATACGCTGCTGGTCGCTCAACGACACCGTGGCAAAGCTCAACCCTACCTCGTACATCGTGGTACACAAGGAGGAAGACGGTGCGGGAAGCGGATGCCCCATGTATACCGACTCCGTGATGGTACACAACTTCGGCAAGCTCCTTCCGTCGCTGACCTATACCAACGGCTACGTGATAGAGAAGAGCTGGGACGGAATAGGCGGACTCAAGCTGAGCGACGACCCCGCCCAGAACTACGAGATGGACTTCCAGAAGTATAACCCGGCTACCGCCGTGGCAAAGAAATGGGCTGTCGGCGGACTTATCGACGGATACACCACGGCGCTCATGCGCATGCACATCGGCGACAGATGGCGCGTCTACGTGCCATGGACCCTGGGCTACGGCACCACCGACTACAACAGTATCCCGGGCTACAGCGTATTGGTGTGGGACATCAAGCTGCTCGGCTATTACCATCCGGGAGCCGACATCCCGTCGACAGACGCCAAGAAGCATGACGCTGCTCTCTGGATAACGGAATAAGAGAAGAAACTTTTTCTTATCTGCAAAAATACAAGCCATATCTTCGTTTCTGCAAAAAAGGGAAATGGAGATATGGCTTTATTGTTGGTATTCCGCCGTCCTCCTTGTCTGCTACCTATAATATATAGTATGTGATGGTGGATATTCTTTTTAAATTAATAATTTTTTTCTTTTTCTACCCTCACACCCTCACAATATGGCTGAAATGCCCTGTTTGTCGGGGTTTCAAGGGTGAGGGTAAGTGTGAGGGTGTGAGGGTAAATCGAATGTAGAGTCAAGAGCTTAGAGTTATTCTCGCTTCGCTGCGATTTTGAATTAACTGATTTAGAATTTAGAATTATCATAAAAAATGAAAGATGAAAGAAGTGACATCTGAGGAATTTTCATAACTTTGCATCTACATAACAAAGGAAAAGGAACTCAACAATGAAATGGAAATACATATTGGCAGTGGTGCTCGTCGTGGTATGTACCGCCGCAATACTCTTCGCCGTGAACACATGGCAGCAGAAGCGCGCCGCCGCAGACGGGCAGAAGCCGCGCCGCGTGGTGGTGATACGCCGGCGTGCCGCAAAGCCAGTCCCCAAACCCCGTAAGCCCGAGCCGAAGCCCGAACCGAAGCCCGAAGAACCCACATCCATCCACGGCACGCTGCGCGCCCTCGACGGCACACCCGTGCCGGGCGTCATCGTGAGCAACGGCATCCAGTGCGTGCTCACCGATTCGCTCGGACAGTACAACCTCGACATAAACCCCATGGCGCGCTTCGTATTCTATACGGTGCCTGCCGACTGCGAAGTGCCCACCCACTCATCCACCGACCACACCGCCTGCTTCTATCTGGCGATAGAAAAAGACAAATGGCGCTACGACTTCACGCTGCGCCCGCTGCAGGGTGGGGTGGAGAAGGAATACAAGATGATTGTGATAGGCGACCCGCAGGTGACAAACGCCTTCAACCCCTATTACAACTCGCCCGATGACACTCCCGTGGAGCAGAGCGACGTGGACCGCTTAGCTTCGGAGACCATGGTGGACATACGTCGCACTATCCGTGCGCTACCCGAAGGAACACCCGTCTACGGACTGAGCATGGGCGACAACGTGCAATACTACGGCGGATACAACCCGATGCTCGAGCGACAGGTGCGCGACGTGCTCGGGTCGTCGGAAATGAGAATCTTCTCCGTGATTGGCAACCACGACCAGGACGGACGGGCGGAATACCTTGCCAAATGGGAGGAGAACTGGGGACCGACGGACTACTCCTTCGACCGCGGCAACGAGCACTACGTATGCTTCAACAACGTGCAGTTCCTCTACAAGGGCGGATACCATTCGCCCGGAGAGCTCATCGGCCAGCAGATGGAATGGCTGCGACAGGACCTGGAGCTGACACCGAAAAACAAGAAGGTAATCCTCTGCTACCACATCCCCCTCACCTTCGGCACCAACCCCTCGCCCGGCGCCCATCCGCTGCAGCGCCCCGAGGAGAAAGGCCATTACGCCTCGGCGCGCCTCCCGCAGCTGCTCGCCATGCTCCGCCAGTTCAGCGGCGGCTACGAGCTGTTCTGCGGGCACACCCACTTTGCCAACAACCACGAAATCAGCTTCGAGGGTCATCATGTGTTGGAGCATTGCCACGCCGCCGCATGCGGAAACATCTGGCAGTCGAACATCAACATCTGCGGCACCCCCAACGGATACTACGTTTACACCTTCAAGGGCACGCGCCTTGCGAGCGCCTACTACAAAGGAACCTTCTGGGACGCAAGGAAGCAGATGACGCTCTTCCGCGCCGACACCGATTTCAACGGCGAGTCGTATGCCGCCGACTGGGAGCTGCCGCGTGAGCGCGGCGTGATAGTGGCCAACGTGTTCAATGCCGATTCCCGTTGGCGTATCTATGCCGAAGAGGACGGCACGGAATATCCCATGCACCGCATCAACTCCAAGGGGCAGGATGCCTTCGCCACCGGCTACCACCACAAGTATGAAGTGGCAACCAGCTTCCAGTTCATCAGCAAGCATAACAGCTATCTGCTCATGAACCACCTGTATTATTACGAGCCCAAGCGTTCCGACTCCGACATCCGCATAATAGCCCGCGACCCCTATGGCCACGTCTTCACTGAATCGGCCGAGAACATCATAACTGAGCCTTTCCACAACTTCGCCCATTACTACGAGAACGAGAGGTGATGGTTCTAAAAAAAATTTTTTTTCTTTTTTTTACCCTCACACCCTCACTTTTCGTCTTAACAGACTGACAGTCAGTCACAAAAAGTGTGAGGGTAAGTGTGAGGGCAAACTTTCTCCCCTCACACTTACCCTCACACTTACCCTCACACTTCCGAAGGGAAAGCCAATAGGCGTGGGTTCTGTACCGGAATTGGTAAAATTATAACGGTACCAGAAAAGTGCAGCCGCTTTGCACCAAGAGTGCAGCCGCCTTGCACCAAGAGTACAGCATAGGTATGCCGACAGTATATCATAGCTATATTTCCGAAAAATTGCGGCTTCACTTATCATTAGACTGAGTATGTATTCTTCTTATATCAATTACACTACCTATTACCTTTAGCCCTATTATGCGTCTTGCACAACATTTGACAATTACTTTCGTCTGTTGGACCTCCTTTGCTCCAAGCCTTTACATGATCGGCATCCATCTCTGACAGTTTCCATATTTTTGTTTTATTTGCATCATGACCTATAGCGCAAAGTGGGCAATTACTAACACCTTCCTCCTTTGCTTTCTTTGTCTGTAGGTCATAAATACGACGTTTGGTTATATCGTCAAATACTCTTACGTTCAACAGTTTTGTATCTTTGCAGCCACCAAGTACGTACTCAAAAACATTCTTAGTATCCTTTACTCGGTCATCATTATAAAGTTCAGCCACTTTACGCGACACTTCTACATGATTATAAGGATTGTTATGGAAACGCTCATATAGTTCACCCCAATCAAGTCCACACATCTTTGGATAAACATCATCGAAAGTTTGCTCTATCCACGTAATAACATCATTAAAGTACATACGCAACTCGTTAATATTATCATCCAAACGATGTTCCTGCATATATTCTTCAATATTATTGCGACTAACCCATCTGAGCGCTGTTTCTAATATTTCCTGTCGATTGGCAGAGCCATGAACGTAACATCCCCATTTTTGCAAACGCGAATCTTCCTTATTGCTAAACTCCTTGCGTGCTGCCGTAACAAATGGACCAGAATATATTGCATTACGTGTTTCCTGGTCATTTATCTTAACACCCCCCATATTTATAATCTTAAACCATTCCTTAATCTCCGACTCGGAACCTTCGCAGACATAGGCTATCAAGCGTGTCTGTTCTATCTGATGTCGTTTATCTTTTGGTAATGATCTGAATTTATATGGGTCGCCATCTATCATTATCGAAAATTTGTTTATCAAAAAACGACCGATACTCGTAATACGTTGCTGACCATCAAGCACTTCAAGTTGTCCATCCGGCAGTTGGTTAAAATAAAGTAACCCAAGAGGATATTGCTTTAGCACAGAGTCTATGACAGCAACTTCTTTTGCACCATTCTTTTCACTATAAAGATAGTTGCGCTGGTATTCAGGCTGAATAGTAAGATTACCTGATAAACCATAGAGGCCCTTGCCGTCAAATTCGCTATAGGTAAAACCCTCGCAAAGCTCCTTGATTGTATATTCTTTTAATGTTGCTTCCATAATTAATTTGTTTGTTTAAGTTCGATTGATTTAGTTCCTTTTCTTGCGGATTAAGATGCGGGCATATGCTTGTGTATAGTATTTTCCATCTACCATATAATACACATCACCTTTATTAGGTTCATCTAACTTAATTGCTGGACCATCATTTAATTTTGTAACAATGGTCTTTTTGCCCGTTTTGCTTACTTGTATTTGTTTAGGATATATTCTACTTGCCATTCCAAACCATGTTTTTGTTATTCCAACAATTTCAAATTGTTCGGGGCAATATTTATCCAAAAATGATATAGGCACACCCATCATTTCTTTATAATCATTAGGAATAGCATCAGTATATGGTACATCAATAGCTTCAAAGTTATCATATTTATTATAACCTCTTCCATTGATATTTTTATGCTTGCTGTATTTTATATTATCGGCCATTGACATAAGCTGTAGCGGCTGGTGGCGATGACCATGGTCGATATTAGTAAACCAACATGAGGCACTTCTTGCCTTAACAATAGATTTAACAACTTTATATTTACTTCCTTGTTTCTCGTTATCTAACATCTCTTTTGCAATTTCTTGCGGAACATCAAACAACATATCTTGTCCCATCGGATGATAACCTATCCACATTGTGTTATTCATTATATGATGAAAAACCTCTTTGTAGGTAACGCAGTTTTTATTTGCAATTATAACATATTCTTTCTGAACATCTGTTATCCATTTGAAAAATTCTCTGAACAAAGAAAATGGAGGATTAGTAACAATTATATCAGCTTCGTCTCTGAGTTTCTTTACCTCATCACTTCTAAAGTCACCATCACCTTCAAGATAATCCCATTGTAAATCTTCTATATTTACAATTCCATCACCTTTAGTATCTTCTGTAAGAACAAAAATCTTTCCATGTGTTCTTGTCTTGCTTTTATCAAATTTAGATGATTGTGTTTCAAATAGCGAAAGTTGCGTACCTCCTCTATAAGCCTTACTTTCAGGTGCATAGCTTGTTGAAATGAGTTTCTTCAATCCCAAATCCTCAAAGTTTTGCGCAAAATACTTTGTAAAGTTACTCCATTCTGGATCGTCACACGGTAGCAATATTGTCTTTCCACGAAACACATCTGGATTGTAATCAAGATACGCTTCCATTTCTGACTCTATATCATAAAACTGCGTATAAAACTCGTCTTGCTTAGCAGCTTTTGCTTCAGATAATGTATTATTTGCCATAAAAATTGATAGTTGTTTTTTAGTTGGCACCCAACTATCAATCCGCAAACGCGACAGTATACAACAATACATAAGAAAAGCGTGATGCCATCCTTATCGCGTTTAGCACGGGGTGGCCTCGGATTGGAACCCCGGAGTATCTCTAAGAATGCACCACGCCTATTGCGTGTGCATCGCTTATGATACTACAGGGATAACTATACGAGCCACCTGTCACATATTATTCGTGCTTTTTATTCCAAATGAGTTTCCGAGGCTCTTGGCTAAACGCGAAATAATAGCGAATGCATATTTTTACCACAATGTCTGGATATCATACCGTGAAATACGGAGAAATCCATCGCAAAGATACGAAAAACATTTGAATTAGAAATGTAAAAACTAAAAAAAACTCACCTGAAAACCGCAACTATTGCTGACTCAACACGATTGAAATAAGCATGCGTAACAGATGAAAAGAGCGTACGCGCAAATGGGATGAACGCTCATACCAATTGATGCCAACGCGCGAAAGAAACCGAATTATGTAGCAAATACATTGCAATCTGCTTGAAATAACAAGGGTATGAAGTCTATATACTGCATGTTTTTATTGAATTATGCAGTGTATAGACTGCATGTTTTGGACTGTTTATGCAGTGTATAGACTGCATCTTTACAAAAAAGATGCTGTTTATATCATTTATTTATGCTATCTTTGCAATTAGAACAGTATAAATGCAAAGATTATGGACAAGAATGTTATTAAGCAAATCATACTTTGGCAGCAGGAATTTGTGGGCAAGGTGAAACTACAAGGACGCAACATTAGTTTGGAGGAAAATGCAAACTATGTGTTGGTTGGCATTCGTCGTGCCGGTAAATCGTACATGCTTTATCAGAAGATTCAGGATCTTGTGGCTAAAGGACATTCTTTGGAAGAAATCCTGTTTATCAATTTTGAGGACGAACGTATCACCGATATTCGCAAAGAAGAGTTGCACTTCATTCTTGAGGCTTATCGCGAAATGTTCAGTCATCAACCTATCATATTCCTGGATGAAATTCAGAACGTAGAAGGATGGGAACACTTTGCCCGCAGATTAGCTGACGAGAAGTATCGTGTCTACATCACCGGAAGCAATGCCCACATGCTTAGTCGCGAAATAAGCTCTACATTGGGTGGAAGATATTTGACAAAAGAGATACATCCCTTCTCTTTCGAAGAATTTCTGGAATTCCAACATGTGCATCTTACAAAATTCTGGGAACTGTCGCCTATAAAGAATGATGTATTAAGACTGTTTTCCGATTATTTTTACTATGGTGGATTGTCGGAGGTTTTCAACATGCAAGACAAGAAATCGTGGCTTCAATCGCTTTATCAAAAGATTTTGTACTCAGACATCGTTATAAGAAAAGGTGTAAGGAATGAGCGCAGTCTTCGCTTACTTATAAGAAAACTGGCTGACAGCGTTATGCAACCTACTGCCATAAAACGCTTGCAGAACATTCTGCAAGGGGATGGTACAAAAATAGCAAGAGAAACCATTGCTTCATATCTCGACTATCTGCATGAGTCGTTTCTCACATTCAGCATCAGTTCATTCACCGATTCTATCACCGAACGTGAGACCATAAAGAAGCATTACTTCTACGACAACGGCATTCTAAACCTATTCCTCTTCCAGCCAGAGACTAAGTTGTTGGAGAATCTTGTAGCCATACAACTATACAAGAAGTATGGCGAGGACTTGTATTATTACAACAAAAACATTGAGGTCGACTTCTGTATGCCTAAAGACGGATTGCTCGTTCAGGTGTCTTACCGCATGACTGAAGACGCAACTCGTAACCGGGAAATCTCTGCGCTGCAAAAAGTAGGAAAATTCCTTAATGCAAAGAAATGCATGATAATAACTTACGACCAAGAAGAGACAATACCATCAACCGAACTTGGGATGGATATTGAGGTGGTGCCGGTGTATAAGTTTTTGTTGGAAGAGGACAGGTATTAGACAATGACGAACATTTGATTTTGCCTATACTTTAGGAAAATTCTTCTCGTCCTTAGTGCCAGCGTTACTCGTTTGTTTTTATTCTTTTACGGATTCGTTTTTTTGATATAGTTTTTGATTTGTCTTTTTATAGCCCTGTAAACAAATCGAAAAAACGGTACCAAAGGAGTGAAGCTATCTGATACCAAAGGTGCAGCATAGGTATACCGACAGTATACCATAGCTATACTGCCGGTAAAGCGTTGCTTTGTTCAAACAGATTCCTTATATTCGTTTGTTCCGGATATCTTCCTGTAATGAAATGGGGGTGTCTGATTTGTAAATTCAGGTGTCTGATTTGCAAATCGGACACCTGAACAGGGGAATCAGACACCTAAACTGGGGGAATCAGACACCTAAACTGGGGGAATCAGACAAAAAAACTACGAATCAGACAATTCATTCAATGATTTTTTCATATCTTTGTTGCGGTCAATATACATTGAAAAGCTAAACAGACACTATTGGTTATATATGAAAAAACAACAGGAATTGATAAATTCTATAACATAATATTATACTTAACACAATTCTGAAGGATGAAAAAATTAAGAGAAAAGCAACCTCCTCCATATTTGGACGGACGGGTTGCAGGCAAATCTATTCTCTCGCGACGCTCCATGCGGGCGCCCGCGGGAAGGTTCGTGCAGTTTCTCCTCTGTCTTGTTGCGATGATGTCGCTCTCCGTTGAGCGTGCGTCGGCATACGACAGCTGGCAGGACAGTTGGATAAGTCAATGGTATGATGCGGCAAATGCCACGATTGTGCTCGACATCCGCGTTTACCAATCGTGGGGTGGAGCAGGAGACGGTCATTGCGGATTCCTCGCTGAATCCGGTTGGCTGAAGGTCAAAGTGGCCGGATATAGTATTAAGATACAGGGTCCGAGCGGTACGTGGAACAAGAAAGGCGATCTCGAAAAATATGTCACGGACGACAAGGGCGAAAAGCTCAACTCGGAGGTTTCCGTGGAATGGCTCGGTGACAGGGTTGTCACGGACAACGGCAAGAGCGCCTATTTCCTGAAAATCACCGTTCCGCTGACGCAGGACCGACTCAATTCAGACCAATTGGTAGAATACGAGGGAACCTGGTGGCGCAGATATGATCTGGCAGCAGACGAGAGCGTTGATTTTGACGAGAAAGTGGATACCAGGTTCGGATGTACGCCGACCATAATCAGCGAAGCCCATTATGACGTGAGAAACCATGAGCCGGGCTATGTCATCGTATGGAAAAAAGACGGAAAGGCAACCAAGAACTCCATTGACGGCAAGGGATATTTCAAACTCTGCTACTCAAACGGTGACCCCGTAGCCAACATGCCCACTATAGATGCGGGGATTCATGACAAAGGGGAGTTCTTTATACCGGCGAAGAACCTGAACCTTGACAATCCGTCTGAATACAAGATTATACAGCGCTACGAGCCGTCTTATAATAAAAAGGTGGTCTACGAGACATCGAGCGCCGTCAAGACGCGCCTTTCCTATCCGCAGGTGAAGGAAATCGAGGCGAACTACAATACGCTGACGCGCAAGGTGAAGGTGGACTGGAGCATCAGTAATGCGCCCACCATGGACTGCATCGAAGACTACATGCTGCTCACCATCAATAAGCGTAACACCGTGACGCAGGCTGTGGAGACCATAACCGAGAAGATAAAATATATCGGCGGAAAGAAAGCCTACAGCTATGAATTCGAAGTGCCTGTGGGCGGGAAGTTCGACTATACCTTCACCGTGAGGCGTTCGTACACGGAAATCTATGAGGCCTGGAACAACCGCTACAGCAAGTCGACCACGCTCTCGGCGTCGGCAGACCACTACAATGTTAAGGAAGGGTCGGTACACGCCGTGCTGAGCGAAGACAACAAGACTGCCACTGTAACGTGGGAGTACGTCGGCAACGTGTGGAGTTCAGGCACCAAGGCGGTACTCACGCGAGTGAACGTGACGAACAACACGACCGACGACATCGAACTGCCGAAGGATGTATTCCGCAGCGGCAAGTATGTGGACGACATGATAATGGTGTGCAACGAATACCGTTACCGTCTCGTAGTGAAGCCTGCCGAGGCATACGGCACGCAGCCCTCTGTGGCGGCTCCCGAATCCCTGATGCCTACGAGCATCGGAAACCTCACGTCGTTCACGGCGGCAAAGGGCTACTACACCGACCGCATCGAGCTGGCATGGAGCAGCCGCGGCAGCTTCGAGCGCTTCGTGATAAACAGAAAGGAGCATGGCACGCCGGATTCGGAATACAAGCAGATTGCCGTGACCGAAGGCAACGAGGCACAGGAAGACTACTATTATAATGATGTGAATGCCATACCGGGCATCATATACGACTACAGTGTGAAGGGACAGGTGGTCTGTTCCGACTCGCTGCTCGAAAGCCGCGAGACGCTCACCGACGTGGGATTCCGCACGCCGACGGGTGACATCTACGGACGTGTGACCTTTGAGAGCGGACAGGCCGTGGCAGGAGTGAAGGTTGCGGCGGAGCCTACCGAAGGGTCTGGCATAAAGGGCAAGGCGTATGTCTTTGACGGCAACGACAAGCTCACCGTGGACAACGACACGATAATGAAGAACGCCGCCAAGGCTGCCACCCTGGAAGCATGGGTGCGCCCCGAGGCTGAGGGAACCATCATCGAGAAGCCGGGCATGTACAAGCTGGCATACAATGGCGGAAAGATGGAGTTCACCGCAGGCACGCAGACCCTGAAGACCGACAAGAAGGTGGACGAATACATCAAGTCGGCACCGTTCGTACACGTGTCGGCAGTGTCGGCAGACTCCCTCTATATCTATATGAACGACCAGCTCGCAGCCAAGGCGAAGCGCACGGCGGAAGTGACGGGCAACGACAACAAGCTCGTCATCGGACAGGGCTTCAAGGGAGCCATCGACGAGGTGCGCCTATGGAACAAGGCACTCTCGGCCGACACCATCGCCCGCGACTACAGCCGCTACATCATCGGCAATGAGGCGGGTCTGCAGGCTTATTACACCTTCGACTACTCGGTGGACAGTTCATTCTTCGACATATCATACTATGGCACGAAGCACAACATGAACCACGGAGTGGTGGACGGAGCTACGATAAGTTCGTCCGACACGCCGACGACGGCACAGCTCGGCTATTGCAGCTATACGGGCACCGACGGTTCGTATCAGATACGTGCGCTGCCGTATGCCGGCAACGGAACCACCTATATGATTGTGCCTACACTCGGCATACATCAGTTTGAATCCGCCAAGGAGCTGCGCCTCATCAACACGCAGGCGCAGAGCCACACCGTGAACTTCACGGACAAGTCTTCGTTCAACATCTCGGGAAAGGTGACATACAAGGGCGGCAACGTTCCGGTAGAGGGCGTTTCGTTCAATGTGGACGGAGTGACCGTGATGGACGGCAAGAGTAACATCGTGAAGACCGACGCTCACGGAATGTTCACCATCAGCGTGCCTGTGGGCCAGCATGAGGTGAAGGCGGTGCTTGCAAACCATAAGTTTGAGAACGGCGGCAAGATTACCAACAGCGACGGTACGGACCGCAACTATCAGGACGACGATTCGGGCATCGAACTGTATGACGTGACCACCGTGCGCTATATCGGACGCGTGGCAGGAGGTACCACCCAGGAGGCATTCCCCGTGGGACACGCCCTCTCAAGGAACAACCTTGCCGACGACGTGCGCGTGGAACTGACATACCAGAACGACGCATACCGTATGAACGACACAAGGCGCGAGGAGCAGCTCGACCACTTCAAGGGTGTCTACACCCAGAAGCAGCATGCCAACCGCGTGGTGTATGAGGCAAACAAGATAACCATCTATCCGGATGCAGAGACAGGAGAGTTCTTCGCCGACCTCATTCCGGAGAAATACAAGATAAACGTAGTGGTTCCGGGACACGACGACATGCCGGGCAGCGGCGAGGAGCTGAATCTCAGCAACGAGTTCGTGCGCCAGAGCGAGGTGAACGAGTATGTGGACTCGATATCCTCGCCAGGCAAGTATGTCAGCTGCAGCGACTCCGTGTTCTACAACAAGAAGCAGCAGTTCATCAAGCGCTACACTCCGTCGATTATCGTGAAGGAGAAGGTGAAGGGCAAGTTGCAGGACTTCTTCGGCAAGGAAGAAGTGACGATAGCAACCCTCGACCAGAAGCAGACGATAAAGGTGAAGACCTTCAATGCGGAGAACGCAGCCCAGCCTTACACTCTCGGAGTGCCGGTATATGAGCAGGGACAGTCAGTCACCTATCATATCACCACAGCCGAGGTATATGAATACAAGGACAAGGACGGAAGGAAGAAGGACGGCGTGAAGGCAGACATCGTGCCTACGCCGAAAGCAACCCTCTCGTTTGGCAGGGGCGACCTGGCTTATGGAACGCAGGAGAACATCACCACCGACGATAACGGTGAGGCAGACTGGACTTTCCAGGTGAACAACCCGGAGATGACGTCAGCCCTGCGCTCGGCAGCCATGGACATGACCTATACGGAAAACAGCCAGAGCACGACGTCGACCACCATCAACTGGAAGGGCGGCTTCGACGGCAACGGCAACACCAAGGCAATCGTGGTGGGCGCAAAGACGATGGGTTCCGACTTCGTGACCAACGGACCGGACAAGGTGCTCTTCGTACTCCGCGACCCGCCGGGAAGCAACTCCTATGCTTATCTCGAAAAGGGCGTCACTGTGACAAGCACAAGTTCCTATGAAGGCAGCGTGGCAAACGAAGGTGTGCTCAACAGCGAGGCCAAGATCGGCACGAACCTCGTGACGTTCGTGGGCGTGGGTGCCGGTACAATCACCAATACCGACGTGAAGAACGAATACTCATTCGGCATTTCACACTCCGAGACAATCGGCGGTACGGACACCGACACGAAGACGCTGACCACCACCACACGCTTCGAAACAAGCAGCGACCCGCAGTATGTGGGACCTGACGGCGACCTCTACGTGGGCTATTCCACAAACATCGGCGTGGGCAAGACGGAGAACATCGCCCTGACCTCACGCGAGATGTACCTCGCCAATCCGACGAAATACGAGCTCTTCAGCAACGTAACGCCGGAGAACAATGACTATCTGCTCGTGAAGACCACCGGACTCGGACTCTCGCAGAAGTACGGCACGATGTTCATCTATCCGCAGGTACACATCGAGCAGGTATTGCTGCCTAAGCTTGAGAGCGTGCGCAACAGTCTGCTGCACCAGCAGTCGGAACCTCTTGACTTCCAGGCAATGGCCGACAACACCAAGCTTCCTGTCTATGTGTCGAAGCTGGCAGCTGACGACCCGAACTTCGGCAAGAGCAACAACGACAAGGTGTTCAACGGCGCCAATGCCAACGACCCGTTCGACGGACCGAGCTACAAGATATATTCTCCTAAGGGACAGGTGGTAAAGGAAGACACCATCATGTATCTCAACCAGTCGATAGAGAACTGGAAGATACAGCTCCGCAACAACGAGGAACAGAAGGTGAAGGCTGAGCTCATGCAGAACCATTCGTTCCAGGGCGGCGCCTCATTCGAATTCTCCGAGGAGTATGAAGTGGGACGTTCGGAAACCACACGCTTCTCGCTCCTTATAGGCGGTCAGTTCGCGACCAACGTGGGTTGGGATTTCAACGGAACCGGTATGATTCTCAACATCGACGAGAAATTCACCACCGAACATGGCGGCGAGTTCACCAATGAGGAGACGGCACGCCACTGCAAGGGCTACGTACTCGCCGAGGACGGTTCAGACTATATCTCAGTGGACGTATGCCGCGAGGCAGGATACAACAGCGACGGACAGTACATCAAGTACAAGGACATGAAGAACGAAGAGGGACAGACCTTCTCTACATTCATCTTCAAGACCCGTGGCGGAGCAACGTCTTGTCCATTCGAGGGAGAATACAAGACAAAGTATTACGAGCCCGGACAGCACGTCATCAACGAAGCCACCGTACAGATGGAGGGTCCGGAGATTTCCGTGGAGAAGGACTTCATAGAGAATGTTCCTTCAGGCAAACCCGCCTACTTCACCCTCTATCTGCGCAACAACTCAGAGTCGCAGGACGACAACTGGTATAATCTCGTAATCGACGATGCCAGCAATCCTAACGGAGCACAGCTGCTCATCGACGGTGCACCGATCGGTAATGGCAGGGCATTGCTCGTGCCGGCAGGCGGAACGCTTACCAAGACACTCGAGGTGCGCAAGGGTTCGGTGATGAACTACGACAACCTCCGACTGATGCTTCAGTCGCAGTGTCAGTGTGACCCCACCGACTTCCAGGACGAGATATACGACGACGTGACATTCAGCGTACACTTCACTCCTTCGGCAACCGACGTGAGTCTGAAGAAGCCTACGGACAACTGGACATACAACACCAAGTTGCCTACAGCCGAAGTGAACGGACTGGAGAAGCACTACATGGATGTGGTGATTGACGGATTCGACGTGAACTACGACAACTTCCACCGTATCATGCTGCAGTACAAGCCGTCGTCGGGCAGCGACAATGACTGGACGACGCTCATGAGCTACTACAACGATGAGACGCTCTACAACCAGGCACTGCAGAACGGCATGTCAGCCGAGATGATAAAGGCTGCCGACGCCGGAACAATCAAGTACCGCTGGTTTATGGACGACATGCAGGATCAGCGCTACGACATGCGCACCGTAGGTACGAGCATGATCAACAACGAGGAAGTGTTCAACTATTCCGACGTGCACAGCGGAATAAAGGATATGTATAACCCGCGCCTCTTCGGCAGTGCACAGCCGGCAAACGGCGTGCTCACGGTGAACGATGAAGTGAAGCTGACCTTCAACGAACCGATAGCCGACGGTCTGCTCACGGACAACAACTTCTCCGTGACGGGCATCCGCAACGGCGCCCAGACAGACCATAGCGTGAGCGTGCAGCTCGACGGCGAGAACGACGAGCTGGTATCCGAGTTCAACCGCAACTGGAGCGGCAAGAACCTCACGGTGGAGATGTGGACCCTCGCCGACAAGGCACAGGACGCAGTGCTCTTCAGTCAGGGAAATGCCAACGCATCCATCGAACTTGGCACGACAAGCGACAACCGTCTGCGTGTGAAGGTGGGCGAGAACATCATCGTAAGCCAGAATCCGTTCGACTATGAGCAGGGCACATGGTCACACGTGGCACTCGTCTACAGCAATGAGGGCAAGGTTTCGGCCTACTACAACTACAAGCAGCTCATCAGCGACGCCATAGCAGGCGAATACAACGGCGAGGGCAACTACGTGTTCGGAGCCAGCGTGGACGGCACAGGCCACTTCGCCGGCAAGATGCACGGAGCGCGCATCTGGGACAAGGTGATGACACCGGCACGTCTGCAGACCAACTCCCTCACCATGCTCTCCGGAGCCGAGAGCAACCTCATAGCATACTACCCGATGTCGGAAGCAAAGGGCAGCGTGCTTACGGACAAGGCACACGGAGCCAACCTCGAGATGAAGGGCGGCAAATGGGCAAACCCGGAGGGACGCTCGGCCACATTCAACGGCAAGAACCAGTATCTGAAGCTCTCGTCAGGCAGTTCGTGCGTAATCGACAACACCATGGACTACACGATAGAGACATGGTTCAAGGCAGCCGAGGGACAGACCTCAGCCACCATTGCATCCAACGGACGCGGTGACGGCGAGGACATGGGAGAATCGCGCAACCTCTTTGCCCTTAACCTCGAGAACGGCAACCTCGTCTTCCGCAACAATGGTGTGAAGGCAGTCTGCGACGGCAACTTCGCCGACAACGACTGGCACCACGTGGCAGTGGCCGTGAACCGCACCAGCGGCAGAGGACAGATCTACACCGACGGCAAGCTCAACACTTACTTCGAGGCACAGGATCTGGGCGGCATCGCAGCAGCATACATCCATCTCGGAGCACGCGTATGGACTCCGGCGGACAATGCTTCGCAGGAGACAGTGGACAACTTCTTCAATGGCGAGATTGATGAATTCCGCGTATGGAACCTCTATAAGAGCGAGACTCTCGTGGAGAACGGAAACAGCAACCGCCTCGACGGTACAGAGAAGGGACTCCTGGCATACTATCCTTTCGAGACCTACATAGAATGGCAGGGCACGAAGGAGATGCAGTTCTCGCTGAAAGACCAGAAGCAGCAGACCGACCCGACACAGACCGTGGCTGATGCCATCGCCGTGGGAGGCAACCTGGAGACCAAGGCCACTGCGCCTGTAAAGGCAAAGGGACCAGAGAGCAAGCTGCTCTACGACTTCGTAGTGAACAACGACGCCCTCATAATCAACCTCAAGGAGCCTTACGAGCGCATTGAGAAGACAATCGTCAAGTTCACCGTTGACGGCGTGCGCGACAAGAACGGCAACGAAATCCTCTCGCCGATAACATGGAGCGCATACATCGACCGCAACCAGCTCAAGTGGAGCGAGAACTCGCTCACCATCACCAAGAAGCTGAACGAGGAGAAGACAATCACCGTAAAGGCCCTCAACAAGGGCGGTTCCATCGAACACTTCACTGTGGAGAACCTCCCGTCATGGCTTGAGGCAGAACCGGGAAGCGGAGCAATCGACCCAACGGCATCCGCCGACATCGTGTTCACCATCGACCCGAGCCTGAACATCGGAACATACGACGAGACGCTCTATCTGCGCGGCGACAACAATGTGGTTGAGGCTCTGCAGCTCACCGTCAAGGTGGAGGGCGAGAAGCCGGAATGGACGGTGAATCCGGCTGACTTCAAATACAACATGTCCGTATTCGGCAAGCTATATATTAATAAGGTATACTCTTCTGACGAGGAGGACATGCTCGCGGCATTCAGCGGCGGCAAGTGTGTGGGAATCTGCAACAACCGCTACTACAAGCTGAACGACATGTACTATGCGATGCTCACCGTCTACTCCAACGACGTGTCGTCGTCTGACCTCGAGTTCCGCATCTGGGACGCAAGTACCGGACAGACCTACATCGCACAGAGCGAGAAGCCGATCAGCTTCGAGAACAACTCCGTAGTGGGCAGTCCGTCGCAGCCGGTGGTATTCACCGCAAAGGACTACCGCGTGCAGAACATCAGCCTGAACGAGGGATGGACATGGGTATCCACCAACATCGCCTCCGACAAGCTCGACGACCTCAACAAGCTGCTCGCCGACGGCAAGTGGACGGCAGCCGACCAGGTGAAGAACGAGGAGCTGGGCTTTGCATCATGGACCAAGCGCAACGGCTGGATGGGAGCACTGAAGGGAATCAACAACGACCAGATGTATCTCGTACACAGCTCTGAACAGCAGACTCTGCACATCTCCGGTTCGGCAGTAGACCCGACGACACACCAGCTCACCATCCGCGGCGCCAAGAGCGACGGCACACCGCGCTGGAACTACATCTCTTACCTGCCTTCGGACAACTTCACGCTCAAGGAAGCTCTCGCTGGCTACGACGCCAAGGAGGGCGACATAGTGAAGTCGCAGACGCAGATGGCGATGTACAGCGGCAATCTGGGATGGATAGGAAGTCTCACCTACATGGAGAACGGCAAGGGATATATGATGCAGCGCCAGTCGCAGGACGACGCAATACTGCAGTATCCGTCGAAGACCTCAGTAGGACGCAAGTCGAAGGCAGCCAGGGCAAACGCCGCCATGGCATCCGAGCCGGCAGGCTTCTTCCCGTACTCCGCCAACATGACTGCTGTCGTTGAGGTGGAAGGCGTGGAACTCCAGCAGGGTGACAAGCTCGTGGGCTACGTGGCAGGCGAGCGCCGAGGAACAGCCGAGGCGATAACGCTGCCCGACGGACGCAACATCTTCATGATGACCATGGGCGGAGACAAGCAGGAGGCCGTGGACATGGCGATAGAGCGCGGCGGCGAGACAATCGCCAAGGCAACGAGCGCCATCGGCTACGTGGCAAACAGCAATGTGGGCACCATCAACGAGCCTATGCTCATCAGCTTCATCGGCAATGCCGGCGGACTCTACATCTATCCGTCGCCGTTCCACTCACAGCTGAAGATACGGGCATCCGTTGACCGCAACGCCAGCGTCGACGTATTCGTGAACGATATGAGCGGACAGCGCGTCGCCTCATGGGACGACTGCAACGACAACGGTACCGTGGACATCACATGGAACGCCGGAAGCAGCATTCCTTCGGGAATATACATCGTGAGCATCTCCGTGGACGGCAGCGTCTACTCGATGAAAGCTATCAAGAAGTAATAATAATTCTCTCATTCCAAAGCAGGACATCATGGCGCGGGGCGGTCGGTCCCCACAGGCGGAAGCCCGCATCCCACGCCGTGATGCAATGCCGGAGAATGGTAAAAACAGAAAACATGAAATATATAAAGTATTCACTCATTGCCGCATCGTGCCTCCTCATGGCACAGTGCACCGAAGAGGGCGACAAAACCTATCCGCAGCATCCCGCGCCGCAATGGAGCGCGGTGGCAGAAGACTTCGTCAGCGCAGTCCCCACATGGCAGGTGGCAGATGCAACCCCCGCCTCGGCCCCGCTTTGGAAGGCCGATTTCAGCGGCATCTCCCAGATTCCGCAATGGACCGACCCCGACAAGAGCGTATACCCCACAAGTATGACCGCCGTGGTGCGCCTCTCGCCGGTGCTCGAAACCCTTGCCGCCGACGGCGACATGATGGCAGCCTTCATCGGAGGCGAGTGCAGGGGCGTGGCACAGAAGGTGATGAACGACGGAGTGCGCCTCTTCTTCATCCATATCAAGGCTCCGTCGAGCGAGGACGCAAACGTGGAGTTCCGCTACTACAGCGCTGCCGCAAACAGGGTTTACACCTCACCGGCAGACGGACTGAAGTATGAGGTGGACAAGATCTACGGCACTGCCGAAGCTCCGCAGCTCCCCGATTTCGAACAGTCGGGTCCATTCCCCGTAACAACAAAGGCATGGGTCAGGGTGGACAAGGAGAAACTGCCGTTCAACGTGGCGGCCGGCGATGAACTGCAGGCGTTCGTCGGCGACGAATGTCGCGGCATAAAGCACGTGGAGAGCGAGGCCGACATGCTCTGCTGGTTCGACATCCTGGGTCGTCAGGAAGGTGAGGAGATAACATACAGGTATTACAGCGCCGCCAGGAAGCAGGTGTTCCTCTCCGAGCAGACCTCCACAGTGGGCAAGCGCGGATCGGTAGCCGGAACGAAGGAGAATCCGCAGATCCTCACCTTCGTGCCGCAGGGCAGTATGACGGCATACATCACGCTCGATGCCACCATCAGTGCCTATGCCGACAAGGACGCTGACATCATCGCAGCCTTCATCGGCAATGTGTGTGCCGGAAAGGGCGAGCTTGTGGGCGAACAGGACGGACGCCCCGTATATAAGATGGTGATAAACGGCGTCAGTGCTCAGGCGGCAACCGTGGACATCCGCTACTACAGCCACCGCAACAGCTACGTCTTCACAGCCCCGTCATGCATCGCCTTTATGGACGGCAAGGTGGAGGCATCCCCAGAGAGTCCCCTCACCGTGCCCCTCGTCACAGCCGGCAAGCATCCGCTGAAGATGCAGGCATATGTGGCTTTGCCGCAGAACCTGGTGCGCCAGGCGGCCGAGGGCGACATTATGGCAGCCTTCGTGGGCGACGAATGCCGCGGAGTGGCCAAGGCAGAGCTTGCCGAAGGCGGGAAATACATCTTCCGCATGGAGATAAACGGCAGCATGGGCATGGAAGAGGCAGTAACGCTGAAATATTATTCCACCCGGAACTCTTATCTCTATCAGGCGACGGCAGCCTTCACGTTTGCCGGCGGCAGCAGCTACGGCACGGCAGCCGAGCCAAGCATACCAGCCTTCATCAATGTTGAATAAGAAAAAAACTATCTGTATATGAACAAGAAAACGATAATAAGCATGATGTTGGGCTGCATGGCTGTTCTTCCGGCATCGGCACAGAGCGGATGGTTCATCGAGGCCGGCGCGGGCGTGCAGACGATATTCTCGCGCGATGCCTCCAAGCTGGACTTCGGCAAGCGCCTCACTCCATCGTATACCATAGGCGCCGGAAAATGGATAAGTCCCTATTATGCATTGCGCCTCCAGGTGGGCGGATATTCGCTCAACGGCATGTCCACTGCAGAAGGTCTATATCTGAGAGACCCGCAGAAAGACGGTTCGGTATACGGTCCCCACGACCCGGTGATAGACAATGTTACGGTGAACCCCGACGGTACCTACCGTCACTATCTGCGCTACGTGAATGCCCACGCTGACTTCATGGTGAGCCTCGCCCGTCTGCTCTTCCGCAGCCAGGGCCGCTTCGATGTGCTGCCGGCTGTGGGAATGGGATACGCCCGCACATTCGCCTATCGCGGTACGGCAGGTACCAATTCGCTAACGGCAAATTTTTCCGTCATGGCGAAATACCGTGTGATGAAATGCCTCGACGTGAACCTTGAAGTGGGTTCGGCCCTCATGCCCGACCACTTCGACGGGCGCATCACGGGACGCAAATACGAGCCGACGCTCGGTGCAACGCTCGGACTGACATACCGCTTCAATTCCTCCAAGCCTTGCGAAAGAAAGGAGAAACGCTGTCGGCAGCACCGCCGGACGGCTGTGGTAGACACCGTGTATATGGTGGAGAAGATAGTGGAGCGCCCTGTATTCAAGGACCGCATCGTGGAGAAGCCTGTGGCAAAGAAGCAGGACCCGTTCCGCCTCGCCTCCATCAACTTCGGCTATGCCTCCGCCACACCGGCAGGGAAGCAGGAGACGACATTCGAGAACATCGCTGAATACCTGCGCCAGAACCCTTCGGCGCGCATCCGTCTCGACGGATATGCCGACAGGCAGACGGGCAAGGACCAGACCAATCTGATGCTCTCCATCCGCCGCACCGACCGCGTTCGCAATATCCTCATCAAGCGCTACGGCATTGCCGCCTCGCGCATCGATGCCCAGGGCATTGGCAGCAATGCGCAGCCCTACGGGGAGAACGACCTGAACCGAGTGGTCATCGTGACCGCCCTGCCTGAATAGCGAATCCCAATCCGGCTCCGCGCCGACATTACTGACATACTGAAACGGGCCCTGGCTTCTTTTTCCATAAGGAGCCTCCGCCCGCTTCAGTCTTTTTTTATCAGAAGTTGACGAGTAGACGAGATACAAGTAGACAAGGAGATTTGCCGGCAAAACTGCCTTACTTAATATAAATAAGGTTGTAGTTTCCTGTAATTCTCGTCCAAATCGGGTAATGATTCTCAGCCAAATTAGGTAATAAAACACAGCCAAATTGGGTAACGATTCTCAGCCAAATTGGGTAACGATTCTCAGCCAAATTGGGTAACGATTCTCGGCCAAATTAGGTAAAAACGTATAGAAGTCTTGGTGTTTATTGAATATTTTCATATCTTTGCATGCAACATTCAAGATTGTCATTATGAAGGAATACAAGAAAAGAATTGCGGATAAACTATTGAAATACAGGCTTGAAGAAGTAGGGGCGGTATTAATCGAGGGACCTAAATGGTGTGGCAAGACGACTACGGCAGAGCAACAGGCCAAGAGCGTGCTGTATATGGCCGATCCGGACAATCAAAAAAGCTATATCGAAATGGCTGATCTGAGAATCAAGATGCTTCTCAAGGGAGACAATCCCCGACTTATAGACGAGTGGCAGATTATACCGCAGATTTGGGATGCTATCCGCTTTGATGTTGACCATCGGGGCGAAGAGGGGCTGTATGTCCTTACCGGTTCGGCCGTGCCTGCATCTACAGAGAATATCCATCATACAGGGACCGGACGCTTTGCATGGATCACGATGAGGACCATGACATTATGGGAGTCGGGGGAGTCAACGGGCGAGGTGAGTCTTGCCGAACTGTTTCGGGGCAATCCCGACATTGCAGGATTCAACAAACTGAAGATTGAAGACATTGCCTATGTCGTCTGCAGGGGAGGATGGCCAAGTTCTGTTTCAAAAAACAGAAGGGCTGCATTGCGTCAGGCTTATGACTATTATGATGCCGTAGTGAAAACCGATATTTCAAGAGTGGATGAAGTGAGCCGGAACAGTGAGCGGACAAAACTCCTGTTGCGCTCATACGCCCGTTCCCAGGGCGGTCAGGTCAGTATCGGGGCTATCCGCCAGGATATGATGGCAAATGATGACGAAACGCTGGCCGACAAGACGGTGCAGAGCTATATTGGCGCACTGAAAAAGATTTTCGTGATAGAGGACATGCCGGCATGGAATCCTAATCTGAGAAGCAAGACAGCCATCCGTTCGGCTGACACAAGATATTTCGTGGACCCGTCTATCGCTGTTGCCGCCTTGGGCTTAGGACCGGAAGACCTTGTCAATGACCTGGAGACTTTTGGTCTGCTCTTCGAGACGCTGTGCGTCAGAGACCTTAGGGTATATGCCGACGCTCTTGATGGCATGGTATATCATTATCGTGACAAGAACGGACTTGAATGTGACGCGGTGATACATCTGCGCAATGGGGCTTACGGACTCGTAGAAATAAAGCTTGGAGGGGCTGCCGCCATAGAGAAGGGAGCTTCAACCCTGATGGAGCTTGCATCCAAGATTGATACCACGAAGATGAAAGTCCCGGCCTTCCTGATGGTACTCACAGCTGTCGGCGATTATGCCTATCAGAGGAAAGACGGAATTTATGTCGTGCCTGTCGGCTGCCTTAAAGACTAAAGCCGGCGGTTCCCTGACACCAAGGGGCAAGGCCGCAATCCACTTCAACATAAAGACAAAACGAAACCTTCTGCTGCTGATGAAAGAAATTTCATCTGTGCGGCGGAAGGTTCATTTGTTCCTGCTCGGGGAAGAGGAGGGGGGAAGATAGTCCCCCTCCGGCAAATACATAACAAAATTTATTATTCTACAGATAAAACGCTTCCGGCAGGCGGTATGCTACAAGAACGGCGCGTTTTTTTTGTTCGTTAACAGAAACGGCATAGCAAAGCCTACAAATGTTAAAAAGCGGTACGCATTGTTCATAAATCCCGCCCCCGTTCGTTTATATTGCAGAAAGAGGAAAGAAATACTGGAATATACATATATATAATATGGTACAGGAGGAATTCGAAAAAATAGCGACAGACATCCGCCAGCGCGTCATTGCGGTGGCAAGGGGCTATCGACTTGATGCGGATTCGGCTGAGGACGTGGCGCAGGACACCATGCTCAAGCTATGGACCATAATGGAAAAAACAGACGGGCGGAAGTCGGCAACGGCAATGGCTGTGATGATAGCGCGCCATCTGTCGATAGATATGTTGAGGAAGATGCGCACGGTGGGACTGGATGCTGCGACGCCTACGGACAGCAGGTTTCGCCAGCCCGACGCGATGCTCGAAAGTGCGGAGAACGACCGTTGGCTCGGTATGCAGATCGGCCGTCTGCCATCCAGCGAGCACGCCGTGCTGCATCTGCGCCAGGTGGAACACAAGACGACGGAAGAGATTGCCGCCATCGTGGGCATCAGCCCAGGGTCAGTACCCACGCTGCTGGCAAGGGCGCGGCGGAAGCTGATGGAGGAAATAAGAAAGAGGGATACCTGAGTGGCGCCCCGTTAGCTCGTCAACTTGTCAACTCGTTAACTAATATATATAAGATTATGGACATCAGAAAACTCATAGATAAATTCATGGAAGGTAGGACTTCGCTCGAAGAGGAGCAGTTGCTCGGCGAATATTTCCGCACGGAGAGGAATATCCCCGAGGAACTGAAGCCATATCGCGAGATGTTCGCCTACTTCGACAGAGGTATGACGGACGAAGACCTGCTCGGAGGCGGAGAATCCGCCGCTTCCCCCAAGCGCAGTGGCAGGATGGCTTTCATGCACCGGTGGATTGGCGTGGCGGCATCCGTGGCGGTATTGCTGGCAGCAGCATATTATTTCGCCGACGGCGGAAATGGGACGGAAAGTTCTGACGGAATGGGCGCAGACACAAGAAGCACCGTAGCACAGACCGTCACCGCTGACACCATCACGACGGAGACGGATTCCGCGCAGAGCGGCGGGGACAACAGAAACGCCGCAAAGCCACAACGCCGCACGCCACGCAAATACCGCTACAAGCCGGCTCCGCCCGAAGTGCTCATGGCGAAAGGACAGTCGGCTACCTTGGCCGACTCGGTAAGCATGGTGGCAAGCCGTCTGGCCGAGGCGGAGCTGATGAAGGTGGAATTCGAACAACAATATATGATAAATCTCATCAAGGCTGCAAACATGATTAATTCCGCGGACATCGCAGCGGCAAGGGATGAGGAGGAAGCATATTAATATAAGGTATAAGAAAAAAAAGAAAGGGAATGGATATGAAACGAATCAGAAGAATCGTGGCCGTGGCAGTCGCACTCCTGTTGCCGCTCGCCGCCACAGCACAGAAGAACATCGACAACGCCATCAGCACGTTCGGCACGAATGCCGGAGGGAAATACGGAGTGTGGAGGCGGATAAACGACAAGAGTCCGAAGGGGGCATACTGTACCAAATACGAATTCCGTCTGCCCAAAAGCGAGGAGAAGAAGCTCGCCTTCCTCGAGAAGGCATTCTATCAGGACGTGCCGGATGCCTACGACGTGTTCATCAAGAAGGCCGATGATACATCGAAGAGCAACAAGCTCATCACCTTCGGCGACAATCTCGAAAAGAGCATGAGCCTCGGATGGCCGGACCATAAGTCGGGGCGCAACTATCTCTTTATCTTCGTCAGAAGCAAGGCGGATGCCAACTTCCGCTATGTCTATGGACTGGAATGGCACTACAAAGGGAAAAACGTGGAGGGATACGTGGTGAAGATATACAGTCTTGACCCGAAGAAAGTGAAACAAGACAAGAGTCTTTTGCCGAATAGCGACAAGGCCTACCATCAGAGTGCTGCGGACGACCTGGCTTCGCTTCAGGACGACCTTGAAGACCTGAAGGAACTGGCAAAGCTCAATAATCTGAAAAGCTTGAAGAATGTCACCAAAATGGCAAAGAGCCTTGCCGGAAAGGTTCAGGATAGTGACGATGCCGTTGTATTGGACAGCATAGATTTCGACGGCATAGATTTCGACGGCGACAAAACCATATTGTCATCCGGCAAGCAGCGTCTCGTCATCAACGGCGACGGTTCGATGTGGATGGATGACGGCGAGGGAAACACAATGCAACTCGACGGCAAGGGCAACGTGACGAGCATGACCAAGGCAAGAGCCAAGGAGAACCAGGACCCCATACAGCAGTTTGCCAACATGCGGGTGGCATATCTCAACAATCTGCGCATGGTGAAGGGACATGGCGTAAACACCCCGCTCACGGGACTTGCCAACTCCATCCTCGACCTGTGCAAGACCAAGGGACGGCAGATGAGCACAGCCGAGAGACAACTTTGTGTGGAGGGACTGAAGGAGCTGCAGGAAGCCACTCCCGACAAGTTCATCAAGGGAATCTTCGGCGTGGCGATGGACAGGCTGAACTCTTTCCCGAAGAAGGACTATTGATGAATAATGATGGATAAATAACGTTCGGAGGGACAATGACGGGTGTGCGTAATGCTGCAGCCTGTCATTGTCCCTTCTGTTTTTCCTGACAGAGTAAGAAAGCGAAAAACAATGCAATAATGTAAATTTATATTCAAAAAGCTTGGAATGATATTTAAAATGCGTATATTTGCAAAACTAAGGCTAAAGACTGTTTGAAATACAGAATATTAATAGACAAAACAATTGATAATAACTAACATTTAAAACCTTAAGTATGAAACATCACAACTCATTATGGGCAATGACGGCATGGATAGCCATGCTTATTGTAGCGATGTTTGCCGTTCCGCTTGGGGCAACGGCACAGAACTTCACATTCCAGGAGGACTTCGACTATCCTGCGGGCAATCTCTATAACCAGGGCAACTGGGTGAGATATGGCACCAATGCGGCTGATCCTATTCAGGTACTCGACAAAGCGCTGACCTATGCCGGCTACAACGACGGTGCTCCAGCAAAGTGCGTCAAACTCGGCGCAACGGCTTCGGGAGAAGACCTCATGAAAAGATTTACAGACAACAACGACGGCATCAAGACCGGCAATCTGTATTTCTCCGCACTCATCAACGTTGAGGCTGCACCAGCCAAAGGCGAAGTGTATTCAATGGCTTTCGTGCCAAGAACAAAGAAGTCGGTCATTGCTGAAGGAATCAATCCTGTAGAACTCGGCAGACTCTTTTTCACCAAGGGGGAAAACGCAGACGATGTGAAGATCGGTATAGAGCGTGGTGGAAAAAATCCTGTATATTCAGCCACGCCATTGAAGCTCAACCAGACCTACCTCGTAGTGCTCAGATATGAGGTCAATGCTGGTGGAGACAACGTATATCTGTATGTCAACCCGACAGACTTCAAGAAAGTGCCTGATCTCACGGCAGCAAACGCCGTTATTGACGGAGTGAACCATTCGGGCAGTGGCTTGGGCAATTATGGTCTGCAGGGAATAGAGCTTCGCCAAGGCACAAACAGCAGCAACACCGCCCCCGTTATGTACGTCGCTTCTCTGCGCGTTTCAAACACCTACGCCGGACTCTTCGGCGAAGCGGGCGAGGACAAGACACCGAAGCTCAGCGTGTCAAAGAAGTCATTCGTGCTGGGCGAAGTGTATGCCGGCGACGAGTATGAAGAGACTGTAACCGTGAAGGGCGAGAACCTGAAGGGCAACGTGACGGTGGAGACATCCAATCCGGCAGTGACCGTAACCCCTGCCACCCTTGCGGCAGACGACGTGATGGACGCAGACGGAGCCTCGCTGAAGATAAAGGTGAAATACACCGAAGGCAATCAGAACCAGACCGTCACGCTGAAGAGCGAGGGAGCGGAAGACATCACGCTGAAGCTCTCGTGGACGGGAAACACTATCCCTGAGGTGGCTACTATCAAGGAACTCTATGAGAAAGACCCGGAACTGGGACAGAACTACAAATACACCGGCGAAGCCGTAATCACATTCATCGACAAGGGCGAAGCCGATAAACCAAAGTTCTATATCCAGGACGCAACAGCGGCTATCCTGGTAACCGACGACTGGGGAATGCTGACGAAGACAGACTATAACGTGGGCGACAAGATCACCGGCACATTCCTCATTCCGCAATCCTCATTCGGAACGACAACCGCCGTGGTCTGCAACACGAACCTCGGAACTGTCGTATCCACGGGCAACACCGTGACTCCGGTAGAGGCCACACTCGCCGAGTTCAAGGCAAATCCTTCAGACTACATCCAGAAGGTGGTAATGGTGAAGAACCTCAAGTTCAAGGACGTTGCCGAAGGCACCAAATTCGCCGAGGGCATGGCGCAGCCAACCGTTACCGATGGCACGAATGACGCAAAGGTGCGTATCTTCAAGGGCACGTCGCTCATCGGCAAGGACATACCTTCTGCCGACATCACGCTCACCGGCCTGCTGACATCCGTCAACGCCACATCCCTCATCATCGGTCCGCGCGGCATCGAGGACATCACGGAGCAGGCCCCACAGGGCGAACCGTCAATCACCTTCTCGCCGGAGACGATAGAGCGCACGGCTGGCGTGCTGGGCAAGACCGTAACTGTGGCAACTATCCACGTATCGGCAAAGAACATGACCTCCGCCACATTCATGGGAATAGGCGGAAAGAACGCCGACCAGTTCAACCTCTCGAAGACCAAGATAGAGAAAGGTTCCACGGAGACCGACATCACCATAACGTACACTCCTACAGAAGTTGCCGTACACAGGGCATTCCTCGAAGTGATCTGCCCGAGCATCGACAACTACTACAAGATGATAAACTTCAGCGCATACGCCATCGACGAGCAGAATCCGCCGACAATCACAGTGGAGCCGCAGACGCTGCAGAAGTTCACTGCCAAGGTGAACGAGAAGAGCGAGCAGACCATCGACGTGACGAGCGCAAACATGCCAGACTATGTATACGTGAAGGTGAAGGATGCCGGACAGTTCATCCTCGGCACCACAATGTTCCTGCGCAACACCACGAACAAGCTGAAGATAACATTCCAGCCCAAGACAGCCGGAACATACAACACATCGCTCATCTTCTCTGCTCTCGGCATGGAAGATGTGGAGATTCCTATTGAGGGAGTTGCTACAGGCGACACACCGGAGGAACCGAAGGAAGGCGTGGACTTCGTGCTGAACGCAGAGAACCCGCTGAAGCAGCTCAACGAGAAGTTTGACAACATAGAGCGCAACAAGCCGCTCGCCATCGACCGCTGGACAAACTCCGCCATTGAGGGCACACGCGCATGGTGGGGATTCTCATTCCTCGACTACGACAAGGAGACACCGGGCGAGAAAGTTGCCAAGGTAACGGCATTCGACTCGAAGATGGAGAGCGGAGCGGGCACTCCGGTGGAGATGATCCTCGTGACACCGCCGCTCGACTTCAAGAACTCAGCCACCAAGATGTTCACCTTCAAGGTGCGCGGCGACTATCTGAATAAAAACCAGACCGACAGACTCGAACTGTGCTACATCGACCTTGCTGAAGGCAAGCCATACATCCTGCCACTGACAGAATGTGTGATGCCGAAGACCGAGGAGGAGAGCGGCAAGTGGTTCCCGTATGAAGTGGACCTCACCGGACAGCAGATTGCCGACGTGTTCTTCCTTGCATTCCGCTTCACCAGTACGCGCGGCGTGGACAATGCCGCCACATACTACATCGATGACGTGACCTACGGACTCGGCGGCGGCGACACGGATGGCATCCGCAATGCAGCTGTGGTTGGAAAGGCAGACGTTACGGTGTTCGACCTCGCCGGAAACAAGGTGGCAGAGAAGAACGAAGCTACTGTGGCAGAGGCGCTCCGCAGACTCGCCGGAGGTATGTATATCGTGAAGCAGGTTACTGCCGACGGCATACATACAAGCAAGATGCAAGTAAAGTAATTCCATAACGCCACGCATCCCCACGCCCGTCCGGCAGCGGGATGCAACAAATAAGACAATCCCCTGTTCCGGCAGAATGTCAAGGAACAGGGGATTGCTTTATCCGTATAGTCCCGATTTTCGTCTCGTTTTGTCTGTTTTCCTCGAAAACACATCCGCCATAACGATATTTTTTCTAACTTTGTACGGTCTGCAAAGCATCATAAGTACAGATACTACTGATAAAACTTAACATATAATGGACAGTTTGTTTATTCTACAATATACCTGTTTCCTGGTCACATCGATGGCAGGAATAGCCCTCATAGTGTCATTCTTCCAGCAGAGCGACGTTACGGACTTCTACCGTCAGGCGCGATGGCTGCTATTGTTCGGCGTGCTCATCTATGCCGCCCACTACGTCCTGCAGATGACATGCGGGCTGCGCGCCCAAAGCGACGAGATAGGCACCGTTTTCAATATCCTCTTCTACACCCCCGCCTCATTCCTCATCTCCTGTGCGATAATGCGGCTGGTATGCGGGCGCAGCCACTTCGGCCGCTACGTAAGGCGTGGAATGGTGGGCTGCGTGGTCACCACGCTGACGTTCTGCATAGGTTTCGTCATACACGGCGACTTCGAGAACGACATCATACGCTACGTGATGCACAGCGCCTTCTTCCTCTCCATGGCATATTACGTAATCGGCCCGGTCCATGAGATACGCCGCAACCAGAAGCGCGTGGTGGACGGTACGGGAAACGACATCACGCAATACGAGCGCTTCGTATGGTCGAGCTATCTGCTGCTCAGTCTCACGGCGTCGCTCCTCGTCTTCGCCATCCTCTGGCGCAAGCCGCTCTTCATACTCGGGCCGATGCTCCTGCTTTCGCTTATGATATTCATAATGAGCTTCATAGCCCTCGGCTTCAACATCACGCCGATTGAGGACGTCATCGACTATGATGCCGACAGCATGGGTATATTGATTGCCGCCCACGAGAAGCAACGGGAGAAACAGAAGGCAAGACAGCGCGAGGAACTGGAGAAAATGATGGAAGAAGGGAATATAAAGGAACCGGAGAAAACCACCGATGCGGCTCCTGAGGAAAAGCTGAATGATATGCCGGCAGAGACGCCGGCAGAAGAAAACACGGAGCTGCCGGTTGACAGCGCACGGATGCAGGAGATAAGCGACGCACTGGACAGATGGATTGCCGACGGCGGATTCCGCGATACCACGGCAAACATCGCCAAGCTTGCCAAGCTGACGCACGTGGAGCGGGAAGAACTGAGCCTTTTCTTCTACCGTCATCTTGACACCACGTTCCGTATATGGCTTTCCGACATACGCTTCGGCGAGGCGCAGCGCATGATAAAGGCGCATCCCGAATACAACAACGACACGATTTCGTCCAACTGCGGCTTCTCGTCGCGCAGTCAGCTATACAGAATCTTCAGCGACCGCCTCGGCATGTCGCCGCGCGAATGGTATGAAAGTCTGGTGAAGTAAGGGAAACCGCTGCCGCCACAAATATAATAAGGTGTACCGTTCCTTTCTTTCCGGTCAGGATTCTGATAAAGTCAAGGCTTTTTCATAAGAATGTCACTATGCTTTTCGTTTCAGCAAGCAGCGGTATACCGTCAGTATAGCTATGGTATACCGATAGCGCAGCTATGGTGCACCAGGAGTATTCCTATGCTGTACCTTTAGTGCCAGGGTGCTGCACTTTTGCTGGCACTATTATTCGTAAGTCTTTACAGGTGGCTTTGTCGGAAAGTGTGGGACCATTTTTTCTGTTTACAGGTTGACGAGTTGACAAGGAAATAGGTTGACAAGTTGATGAGGAAATGGGTTTGGCGGGGAAGCATGAGCCAGTACTTTTATGGATT